>JACLAB010001266.1_pt1 | contig 54554 bp, 70 predicted proteins | sample 8027921 | NCBI WGS metagenome assembly JACLAB01 (sample SAMN15725117, study PRJNA655200) | protist metagenome | isolation source: fluorescence activated cell sorting (FACS) single amplified genomes of... | place: USA: West Boothbay Harbor, Gulf of Maine | collected 2000-07-19 | reverse complement strand
TGAAAGCAAAAAACGCGCATTCCTCACACAGGATCTGAACTCGGCCCTGAACAACCGTCGCTTGGCATGCGACTGGATCTATGACCAAACTCGCCCAGTTGCATTCTGTCAGATGATACAACGCACGTCAAAACGTTCTACGACTTCCAGAACAACACCTAAAATTCGATTATATCGTTTAACTTAATTACTAGTAGTATATAATGGGAAGAAGTCGAGGAGGTGGTGGTGGTGGACGCAGAGCGCCCCCGCCCGCAAGACGCAGTAGTGCACCCCCGCCTGCAGCGCGAGGCGGACAACAGCAATCCTCAGGTGGAGGAGGTGGATTTATGAGCTCCGTTGTCCAGGGTTTCGGGTTTGGAGCTGGTTCGTCGATGGCACGTGCTGCCGTCGGATCTGTCATGGGAGGCATGGGTGGTGGATCTCAGGAAGAGGTACGTACAGTGATCAATCATTGATAGTGAAAGTCTTGAACGACTATTTCCTCGATATTGCAGCATTGGTAACATTGTATTGCTAAAATTGATAGCAATACGGAAAGAAGGTGCAGTAGATACACTCTATGGACGGGGATGGCTACTAGCTACATCTATAACATAGCATTTACCTAATTATCAATCTACATATCGATACATCTATCTCTCCTCATCCTTTATCACTCAGGCACCCCAGGCTGCCCCCATGCAGCAGCAGCCTATGGGTGGTGCTGTGTGCTCCATTGACCAAGAGGCGCTCATGACCTGCATGCAGCAGAACCCCAGCAATGCCAACGCGTGCGAATTCTACTTCGATGCTCTAAAGGCCTGTCAGCAGCAAAACGCTTAAATGTGCTTGAATACGTACTGTTACAACAGAACAAATTTAATAACTATAGGTGGTTTCGTGCATGGTTAAATTTAAGTACTGTTACTGGAGAGTAAATAGTAAGTACGCCTATTTTCACTTCTCTACCCACTTTCTCTCATGTGCCTCCGCTCTAAATGATCTACTTTATTCTCCGTTTTTTATTCCGCCAACACGATGTGGTGTTATTTTATTCCTCTCAATTTAAGCAAGAGACTTCGATATTGTTGACAACTCAGCGCACGTCAAATAATTGAATTTTTGGATATACACCCCAATTCCAGGTTTTTTTCTGAGATTGTACATCACATTCGGTAGAAGACGTTCATCATGGGGAAAAGTGGAGGTCGCAGTGCTCCAAAGTCGTACAGTAATCCATCGAAAATGGCATCTGCAGGGATGTCAAATCACAATGCAGGCGGGGGTAGAGGTTCAGAAGGAGGAGGGGGGACTGGAGCCCCTAAGGCAGGACGAGGACACAAACAGAAAGGATCGGGCAACGTGATTGTGGGTAAAGCCCCAGTGGTGACTGCCGACGGCATTGTCCTGAGGGCCCACGAACGATTGCCCACGCAGCTGCTGCAGGAGTACTGCCAGAAAGAAAAAAGACCCGCGCCCAGGTATGTGCCCAAGCCTCCTGGCCATCGGGTGATGGTGTGGTGCAATGATGCCAAAAATGCGAAGGACGACTTGTGCTTCTGTCCAAACCAAACAGAGTTCGAATCTGGAGGAGTGGCACGTAACTTTGCAGCATTGTTGGCATTATTCAAGTTTCAGCAAAATATGCCTCTGCAAAATAAGCTGCCGGAACCCTATAATGTAACCTGGAAGGCCATGGTAGTAGCAGAAGCAGAGAAACCAAAGGATAAAGCAGGCAGTTTTGGCAAGGGCGGGGCGAAGGTGGGAGGAGCAGGCGGTGGGAGGGCAAAAGGCACAACAGGGGACACAGGAGATATGTGCAGGCCCGCGCCCCTTCCCCTGCCCATACGTGCGGATGAGGATATTCTTGCAGCGAGGGAACCCACAGCCTACCATTCCACCCAAACCCATTCTTCGGCGGTGCGCGTGGAAGTTCCGGAGTTGAATGCTGCGATCGCAGACTGGCTGTGCATCTCGTGTAGCACACAGAACTTCGCAAAGCTGCAGGTGGGTAATCCAAAGTTGAATTTCAGAAGGCCATTGCTCCATACCATGACCATGATACAAAATAATCATACTCATATATATCATGATTTTCAATGTACTGCAGAGCGGAGTCATGCGCACCAAGTGCTTCAAGTGCGGCCAAGGCAAGTCCGCGGCATGCGAGTTGGTGGTATCGACCAAGGCAGAAAAGGCGGTACCGGTGAATAATAGCTCGAGCAGTGCGTGCATTTCATATAGGGCTGGACGTACGGGGGGGTTGTATCCCAAAAGTACTGCTCCACCAGGTATAATCCATTCATTTATATCATGTTAGCAGCCCCCAAAAACATAAATTAATAATCAATAAATACAATAATACGACCAGGCACCTTCCAGCAGGCCAAAGAGGAGAGGGAGACTTCGGAAGAGGCTGCGTCTTTTGGGTTCTTTGAGAACAAAACCGGTAAGGGAGGCTATGCAGGGATAAGAGCAGGTGTCGGATCTTCAGGCCCAGGCAAAATGAAATATCCCGAAAAAAAGGCGGGGTTGAGCAAAAAAGAAAAAGTTCAGGCGCTGCTGGATCTGAAAAATAGCAAAAAGGGAGGCTCTGCCGCAGAGGCTGAGCGGGTAAAGCAAGAAATGTCCATCATGCGCAACCGTAAAAAGGCATATTTCGATGCCGTAAAGCGCGCTAACAAACCTACTGCAGGTGTGCATGTCATATGTGTCATATATGCCATAGAATGTATGCATGTATTTGTATCCTACAACTTGCATGCAATCCTTATCGAGGTTCGGACATTACCAACATCGCCCTTCCTTTACCGACACCTGTACCTGCAGTGATACTGAGTCCAAAACTACGTCAGATGCTGGAACAAGTTTTGGGGCTGGATACGAGTACCCTGTACGTTTTGTGATTACAGGGTGAACTGTAGAGGGCTATAAGTCTAAACCATGACTATTGCAAGCGATGTCCAATGGTTAATTTGAAAGACCTTACCTTCTTCTATCACATCCTGTGACGTGCGATAGATATGAAAGGCTTCACCTTCTTCTATAGCATCCTGTGATGTGCAATAGATGTGAAAGAACTTATCTAATTCTTTCACATCCTACAGTATCACGGCCATTATACCTAATCATCATACTCATAATCCTCTCCGAATATCACTGTCATTCACAGGTACCAGTCCAGTATTGCCGGTAAGGGCTAGTAGGTCTGCCTTCGGATAGACGTATCTCTATACCATGATGTAGCTCTATCTTGCGAACAATTACCATTACCACTCCATATACCCACCATACGCACGTCTACCCATCCCTACATTTCTCCCATGATCTGCACGGTGCAGGAGGTCTGCACTCCTCACAGGAGGAGGCAGTGATCAAGGTCACACTAGAAGAGTAAGTGACTGGCCTTCTGGACGCAGGTGGGATCTTTAGATCACGTCTATTCCGTGAGGATAGTGCACAATATCAAGTTATTAGTAAAAAAAAAGGTCTGCTGTAGTACTATTATATCCTTGAATATCATGAACACGCAATCCAATCATCTTACTAATAACGGCCCCAAAAATCTATCGTACGTCACCACCGCTATATCACAGATACGTGACATCCCTGGGGAGAGGCGGAGGAAATGCGCTTGGTCCTGAGAGATGGACGTGCGAGCACTGTATGCAGGTGAGTATGGGTTGGTCTTCAGAGGGCTGTATATCTATGCCATCACTATTGACGTACGGTAGGTCTTCATTACACTGACCATCATACTCATGTTGATCCCTACATGCATACACTATTACCCTGCAGAAGAACACAGCCGCCGCCTGTGCGCTTTGCGACAACGAGCGGCCTGAGGATGCCTGCACGAGCATCGGCGCGTTTGAGGACGGTCCGTACGGTTGATGAATGCCCTTGTGAAAGATATGATCTAGCCCTGCCGCTCGATTACAATATATAACTACCACACTTACAGCGACACCCAAACATCAATCATAAACCACCGCATAGGCGTTGCTAGGAGCGTACACGCGCTGAATTGCCTTATCCCGGAGAAAGAGTGTGGAGTGAGCGCATCGAGGCAACGCACCCTCATCCCGGCCATAGGTTCGTATATTTGTTGTAGTGTTCTCCACAGACCCCATCTCTATACCATTAAGGTTGACATGAATTCATTATACGAATCACATCCCGCTAACACTGCCATTTATAGGCCAACTGCTCTTGGACCAAGGTTTCCCGGAGTCGAGCGTTGTGGAAACCTTCAAGGTATGAGACTAGTTAGAGTGGTGACGTGACATGACAACCGCACGCAATCGCCATACTCATATGCTTTGCCTTGCTTTTCACATTACATCATACCTGCAGGCGCTGAGCCTAGCCTACGAAGGACTACTGGATGAGATATTTCCCAATGGCTCTAATACGGGGCAGGTGACTGACGATCGGGTACGTAGTCCAAGGCCAGTCGGATGTGCTAGCGCTGTTACTTGTCATAATAACGTACAATGCATGGGTTGAAGTCGATCTTTATTTGCCTTCAGAAGGGAGCTTCACAAATCAGCACAACAATCATTGCATACTGATATCAACCCCCCACAATGTTCCTTTCTTAATCCCACTTTGATGTACATGCCTACAGTGGAAGAAGGCTGTGCTGGACGCCAGTTTGGAAAGTCTGTGCCTGCGGCTGGACAATGAGGCGCTGCCCCAGCACTTCGACGCGCGCCGGTACGTCACGTATATACCGCAAGTATGCACGCGTGTATGGGTAGCGAAGGTGTGCTAGCTCGTAGTGATCATTAACCCTTGCCTCGCCCCACACTGACATCGCTACGTCCTCTTTTGACCCGTCTTGGCTTCAGGAACGAGGGCCAGGTCAAAATCAGCAAGGCAGTCAAGATGCAGGACAAAGGAAGGAAGGGAGATAAAGCTGCTGGTGATACTTCAGGGCCATCAGGGGCATCAGGGGCATCGCCGGGCGTATGTGATTTGGCAGACCTGAGCCTACAGCTAGACACTGATACACCAGGTGGTGACGGTCACATGCGGCAAGTTTCGGACAGAGCGAGGGAGAGTGGCTGGAGCAAGGCGGCGGTGGAGGCATCCTTCGCTCTAATTCCTCCCACACAGTCCGCTGCATCAAGTAAAAAGAACAATACTGGTGCTGATGAGGCGGTGCGAGAAGTGAGTGCACTGGCCCTCTTGTGCAGAGCTACCGCGATGGCAGCCATGCAATCCTCGAAAGAAACGGAAGGCACAGATGGGAACGAACGGGTTGTGCGCCGCTCCACACACAGCTGCGGCCCTTACGCGCTAGCCTCGATGGATGATCGCGCCCTGGCTCTGCAACGGCAGTACCTCTCTCTAGGAGATTCCGAAAAATATGCGACGAAACAGCAGGACGCAGGAGACAGACGGATGATGGAGGAGATCACGCTGGGGAGAGAGGCCGTGGAGGAGGAAGTAGAGATGCTGAAGGTGAGTACTTGGACTTGATGTGCTATAGATATATGGGTGCGGGTAGGCTGCCGAGTGGTTGGACTTCAGAAGGTCATTGCTCTGTTCCATGCGTATCATTCATCACGATCTCTCATATGAAAGCTGTGACCATTGCACACATCCATCCATGGTACTCAAACCTACTGAGTTTTACTTCCTCTTACTTGCTTTTTCTGTCCGTAGTCGATCCTGGGCGAAGGAAGAGTGGCCGTGAGAAAAGAGCCTGCCTTAGCGGTCGTTACTGTCAAAATAGAAATCTCTCCCACTGCGCGAGATGGAGCGTCTCGCGTTCTCAGCGCCAGCTCTACCAGCTGCTATCTGGACGTATATGTACACGCGGCCCTTCGATACCCTGTGCATCCACCCTTGGTACTGTTGAAGAATCGGGCTGCACTTGACCAAGAGGTTCGTAAGTTTATGGTCTTTGAAGGATGACTTGTTGAAAGGGATTGCCTACTTTTATCGCATCCTTGATTATCGTGTAGGCAACCATCATCCTAATAACAAGCATTCGTATCCATCGTTAACATCAGGTGCTGTTGAGTCTGCAACTGGGGGTTTGGCGCAAGGTGCAGGTGAGTAATGACGTGCTATAGATGTACGGGCGCAAGCGAGTAAATATTCTTAGGACGGTTGTAGCTCTGTATTATTGCTATACCCTTTAGTGCTTGACGGTTCGCTTACAGGTCATAGCATGACAGTGCTCTACCTTTAGAGGGGCATATATATATACACCATATCTGTTGACGTGCTATATATGTATTGATGAACTTTGGGGGGCCGCATCTCTAAACCATTGCCATACTATCCAATGCTTGGTGGTTTGATACAAATCTGTGGTGTAGCTCTATATTATGTATATGTACCATGACAATTTCACCTAATAATCATAGTTACATTGGTCCTTGCATACAATGCGCCCATAATCACTGTTGACAGGAGCTGGCCGGAGACACCCTAATATATCCCCTGGTGGCATGGCTGGAGGACACGCTTCCAGAGCAACTGAATGATCCCGTAACGTGCGTCTCGGGCTGGTCGTTTGGCGTAGGTAGGGCGCTGCAAGAGATAGCAAATGGCGGTAAAGCGGAGGCTCAGGAAGACTATATGAGCCGAGGTAATAATAATGAACCCAGCCCTTCTCAGATTAAGGAACCTGAGAATGAGCAAGGTGAGGACCATCAAGACAGCTCACAGAAAAAAGATTCTAATGGTCGGAATGGAGGGGGCTACCGGACGCGTAGTTCAGCTTTCTGGGGGGACGTGGCCTCCCACTACGAGAAACGCAATAGTAAGAGCAATGATAAGCTGAATGGGTCCTTGTCAATCAACCTCATGGATGCGGAGGAGGCAGAAAGGATGGCTGCCCAAGCCCCACTAGGAGGACAGCGCAAGGGGAGTACGTGCAATACAACGTGCTATATAATACTAGTGTACTGCTGCATGCTGCATCTCTATACCATAAGTATCATGATCATACAGTATAACCATCATACTCATGATGACCCCTACGCAATCATCCTTCGCACGTCACAGATGTCCTAAAGAACTGGCAACGCATGCTGGTACAGAGGAAGAAATTGCCAGCCTGGGGCGCGCGTAAGGAGTTTTTGCAGACCATACTGGCTAGTCGTGGCATGGTAGTAACAGGCGAGACAGGCTGCGGTAAAACCACACAGATCCCCCAGTTCCTGAATGAGACGCAACCGGACGCGCGTGTGGTGATTTGCCAACCAAGGAGGCTCGCCGCCACCGGTGTAGCTGCCAGAGTGGCTGATGAGATGGGCTGCACCCTCGGTGAGGAGGTTGGCTATATGGTGCGGGGGGACAGCGCCTGTGGACCGCGGACGCGTGTGGTGTTCATGACGTACGGTGTACTACTGCGGAGGCTACAAGTAGACCCAGACCTAGCCAAGATCGACTACGTGATACTGGATGAGGTACGAGACGATAACTTAATTACATGCATTTCGTTTACTTTACAGCAAGTCAACTTAACCCTAACCCTAATATCTACATCATCCCCCCACAGGTGCACGAGCGGGGCATGGATAGCGACTTCGGACTGGGTTTATTATGCGCAGCGCTCGGCAGACAAAGTAGCAAGTTCAAGCTCATCCTCATGTCCGCCACCATCAGCACCGACAAGTTCGCTGAGTATCTGGGCAAAGCAGTCGCCGGGCTATTCAGCACCGCTGCCATGAAGCAGGAGTGCCTTGGGGGCATAAGCAGAGCCAAGGCGATCAGCACCACCAAGCCGGTCGCTGTGTTGTTCATCCCCGGCTTCACCTTTGACGTGACAGAATATTACAAGAACCACTTCGAAGAGCACCTGCGCAACAGTCCTAAGCTGGCGAAGCAGGCAGGTAGTGCGTATGACCAGAAAGAACCGTGCGATGGAGAGTTCGAGAACAACAGAGACTACACGGACCATAGTAGCAAGAGGATCGGAGGAGAGCCGCGTAAAGGGGATCTGGATTACGATCTCCTGGTGAGAATCGTCATAAAATTGGCGATAGGTCCTAGCAACAAGGAGCAGAGCGCCGCTACAGAGGAGTTAGAGAGTGGGGTTTCCTACGGAGAGATGTTCGCGCAGGCTACGGGCTCCGTGCTCGTATTCTTGCCAGGTGTGCCAGAGATCAACAAGTTCGTGCAGTTGCTGAGAGGGGCTTGGTCGGACATCGGCGGGTACACGGACCAGGACTCCCATGGCGGGGGAAAGGATAACGGAAAGAAGGTGTTGCGCATCATGCCCTTGCACGGAGGGTTATCGGCCATTGACCAGAAGCGGGTGTTTACAGATGCCGCATCGCATGAACTCAAGATCGTGGCTGCGACGAACGTTGCCGAGGCATCGGTCACCATCCCCGATGTAACGGTAGTAGTGGATAGCTGCAGAGTAAAAGAAACGGATTTCGAGCCCGAGAGGCAAATGAATGCTCTGGTACTGAAATTCGCTTCAAAAGACAGCCTACGACAGAGGCGGGGACGTGCGGGTAGAGTGGCTGAAGGCAGATGTTTCCGCTGCATCACTCAACATACCTACGGCAACCTCCCCAACCACAGTGTGAGTTTATTGTGTGAGCCATTTACAAGAATATTCTCGACTCCTCCATGACTATTATATCATACTTATCATAACCTCAAACTTCGTGATTTATCAATGCAGGTACCTGAGATCCTGCGGGCGGCGGTTGACGGGCTGATCCTGCAGATAAAGGCAATGAACGACCTACCCAATGCGGAGAGGTTGACGTGTGCGCAGCAGCTGGCCCGCTGTCCAGATTCCCCTGCGATACAAGTACGTGCGCTAGAATTTGAACATCAGAGGACTATGGCTCTATTGTGATCTATAGTACGCCACGATCATATTCATATCGACCCTTGCCTACATTTCATGATCTATCGTACGTCACGATCATATTAATATCGAGCCTTGCCTACATGCACTTCTCCTGTGCGGCACAGGTGATAGAGGCTTCGGAGCGCGTGCTCACCCGCATGCAGGTATGCATGAACGGTATTCTTACGTATGTGCGATGTGTCTATCGTACGTTTGAGTATCACGATCATCATGCCCAATCAGCGCACTCATAGCGACCCCTGCTACATCTCGTCCATTCGCAAAAAAAACGCATTCAGGCGCTGGGCTCGGACGGGACCATCACTCCTCTGGGACGCCACATGTCAGCTCTACCTTGCGCCCCTAAGGTCAGTGAGCCTTCCTTACTTGCTGATCACCTTTACCCTAACCCTTCTCTCGTGCAGTACAAACAAGCATACTAATAGTGCTTACTCTACGGTCGTTCCCCTTCCCTGGGCGTACCTACTTACATCAACTGAATAGGTGGGACGGCTACTGGTCTACGGCTGCCTATTGTCCTGTGTGCACCCGCTAAGCCTTGTTGCAGGTGGGCAGGTGTTGAACTTAAGAGGGCTAAATACTATACCATTGCTATACTTTTTGATGTATGACGACTCATTAGAAACTATGAACTAGGTTTACCATACCTTCGAGTATCACGATCATTACACCGTACCATCGTATTCATATCGGCCTTTACATTCGATAATACTTTATCGCCCCCCTCACCGTCGCACTCATATCGGCCCTTGTCATTTTTTGTCATTGCTGCAGCACTTCTTGCCTCCCGCTCTCCGTTCCTGACAAGCTTCGAGCCCGAAACGAGGGACCGCCAAAACGCGATCCGAGATAAGTTTGCGATTCAGGCGGGAGGAGGTGGGGGAATCAAGAGCGACCAAGTACGTGATAACGTGCCAGTGCTAAGGGTGATTGTCAGAGGATTATTTCTCTATCATGACTGCCAAGCCTAACCATCATACTGATATTGAACCTGCATCACGTTGAACTTGAATTTGCGCAGATGATCATCATTATCATCTTCCAAGAATTCGAAAAAAAACAGGACCAGTCCTCCAAGCGAAAGTTCTGCCGAGATCATATGTTGTCATACGACCGCATGTTGGAGATTCAGAAATTATCCAGGGACTTCACTTCTGACCTGGTCAATATAGGGCTGATACCTTCCAACCGCGACCATTCGAACAATGCCAACTCTGGAAGACCCAGAGTGGTAAGCGCCGCAGTGTGTGCTGGATTGTATCCTCAAGTGGCACGCATCTTACGGCCACCCAAGCGGTTCGAGGATGTGATGGGTAGCGCACTGGAGAAGGAGACGGATGGGAAGGAAGTACGCATGTGTATAGTGATAAGAATTTCAAGGGCTGTAGCTCTATACCATGAGTATTGACGTGCTATAGATATATTGATGGACTTCAGAGGGATCTAGTTCTATACCTCAGAATGCTGCATGCAATACGACCATCATGCTAAAAATGACCTCGAACGTTATTACAGATCCGCTTCTACGTACCTGAAGCCAGCATGGCGCAGGTGGTGCCTTCAGAGGCCGACGGCTACGAAGCAGTGGCTCATAAAGCTCTTGCAGCGAGAGCAGGGATCGGAGCCGCAAAGACGGTCGACGTTACAGAAGGAACGGATCAGGACATTTCCACAGATGGCATGTACCGCGTTTTTATTCATCCTTCTTCTGTCAACTTCAGCAACACCAGCTTTGGAGCGAGCAACTTCATTTTATATGGAGAAACATCATTGGCCACCAATCTAGGCCAAATTAGTAGTAAATCTTACGTGCGGGATGTGACAGAGGTATCGGTATTTCCTCTCCTCTTTTTCGGAGGAAAACTGGAGGCACAGTATCTGCATGGCACGCTCACAGTGGATGGCTGGATGCGCTTTAGCGCTTCCGGGAAGCTAGTGGCTCTGCTGCAGGTATAAAACTTGACTTTAGATGGCTGTCTCGCTATGGCGTCGATATACTATCAAATGAATAGTAATTCATTCGAAAGATATGACAAGGCTCTACTACGCCCTTGAATGTCACGCTCATTACATGCAACCGCCCTTCGCATAGTGACGTGCCATAGATGCGCCATGCCCATTACGCGCAATCATCACACTCATCGCCTTATTTGTCATGATCTATACACCGCAGGCGCTGAGGAGGGAGCTGGACTGCATCCTGGTGAAGAAGATCGAGCAGCCGGAGATCGATACCTCCAACCATCCAGTGCTGCAGATCGTTTGTAACCTATTAGATTCACCTGGCGGTTTGCGATAGACAATACTATGAGTATGGGATGGAAGAGGGAGAGATCGTTACTTATAATGCAGCTGCAGCTATTTATATTATTGAAATATATACATAAGTAGTGTGTCCACCAGTAATTAAATTGGCCTATGTCTTTTGTTGTCTGTCCGTCTCACTGTGCTGTGTTGCTCGAACCTACATTTCTATCATATGCAGGCTAGCGAGCCCTCCACTCCCTTCCTGAAGTTGTCGTTGTACCACTCCTTGTGGTACACAGTGTATATGACCGGCCTTTCAGACTCGCTGGCATTGCCATTGCCGCGGTGGTTAATTTTCCCATTGAAGAAGAGGGCGTCCCCGACCTTGGAACGGTCAAGGATTTCGAGTAAGGGGCATTATTAGTGTTGAAGGTTGTACTGCACGTTAATCATATTGTAATTTATGATAGAGATGGTTAGGCATTTCATATGAGCCACTCACTATAGCATACTGTAGGAGAATTGTAGACAAGAGCTCTCCGAAAACCACCAATAAATCTATAGCACGTAAATAGTGATGGAATAGAGACGCAACCTTCCGAAGTCCAGTGTACACACCTTACAGCACACCTGTGCAAGCTCTAGACTATCAAATTGGTCTGCAGACTTGCGATGGCTGCCCACGAAAAATTCTGTGGGGCCATTTTCTGGGGTGGTGTCGACACTGATCGGAATGAGTGTCGTAAAATAAAAGTCATCTACTTGCATTAGCGCTTTTCCGTCGCTACCTCTGTTGGTAAGGTTGTCGGTGTCACGATGGTAGTACTGGTGCTGTGACCCAGGCTTACTCATAATGACCCCGCTGTAGTTCTTATAATCGTCTATCATCAGGACCTTGCACAACTCTTCGATCTTTTTGTTCTGTACTACGCTTTTGCTCGCAAAGAAGCCTTGTTGGAAATTCTTCCATAAGTCGTATCTCCCTTCCCCTGCTTGCAGAATAATCGCACCATCCTCCCCTTTCCAGTACTGGGATTTGGTAACTTTCCCGTTTTCCATCCATACTCGAGGCTTCGGCTGAGTATTCTCGATCATGTCTAGCGCACGATCACGGATGCCCTCGTAGTCCCCTTGCATCTGTGCGATCTCCTCTTGACTGAACACATCCTTCACAATAGTAAACCCCCTCTCTTCCAACTCTAACAGATTGCGCTCGAAATCGGAAGGGGCCGATTCCACGCTCGAGAAAGCTCTCATTTCACTTGGCATCGCAGTCGATCCTGGAATTTGCATCATAGAGCCTATATTAGAGGCCTGCGCTTTCACCAAAGGGCCTTGGCCGACAATTAGAGTCTTTGAAGTCCGGAATATCCTCCTCATCACCCCTACATCAATGCATTAGATTAGAATGGGCTAAATTTAAGTCATCGTATAAACGTACTACATTTTAACGTGCTTTATATTCTATTCTACTGCTGACAAGACTGCTCAGATTTGACCTTTCTGCAGCCTGATTATAAATAGATACAATCTGCTATACACAATCGAGTTATCTGCACTAGTATAGGAAATGAAATTCATACTAATTTTGTTTATGGTGGCTTATTTGGCGTTTTCGGACGCCTGGGTGCCCAAGAGTCACTCCACTCCGAAAAGCATAACGCGAAATGAGATAGAATCTACAGCAAGGTTTATGCCTTCAATAGCCCTAACAACTATTGCTGTGGTAGCCGGAGGTGTCAAAGCTTCTGTTGCAAATGATGGGAAATACGAGTACCAGCCTGCCTTGCAAGGTCTTGACTATGGAAAGCCACGAACATACTATCCCGACTTTACTCAAGTGAAAGGTGGGCTGCAATATAAAGTAGTGAAAGAGGGAGAAGGCAAAATCGCGAAAGAGGGGGATAGAGTATCTATAGATTGGGAGGGCTACACAATTGGCTATTACGGCCGCCCTTTTCAGACTAGAAATAAAGTAAAAGGCGGCGCCTTCGACTCGACCGATACAGAATTCTTCCGTTTCATCGTCGGCCAAGGCTCAGTAGTAGAAGCAGTGGACCAAGCAGTGCGCTATCTGAAGGAAGGCTCCATTGCACAGGTCATTGTGCCTGCGGAGCTGGGATATCCCGAGAAGGGAGATTCCGAACACCTGCTGGTGGGGCCCAAACCGAGCACGTTTTCAGGTCAGGTACATGAATGATATTGCTTCAGGGAGATTTAAGTCTATACTGTTGCTATTATGCCCCACACAATCACCCTATAATAATATCCCTTACACGAACATCATGTCCGAACAGCGCGCGCTGAACTTCGTGCTCGATAACAAGAATCTGATCGACAAGACCCTTCTGATAAACATCCGAATCGTGAAGGTCACACCCAAGAACAAGCTCAATAAAGATGGGAATGACGTCTAAATATTAGTAATGCATAGAGGTTAAAGATGGAAAAATTTATTTGTATAAATCAAGATTAAGAACGCTGTGCTGCTTTTCAAATCGTCATCTCATTGTTAGTTTCACCATGCACAATTTCTGTCTATTCGCGTTATTTAAGTCGTCATTAGCCTTATTACAATCCCGCCTCTTCCTGGTCTAGGGATGCACGGAAGAAAGGCACCGCTCTGGTCTGGGCGAACACACTGGGAATGTCGAAACCTGCAGATGCAGATTATGAATACATGTGAATGTGTTATTACGGGGTGATGGTCAAGACATTTATAAAAAGCCCTCTGAAGACAGCCCCTTAGATCAGCTGCTTACCTGCTGCCTGCACACACTCCGTGACCGCGAGAAGCGCTTCCTTAGCCGGCCAGCCGTTATGCCCGCAGTGAACTGGGATGAGCCGCCCCTTGCGATGAGACGAAGTCTCTTCCTCGGCATCCGGCAGATCTGTTTCGCGGGTTGTTATGGGCGTTATTAGGGATTGGTATTATGAGTGCTGTTAGGATTAGGGTTGTTATAGGTGTAAGGAGTGAGACTATTGATGCGGAGTGGAAGTGCATTTCTACCCTCCATACACGGTATATTTACAAACCTGGGTCTTTGTCCAATTGAGCTTCCTCGTGTATGAAGCCAGCCCTCGCACGTTCCTTCAGCGCCTCCAACGCGAGACGCACGTACGCCACCGTCCGGTTTTTGCCTACAGAGAGGGGATACCTGTAAAAAAAATTGAGGGCCATTGTTAGTTTGATAGTTGCACTAAATGCCTGTAGTATAGAGCTATGCCCTCTGAAGTCCATCAACGATGACATACACCGTGTCGCAGAGTTCTCTCAGCATGTCGCAGCTCTGCTGCAGCGGGATGGTGGCCTGTGTGCGGCTCAGATGTGCGGCGTCCAGTGACCAGACCACCAGGCTGCACACCCAGGACCGAACCCCATCATACCTAGGGCGATTGGGGGTGTTTTTGATCGTTATTAGTGAGATGGTAGTATTGTGCACTCATGATAGTCAGATATAGTATAGAGCTGGATAAGGCCTTTCACATCTATCGCACGTCATGATAATCAGGTATGTGGTAGAACTAGATCAGGCCTTTCGCATGAACTATTCGGCATTGCATACAACAGCCATGGTATAGACTTGTTCTATAGCCCTATAAAGTCCCGTATATTGACGTACCCCCCAGCCCAGGCCTGGCCTAATGTTTGACCACTGCCTCCGTCGGCTTTAGCTAGAACACTCCATACTTTCTCCATGGGGACGGGCAGTCTAGGATCTCGCTCCTCCTTCACATCCCTCATATCAGCAACATCTGGGCCTTCAGAACTGGTGCTTCTAAGGCGAAGAGGGCTGCGCGCAACAATGTTTCCAGGTGGCCCCCATATCTCGTCCTTGTCGGCGCTAGACGTGCGACGGGTGCGCGGACCGGTTGAATTTTCGGGCGCGAAGGAATAGTCGATGAACTTTTCTCCTCCCCCTCCTCCTCCTCCGCCAGTATTATTATTACCGTTACTACCCTCACTCAGTGCACCCATCTTATCCTCCCCTGCTCCCCCAATGGATCCCACTTCAACCTCCACCAGATCATCGTCCTCCAGCAGGTCTGAGGATTTGCGTTCCAGCTTGGGTCTTACGGGACTGTGATTGCTATTGGAGTGCAGTGGGTTGTTGGACCCAGCAGGGCCAGAAGAGACAGACCCAGTCCTACCCTGGCTTGGTGTTTGCGGAACGGAATCTTTCATTCCCTCACTGCTACCGCTATTGATATTACTTTTTTTGGCCTTGCTCTTCCCAGCAAGTTCTCTCCCACGAGCCTGCTGCTCACGCACCTGCATGGGAGACAATGCGTGTTCAGGTTGTAATTAGTGTGATTACATACATGCATTGGATCTTATACTCTAGTTGTAATCACATCAAGGCACGTACAGCTTCCTTTGCGATCTCTACGAGACACGCAGCAAAGTGCGCCATGAAGGCATCTGCATACACAGGAATAAGATATGGGTAACGGATAGGGGAATGAGTGAAGAAATGTTGAGTGCAAAGAACACACGCGAATCTCAGCTACAGTACTACACATTCGCATATTACGCATATAGAGGCGTACCCGTAACGTCCAACCGTCCGCTGCCCGTCTGCTGTCCGCTAAGGTCCACTTCCAGTTCATGTGGCACCTACATAAGTGTTCATGTGTAATGAGAGAAGGGGGGGTATTGTTAGCACGATATTGCCAGAGAGGATGGTGTGATAACGAAGATACGCATGCGCATGTGTACGCACCTCCACCCCGAGGAAATCAGCCTTAAGGTACTCTTCAGGCAGAACTTGCACTCCCCACTGCTGGTCCTGCAGCAGTAGACGGCAGGCCACTCCGTTCTGAGGTGTGTCAGAGATGGGAATGAGGTGAGTGCGGTAAATTGATGACCATGCGCTTTAGTCATCATGCACACACGTACCTTGAGCGAGGCGGGATTCTTGATGATCTCATCTGCCGGGTCCTGGATGGCGAGCTTCGCACAATTTGCCCTGAGGTAGTCAGACACCACGTCTGTGCGCCACATATAGATGTACCTGCGATGCGATGGTCGGGGAGGATTAAGAGGGGTTAGCAATCCAGTATCCATCTATCATCCATCTATCATCCATCTATCCTGGCGCAGCTTGTCGTTAGTACGTACCTGAGGCCCCAAGAAGCCCATCTCCCTAGCAGGCGAGCAGAAAGACAGTCCAAGGAGGCGAAGGTCCTATACGGGCGATATGGGGCGGTATTATCATATAGAGTATGGAAAGCGGGGGTGCAGGGTGGGTGGTAAGTGTAGGGGTCTGCCCTGCGGATGGCGCGTACAAGTGATAACCCTACTGTAAAGCATGGAATACATTTTGGCACACATACCTATCCGCGATGAGGCACTTCACGGGGGGGTTGGCGTGGGCGGCTACATGTGCCCCAATCATGCCCCCGATGCTCTCACCGTGCACTAGCACATTTTTCACGCCTTTCACCTCTCGCAGATGTTGTAACAGCTGCATCGCATCTTGCTTGATCCCGTCCGGTGTGGGCTGTCCGGTGCTTCGTACATAGCCCCGGTAGTTGAAGGTGCACACGTCAAAGCCGAGACGCAGGTAAAATCCCACCCAGCAGTGCTCGGTGCGCACCTGACTCAGTATCTCGTACATGGCCGCATTCGGGCCGCACAAGAGTACTGTGCCCACACCCGAGATACGCTGTTGACCGATATTTCTACAATTACTACTATCGCTGAGATCGCTGCATTCTGTGCTGCTTTCCTTTAGATTCTCCAAGCCTTCAGAAGATGTCGTATTCATCTGATCTTTATCCTTGGCAGCACATGAGATGTACACACAGTCAATGTGGTTTTTATCCCTTGCTCCAATGAGGGAAAAAGTGTGGGCGTTGTACATGCGGCGCAACGCACTGCGCATCATGGCGAAAGATAATTTCGCCATACCTCTAGCCTCTCGGTTAAACGTGCGCGCGGTGCGGATCATGGAGAATATCCCAAACACATCTCCTTCAATAGGGGTGTTGAAGTTCTGTTCGGGACCCGGCCGCACCTGCACCTGCAGTGATAGCGGGTTTTGAGAGCCATTATTAGTATGATGACAGCAATGGCATAGAGATGTAGCCTTCTAAACACCATAATACGCGTACCGCGGCCGATTTGAGCGCCACCACGGCTTGCAGGACCCGCCCCGCAGTAGTCACCAGCGCCGCAGGAGTACTGTTGCTACCATTACCATTAATATCATTTGCACTACTGTCACCCTTGACGGCTGCATGTAGATCTGTGAGGGCAGGAATTATCCTGGACAGGCTCTTATTGAGCTGTACTGCATCCTCGACCTCCTCCGCAGTGACCCTACCTGCCGTAATCTCCTCCTTAATCGCCTCATTTACCCATACCACAACCGCTTTAAAGTACACTATGATACCCTGTACCTCGTCTAGGGCATGGCTGTCGATTAGTGCCGAGAATGTGCTTCTCTCGCTGGCTATCAATGTCACCGATGCGGTGAAGTTTGATACTTTGTTTTGACAAATTTGTTCTATGTTCGTACTCAACCTGTTCATGTAGTCCAAAGCGAGAGTGCGCTGCATGCTGTTGGTCGACCCAGGGAATGCCATCGATCTCGCGAACCAGCGCGCTGCCCACACCGCCACCCCGAGGACGAGCGCCAAACTTCCTAATGGCGTGATAAGAAAGCTTATCACCCACAGAGGAAAAGTGACAATACTGATCAAAATCCACGCTATTAGAATGATAATCGAGCTAATTCCAGGATTGAAGGCCATCATTCTCCATGGCTGCAGCAAATGGTCGGCTTGTGATCCTCCTCTCGTGCAGATTTTCCCGACGAATGTTTCCCTCCCCAGACATTCAAGCTGTTCCAACTGCTTTGCCAAATCCAAAGTTACATTCATTGTTCACTATTAAGAGTTCTGGTCATTCATTATTACTCGTAAAAATATGCTGTTCTGAGAAAAATCCTTGTTTCGTTTACGTGCGCATTATCTGTTGATGAATTTGCTCAGTTAGGTATCTTAAACAGTAGCGACACAGCCAGATCATATAAAAATGAAGGAAAGCTATGAGACTGTTAAGCGTGTGTTGGTTAAGAGGGCGAAAAATGACCCCAGTGGGTTGAAGAAGGCGGCGCAGAACAAAGAGCTCGCTTCGTATCTTTCAACTGAATTAAATCGCCTTGGAGTTCCCACGACGGAGATTACTGCTGCTCTAGGCGACAGAGAATTCATCAAGAGCTGCAATGCAACCGCCAATAGTAGCAAAAGTTCGAGTGCTGCTAGTTCTGCTGCTGGGGATGATGATGACGAAAGTGTATGGAGATATTCCACTCCTTCATCACCTCCGGCCCCAGCTCGTGCTCCCAATGCTGCTGCACTGGACACGACTCGGATCAGAGGAAGGCAAGCACCGCAGGCAAAGCCTGAAAATGGAAGCGACCCAAAAGCCGGCTTTGGATTAGATGATTTGGAAGCATTTCTAGAGGAGCGCGTGCTAGAACCTGGTTTTCAATACTTTCACGGCAATGCTTGGGGCGCACAGTTGCAACAACGGATTCGAGAAACTGGATGGGACATGGCAAACCAAGAAAGGATAAAAGAACAACTTCGCTTCCCCCGTCTGTTCCTCATCTCCGGATCATTCTTTAGCATACTGTTCGCCCTGGGGAGCCTGAACAACGGCAGAATCATCACGGGGCTGCTACAGGGTCTGGTCGCGTACGATATGTTCAGAGTGGGGCTCAATTGCTATTTCAAACAGTACATGTTGCTGTGTACTCGACGGATGGAAGTGCCAACGATTTTATCCAGTATCAGCAGTGTCGTCTCGAACGTCATCACTGGGAAACGAGAGAGTGCCAACAGCAAGTATTTCACTGCCATTCAAAGCGATATCTTGCTCTCTGATACTTACGCGGCGAAATGGAAAAAGATCTTTAACGACTATATGAAATCGCAAAAGAGCGACTAGGAACCAGTATGATGAATTTGTGTACCAAGATTGTGTTCTATGTAAGCGTCCAAGTATATGAAATGCTATTACTATTATAGCTTACTTTACTTAATTTGCGCATCGATATATATTGTATAATCTATGTGGTACATAGACACTCACTTACTATGACGCGGGCACAAAACTCTTCCACAAGAATACTATTTTTACTACAGTTTTTTATGAGTTAGTACTTGTATCCCTTTACAAAGAGAGTGCCATCGGCAGAAGGCTGCGAACCAGCGATATACTTGCCCTGTTGCGCCTCGGAATTGGCCTGAGCACGGGCGAGCATGGCCCTCTGACCGGCCTCTACATTCTCTTTCTTGCCGCCCCACGCCTGTACAGGATCATGTAAGTTTGAGGATTCATTATGAGTCTGATGGTTAGGAGTGATGGCCATGATAATTTAGCATGCGATAGAGCTAGTTCACGCCTTTCACATCAGCAATCCAGTATCGGATGCTATACTAGTGGTATAAAGGTACATCCCCCACAGCAAACTTCACATCAGCCCTCAATATTCGCACATACCTTCAGGGCGGATTGCTGAAGGGCACGGCCGTAAGAGAAGGTGACGGACCACGGGCCCTTTCTCGGCTTCTCATTCATGCAGTTCAGGTAGAGGGAGGCCTCTTCCTCGGAAAGACCACCGGAAAGGAAGGTGATACCGGGAACGGCGGGAGGGACGGTGCGCTCTAGGGTGCGGATGGTATACTCCGCGATCTTCTCCTTGGTGACGGGCTCAGTGCACTCGGCACCAGGCACGGTCATGGAGGGCTTTAGCAGGGAGCCTTCCAGGAACACACCGTTATCGGCAAGAGCCTTGTATACAGTGCTAAGAACCTTCTCCTGAACCCTGGCAGTGGTCTCAATGCTGTGGTCTCCGTCCATAAGAATTTCGGGCTCAACAATGGGCACAAGACCAGACTCCTGACACGCCCGGGCGTAGCGGGCCAAACCCCAGGCGTTCTCCTTAAGGGCGGCATCGGTGGGGGCGCCATCAGCAGTGATCTGAAGCACCGCTCTCCATTTGCAGAAACGGGCGCCCTGCTTGTAGTAAGCAGCAGCGCGCTCCTGCAGACCATCAAGACCGGTGCACCATGTCTCCACCTCGTGTCCTCCGGGGAAGGGCTGAAGACCAGTGTCTACCTTGATTCCAGGAAAGATGCCTTGGTCCTTAAGCATTTTGACGAACGGGGTTCCGTCTGCATGGTTCTGGTACAGGGTCTCTTCATACAGGATTGCACCGGAGATGTACTTGCCGAGTCCGGGAGAGCTGAAGAGCATACCGCGGTAGCCCTGGCGGTTCTCCTCAGTATTTTCGCATCCGATGCCCTTGAGACGCTTGCCGATGGTCTTGGTGGACTCGTCAACAGCTAGGATACCCTTGCCTGTATTGTGTATACGTATTATTTTCATTCAAGAAAGGGGTTGTTAGTAAATGTTAATGCACTCGTTTTGACAAAAGATTGCAATTGTGTAGATGAAAACTGCTTAGTTGGTTATACACATACCAACACTAGCAATAGCGGAGGCGGTAGCGGCCAACTCTGTTCTGTACTCGTCAAGAGTCATGGAAAGTCCCATCTTGGTGACGCGAGCACCAATCATCTGTAATGCATTGGCAACAGCAACCAGGGTGAAAAATATGAGTAGAATTTGAGCAGTGCGGATCATTTTGATTCTGTTTCAGCTAATGTGAGACTGTAGAAGGAGGCAGAGAGGTGAGAAAGGAATTAAATTTTGATTGCGCCATATACACCCAGAAAAACAAAATATATGACATTAAAAACCCTGCCAACCCCATCTAAACCTATTATCATTAGTTTTTTTTTTCTCTTAAGTCCCTAATATTATTCACAAACCGTGTAAATACCCATTTTGTGAAGCTGACAAGGCCAAAAAGGGTTCGACGAAATGTAAGATCGGTGATCGCGCACGTTTTTTAATTTTCAAACGTGCGATAGATCAGCGTTACTCGAAGGATCCGAGAATCTTCAGAAAACATACGATTTGCGTATTGCTAATAGAATGGTAAACAAGTCTAGCGCAACAAGTGGGAAAAAGGGAAATGGAGGGAAGTCTCGGTCAAGCGATGAGGAGAATGAGTGCCAAAAGCTCCTGGAGTAAGTGCAAACGTGGGCTGTTGTACCGTCCCTTGTTTTGGGGGCGGATAATGTTTTAGATCGCATTATTTTCTCTGGAGGGTTTATCTAAGTGTTTTTATATAGGTTATACACAATATAGTCATGTACTAACAATCGAATTACTCTTCACCCTATCAAAACAGAAACACGAACCTCTTGTTGTCCATCGTGCTGAAAATGGAAGACAAGAAGTTCACAAGTTTGGATGAAATGGCCCGTGTGGCTTCCTCCATATTCGTTGCAGTGTACGAAGGCCTTTTTAACGTTAAAATTAAGGGCGTCGTGCGCAAACCCAAGTCCATGGAAGACTTCGAGATAAACGCGCAGCGGGTCATCAATAATCTGGAGGACAAAATCCAGATGGATCTAGCTCACATCTCAGGTGCCGCAATTGCGCAAGGTGACCTCAGCGCACTTACGAACCTGGTAAACATCTTCATTAGCATCTGCTTCAAGGAGGATGCTCAGATGCAAGGACAAGACGATAGAAACGACCAAGACTCTATCTCTACCCACGAATCCACATTCGAGTACCAGGAAGAAAATTTCGCGCAGGGCGGCGGCAACGTCGCCAAGATGTTGAGTCTAGAGAACCAAATGCTCACGACGTCCGCTGACAAGATACAAAAGTTGTGCGAGGAGGATGCGCGTCAAATTATGCTCACCACCGAGGCGAGAATCAACCAAGAGGAGCGCATCGAGGCGGCGAAAAGAAGAAGAGACGACAGACGCATGAAGCAAGAGCGCAGGCTGAATATGGAGAACAAGCGCAAGAAAGCCATCAGCCACAAGATGCAGCAGGCGCGGTGGCTGGAAGAGAACCAGCGGGAGAGCAAGGTAGGTATTAATAGTGGACTTTAGAGGGTTGTGTCTCGACACAACTGCTACTATATTCAATGTTGAGTAGTTCGTATGAAAAGCCTTATCTAGTTCTATTCCCATATTGGTAACATGGCATATAATGATCATACTCACAGTGACTCTCAAATATTACCATTTTTAAGGCCCACGCCGCCCGAGAGGCCAGCGAAGGGCACGCTATGTTGCGCAAGATATACGGTGGGATGCTCAATGAGCTTCACATGTGGCGCAGGGCAGAGCGCCAAGATGTTCGAGAGCGTGTGAACCGCATGCGCGACGACGCGAAGAACAATGTGCAGCAGCTACAGAACCTATTTGAGGACCGCCGCGCTTTACTGAAGGAGCAGAACGCCAACAGCAGTCGCGATGACAATATATACAGGCGTTCATGCATCCGAGTTAGCTCGGATCTATTGCAGTCGCACAGCAGTCGTCAGAAGAAGATGATCGAGACTTACAAGAGCATCTTGGGACAGAAGAGGAACCAGCAGCTGCTTAAGCGTAGCGAGGCTTACAAGAATCTCATTGCTCTCGTCTCGGTACGTGTGTGTTAGAAGTAGACTTAGATGGATGTAAACGTATACCGTTACTTTTACATTCAATAAAAATGGTCTTGTGAAAGGTCTGGTATAGCTTAGTTCTGCCATATCTCCACTCATAGCGAACATTCATAACAACCAACCATTATACTAATAATGACCCTAACACTCTATTAACATCACTATTGTCCATGCATGCATCTACAGGTGGAGAAGTGGCAGGATGGACTTAGGACGCCCGACCGACCGATGTCAGCCCCCCTACCAAGATCCACGGGTAGCGGGGACTTCGTGTTTTAGATTTCTTACGCACTGTGATCTAGATATGAGTTTGGCATGACAGACAAGAGACATTGCGACCGACGAGTAGCAAGAAAAAGAGAAAAATTGACCAAGCTGCAATAATTCGTACATTGAAACGCCATATCATTTCCTATTTAGTTTTTTTTTATCATAATATATTAAAAAGAATTACATAAAAGCACATTTTTTAGCTACTGAGCTGAAGACGCTTTTTCGTAATCCATTCTATGATCGCAATCTGATCTCTGCCAATCCTCGGAATGAGAGGCATTCTGTGAGTATGCCGAAAAATCTAGGCAAGGTCGAGGCGAACTCTCCATCTTAAGCACCAGCTAGCGAGAAAGTGGTGGCTCGTGTGTCCAACTTGAAATTCATTGCCACTTCTTCAAAAGCTATGCGACGTTTTGAATACGCCTATGTGCAGCGTAATTTTCGCCCAATTTGATCATTACTCCGGTCACGCTCGTAGCATTGCTAGGTTCGCTATTTCTAGCACGCGGATCCACACAACCCCTTTATAGTGTACAAACCGTGTAGTATAAAGTTTTGAACCTTCCACCCACCCTGTCGATTAGGTATAGTACATATAAGCACAAGCGCTCTTATGCGTAATCGCCCAAGATAATTCTCGAGGATCGACGAACCTATCAACGGAACTTCTTCCCTAACTAATATTCACCATTGGTCTATGAATACTAAGTTTCGTGGACCAACCGTGATTTCAATATCGTACCGTTTTTTTCGAAAATAATAAACTAACTTCCCTCAAACGAGTCCAATTTAGCGTACTTCCAAGTCCTGTAAGGGGCGTAGTTCTATCCCAGCGTCTTTTCACTCGTGTATAGTGAGAGATGAGCTGGAGCTATGCTTACACAAGTAAGATGGGCATTGTGAAAGATTCCTATCACCGCCTGGTGCTCACGGTGAACGTCAAGCCCGACCCTGTGGAGATTCCGATGAAAGATTTGCACAAGATTGGTACTATGATTGCTGGTGGTATGAAACACATCATGTTCCGCATAAAATCTACGTATAGTGAGTCAAATTGCAGCATAATACTCAACCAACTGGAGACCTACTTCTCTTTATTGTGCAATGACCCTCGGAACCTAACACATGACTTGTTCATATCCATGATAGCACCCGCAGCCTATATAATCACGAGCGACCTGTTTTCGGACTTCGTCGCCAACACCACAGACATCAAGGCCCATGTCGGTCTGTTCATAGCGAGCGAAGTGAGTCCAGATGGCGACAAAAATTCGTTGGGGTACCGCGAGATCATTGACAATTACGGCGAAGTGAGAAAGAGGATAAGAGAAAAGCGTTTTGACATCGCCCTAGGTGTGACCGATGTATTCAACCGAAAGTCGCTGCAGCACCTATTCGAATGTCACGGCGATGATATTAAGGTCGCAATTCCCGGAGACGTGGAAATGCCAAATATCAACGCCCGGAACGTGGAATTCATACATTCCCGCGGTGCCAACACCTATCTGTACTATTCCGCAAATGTGCTCACTAGCCTAGACAGAGAGGCGGTTCCTACCCTGGAACCTCTGCTAGAGAAGTACGTCTATAGGTAATATGATAGTGGACTTTTGATGGCTGTGTCTCTACACCGTTAGTATCATATTCAATAATAAGTGGTTTATGTGAAAGGCCTAATGCAGCTCTATCTCATCCTTGAGTATCATGAACATCCAACTGACTATCACACTAATAATTCCCGTCAATCATCACTATCGCACATCACAGGTACAGCATGGCCAAAAACAACCTGGCCACCCTGCTTGCCAAGGTTATCATCCAGTACGGACCGTTGATGTGCATAGACGCATCTTTACCATTAGACTATCTGGAGAACTACTTTTTGTTCATCTGCGACCCGCTCGTCTATCGCACTATCCAGCAGGCCCCAACCAAAGTCAAGCGATTCGTCGTGGTACGTGCGACGTGCTATAGCTCCTATTTGTCGCTTTAGAGTACCGTTACAAGTCTATATCATGGACACATAGTGCGATGATCATACTAATAACGGTCCTTGTTTTACCCTCACCCAATCACATCCACTGTTTATTATTCACATAAGATGAAGGAGGACATCGAGGATCTGGTGCTGGAGTCGGAGGAGGTCGAGTGCAGTGACGATGTAGGTTGGACCAGGGATGCGTTACACAAAATCCCGCTCCGCGAGCTGACGCATCATAACGCTATCTTAGCGGAAAAAATCCAACTCGCGAATGCTTTCACGTAGATACACATACCTACGAGATCTGTGCGAATCAAGAAATTCATAGCATCAAATCTAGTCTCATGCAGTACAGAAAAATGATGTGTGTTATTATGTTGGGAATGTCTTCATATTGTATTTATTTTTAATGTTTTAATTAACAAACTCCAATTAACACTATTAAGTAGTGGCGTTTTATTTAAAATTGTTCACACAAACACACCATTTCTTCTGCATGTAACCCCGTATTCATGACAACATTCAATGAATCTTCGTGCTCTGAGAGTCCTTATTCTCGTCCGTCGAGGTGAGACCCAGCACTCTAAATATCTTCTTGGCGTTCTCCGTGTCATGAACGGTCTGGAAGCGCTCGTTGTATCTGTTGGTCAGAAGAGACTTATCCGACTCCCACGACATCGTTTCTTCGCAGTACAAATTTCTGTGAACATGTTTTGACCGCTGTGCGGGGCTTTTGAATATAGACATGTTGGTCTTTTGCGAATGGATTGCCGCGCTGATAGGCGATATCTGCTGCAGAGCCTTCCCAGAAACATGCTCTTGCATAGAGCCGTTGATACTGCACGATAGGACTGAGCGTGCTTGGTTCTCAGCCGCAGTGGAAATCGTGAGATTGTTTACTTTTATACCAGATATGCTCTTCCTCCCTGTCATGCCTGAGCTGTTGCTCGCAGTGCATGCGGGACTCGCGGTGCTAGGGGTACTGAATAAGGCCTTTCCCTTGGTTACCGTCTGTGGAGAGGCTGCGCCATCCACCTGACCTTGTCGAGGCGAGCTGGGGGAGGATGTGGCGGAAGAGGCCTTCTGTAGCTCCACCTCGAGGCGCTGCAGTGCCGACCAGATGTTCATCGTGTTGTCTACATCCTTTGCTTGCGATGCCAATTTTGCCGAGATTACACTAGCATTTTCCCGCAGTTTCGCTATGGAGGCATCGAGGCCGTCGGCACTCCCTTCAGCGCCGTTTGCACCACTAGGGGTCTCTAATATGCTGTTGTCTATGCTTATTCGGCTCAAGCTCAGATCACCCACAGAGTTATCAAGAGCAGAACTGGAACTGGCAACTGCCAACTTCTCTTGCACATTCACTCTGGCAAGATTCACTTCTATACTGCCATCATTGACGCTCGCAATATCGGCCCCCAAATGTCTCAGCAACGTCTTCAGAGAGTCCAATGAGAAGTTGGATTTCGCCGGGGCGATGATCCCCTCCGTGGCGCTGGACCTGTTAGTGGGAGTCTGCTGCGTACACTGCTGTGCATTGTGCTTCGTTGTCTTTGGTGAGCCCCCTTCCTTCGAAGGAGAGGACATGGCGGAAGAAGAAGCTTTTTCAGTCTGTTTTTTTTTCTCCTTTCTGCGCCTGATGGCGGCCAACCTCTCATGTGCCTTGATGTTCATGAGCAGTGTCAGCGGGTTCAGCCCGTTTAGTCGTGCACAAATGGCCACTTTGATGAGTTTTGCTGTCAGTCCTGCCAGCCTCTCTTCCGTGAGAGTGCCCTTGGTCGAGTTGATAAATGTACTCGTTCGTCGGACTTGTCTTTCTGCCACTAAATCGGCGTATAACTGTGCAATAGCCACAGAAGGAGTGTTGACCCCTATCTTTGTGTCCATCCTGCTGTCTAACAAATTGCAAAAATTGTAAAATTGCGTCCATGTGAAGGACCCAGTGCCCTCCAAATCAACAACAATAACAACTGATAGAATTTCATCTGCTGTCATAGATGCCCATCTTTCACTCTGTCCAGCCAATCCATTCGCCAAAGCAAGAAGACCGACCTTGGTCTTTCCAGCTACTAATTTCGCCTTCGAAGCAGGACTATCCAACTTCATACCAGCTAGGGAAGCAAAGTAAACCTCATTCGCTTTCCTCTTGTGTCGTTTTGTAGGAGAGCACAAGCCCTTCCCACGGGTTAATATGCTACATAGAGCTTGGAATGCTTCCTGGTATGTAGCTTCGCATAGCCACAAACTCTCCAACCAACTGATACCAGACTCTGAAGTCAACAAAGCCAGATCGCTTTCAGATATCTCGATGTGCTCTTCTTGATAGTCTTCCATCCTTCTTTATTTTGGGAAACAAGTTAATATGAGATAAAATCCTTTAAAGTTTAGGGTGAGCTTCTTTAGGATGTGATCCTAGTGGTATGTGGTCGCCTATTGCATGAATCTTTTCTCCCTTCAAACGTCCTATTGTAAAAGTACGTCAATTACGTGCTATAAATTAAAACGTACTATAGATTAAGAATTTCTCATGGCTCGAGCGCATTGTGTCCGAAACACCCGTGTTATCTTAAATTGATCCAATCTAACTCTTTATAATGAGACATCTAGCTGCATATCTACTACTAAAGTGCGGAGGTAACGAATCTCCTTCTGCTGCCGACGTAAAGCAGGCTTGTGCCGCCGTGGGCGTGCAGGTCGATGCTGCCCGTCTTGATACTTTTATCGCTGAGGTTGAGGGCAAGTCCATTGCCGACCTTATCGAGTCTGCCAAGGATCGTATCTTCGTAGGTGGTGGAGGTGGCGGCGGCGGTGGCGGTGGTGGCGATGCCCCTGAGGCCGCCGCTGCTGCTGCTCCTGAGAAGCCCAAGGAGGAGGAGGTTGATCCTATGGAGGGAGGGATGAATATGTTCGGTGGGGATGCATCTGATTATTAAGTTAAGAATTTCGCGTATTAACTGGATATTAAGTGATGTCCTGATCTGCTGATGCCAGATATACAGAAAAGCTTGAATTAAATGCTGTTCCATTGTTATAAATCATAAACAAATCCTTCAAATATAAATTCCTTCAAATGTGTATTTTTATATTCAACCTTAAAATATATGATAGTAGTTGTGATCTCACGCGCATCCATTTACTTCATAATTATCTTCCTGTAGACCAAAGGTCTGATAAATTCGAATATATACTTGATCGTGTCCCGCGGCAGTATCAATGCCGCAGTATTGGCCGCACCAGCCGCATCTATATCTTTTCTCTCTCTACCCTCATCTTCATCTGCATCTCTGTTCAGGTGGAGATCTTTTTTTAGCACAGACAGGAAGGCGATGCGGGTGCGGAGCGGAGCCGCTATGTATAGACAGATAGGGCGGTCGGTGAGTATGATGCGTAGCAGTGGAATGATTGATCATGGCCATAAGAATACCTTAATATACACATGTACCTATATCCCCAAGCACGAGCTCGTATTGAAGAAGCTTCAGAAACTCCTCTGTCTCGTCGACCCTCTCTCCCGCTATGTTAATCCAGGCAGCGATGTCGTCCATGCCTGCCCCTGTACCCGCTTTTTCCTCTTCTCCCTCTGCCTCTTCTGCAGCAGCATTACTATTATCATCACCATCATCATCGCTATCGTCATCATTGGCAGCTTTGGCAGCATTACCAGCATTACCAGCATCATTAGCGCAATGCGCAGACAGCCCCCGACTTAGCCCCACTTCCACTTCCGAACGCGCCAACTGCGGATGGATCGAGGTCGGCCAGCATCAGTGTGATCACTTGTGTAATTGCCATGATACTTGGAATATGATAAAGTAGAGATAGAGCCATGTAAAGTTGCTAAGATGTATTACTAAATACACGACATACTTACCTGAACCTCCAAGAGGCGTCTATCCGCAAGTAGAACTCTACACAAGTCGACGTACCCTGCGCCGCCTAGAGTGTTCCGCAGCGATAACTGCCGCAAAGAGTGGCAGGTGCGGTACTTGGCAAGCATGAGTGCCATGAACTTTACGCCTCTGAAGCCAATCGGGTTTTTGTTCAGGCTCAGAACGGACAGGCTCGGCACGCTGCCGTGGCCATTTGCATGTCCTGTGCTCTCATCTATATGAGGGTATTGAAGCAGGTTTGTATTCTTCATGACGCTCCTCTCGAAGGCAGATTGCTGTTTGGCCCATTCCACACCGAGAGTAGCGAATAATGCGGTAGCAGCCACAGCGGTTATTTGGCAGTTGTCCATCAACAGATGTTTCAGCGATTTGCTCTGCGCGAACTTACTAAGTGCACGGACCACGCTGCAGGAGGCTTGATTGAAGGAATTACCGCTCAGATCCAGATACTGCAGTGGCAAATAGACAAAATTTAAGGGCCAATCAACATGAGCATGATGGTTAGGCGCAATAGTAATGATACTCAAAGATATAGCAGAGCTACATCACAGCTTTCTAATGAGTCCAAAAACATCAAATAGTATAGCCATTGTGTAGAAATAAAGCCCTTAAATGACTAAGTACTCACCTGCACGCTATCCAACGGTACCTGTATATGGCGATGGTTGTGGTGGTTGATTGAGGTCGTTGACTATGATACTTATGATACTTGGGCTGTATCTTCTTGACAACCGATGTTCTGATAGAACTAGATGTGGCTTTTTGCATCAACCATTGACACATACGTACGTACCCCCAACAAAGGCCCCAGATTCCCAAATGAGTTGTTCGACAGGTCCAGTGACACCAACTTCCCATTAATGTTGTGGGGGGCTGCCACGAGGACCTCGCACAAGCATTGCAGCTGAGTGTCTGTCAATCTGCAACTACTCAGTCTGAGGTTGCAGAGGGATGAGCCTAGACCTATGTTTGCATTGGGCATAGATCCAGTGCCAGCGATACATTCCGAGAGAGCGGCGACACCAGCATCACCTAAATCCTGCGTCTGATCGAGAACCAAGGTGTGCAGCGCGTTGCTATTGGACAGCCCCTGTAAAAGATGTAGAACGATTTGAGAATCAGCGTTCCCGCTAGAAGGCAAATTGCCTGTGCGTAATTGGTATACAATGTTTGGACACAGGTCGTCATTAGTATGATGCTTACACTGCATAGTCTGATTTGGAGGGAATGATGGATCTATATAAGACCTATCACACAACCCATGTATTATTGAATGCAACATTGATGGCTCACATGGCCCATTTATTATTGAATGTAACACCGGTGGGATAGACTCGCAGCCTTAAACTAACATCAGTCTACCTACCGAACTTCACTTCTGACACTCTGGACGCTGGGTGGCCCAAGGCAGCGTTCAGGTGATCTGACAAATTGCGTCCATCCGACACACTGGAGCGACCGAAGCCTCGAGCAAACAGGCCGCAATTGCGCACAGAGAGCCTTCTTAAACTGCATTCCTTATGAGAGAGCCAGGTACGCAATGAGGTACATGCATTCTCTCCAATTACATTATCGTCTAGATTCAGAGACTCAACTTTGTTTCCCCTGAGTAGTTTAAGAAGTATATCGGCAAGTAATTGATCTCTCAGTTTGCAGCCACTCAAATCTAACGACTTCGTTATCAGACCAATCGGATGATCACTACCAAAGAGAGCAGATATTGTGCTCTGAGAGCGCAATTTACAAGCCAAAGAAATATGCTGGCATCCTCGCGTGAATAAGTGTGCTTGTTTTGCTATATGTGACAAAGCCCTTACTACCAATTCGTTTGATTTTACGTGAGATAAGTCCACATTACCTATACTTCCACCACCGGCATACAATCTCTCTATGGTATCCAAGAGTTGATCCATTTCATGATATTCGAAACTAAAACTGAAAGGAATGTCTAACACAGGAGGGGCGATGTTCCAGTGGGCGTTACTGAACTCTTTATATTGCTCTACTTCATCCATATACGCCACCATACCCTCAACATCCATGGCAATTCTTTGTCCTCGCTCTCCTGTTCCCAAATCTTCATTACTCACCACCTTCTTTACGTAGTGGACGCGCATACTCCCTGCAGTACCCAAAACTTTGAAAAAAATGCGCTGTATCTACTCAAAGCGTGGATGTTGAAAAGAAATGATTTCAAAAAAGAAGAAAACCCGCCCTGCCTACGCGATCAACAAGTTGCACTCTTTAGCAGCGATCTCGGCTTTCTATCATTGCTTAAGGTACGTTCTTGAGTAAGTGGTGCTTTAAAGGCTGTTTTACATTCCGAATCTAGTAGTCTGTAGTCTGTGTTGAGTGGATATGAATGGGAAAATTAACACTTATCAGGGCAGAACCCAAGACAAGTGTTCTCACTACTTACGATGAGCTATACACAACATCACCGACACCATCACTATCATCTCCACCATTCTCATTCACCATCACAGTACTTAATTTAAATATTACTGTGTATTTAACGTCCTCGTCTCTTACTGATATGGAAGTATGTTCTATGGTGCATTCAACGATATTCTAGCTCGTTTGAGCATATTTATTTCAATTCATGTAACCCTGTACTAGTCAAGACGTTTTCTTTCAACAAATATACATAAACCTTATGTAGTCTTCTATCTTTGCATCGCTATCCCATATCCTATCACCAAGACAAGTACTTGTCTCTCTGACTGACTGTGTGCATGAACTATACTACCAGAGGCGTGATTACATCCGATTCGTCCAGATTCACGCGCTCTATCTTGCTACCGTGGCTGCCACCCTGCTTCAACCTGGAGTAACGGTCATCTGGTATGAAGTAACCCAGTGGGAAGATGAGCAGGTTCATGGTCATCAGGAACAGAAGTGCGAAGCGCAGCGAGCCCACGCAGTCCGATATGGCGCCGATGATGGGAGAGGAGGCGATGCTGCCTGCGTACTGCCAGAAGCCCGCAATAGCGATAGACTGCCCGGAGTGGCCCTGGTACCCCGCTAGTGTGAACGAGAGTGGGATCATGGTGGAAAGCCCGCAGCCACACACTGCCATGCCGAGGCAGCCAACGCCCACATCTACATTCCCGGACATATCGGCAAAAGATGGAGCGAGCACCACTAGCCCCATTCCGGCCCCTGCCAGCACCCCCCCCCACTTGGCCATGGCTTGCGAACCCAGTTTCCTCCGAAGGAAGTCCATCCAGTACCTGTGATGACAATGTTAAGGATCGTTATTAGTTTAGTGCATAAATGGTAATAGACCTTATGCTTTAGGATACGAAAGAGCTAGATTATTATACGAACCACTCAGCACTGAATATGACACTAATAATATAGAGGCAAAGCCCATCAAATTAACTAATGAATTATTTACGTACCTGCCCAGACCCATACACGTCTCGAACAGGGCAAACCCCACACTGCTGAGAGTGCCTTTTTCTTCGGGAAAGTAGCGCTGGAAGAAGATGATACTCCACGTAGTCAATGCCCCTTCACCGAAACTCGCCAGGAAGCCTAGTATTGTAAGGTACAGCAGGGGCAATGTGCGCGGGATCATCAGCACGTCATCCAGTACGCTGAAGGGAAGCCGATCAGTGTCTTTGGGCTGCTGCCCATGCGAGGCTGTATTGCCACCGCCCAGCCCCAGTGCGCTCAGTCCCGCGATGCCGCCGCTCCTGTCGCCCAAGCTGTCCCCAAGGCTGCCGCTGAGGTCTCCGTCACTGGGGTACCTTGAGACGAATGATGATTTTCGCGGGTCAACATGAGTGTGATCATTGTGAGCTATGCTGGCAATGATGTAGGATGTGATAGAGCTACAATAAATCTTTCACACAAACCTTCCAGCATTGATAGCAATACTAATGGTGCGGAGATATAGGCCCCCAAAGTTCACCCTCACATACCGCACGTACATATCCTCTGTGTTCACGCTCTGATGCCCGCTGCTCCTGTTGTTGCTGCCTACAGTACTGCCCCCATCAGATGACTTTAACGTGTTGAAGCGTTCGTTCATATTGGCGATGGTGGTGGGCTGCCCTACATTGAAACTATCGTCGCTGTCGATGGATATACGCTGGTGCTCACCCTTCTGCTTGAGTAGAATGATCTTTTCCTCTTCGAGTGAATACAGGATGTACCCTGCGAAGAACACTAGGAAGCCGCACACTGAAGACATGGTGCCATACACCTGCAGAGCGATGAGGTAAAATGTAGTCACGGGACGATATGAGTATGATGATTAGGAGTAATGGTCATGATAGTCGAGGGTATGATAAAGCTATACTAGGCCTTTCACATCTATCGCACGTCATGATACTCGAAGGCTATCCAATAAGCCACCAACCATGGCATGGCACGGTAACAGTATGGAGATGCAGCCCTCAAAGACCAACCCTTTCTCACCTGTAAGGCAGTGAATTGCTTAGACAGAGCTGTGCCCGCCAGCCCCCCCAGGGCCACGGACACAGAGTAGGAGCCGTGGAACACCCCAACGATGGGCTTCCCTGCAATCACTTCAGCAAGGATGGCTGAAGAGTTCATACTCACGTCTATCAGACCGAGAGACATGCCGAACGCCAGAAATGTAATGCACAGCGTCTCAAAATTCGTGCTTAGGGATATGAACGGTAGAGCGGCGCAGAACAGAATAGATCCGATGAAGACTGAAACGCGACACCCATATTTGCGAATCAGGGAACTGGCTATGGGGGCGGCGGACACCTGCCCCGTGTAGTAGAATATGATCGCGCTCCCTAATGCAGAGTCGCTCAATCCAAGCAAAGATTGCATTTGCGGGAGAAACGCCGAAAACACCCCAACATAAATCCCTTCTAAGCAGAAATAGTACCATACGGCAACCCGCACCAAGAAATTTCTTCTGCTCGAGAAGAATGTCTTCGAATACTGGCTCGCCACGGAACTTTGGTCATCTGAGTGCAGCATGACTAGGTAATAGTGCTTAAATTGGATGACCTAAATACTGAAGCCAAGTGCCGAAGCTTTTTTTACATGCGGATGACTTAAGTGTACGTTTTCCGAATCCGAAACGTGATCTACCGCACGTTTCGGATTAAGTTGGAATTTGTTTTCTGCTTATCGCTATTCTAAAAAATCGACTAACTTGATGAGTAAGGTTTTATTTATAGCACTGGGGTTGGCCTGCTTTTTTACTATGTCCTGTGCATTCGTATCGCGTGCTGGGGGCGTCATCAAAGGCGTATGTTTCCTCCATACTCCAGACCTGGAAAACAGATTTGGTTCTCCTGCTCTGCTTGCTATAATGAGCGGTGATGAGACAGAGGTTTCTGAGGCAAAGGTTGTGGTGACGGGAAAATCCATTCAAGGGCCTTACTATAGGGCATTGGTGAAGCAGGAAGCAACCATGATGAGGAGATTGGTGGGGTCGTTCACAGAGAGGGAGGACGGGCAAACGACCGACATTGTTGTACAAGGCAAGAGCTCTAGCGTGAAATCTTTTGTGCGATTCCTGAAGGGTGGGATGAAGAAAGTAGATGTGAAAGATCCCGCGGTAGTGGAATCAGTGGAATTTACTGAAGATGGCAAATTGAGTGAAATCAATGATCAAAAATTCATCATGAATACCAATGACCTCGAAGGACAGGGAAGAGCAGGAATGGGAGGGGTGTACGTGAAATGAAGTGTAAGTGTATCTTTATAATATAGTTTAAAACAATGTGCTCAAATTCTTCAAATGTTGTTAAGTCCTTCATGAATCGCTCAATTGATCAATCAAAAGATCTGCAGAATTGCCCCAGCTATACTGCCGCTGGATATGCCGCTGCATGCTCTGTCGAAGCTGTAGCAGCTCCTGCGCAGGCCGCTGGGCGGCGGCCACCACCGCTGGCAGCCAGTGCTGGTCGATCCACTGCTCGTATGTTTCTCCCGGGGACAGTGCTGTCTACATAAATCGTAGAAGAAAGGTGGAAATGCAGAGGTTGGTTGAGTATGATCGCGATACTTTTACACAAGATCATAATACATCACACCTTCCTAATAAGAAATCAAACATTTCACGATTTAGCCATGATATAGAACAGTGGTCCTCTGAAGTTCAAACTGACACACCTGCGGGCCTAGGTCGTACCCATGAGTGAGATGGGGCAACACAGAGGTGGAGAATCTAGATGTGATGGGTATAGCACCGCTGCACATGGCCTTCTGCACGGTGATGCAGCCCGTCTCTGGGTAGTTCGTAGGGTACAGAAGAAACCCTGCCGCGGCGTACGCTCTAGTCAAGGTAGAATGGTCAACTGATCCCATGTACTCCACCCCCTCTTGCTCCATCTGCTCCATGATTTTTTTCCGAAAAGCTAGGAAGGTCTCCGCGCCCATGCTCTTGCTCAGCTGCTCGGTGACGTGCGGCGGGAAGCCGTAGTATATGTGAAGAGAAGCCCCAGGAAGGCTGCGGCGGATGGAGGGCCATACGCGAAGAACCTGCTCCAGACCCCTGACTGGGGAACTGCCATAGACGAATCGCAGGTTATCGTTAGGACCATCCATCTCCCGTCGGTACCGCATGTCGATGCCGTTGGGCAATACGACCTGAAGTTCCCCTGCCTCCAACATGGAGTACTCGGCTCGCTTGTGGAGCTCCGCCTGCAAAAAAGTGCGGTGGAACTCGGAAAGAACCAGCACTGAGCGGGGGGGCAGGTGTCCTGGAGGTGGGAGGGATTCTGCCCCCACCAAATCTTGCAGCCACAGTAACCTCGTGCCACTACGTGCGCCAATACCTAAGGACACGCCATAGCGCCAGGAGATGAATACTTCTTGCTTCGCCTCCTCTGCGGGCGCCTCCATGTTATACGCGGCGTGATTCACCCACAACACCCCGTTGATTCGTCGGTTCAGATCGGCCTCCGAAGGGTCTGCACGTAGAGGGTTGGGATATAAGGGCCAATATGAGTACGGTTGACGTGACAGTCATGCAGAGGTAGAATTATATCGCAGCCTTAAAATTGACCACCAACTATGGGATAGCAATGGTAAAGAGATAGAACCCACTAGAAATCGGCCCTTGAAGACGTACCTGCATACACCACTACGTCGAACATGGCTTCTCCTGTGGCTGCATGTGCATGTGATGTGCGGAGTGTGTACATCAAGGAGAAATGTATGGATCGATATGGGTATGGCGATAGAGTGTACTTAGTAATAGCATGGATGACCTTCGAAGACCAAGTACCTCCTCACCTGCACCCATATATCTATAGCACGTCAAGTACTCACCTGCATGAGTCCTGCTGGCCAGCTCTTCCGCCAGGTAGAGAGCCGCTTCTTCCGATCCGCCAAGCCCCCCCCCACCTGGAGCCAGACTAGAGGGCCCCCATTTGCCCCAGTAGGCATTGCCGTACTCGAAGCAATATATCGCCGCACGTTTTTTAAGCAATTTCTTACCGTTCCCATCACTTATATTAGTGTTGTGAGGGCTAGGGGGCAAGTAGCCGTTGTTGCGCGCATAGGCGCGGTGTCTTTCTGCATGCTGCTGTGCCGCCCCTTGGGAGGCCACCACAAATCCCGCAGCCAGATCCAGGCTCTGCATCGCTAGGCCGAGATTTGTGAGGCGCTCTGGGGTTTGGTCGATGCTGTAGGCTGACAGCAATGCCAGTACTGCCGTGCGACGGTCGTCTTTCCCGCTTTTATCTTTTTTTTGGTTCTGCAGTAGGCACACTGCGTGGTTGTTAAGGGCTTGTGCCACATTCGCCCGAAGAATACTGCTATTGACTTTAGCATAATATGCAGGTCCCGTCCCTGAGAACTGGTGATGCGGCAGCAAGGTCCATTGCCGGGGGAGCTCCTTCTCTTCTGTGTATTCCCTTGCATCGCCACCAACGAAATCAGAAAGCTTGTCGAACAAAGTACTCCATACGTGGGTACCTACGCCATACGTCCCTGCTACAGGCTGTATGGTGTCTATAGCAAGTCTCTGCAAAAAGAAGGGGGACAAAAATTCGAACAGCTGGTGCTCCCTGTTGCACTGGCCCCGCTGGGTGGCTTCCCACTGGAACGCTATCCAGGTAGTCAGGGTGTCGAGAGGCGCGAGCACCACATAGGCTTGCAGCATTTGCCGCATCTGGTCGGACTCCGCCCATATCCTTGCGCCCTCCCCTTCCTCGAGTCCACTCCGGACGAACCGCGCTACTTCCGTGGCACATGCCAGCCGCAGTGTCTCCCGCACGTCTTCAGAAGTACGTTTTACATTTTCTGCAGCGGATGCGAGAAGTGATTCCAAGCCATTTTGCACCGCACGTTCTCGTAAGGCCTCAGCACTGGCTCCCCAGGTGACGCTAACATCTGCTGCGGCGGAGGGGTATGCAATGAGCCACCTGCCCAGCAGAGCCGCCACCGTGGGGAAATCGCAAGTCTTTCTAGGTGAGTGACAGGCGAGGATAGCGTATTCTACTTCCTGTTTCAGGTATAGGTGAGCCCTCTGTTCGCCCCCCTGCTGATCTTTCCTACGAGCGTGTCCTGCATGGGAACCTTTCAGAAAGGCTTCACGGGGGCATACATCTCGACCAAGGATTATGTGCTTTCTGCGCTCAGTATGAAGAGGCGTCTCAAGATCCGCACTCGCACTTAAGCCCGAACTAGCATTTGTCTGTTCATGCACGGCCGCCACCTCTACTGTGGCCTGTAGGATATAGATGTTAGGGAACCACGATTAGAGTTAAGTGATTGTTAAAGCATAGGGTATAAATATGCCCCAATAAAGTCCGTTCATTGATATCCGTCATATCCCTCATGTTTATACCTGATATGCCTTGGTGACTGCGCCCTGCTGATAAGTGCTGCTGAAGGCTGTGCCTGTGAAGTGTAAGAGATGTTTTAGGGTCATCGTTAGCGTGAAGGCTGAGTTGAGACATTCATAACAAGCATGCATAAGATACAGCCAGCCCTATATATATCACTCATGTTCACGCACTGCGAAGCGCGGCCCTACCCACGTGACTGTGCAACGTATGCGCCGCCCGCACGTTCTTCAATAAACGTACGGCCATGTCCTCGTACTGCCGTGTGGACTGCAGCACGCCCACGTTGGCTATTGCACCACCATCGGTTGGGTTAGTACCGATAAAGCTTTCAATTTCACTCAGAACGGAATTGGTGATAGCAGAGGCCACTCTGGATGGCATGCGGCTGGAACCATATCCCTCCAAAGATAATAGCGGCACCCACATCCACAGCGCGTCAGAAGCAGTGGTGTGTGCCCCGTACACAAACGTGTCCAGAACGAGGTCACAGGCACTTATGCGGAAGAGATGGTCCTTCCAGGCTGCGTAGGGGGGCGATGAAGTATGATGGAATGTAGGGGTCAATGTGAGTATGATGATTATATGAGACAGCCATAATAATCATATGTAGGACAGCAATGGTATAGAGCAATGTCCCTCTATAGATAGCTATCGAACGACTCACCTGCGTGCCGGATGAACGTCACGCGTCGAGCGGATATGCCGTGAAACATGGCTTGTCGCATCAGGTGCCGCTTGGGCTCTTCTTCCATGTCCAGTAGCACCAGCACTGCATGCGGCACTGCTCTAAGGGCAGCCATCCAGACTCCGAAACTCACTGTTGTGGGAATTATGCGAAATGTAAGGGTCGATATGAGTATGATCGTGACGTACGATAGATTATGAAATTGACGCACGATAGATCACGAAGCATCTATAAGCACGAACCTGGCTCCAGCTTCTTGTTCGCATTGAAAGAACACACCCAGGTGTGTGAGGGATCGGCAGCATCGACGTAATTCTCCCTGCTGGGGGCATTATTCGGGGCTTGATTGCGAGAGTCTTGATTAGGGTCTTTGTCGATTGCTGATTGCACTGCCTGCACCGACAGCGCCATGCGGATCCTGCAGAGGCGACGGTCTTCAGAAAGGCAAGGTAAAACGTCCAAAGGCATAGCGTTGGCCTGGTACCTTTCATGACAGGAGGGAGGGATATTGGATGTTCGGGAGGCTTCATTAGTATGATTATTTCACTGGATGCTCGTGATACTGGATATACAGCACGTTAATAGACCGCACGCTTTCCACCTATTCCTTTCGTGTGGCAACATCCCTCTAAACTCAACAATTAGGCATGTACAGGTAAGGAAGATAAATTAACCGCTCTGTGAAGAGCTGTGCAGCAAATTCAGGAGGCACCACCACGCGGTCCGCCATGGTGTAGTCAAACCCCGGACAACCAGTGGATCCGGGATATCCAAGGTAATTGATGACGATTGAGGCCGGCCTGCGACAGGCGATGCCAATACGTCCCTTGTACCTGTGAGTAATGGTTAAGGTTTCATTATAAGTATGATAGTTGCATTGTGTGCTACAGCCCTCTAAAATTCAATCCTATCATAGCACGTACGTGTGCGTCGTGAGGTCCACAAGTATGTCCAGCTCTAAGTCAGAGATGACCCTGTGGGCATCCTCATCGTTCAGCATCCCGCTCAGGTCCTGGAAGCGATCCGAACGTTCCTGGACGTGCGCGCGCACGGAAGACCGGTCGTCCACCCCGTAGCTGAGGCTCACGGCGTTCACGGGGCTTCGGGGGCTTGTGTGCCCCGTGACCAACTATAGGTGGATACGTGGATAGTGGGTAGTCCGATTGAGGAAAAATGTAAGTCCAATGTAACTGGTGTAAGTCCAATGTTAGAGTATAAGTTTAGTGCAATTGTAATGATACTCATCCCTCCGAAGATAAATATGCATGGGACATACATACCAGCATGGTGAGCCTCCCCATGGGGTGGTTTCGCCAGTCCCCGCTTAGATACCCCACGCGTATCCGCCTTACCCTATTTGCACCTCCATCCCCGCTATCTTGTCGCACAAACTGGCTCCGCGGTCGCGGAGCCCGGGAGTCAAACGAAGGCCCTGGACGATCGTGGGCCTTGGCATGGATCATGGAAGAAATGTAGGGGTCGATGTGAGTGCGATGGGTAGGGGGGCGATGAAGTATGATGGAATATAGGGGTCGATATGAGTATGTGGATTGATTGCACATAGCAATGGCATTGAGATATGGCCCGTTGAAGTCCATCAATACATCTATAGCACGTCAACAGAAATGGCCCGCTGTAGTCCGACTTCGCTCTACTCACTTGACAAGCTAGCACGTTGGTCGCAAGGTCTTTCGAGCGAGAAGCGTACCGCAGCAGGGTGAAAGTGTACCTATAGTCAGGTTGGGTCAATTGGGCATGAAGTTCGAGGATCATTATCAGTGCGGCGACTCTGCTGGATATTCGGGATAACCAAGGATGCGGTCGGGCCAGATGCCTTTGTACAAACAGCTCTCTATAGCACATCAACCCTCTAAAGTTCACGAATATACGCACGGGTCGATGATCGCGCTGGGAGATGAGGATCCCTGCTCCGAGAACAGGTGGGGCTGCTGCATCTACACAAACGTGCGCGAATGGTCAGATCGAGGGTGTTGTAAAGGCAATCTTAGTGTAAGAGTTGAGTGGGTGGGAACAATACTCATGCATGAAAAAGTGCATACCTCACCTACCTGAGTGGTCACAGAGGAGTGCAGGAAGTGCTCCAGAGCCTCGTACTGGTGCCAGTAACAAGCAAGGCTCTTTGCGGCGAAGAGATTGGCCTTAGTGAATAGCTCGGTGCCCAGGTCCCGGTGGGTAGTGTACGTGTCCTCGTGCTGGATGAGGACCTGTGGGCACGAGGGGCGGCAGATGGATGGCCAGATGGGTGGTAATGAAAGGTCAGATAGGTGGTAATGGAAGGTCAGATAGGTGGGTATGTATTGTGAGAGAGTGAGTGAGTGAGTGAGAGAATGATTGGTTGCGTTTGGTATTGGAGGCCCATCCCCGAGAGTAAACATACGTAACTGACGATTGACCTACCTGAGCAGCCGTGCTGAATGCCGACACGGCCCTGTCCATCTGTCCCAGCTCCCGGTAGCACTGCCCCAGGTTGTTCAAGGCCATCGCCCGGTTGACGTGCGCTTCTGGCGAGTTCATGAGCGCCACGGTGCGGCGATAGTAGTGCTTGGCGAGAGCGTATTCTCCCTTCGTGAAGTGGTAATTGCCAATACTCAGCAGTGCCATGGAGTGATTCGGCTCGATTTTCAGTAGGTCCTGCATGTATTATCATGAATTCAGTTAAGGGTCAGTATGGGCATGATGGTTAGGGGAGTGATAGAGGGTGTTTGAAGGCCGATATGAGTTTGATGAGTTTGTGCAGTAGTCATGATGCATATATAGCACGTCCATATGAGTATATTGGTTGTGTGCAATAGTCATGATATTCATACATCAGATAGAGCTACATCATAGCATTCCAATTAGCCATCAAGTACTGGATAGTGTTGCAATGGCACAGAGATAGATCGTCTCACCTGCAGAATCTGATGTCCCTTGGCGCGCTCCCCGAGCGAAATCCACAGCTGCGCCAGAGTGTAGTGCGACACCTCGGGCCACGGAGCGGTTGGCGTGGAGGTGTGAGAGACGGCCCTCAGCAGGGTTTCTAGCTGGTCGATCAGGTGAAACAAATGGGGTGATATTATTATGGTTGCTGAGTGTAATGGAATGATGATTTCACGGCAACCGCACTCACGCACAACATAGCTGGACTACCCACCTGGTCGATCATCCTCGACAGGTTTGACTTCGCCTTCCCCCCGGGCTGTTTCATTTCAAAGTTGATGAGATTTGTCACAGCTCCCAGTTTGAAATCTAGCGTTGGTGCTAAATCTATCGATTGCTGGTTGAAATACCTCGCCATCGATGCATCTTTGTACAAGGTCGATCCATTGTTCGCATCGACGCAACCATTATCAAAAAGCAAAGCTACATTCTGACAAGCCTCTGGAAACACAGGGTATATGTTTATAGCCCGCAAGTAATAATTTAAGGCACAGCAGTGATTCCCAACACCTTGCCTACGGACCCCTTCGTTGTACAATGTAATCCCTGCCTCGTAAGACAAGCTAGATACATCATTATCATTTTCAGACAACTTTACCTTATCATTCCACATATTGAAGTCTTTGTCTGCATCACATACGTCACCAAAACCTGGAATATTGGCCGAGTATGCAGATTTGAAGCATAAATGGATGCCCAGAACCAAAACCAAAATACGAATCACACACAGCTCCATTCAGAATCAACTTTATTTATTGTTTTCTAATTCATGGCCACATATGCTCTGTCATCACAATCAAGTAAGGTAGCGTCTCTCACGCTAATGGTGGTGTTTGGTACAAGTAAAGAAGAACGTGCGCTCAATGATCGCGCACGTCTGTCACTGAAAGTGGCAACACAGCCAACATTTCCAGTGCCAGCGAGCTAGCTATCGAAGAGAATAGTAAAATAAATCGTCGACTGCATGAAATTTATGAGATATGTCATTAGCTTGTGCTTCTGTGCCATTTAATTGGGAGGAGTGACCGCGCATATTGCAGATTGGGATGCATTTGCCCTGATTAATATGAGATATATGTTTAATCGTGCTAATTCATTCAACCAGGACATAGGTGGGTGGGACGTCTCATCTGTTACTGATATGAGATATGTGTTTAATGGCGCTAGTGCATTCAACCAGGACATAGGTGGGTGGGACGCCTCATCTGTTACTAATATGAGATATGTGTTTAATGGAGCTAGTGCATTCAACCATGACATAGGTGGGTGGGATGTCTGATCTGTTACTAATATGAGATATATGTTTAATGGTGCATTCGCAGTAGTTGATCCTTACTGATAGGAAAATCATGTTATGTACTCTGTGTTTCACGATTTCTGGTGTGTATAAAAACAATAATTAAACAGATAATCACAATTTAGTAAATTAAGTCGCGACATGCAATGCAAGGGGTCTGATTGCTCTATGTACGCATCAACATACCCTCACTGCAATCTTATCCCATCTAGCTATCTGATGCAGTTGAACTGCTGCATCTCTACGGTCTTAAACTGGTTACTGCTGCCCTCCTGTCGTGGACCGTAAATCCCCAGTTGGCGCACCTGTAGACATTGATTAGGGTTAGGGATGTTGGTTACATGGAGGTTTGGAAGCTTATTGATATGATCACTGTACTGCGTGCTCATACTAGCACGGGTACGATAGAACCAAATAAATGAGATGGCATAAGCATGCAGTCATATTGTAAGGCTACACACTATTAAGCCTGACACGCACGTGTGTGTCTCGTCCGTTCTGATGCATGGACAGGATTCTCACTTGCAACAAGTGTGTTCTCAGACACTCTCCCTCTTCTTCTCCTGGGAGGTTTATCTGGCACCATCCCACAGGGTCTTGTAGTTCTACTGACGTTATGTCCACCAGATCGTGTTGTGTAGTTCCGCTCTTTACTGATATCTTCTTGGCAGTGTAAGATTCGTCGACCGTGTAATCCATGTAAAGGCACACTTTGCTAATTGCAACTTTCTTCGTGAATTGGATATTGATTAGATGAGGTGCAGGGCCGTCTGACTGCCAAAATGTATCCAAGTTCCCATCACGCAGCTGCTCAACTCCATTACCACTCTTCGCCGTGCTTATTGTCAGCACAGACTCGAACCCCATCTCTCGCAGACCATCTACGGACAACTGGCCCACTTTCACCAAGTCTGAATCACTAGCCGTTAATGCTGCCATATCAGATACCAATGAATCAGCCAGCGACTCCCAGATGTTGTGGGTCACGCCAATATCAAATCGACAAATTGTTGTTTATGAACGTGCGCGGGATTTTTGGCGTCCGTCAAATTAACCAGTTCGTAGTCTTTTAGTGTATTAAGATGCCTATCGTGCCTAAATTTCACCTTGCGCAAGATGAGAAGTTCGTTTATGTGCACATAAACGTTCCCTATGTTCGTGTGTCTAGCGCAGAGATGATTTGCGATGGCCGCGATTTCTCGTTCTTTTGCAAGCCTTATCTGTTGAAATTAAAATTCCCGCATGACTTGGATGGGTCAGATGAGGAAGTATGCCGCGCGACTTATGATGCCAGTGTGAATAATGGAACACTGATAGCCCATTTACCCAAAGTAGAAACTGGCCTGCACTTTCCAGATTTAGATTTGACTACCACTCTATTGCAAATGAGAATTAGCAGTACTAGTGCCGTAGCTAAAGCAACAGCGGGTGTGTCGTCAAAGATGAAGACACCACCCTCCATTGAGGTGCTAAGCAGCTCTGCGTCTGCAACAGACGTTCAGGGAGAGGGAGGAGAAGGCGATGAAGGAGATAAGGCGGAATTTGATCTAAATCTGGAGTTTAGCAAAGATGAAGACCCGTTGTATATGTCTGATACGGTGTACTATGGCTTCAATCGCAAGTACTCTCATGTGTTTCGTCGTTTTCAAGAAGAATTCATCGAGATGCTAGAGCTGCAAGGGCCGGACGAAGTGTCCGAGCGACACAGGCGCCCCATGCGGGTGAAAACAGAAAACATGCTTTTCGACAGCTCTCGTTATTTAGGTGACCTATTTGGGGGGGTAGAAGATCCGATTTTCATTGAAGGCATGGGGTTTGAACCGTTCTGGGCCAAGCAGTGGAACCATTGGAAAGCAGCATCTGCCGAAGCGAAGGTCAGTGCTGCTGCCTATGCTGCTAGCAATACGGACTCCAGTGACACGATCAGGCCTCCAAGCAGTCGGGAGCTGATGGACGCGTCCTTCGAGCACGTAGATGGTGCAGGGGGGTTCTCAGAAGAAGAGCGAAATACCATGATGAACACACTGCTGCACCGAGAGTACGTGCCATAGAAGTATTAGTGGACTTAAGAGGGCTATATCTCTATGCCATTAGTGCTGTTCCATAGTATATGGCTCGTCTGGAAGGTGTATTGCTGCTCTATCACCTCCTGCAGTGTCATGAACGTACAATACAACTATCATATTGATAATGACCTTCAAACATCCATCGCGAATAAAAATACAGGTACTTGATTTCTGCAGGCTCCAGCGAGGAACGTGCCGTGTTGTACTGCCTTGTGGACATACTGTTCGCATACTGTCTGGATGCTAGACTCACGCGCGGGGAGTCCAATGTGGAGTCGGCGCACAACATCACCAGAGCAAGTGCGTGTCTTAGCTGGCTCGAGCAGTACGTGGCGTGATATGAGTGGTATTGGTAAACTATAGCAGTATATAGCTCCATACATGACTATTATATTCAATTTTGAGTGGCTCGTTCGAAATGCCAAGTGAAGTTCTATCATATCCTAGGTTATTATGTGCATCAAGCACAACCATTATGCTAATAGTGCCTCTTACTCAACCTCCTCAACCACTATTACAGATACCGGGAGAATGGAGATTCTCTGGCAACGGTGATATGCACCTGCTGTAGACGTGCACTGGTCTACCCGTACATGCGGCACTGGTCCCTCGTACGTAAAGTGCTGGCGGACGTGGCGAAGCTCCTGTATCTAGGCAAGAGATGCGTTCTCAAGGTACTTGTATGGAGTATTTTGCATCTATTCTACACCATACATACGCCCTTAACTAAGCCACCCATCACTAACAGCACCCTTCCTTTTTCTTATGGCATGCAGGCCCTTTTGGCCACACGTTCTGTGATGGAGCACACGGACACGCACTACGTGCTGAACAAGGTGTTCCTTGACGACTATTGCGTGTGGGTTCAAGGCATTGACGGGGCGGTACGTGCTTTATACGGCAAGTTTTGAGCATTGCTATATATCTATTACCATAAGTAATGTGCTCAATATGGAGTGGTTATATGAAAGGCCTTTTGAATCACATCGCACGTTATTATGAACATTCATTATAAGTATAATGACCCTCCAACATCCCAAACCAATACCACAGTTACTAGACGAGCTGGCCAAGGAGTTTAACAACGAAAAGACTGCTTTAGAGAAGAGCCCAGGGAGGGGGGTCAGCAAGATTGGGTTTTGTCTAGAAGAGCTCGAAGAGTGGTACAATGAAGCCATAAACAGCGGGGCGGAGCCAGAGGCCATACCGGGGAAGTTCTGTGATTCTGCCCTGCGGGACGTCGCCTCTGCAGCAGCCACGAGCACTGTGAACCCATGTCCGCAGGCCTCTCTTCCAGGGCCAGGGAAGGCTGCTGCAGATACTGTGCTCGCTAATTTGGCCACAGGGTGCCCAGGCGAGACCACTCTCACGGGGATGTTGTCAGGCATGAACATGGCCAACTCGACTAGCACTGCTGGTGCTGTGAAGAAGGCTAGCAAGATCGTCGAACTTGACTAGTATCTTATGTTGGACTAGTGAGATACATAGATGGAAAGAAGTAAAAATGTAGATTTGTGATTTTTAATGCTTAATGTAATGTATGCTCTTCAAAGAATCGATCAATCATCGTACTTGAAACTCTTGGTGGCGGCCCCCATGTCTATTGTGCCCCCCCGGTAAGTGCCCCGCTTGGCCTTTGTTTTCTCGTGCCGGAACCCCTTCCCCCTTGTCACAATGAGCTTCTCACTGGCCTTGCTGCCGTAGGTCTCCAACCCAAATGTAGCGGAATAAGCGTTGTTGTTCAATCCGTCAATCACTTCCTTTTCCCACACATCCGCACTCACACGCTTGAAGGCATCTCCCGTTCGTCTCTCCCCCTATAATTTATTTAAGTATGTGTATGTATGAAGGACAATCTAAGTATTGGGAACTAAGTACAGAAGAGATAGCGTACCACTTACAGACTGAAAAACAGGCAGACCAACACACACCTTGGCCTTCTTAGGGCTTTTATCGGGGCTCACATTGGCTTTGGCCATCCAGGCAGCGGCCGCTGCTGCAGACTCATCCGATTTCCGCTTCATCTCCGCCTGACGTGCTGCTGCACGTTTCTTCGCCTCCTCCCGCTCGACCTCGCTGTCTAGCGAGCTGTCGCTATCACTATCGTCGCTATCTGAGCTGTTGCTGTCAATGCTATCGCTGTCGCTCGTAGCCAGCTTCTGCTTCTTCTTGGCCTGCACTGCCTTCGTCTTTTTCTCTTCTTCGCTATCACTACTGTCACTATCGGATGATTCGGAATCATCAGTGTCGCTTCCCGCTAATTTGCGCTTGACAGGCAGTTTACCCTTTGGCTTCTCCTCACCAGAATCGCTGTCAGAATCAGAATCCGAGGAGTCCGAGTCACTGCTCACGTCCATGTCTTTCTTAGGCATGGGAGTTTTGGCGTATACCTTCTTAGCGGCGGGATTCTCTTTCTCCTTGTCAGAGTCAGAGTCAGAGCTAGAACTAGATGATGAAGACTCAGCAGTCTTCTTCTTTGGCATGGGAGTCTTGGCAAACACCTTTTTGGGGGCCTCCTCTTCAGAATCGCTGGAATCGCTAGAATCAGAGCTATGGTTAGAGTTAGTAGATTTATTGTCGGTATTGCTCTTGAATGCAGTGTACATATGCTTCAAGGCGATTCCGCCTTTCAATTGGCTTGCATCCTTTCCTGTCTCTTTAAGGAACGCCTTCGATGTCTTGGAATATCCTTTATCCTCGAGGTACAAATACACAGACGGATACAGGCCTGAGGCCATTTGAACTTTCTTTTTCATTTCTATTGAGTCTAGAAAACGCCAAACTACAACACAATCGCCCTTTGACGTGCGACCCGATTTAAGCGCACGTCTTATCTGATTGAGACACGCCCTGATTTTACTATATTAAGCGTAATAGTGTGCTAAACGTGTTCTCGGACTCCTCAACTTTTTATAATAGTGTGATTTAGGGAATGGCGACATTTGAGGCGCAGCACAGAAGGGCCAAAGTTTTAGAGGCCAGACTGGAGTCAAGAGTCCAGCAATATAGCACGATAGCGCAGCAGATAAATGCTAATTTCTTACATGACGAAGAAAACCCATTAGTGGCGGAAGATAACAGTGAGAAGAATCTTTCAAATGAAATAGAGTGCGATTTGAACGAAATGTATGAATGCATAAACAGTATGAAGAACATTAGTCAAAGCAGAAGCCATCGCAGCAATCATGAAGATGTTTTGATTCGCCGGTATCACGAGATTCACTATGATTATAGCTTGGAGTACAAGAATACTTCTGCCACTGTTAATAGGAAGAGGGAGAGCCACGAGCTGTTGGAATCTTCGAAGAAGCTCCACATGGACGACCAAGACTCGAGCACAACGATGCTGCTGCGAGAGCGGAGCAGCATCGCTGCCAGCATGGCTTCCATCAATGACGTCATAGCCCAGGCGTTTGACACCAAGAACTCCTTGCTTGGGCAAAGGAGCTCTCTCAGTGGATCGAGCACCGGTACGTCAAAGTATTTTACATATGTATACATTTACGTATCTCTATATCATGAGTATTGTCACAAACATCCAATAAGGCCACCATACCAACAATATACTCTAATCACTGTGAACTTGCCTGCAGGCATCAGCAGTGTGATGTCGGGCGTGCCCAGCTTCAACCGGATGATAGAAGGGGTGCAGGTAGGCGCTCTATCTTTAGAGGGCCGTATCCTATTGCTATCCTATCCAATAATTGCAGATTCATAGGATATCTGTGACGTATCTGTGCCCTGGCTTAGAGTATCATAACCTTCACACCTTATCATCATCCTCATATCAGCCCCTACATTTCATCTTGATCACCTACAGCGGAAACGGCTTAGGGAGACCGTGATAGTAGCCATAGTTGTGGGGATTCTGCTGTGCTTCACAGTTTGGTGGATGTTTCTTCGAGATTGATATCTATTGTTTGTAATGTAAATTGCCCATTCACAAAATTTTGTCATTAGTTTTCATTATCACATGCTCTACACTTAGAGAGACTATTCTAAAAAAAATCTTCGTGAAAATAGATGCTCTGTAAACGATAGTTCTCATCTTAAACACAATTTTTTTTATTACATTCGATTAGCCCTTCTCCACTTAAGATGCAGGCTACACTAAAAAGTGGCAAAGCCGCGGTGATGCGCAAGGGTTACTTGTTGAAGTGCGCGAAGGTTTCGGGCAAGAACTGGCGTAAGAGATACTTCATTTTGACAGGGAACACTCTGAACTACTATGTGGATGAGAAGAGCAGTGGAAAGAACCCGAAGGGAAATGTGCTCATTGTTGGGGATGGCAAGGTTGTTGTCGAAGACAATCTCCAGACCAAGGACTCAGGGACAAAAGACAAGGTTTTTGGTTTCCGGTTGATCACCCCTTTTGATAGTATTTTGTTCCTGACAGTCACTGAGTCTGATCGAAATGCTTGGATTAAGGCAATGCAAGTGGCTATTGAAATATCGAACAAATCCCTTCGAGGCTACATGATTCTTCGTTCCAAAGCTATGAGCTTCGGTGAAAATAAAGTCCGAAAGTTTTGGGTGCTTCACCACGACACTTTGACATACCACCAAGACCATGAGAACACAACCGTAGACCAATACGCACTAAGTATAGACGGAGATACGCAGTTAGACTTCGACGACGAAAAGTGGAAAATCAAGATTTCTGACGGCAAGGGCAATCGTCAAACCACAATGCAGGTACGTGAATAGTCGATCTTTGGATGGCTATAACTCTATGACATTGCTATTCTATGTGATATTAGCCAGCTCATTAAAAAGCTGTGCTGTAGCTCTACTACACACTTAGGTATCATGATCATTAGACGCACTCATCACACTCATATTGGCCCTGCATTCACCCATTACTACTGTATCTCATAATACTTCATCGCCCCCCTCCCCATCGTACTCATATTGGCCCTACATTTCGTTGATCCATTATCACCGCAGTTCGAGGTTCGTACGAGCCATGACTACCCTCTATGGAAAGATGCCATGCTCACCATCCGCGATAAGTACGAGAACGCTAAGACGCAGCAGAAGGAGCAGTTGGAAGAAGCCATGTCTGCAGGTAGGTGAGGGTGTTCTGTGCTCCAACTCTAGGCCGCCATTGCTCTATATCATGCCTGTGTCTGTCAACATAAGGTAGCTCATGTGAAAACTGTGATGTAGTTCTATAGCTCTGTCCAATGTCATGACCGTTGTACCCAACTACCATGCTGATATCTACCCTCCACTTTTTATGTATAATGTAGCCTTGGTAAGCGGGGACCTTGATGTGCGGCAGGAGGACGGCACTTGGTTGCCTCACACAGTGGCATTCACTGACGTGGAAGTCGTTCTACAAGGCTTGGACGAAGGCGCGGCCGCGGAGTTCCATGCTCTCTCCCCCAGCAGGTTCGTGTAAGACGTGTCGTATCTAGATCTACTTTCATGCCTACTTTAACACCCACTAATAATAATATCCAATTACGTACTTCCCTGTATCTGTAGCACCATCATCCGACTGTCGCCGGATGCTGCAGGCGGGAAAGAATTTGCCTTCCAGCTTACAGCAGCCAACACGATCATCCAGGTATGTGTGTTGGACGTGCAGATGACGGTGGTGACAAGCCAAATGACCTTTCTTGGACTTTCTTGAATATTCCATAACATGCTCTCATACGATCCCCTATTTTTCTATTATTCTATTATTCCAGATGTGCGCACGTTCTGAAGAGGAAATCGAAACTTGGACGCAGTGGATGGAGGTGCGCAGCATGAGAGATAATTATGGGTATATCCATACATCATGAACATAGACCACAACCATCATACTTATCACGACCCCTATGCAAACGCCCATCGTACGTCACGACCCCTATCCGAACGTCACTGCATTACTACCAATTTTGGGCCACCTTTTCACAGGAAATCATCCCCACGCCCATCACGGTAGACGCGCAGGAGATCCTGTTCCGAGCCGCACTGCAGAAGGTATCCGAGGAGGAGTACTACGAAGTGACTATCGAGGAGAAAAAAGCTTTGGGTGTGGTGTTCAACCCGGTATGCATATGAGTGAATCTCGGGGGACTGTATCTCCATATCATCCCTATTGACGTGCCATAGACGTATCGATGGCGTTTGAGGGACTATATCTCTGCACCATGAGTAACATATACACTGCTGAATGATCCATGTGAAAGGTCTAGTGCAGTATATATTTACCTTATGTATTATTATCACGAACATATATTGTATTCATCTCACTCATGATGAACCCGAAACACCACTCTCATGCCCAGGTGGAAGAGTGGGCTGTGGTCAAAAATTACGAAGGCTACGATCCCTCTATCACTGGAATCACTCCTGGTAGTGTGTTGTGCGACATCAACGACCAGAGCTACAAGTTCGAGACCTTCGACACTACCACTTCAGCCCTATCCGCGGCGTTCCGCGACCCCGAGCCCATGAGTACGTATATACGTGCATAGGATCCTATAAATGTTGGAATATGGGAATGTGATGGTAGGGTGGCCCGACTTCAGAGCGGGGAGCATATCTCTATTGACGTGCTAAGATCTCTGTGCCATTAGAATTGTATTTCTCGCTGAAATGTCCATGTGAACGATCCACTGTAGCTCTATCACATTCACATTCTGGCTATCGCATAAATATAGTACATAACCATACTAACTCCCTTAACGCTTACAGAGCTGCGCTTCCGTCGCGCCCCAATGAAAGAAGGCAAGCTCAACAAGCGCTCTGCAGTGAAGAAGAACGGCAACGGTACGAACTCAGTGGGTCTATCTTTGCCATTGCTACATTAACCTATGTTTGGTGGCTCATTCGCAAGCTATGGTGTAGCCCTATATTATGTCTGATTATTATGACGTGCGATAGATGTGAAAGCTATGGTGTAGCCTATCTTATGTCTGAGTATAATGACCTGCCACGTAATCGCTATACTAACGCTGACCCTGCATTGCGCGCTGATCTATCCAGTAACCTGGAGCGAACGGTCTTTTAAGCTGGCTGAGGGGGTGCTGACCATCATGCCAGGTGCGAGGACTAGAGGGACTGGGTTCAGACGAGGGGATATGCTTTTTATATCATGACCATGCTATACAGTATTTGGTGGCTCATTTGGAGGGTGTGATGTAGCTTTATGTTAGGTATGTATTATAACATGTACGCCCAACAATCATACTCATATCGGCCCACATTTCATCTCCACGTGTCAATTAGACGAAAACAACGCCAACTCAAAGCTTATTGAGATCCCCCTCAAGGATGCAGCAGTGGCGATTGTACCTTTCGCGGAGTATCTGCGAGAGAACTGCTTCCGTGTCCAGGTGGGAATGGTTTCTGTGGTTCTGCAGGGCTTGGATTTGACCGACATGTTAGATTGGGCCGCCACCCTTACACACGCAGTGGCGCTGGCCAGTGGAGGTCAGTATGTGCTAGAGTACGAGCGACAGAAGATGGCCGAACAGATGGAACTCGAGACCGCTCTCGCAGCAATTAACTCTGATATGAGTGAAGATGGCCAAAACGTGATCATGCAGGTGAGTATACAGTGAACTTTAAGTTTATGCATTAGTACCACGACTGCCCCACATAGCCAACATACTGACACCGATCCTTGTACATTTCCACTTTCTTACCTACCTCCTTCCTGATAATTCCATATGATTACAGCTGCACGATGCCCTCATGGCCAAGGATGTGGATGCGCTCGTGGTAGCTCTGGATTTAGCGCATACCACCCCTGGAGTGAGTACACGTCTCTTAATGCTGAACTTAAGATGGCTGTCTGTGTGACTGCATCATTGGTTCCAAGCTCTCTGAATAATTCGTGTTACAGGCCTTAACTGATCCTACTATGCCTTATATTATTGTGAGCATACAGCACAACAATCATACTAATAACGACCCCCAAACATCTATCGCACGTCAACACCACACCAATAATGACCCCCGAACGTCCCCGCTCACAGGTGCTCGATATGGCTCCTGAATTCGTGGCCTTCTGCCAGGCCAGTATCGACCGCCTGTACGTCTGTAGGGGCCATACGGGCTCTATAATATTTCTGCGCACATTGCTCCTATGACATACAGGACCATACTTATGAGACCCCGAACGTCCATGAACGTTCGCTGCCAATACCACACAGATACGAGGAGCAACATCATGCCAATGAGGATCTCACCGCGCTTGAGGCGACCGCGCAGCCTGATAAGGAACAGCAGCGTCTAATGCAGGTGAGTCGAGTCTATCATCAGAACTTGATGTTTGCTATGAGGTCGAAATCTATATGCCTACCTTATTCTGCCATCCGATACTTGGGAACTCAAATGAAATCTGTGATATAGTTGTTGTTTCATTGTTCATTCTGGGAATCATAACCATCACACGCCAGAATCGCACTGATATTGACTCTCGCACGTATTTACCCCTTATTAGGAGGAGGCCATGATGAACGATGCCATGTTGGAGTTCGACGCCAATGGGGGTGGTACGTGCGCTTAATCTATGCAGGACTTCTATTCTGTGACGAGCTCTGCTTGTAGCAATCATACTAATGAAGCCCCTCAATACGGTGAAACATTACCCTCACATACATACTAGACTCCGACGACGAAGACCTAGTAGCGGGCGCATCTATGGGGCCGCGAGGACAGAGTATGACTGTGGATCCCACCCGCGGGAGCATGCGCGCCTCGGAGGCGGGTAAGTTTTCATCTCTTTGTGGGCCATTACTCTGTGTCATCACTATTTACGTGCGCTAAAGTTAGGAGTGGGTCTCAGAGGACTATTGCTCTCTGCCATGACTATGCCATACAGTCCTTGGGGGCTGCTTGGATTGCTATTGTTACCCAATTCTATCATAACCTTGAGTATCATGGCACCCAATCATCATTCTCACATCGGTCCTTACATTTCGTGATCTACCGTACGTCACCATCATACTCACATCGGTCCTTACATTTCATCCATGACTCATGCAGGCGACATGGGCGAGGATTTGGACGAGGCCGAGGCGAGGGAGATCAAGAAACTCGAAGTGCGTGAGTCTATTTGTCTCTATTCCTGTAATATGTGGCATGATATTTTGGTATGACACTGCTGCTGTTTGCAGTTTCCACTATACTAATAGTAACCTAATCCTTCATCTCGATATTCCTCTATCGCGTTTCGGAATGTAGGCCCTTGCGGCACCCGACCCGGAAGAGGAGGGAGAGATTGCCACGGCTGATGACCTCGGCAAGATGTTCTCGTTCTACTCGCGCAACACCGACGAGCAGGTATGTATATGACTATTTCGGAAAGCTTTATCCCAGTACGACGTATTGATATTACGTGAGACGGTCGTACCCTCGCCACTAACACCACCGCACGTCCTCACTTACATACGCACATCTACCCGACCTGTGAACAGACGGAGCCTTTTATCAACGTGATGGGATTCTGCCAGATTTGGTACGTCATTGCCTGAGACCGTAAATACAGCTAGCTCTATTATGCTATATCTCATGTCCTTACATGCTCACGTCCACACGTCCTGCACGCATATTTATGTCAATCTCTTTGTAACATGTATAGGCGCATGGTGGATGGCGGTAAGAAGGGTAATCTGCATGCCCAGATGCAGATATTTAACAAGTTCGATCACTCGAACAACGGCTTCCTGGAGGAGCAAGAGTTCATCGATGGATTCGTGCAGGTTAGTAGTGAAGGCGTGGGGTTGGGCACTAGTTGAACTTCATATATAGGGTCATTGTTCTATGCCATCGCAGTGTCGCACATTGTATTGAGACACATTCGAAAGGTGTGCCGTAGCTCTACTGTACGAGTATCATAACCACTACAACCAATGATCACACTTATATTGCCCCCTAAATTTCATGGTGTTTATCTTGTGACTCATCTACAGGATGCAGCCGAAAGCGGGCAGAATCGAAGACTGATCAAGCTCAGGAAATTTGTGGAGGGTCGTAACGTAATGCTTTAA
>JACLAB010011158.1_pt1 | contig 54682 bp, 38 predicted proteins | sample 8027921 | NCBI WGS metagenome assembly JACLAB01 (sample SAMN15725117, study PRJNA655200) | protist metagenome | isolation source: fluorescence activated cell sorting (FACS) single amplified genomes of... | place: USA: West Boothbay Harbor, Gulf of Maine | collected 2000-07-19 | reverse complement strand
CTCTCGCGAACCGAAAACTGGCGTGACGAGTAAAACAAATCCCAAAACGAATAGAACGTTCGAAATGCTTTTCGTCACTTTGGAAAACGAGAAAGGATTGAAAGTTCGTGCGCAAATGGTTGGCAAAAGCGCCCGCGTGCTCGCCGACGCCTTGGACGAACTCAAGAAGAGAGATTTCGAAATCGTACGTATTGACGGCGTCTTACCGCAGAAAAAAGCGGAAGTGAAACCAGGATTAACGGCCATGGTCTGGGACCCGAAAGGCGCGTCGAACATTTCTGTATCGAGCTTTGATTGATTGAAACACAATAGATGTAATGCTAAATAAATGATGGTGCGTTCTCGGAACTCAACTCTCTCGCTTCTCTCAAATTTTACATGCAATCCGTCTTACAGAGCGGACACGTTTTATACTCCTTCAACCACGGCCGCAAACACTCCTCGTGAAATCCGTGTTTACACTTCAGCTCTAACATCATCTCGCCTTCCTCGAATTCACATCGACACACCGAACAACAATCTTCCTCTTCCTCCTCGTCACCTCCCTTCCTCTTCGCGCCGCTCGCGCCAGACCGAGTGAACTCCTTCAGCGTGCAAAACTGCTTAATCTGCGACCCGGACATGCCCGTCGCTTGTCTCCCGACGCACTCTCCTAGCTGCAACAACTCTTCATACGTCATATCATCCGGATCCGCCACATCGTCGTCTTCTGGCGGAATATCTTCGCCTTCAACCATCACGTGATCTTGCGTCGTTTCGGCGGTATTCAGAGAAACCCCGGCGTACGCCAACATCCTCTCCCTGTGCAATCTCTCCTCCTCCTCCATGAGCTTCCTCGCCAACGCTTCCGAAGGGTCCATTTCTTCTTCCTCCTCTTCTTCTTCTTCCTCTTCGCTCGTCCTCGTTTCCTCTTCCTCTGTTTCTTCTACTCCCGTTCTCTCGCGCCCCCCTCGTCCTCGTCTCCCTCTCCGAAACGTATTCGTCCCGAGCGGCGACCCCTCGTCTCTCGACGACGGCGAGACCGCTCGCGTGCTGCTCTTTGAATTCGTATTCCCATCCTCCATACTATTATTATTCGTGTTGTTGTTGTTATTCGTATTCTCCGTGTTGAATTGTAACGCGAAATACGCTCGCTCTTGTTCTTGCAACACTCTCGCGAGCGCCAAGTCTGGATCCTGTTGGTGGTAAAACTAAGGGGTAAAACTTTAAGGGAAAAGGTCACCGTACCTCACGCGTCTGCTTCTGCATCGATTGGTCTGCATCATCGCCGTCCTCGAGAAAAAACGACAAACCCTCTACTTTCGTATCATCGTTATCACTGCCAGGAGGAGGAGAAGACGCGCTCATGCTCTCGCGTAAGCGCGCGGTTCGTACGATTCCGTTTCCCTACTTTTAGGGGAAATGTGTATCTAAACCTCCTTTTGTGAATGATCTCTTTCGCGCCTAAATGCCGCGCGGATGATCGAGTAAAGCACCTGTCTGTCTCTGCGCGTGTAACAGAGCACACGCAGAGAGGGATCTTCCTTTTGCGGGTTATAAAAGCAGAAAGGGAGAGAGACTTGATTCTCGTATTCTGCGGGTTGCAATTGGAATTGGAAAATGAAGAATTCGCTTCATACTTTCGTCGTCTCTCTCGTCTCTGTGAATAAGATGACGAACGAACGAGACGTACTCCAAACCTTCCTGAGCTCGCATAATTTATCGCACTTATTTCAAAACCTGGTTGAATTCGGCATCGACTCGTTGGACGCGTTGAAATACGAGCGAGACTTGCGAGGTTTGTGCGAGGATATCGGGGCGATGGTTGTGGACGCCGAGCGGCTCGAGCGGGCGAGGAAGAGTTTATCATCAGAGGAGGAGGAGAACGTGAAGAAACGAGAGCCTGAAAAGCTTAAAACCACGAGCGCGAAAGAAGCCATCGAACAAGCCAAGCTCGCGATGAAAGCGAGGACGGAGAACGTGAGCACTTCTGATGGACAACGAAAGTTACGGGAGAGTCTGTTGGAGAAGCAAAGCGGGGGAGTAGGGGTCGGAGAACGACACCAACACGGAAAGATCGAGAAGCAGTTGACGAAACACATCGAACCGTTTACGCGAGAAGAAGTCGAGAGAATGCTCGAACAATGCAAAAAGAAGATGTTCTTTGCGATTTTTAAGCTTCCGAAAGCACCCGTGGATGATTTGACGGGGAAGTGCGAATGGAGAGGGCATCCGGCGACGAGCGGGAACGCGGTGTTGTTGGAGAGCAAGATGGTGCAGATGCGATTGATGAAGACGAAAGAGGTTGATGAGAGCTTGGGAGACGCGTGTGAAAGGTGCACAGAAGATATCAAAGAATTGACGCGCGTATTTAGCGACCAGAAGTTACGGAACTCGATTTTGAAGAGGGAAGTGGAGAGACGAGTCGAGGAGTTGATAGCGGAAGGGAACGATGACTTAGCGGGTGGGTTTGTGACTGTGACTGGAATTCATTACGGCACCGGAGCCGCCGCAGCGGCAGCAAAACAAGCCGAGGAGGAGGCTTTCTCCGATGTGTACGACGGTGAAGGCCCGAGAGCGTTGCGTTTTCCGGGCGCGCGTTTGCCACCATCGGCGAATGAAGATGGATTAGACAAGATTGACCGATTATACCACGACCTCGAGACGAATAAGACAACAACAAATAGCAGAAAGATTGAAGACGAAGAAACGAAGGGTAACAACACAGATAGCGGGGTAGACTTAGAAGCCATTAGAAACAAGTTGAAAAGGAAGAAACCAAAGTTTATGTGATGCATATGCGTGGTGGTACATTGAATAAAAATACAAAATGTTGCCGCTGGCGCTGTCTAACTATAAAACAACTCTCGAACGTAACCACGAACGCGCTCTGTATATATCATCGCTGGTCACGTTGTGCCCGTACCCTTCGCTGAAAAACGCCTGGACGTCCAATCCGAGCGACTCTGCTTTTACTTTCGCCTCTTTTGTCCATCGAACTGGGACTAACGGATCTGATTCGCCCGCGAGCATGAGCAAAACATTCTTGTTGTTCACGCCAGTCGTATCGTCACTCTCCTCGCTCGTCCTCGACGTCGTCTCGTTTCCCACCTTCATCTCGTCTGGTTTCCTCGGCAAGTACCCTCTAAAGCTCAAGCATCCGACTAAATTTTTCGGCTTTTGATCCCCAGAACACATCAACGATACTGCCATCGCCGCACCTTGCGAAAACCCGCTCAAAATAACCTCCCGCGGGTATTCGTTCTCGACTAACCGTTTCAATCTTTCGAACGAGTCTCTCATCCCGTCGCACGAGAACGACCGTTTCTCCAACTCCGCTTGGTTCTCGTCCAGCAAGTCTTCATATTCCGCTAATATGCTCTCGTAATCCGTTCGACTCGGTAGCAACCTCGGCGCAAACCACGCTCGGCCGCTGAATAATTCGCCTCCACTGCCTTGCGTCTTTTTACCGTTACCACCGGATGACGATGTCTCTTCCTCGTCCTCTTCCTCGTTTGCGTTCGTCGCGTAATACCTCTTCGGCGCGGACGGTAAAACCACATCCACGTACTCTTCCATCCCGCGCACCAGCGTCCTCGCGAACGCTTCCCACTGCGGCGCGGTGTCCCCGAATCCGTGGAGGAAAATCATCGTCGTCTTCGCGTTGTTCGCGCGAACTACGACAGAGTCGTCGTCAAAGTCTTCCGCTACCGCTGCTCCTGCTGTTCCTGCTGCTGCTCTTGGGGGTCGTTTCCCAAGCAAATTCTCACCTTTTCCTTCTTCTTCTTTATCTACCCACTTCGCGTTCGCTTTTGCGACTTCACCGGACGTCACGGAGTCCACGCCTAGAGATATCCTTCGATTGACTCTTCGAAGCGTCGATTGGATGTCGTCTTGTGCTGCTCCTGCCGCGCGCTGCTTTTGCGGGTTGGATGAAGTGGATAACGACTTTGACAAAAACGTTCCTTTTCCTTTTCCTCCTCCGTGACTACCACCGAGCTCCGCTGAGGCGGCCGTCCAAACGCGCGCGCGAGGAAGACGAACGCTCGACGACGAAGAGGAGGATGCCAAAAGTTTAGAGAGTACGAGGTCGATTTGCCGTCTTCTTCGGTGCATTTCTTTTCTTCTTTGGTAGTCGTACTCTTGTTGTAAAGTTTCGCCCAAGTCGTTTTGCTTCACAAAAAAATGTCCAAAACCACGCTTCGGGAAAGCAATGCCATCCTCCTCACCAGTCCTCGCGAGGAGGATGCTGATGATGATCAACAGACGACGACGAAAACAACCACCACCGCTCCTTTAAAGATGACTTTAAAGAATACTGCTACTACTACTACTAGCACTGCGACTATCAGTGCGGCTGAGAAGGTATGCATCACTTTTAAGATGTGTTTTCCATTCGATCTCTCTTTTCCCCCTCTCCGTGATTTTGAAATTTCCCCTCAGGGGATGTCACATCCGCTGTGAGATGTGTGTTATATCTCACGAATCAATCTCTTATTGCTATTATTATCACACCACAGGCATCGCTCGCGGCAAAAGAGTACGCGTTAAAGCGCCAACGCATGCGACAGAAAGCAGAAACCATCCGTTTCGAGCGAATGAATCAAGAGAGGAAATCTGCGCAAGAGAAGAAAGTTCGAGAGCAAAACGAAAGGCGAAAAGCGCTCGATGTGACGAAGAAACGAGAGGCATTTTTGCAACAAAAAAAGCAGGAACGAGAGGAACGAGAACGAGAGAAAGAGCAGAAAAGAGTGCAAGAGAGAGAAAAGATGGCGAGAGAGGCGGCGATGTGGAGTCCGAGTACGCAAAATGTGGAATTGGGGAGGTACGCGATGCAGGTTAGAGAGCAACAGCGGGGACGGATGGATGCGACGGCGGCGTCGCCAAAGTCGCCGAACGATGTCTTTTACGACGCGAAGGAAAGTTTGCCGGCAGTGCAGAAAAGAATTTCGATCGTGGAAAAGAGTAGCGTCGTCGGTAATGACAACAAAGTGAGGAGCGAGTCGATGGTTGGTGAAGAAAAAGAGGAGGAGTTGGTGAGGAAGAAGACGAAGACGTTGAACATCGCGAGCGAGCGAAGACGGGAGACGAAAAGTAAGAGTCCTTTCAGTTCTTCGTGCGGCGCAGGTGGCGAAGGGGTGAATAAATCCTCGCGGCGGTCCCCGTTGATGCTTTCCAAGCCACCGACCAAGAAACCGGCCTTTTCGGGGTCTTCGAGCTTGTTGCTGAAGACGAAGAAATCGACTCCTCCGTCCGCGTCTTCTCCATCCTTGGCGCCAAAAGTTAAGAACGCGATGGTAAACGCAAAGACGGGAGAGATCAAATCGCTTCGACCTCCGACGTTTTTAGCGTCGCAGAGTAATAAATCGACACCCGGTGTCAATCGAGTAGCAACGAGGACACCGGGAAGTAGCAATAGCGCAACACTCGTGAAGAAGAAGAAGAAGATGAAAATTTTGACCGACACCCCTAGTAGCGGCGCCGAGACCGAGGAGAAGGAAAAGGAGGAAGAGAAATCGCTTCGTCAAATGTTCGATAAGAGAGAATCGAGACGAATACACGCGAAGCAATTCAAAGCGGCCGTGCAGAGATGGCGCATGAAGAATGTGAAAGAGGAGACGTTCGATGCGATGAGTATCAGTTCTGACAACACTAAAATGATTAGCGTCTACGCTCGGAAACGGCCTTTGTTTGAACGCGAAACGAGCAAGGGCGAGTTTGATGTCGTCACAGTTAGCGCGTCTAAATCAAACGAAATCGTCGTGCACAACTGTCAAATGCACGCGGACTTGAAGCGAATGTTTGTGAAACACGGGACGTTTTCGCTACATGGCCAAGCGTTCGATGAAGACGTGGAGGAGATTGAAGTGTACGAGACGGCGGTGAAACCGTTGGTTGAAAATGTCATCGAAAAAGACGGAGGATCGGCGGCGTTGTTTATGTTCGGCCAGACTGGATCTGGAAAGACGCACACGATGTCGAACATTGAATTGAATGCATTCAAAAGTCTCTTCTCATCCAGGAATGGCGTTGAGAAAGTATGCGTGCAATATTTTGAAATTCAAGGCAAGAAATGCTTCGATCTTCTCGGCGCGGAAAGGAACGAAGTCGTTTTGAAAGAAATTTTCGAAACGAATAGAATGGCAAAATGCAATAGTAAAGATAAGCAAGCAAACATGGAAGTAGAGTTAATTAACGCGACATCTGTGGCGTGCTTTTCCGCGAAAGATGTTGAAATTTGCGTCAAGGAGGGCGTTTCGAGGCGAACGGTATCGGCGACGCAGTGCAACGCGCAATCGTCTCGGTCGCACGCGGTGTTACGTCTGACGGTGTATAAAGTTCCGTCGTCGTCATCATCAATATTGACATCAGAAAGGCGCTTAACACTCGTGGACTGTGCCGGAAGCGAACGGAAAGAGGACAACGTGCATCACGATGCCAAACAACGCGAGGAGACTGCTGCTATCAACGCGTCGTTATACGCGCTGAAAGAGTGCGCTCGGTTTCGAAAGTTGCGCGCAGACGCGAAAGACCCATCTTCTATCCACGTTCCGTATAGAAATAGTCCACTGACGAAAGTCTTGGCGGAGTGTTTCGTGAGCGACGTGGCGAAGATGGCGGTTATCGGTACCGTGTCGCCTGCATCCATCGATACCGAACACACGGCGATGACGTTGAAAACCATCGTTCAAATCGGTGGCGATAGTTGCGAAATCGACACGAACAGTAATTCTACCAAGAGTAGTTGTTACAAAGAGTCGAGAGAGGACGTGGAAAGAACGCTCGAAATTGAAGTTTCAAAACTCACCGGCGAGAAAACCGTCGTGAAAAAAGATGTCGCGAGACGCATACCGCCGGTGAAATGGAAACGCGATGAACTCGAAAGATGGATTCAAACGACCAAAAACGGCGCGTTCAAGCACGCAAAAGTTCCAACAACTATCGCAGGAAGAGAACTCGTTCGCATGCAACCGGCGGCGTTGAGTAACATGTTCGGAGGCGACGCGAGTATGGGTAAGAAACTGCACGAAAGTATCCGCGCGGAGATTCAAAAATGTTCCGTGAAAACCGGTAGCGGTAACGGTAATTAAAAGATTCGCATCATATATACGCGTGTACCGGTAGTTAAAAAAGTGTGTGTAGTAGTATTGTATATCTTTGTTCATCCAAATCATCATCGTTCGTAATAAATATCTTTCTGTTCTGTTCTGTTCCGATCGATGGGAGAGCGGCAGCGGCTGTAAAAGGCGTTTTCGCAGGAATTTTTGTAGACCAAAAGGGGGAATAATAACACAAATTCCTCACTTTAGTACTCACTTTGCGCAAGCACATTTCCTTTCCCATTCGTCTTGTTGTCATCATCAAAGCATCCACATGTTGTTTGCAAACACCACCCATTCCCCGTCGCGGAGGAATCGATCGTCTGACCTCACGCCTCGAACGCGAGAGTTGGCGAAAGATATGCGCGAGAAATTCGGGTTTCCGTCTGCTGGGGAAATGCGTCGAGGAAATGGGAGAAGTCATCACGACGACGCAGAGAACGCCACTAAAGAGACGAAGAGTGTGAAATCATCATCTCCAATGGTTATGAACAACACTCGAGATTTACCGAAGTCGCCGCTGAGAGACAGCACGAATTCGCCTTTGCGATCTGCATCGAAAGAGATTCGGGTATCGATGAGTGCCAACGTGAACCAGTGGCGGAGCGAGCGAGCGGAGAAGAATGTAACATCATCATCGACCACGAATACACCGACGAGACTGAGAGAGGTGAAAATGGCATCGACGCAGACGAAAGAAGTTACTAAAGAGAAGAAGGCAGATGTGGATGTCTTTGGCACTCGCTCGATGATGGCTGCTTCGCGAGCGAAAAGTTCAAACGCGACGGCGACAGCTGTTGTTAAAGAGAAGGATACGACGACGACGACGAGAAGAGAAGAGAAGCTTCTCGATGATCTGGTAAAGAAAGAGAGAGAGTTTGAGCGCGTGACGGAAGCTTTGAACAACATGAAAGATGCGGAGTTAGAATTGTCGAGAAACAATAGCAAAGAGAGCGTTGAGTTTGCGCAGGCGTTGGAACGACAGATTGAAGAGAAGGTGAGTAAACAGTTGAAAGAGAAAGAGGAGGAGTTGGTGCACTTGAAAGTTACAAATCAGAAGGGCTTCGAAACGTTTACGGAACGCATTCGACAGTTGGAAAGCTTGGTTAAAGAGAAAGACATCAAGATTAAAAGTTTAGAAATGAATGCGCAGGAATGGCAAGCGTTGGCGAAGAGGGACGCCTCGAGAGCAGAGTTGGAAACTTTGGACATGGAGAAGAAGTTAAAAGAGTTCGAGAGAAAGAACGAGGAGTTAAATGTGGTCGTGAGCACGTTACTCGGCAAAGCGACGAAAGGAGTGGCTCTGGAGAAAGATTTGGAGGCGATTCGGTTGAAACAGACGACGGCGAAATCGGTCGGGACGAACACGAAGGCGATTCCAGTGGCGCAACCGATTCAGTTGCAATTTACGCCGGAAACGATGAAAACACCTAAAGAGATGGTAAATGCGAGTGCACAGGTGAATATAAAAGCACCGCAAGCTCCGCCATCCGTTGGAACGCCTTTGAGCGCGATGAAGCGAAAGTATCAAGTGCATCAAAACGCCATTTTTGCCTTCCAAAAAGAAATCGAAGAACGCGAGAAGCAACAACAACAACAGCAACAACAACAAGAGACGCTCACTCCGAAAGAGCCATCGCCGACGATTGGATTCGAATGGTCTGCCGCATACGACGCGAGAGAGATGGCCACGCAAACCAGTATCGACGAAGAAGTCAAAGCCGAGGCAGAAGAAAAAGATGAACCAACTTCGTCCGAATGTTTCGACGACGATAAGCAACACTGGGTGCCGACGCCAAACACGCGCAAGCACGTCGAGGAGAAGTACGTCGGCTTACAACGACAACACCCGAAAGAACAATCATCATCCTTTAGCAATACCATCGACCCAACCACCTCTCGCTTTGCAATGCTCACCCCTATTCGAGTCCCGCAAACGAGACAACCCGTCGTGCAACATCGAGCGCCAGAGCGGCAGTCTCTACATTACTCCCGCAGCGCCGAAGAATCTCGACGCATGTACGACGACGAGCGCATGGCGAGACTTTCCCGAGCTATGAATCTCAGCGACTCCCCTTTCAGACGAAGGCATCATTTATAACTCATATACACTACATAACATCTACTAGAATACACGCGTACAACATCTCTCTCTCTTAATACTCGCTCGGAGGTCTTGGCCCGAAAATCAAAAGCAACACGGGCAAGGTCACGCAGACAATCGCGCCTATTTTAAACTGTAACTCGTCCGTCGTCGCATCCAACGCTTTATCCACTCGGTTTCCCAGGCCGTATTTCCCGCCGTCTACGTTTCCGAAGCGTTCATTTCCCTTTTGAGAAGGAGCCTCCTCGTCGTCTTGGGAGGATTTCGACGGAAGACGCAAAGCTTCCCGAGTTTTCTCGTCGAGTTCTCGTTCTCGCTCTTCGTTTTCATTCGCCGCGAAAAGGTGGACTTTACGAAGACGTACACGACGAGACGCGGGAGAAGACGAGACCAGAGGTGAAGAGGAGGAGGAGGACGTACACGACGGGAGACAACACGTTCGCATTTTTTCCTTTTGTTTTGTGAGGAGTAAAAGTGACGAGATATTCTTCGCTTTGACGATGGTATGGTCGGTTGGTGAAACGCTCCGCTGTTTACGCGAAGAATCATCTACACAATGTTACATACTAGTACTTTCTTTTTATTTATTATTATATATGTGTTTTATAGCTATACGTGTAGGTAGGTTCTCTCTTCTCTCTCTCTCTTTCTCTCACGACGCTCGTAAAATTTCTCTGACCACGTCTTCGTTCAGCTCGGCGCTGCCGTCGCTGGGAGAGTCGGAATTCGATTCGGAGGCACGCGGTGCGTCCCCGCCTTTTTTGGATAAAACGACCGGCGCGGAGGCGTGGATGGCGTTTAAATCGACCGATCTTTTCACCGCTCGTTTCTCGTCCTCGTTTCCAGAGTTGGATTTCGAGACTGAAGACGGTTTGTTTGCTTTTCGTCCTCTCGGCGATTTACCGCCGTTCTTTTCTCTTTCGGCTTTCTTCAACAGTTCGAGAGGCATGCGCGCATTTCGTTCCATGACTTCGTACTTAGCGTGTCGAGTAGCAAACGCTTCGTCCGAGATGTCTTCATCCGAGGAGTCGTCGCCGTCTTTGTTTTTCGCGTCCGCGGTCGCCGCCGCGTCCATGTTATTCAGTCTTCTCAATTCTTCTACAGACATGGTAAACGTCGTCACGACTCGTACCGAAGGCGTGTTGATGTCTTCGTGCAACGCGCGCTCGACGTATTTCGCACCAACGATATCACCGACGACGTTGTTAATATCGTACTCGTCCGTCTTTCGCGACATGTGTTTTCTAGTGTTGTTGTTGTTGTTTCCAGCTTCGGCTTTATTGGTGTCGTTGTTTCCGTCTTTTCCTGAACCAGCTCCACCGGCGTTACCACCACTACCACCGCCGTGCGGATAGTTCCTGTTTCTATTCCTTCCATTTCTATTTCCGCGGCCGCTACCACCGCCACCGCCACCACCTTTCCCTCCTTTCGCGCCCCCGCCGGAGCCTTGATTCGAGGTAAAAATCGGCGGCGGTTGCCCTAATCGTTGCATCAAACCTAAACAGCGCTTTTTCAAATCCTCGCATTTTTCGTGCATGACGGTGTTGGAGACGTCCGAATCACCACCCGACCCGGACTTATTCCCTTTGTGTTCTTTCGACGTGTCGTCGTCGGTCTTCGCCTTCTTGTTCGATTTCCCGTCCTCGTCCGGTACCTCCGTCGCCATCTTCGCGTCCTCGCCGTCCTTTTCCTTGTCGTCGTCCTCATCACTCGTCATCAATTTCCTTTTCTTCAAAATCTTCTCCCGTCGTCTTCGAATTGGATCAAAAAGCGGATGTTCGTTAAACACCACCATCTTTGCCAGCTTCCCGTTTTTCGATTTCGGTTTGCTCGTTCTTTCCTTGTCTCCTCCAGCAGCCGCATTTTCATCCAACAATTTCAACTTTTTCTCGTACCTATTCTTGTGCGATTGCAACTCTTTCAGACGTAACTCGAGCCATAAACACTGCCACTCGATGTCCCTTCGCTCTTGCTTCCAGTGCACGTCCAACGACGGGTACGATTTCTCTTTTTGATGATGATGATGATTCGTTTGTTGATGTTGTTGCTGCTGGACTTCCAAACCGCTCTTGCTCGTCGTGATGTTGTTATTCCCTCGATCTTTCTCGTTCGGTTCGTCCGAACACGTGTCGCTGAACGAGGACCACCCGTCCACCCCGGCGGATAAGATCTCGCGCCATTGCGACGGACGCTTGTCCTCCTTCATCTTCTTCGAGCTCGTTGTCATTCTTAACCTAAGAAGAGCGAGATTTGATCGGAAATTTCAGATCTGAGATTAAAGCCCGTTTAAACGAAAACGAAAGCGCTCAAAACAAACGCTGCGCACCAACGAATGCGCACACTCTCTCTCTCTCTCTTTCTCTTTCCGTTAAAGAAAACGAGAAGACGAAAGCGACGACGTTGAAAGAACAGCAAAAGTTGTCTTAAATCTTGGTGTTAAAATGTGAGAAATTTGATCTCTTCAAAGTGACGTAAATGTTCTTCGACAGCCAATTGAAAAAAAATTGAAAAAATTGAAAAAACGGAAATTTTTCATTCAAAGAAGAACAGGAAAACATGTGAGATGCGAAAAGAGTGAAGGTTTACGTACGAAGACGTTTTGCTCTCTTTCAGGTTTTACACGTACACACACTCGTACAGTTGTTGGTGTATAAGTACGAGTGTTATATATATATATACATATTTATTCAATTTTTTTCTACGTACTTAAACGAAGCTAAAGCGCAACTTCAAATCGGGCGTGCCTTTGTTGAACAACGCGACGCGTTGGCGGAGAGGATCCGCTGGTTTTTTCGCCAACGGCAAACCGAACAAACCCGGTCTGACGGATTCTTTTTCCATGAAACTCCAACAGCGCGTGGAGACTTTATTTTCTTTCTTTTTGAAATGTCTCAGTTCGATTAAAACGGCAGAACCGGCGGGCCAAGTCGCCGGCGCGGAGGATAAGGTGACCGCGTTTTGTAACGTGAGCGAGTTGGCGTCGTTCCCGGGTCGAGCGCCAACCGCCGTGTTTTGCGGTTGTTCCAGTTCTTGACCGTTCGTGTCGACTAAAGAAACTTTACAGTGCACCTGTTGCATTTTTGAGGCATCTTTGACGTTTGCGACGGAATCGATGAAGACTTTTAAGCGTTGCGACTGACCTTCAATCGGAAGCGCGTCCGAGCCGCGACGCGTCGGCGAATGCTGCCCGCCCGCCGAACGACGCGTCGGCGAAGCTTGCTGTTGTTGTTGTTGTTGTTGTTGTTGACTTTGCGCGTGTGGCGGCGTGGCGATGTTCACGGGCGGTGGCATAGCTTGTTGTTGTTGTTGTTGTTGTTGTTTTTGCTGTTGCTGCTCTTTCGCTGACTTTTCTGTTTCGCTCTCTTCGTCTTTCAAAAACGAGCCTTTCGCTTCGTTCGTCACTCTCGCTTCTTCGTTGACGATATCCGCGCCTAACATTTCCTCGCGAAACGACCCTTCGATGCGAAAGTCTGGCATACTCCCACCGTTCAGCGCGTGCTTTAACAAGTGCATAAACACGCAGAAATCACCCAAACCCAAACTGGATCCGTCGGACGTGCAACTCGCGTTCCACATACCCGCCAGCTTCTCGTTCGGCAAACCAGTTTTCGTCGCCATGGCGGCGACTTGCGCGCCGGTAACGCCGAGCGCGTTCGGATCGTTCAATGATTTCCTGAGCGTATACCAAGCGTTTTTAGAACGTTCGAGATCGTCGCGACTGATGTAGAGTGGAAGTTCGTTTTCTTTATCGCCGACGTCTTCGGTAATCTCCGGAACAGCGACAGAACTTTGTTGTTGGCGATTCGGCGACGACGGTTCATCGTCCTCATCCGTGGCGTCGTCGTCGAACGTGGTATCGACGTTACTCGTTTTCAATGCTTTGTTCGTAAACGAGCCAGCGGCTTCGACGCTTTGCCTGGACGATTCAAAATCACCAAAATCGTCCGAAAATCCGTCGTCGTTCATGTTGTTATTGTTCGCTCCGTTGTTATCGTCTCGAGAATTGAAATCGCCGGAGAACTCGTCGTTGAACGCATCGTCGTCGTCGTCAAACTTATTCCGGCCGAGCTGTCCTGGTTGTTTGAACGCATCGTCGGTGTTGTTGGTATCCTCAAATCCATTATTCGTTTGCTGTTCACCTCGATCGCCAATCGTGTCGTTGAAATCTTCGAACGATTGAACAGGTTTCTGGGCAATCGGCGCGAAGAAATCTTCCTCTTCAAACGCGAGATCGTCTTCCGGAGGCATTCTTCCTCCATCGTTCGCCGCAATTGGCCGACCAAATATGCCATCGTCGTCGTCGTCGTCGTCGTCTAAATCGTGCTGTTGTTGCTCGTGATCTATGGAATTATTCATGCCATCTTCGAACCATTCGACATTTTCTTTGCTACTCTCGCGTTCCATTTGTTGTGACGGAGGAAACGCGTCGTCGCCGAAATCTTTGAAGAACGCGTCGTCGTCTTTTGCCTCTTTGCGTAAATTGTCCTCGGCGGCGGTGGCGGTGTTTTTATCCGTACCGAAATCGACGTCGAATGGATCGTCACCGTCGATATCTTCGACAGCTGCTGGCGCAGAACGTGCGCTAAATAAGGGTTGTTCGGAACTTCCCGTCGCTTTCGGTTTCGCGAACGCGTCAAACTCGTCGCCAAAGTCAGCGTCGTTCATCACGGTGCCGCCATCATCGAATGCGAATGCGTTGGCGGAGGACGACTTCTTCAAGTTCACTTGCGGCGAAAAAACGTCTTCGGCTTCGGCAAAGCCACCCGTGAACGGCTCCGGTGCGTCCGATTTAAGCTCCTTCGATTCCGCGAACGGCGAGGCGCCAGACGCCAATTCAAACGAACTCGTCGACGTCGTTTCTTCGGCAGCAGCGGTGGTAAAACTGAACGTTTCTCCTCCTGTAAACTTCGACGAACTCTTCAATTCCGTGTTTGCGTTGCCAACCATCTCTGCGAGCTCCATCAACCTCGCCATGTTCTTTTCCGATTGCGCCTCGGATTCCGCCGCCGACCGTTCAGCCTCTTCCCTCGCCGATTCCGTCGTCGCAATCATAGCTTCTAAAGCGTACGCTTGCTGAGCGGCGGCGCTTTCGCGCGGGAAGACATCTCTCGCGCGATCGAGCGCAGCTTCTAGTTTAGTCGTTTCCAATTCCAAGTGTGCACGCTTCGCCTCTAAATCTCTCTGCACCGCGCTGGTTTCTTCGTTGACGCGCTTCTCCTCGGCTTCAATTTTCGTCCGCAACTCGTTCACGTCTTCTTCCATTGACTTGATCAACGATTTCGACGATTCGGCGGCATTTTCAGCCTCCGCTTCTTTCTCTTGGCACGCCTGTTCGCGTAAATCCAACTCTTCTCTTTGCGCGTCGACTCTTAACTTTGTGCCGCGTAACTCCTCTTCCGTCTTCTCCAAGCTTTCCGTCGCGACTTCTAACCTCGTCTCGAGTTCGTTCTTTCGCTTTTCTAAATCGCGATCGGCGTTTTCAATCTGGCGAATTATATCTTCCGTCCTCGATTCTGCGCTTTCAATCTTCTCCTCGATGTCTTTCAAAACGCCTTTGTGTTTTTCTTCGGTTTGTTTTAATTTTGCTTTCTCGGCGTTCAATCGAGTTTCGGTTCGCTGAAAGTTTTCATTCGCAGTGGCGAGCGAAGCTTTATGCTCAGCCTCGATGACATCTCGTTGTTTCTTCGCCTCCTTCAGCGCGTCCGATGCTTCTTCTAACATGATGCGTTTGTTTTGAAGTTGCAAACGGTGCGCGTCTCGAGCTTTTTTTGTCACGATGCGTTGGCTCTCGAATTCTTGCGCAGCTTGGGCGCGTTCCTCTTCGAGTTTCGCCAGTTCGCTTTCGAACTTCTTCTTCGCCGCGACGAGCGCTTCTTTCTCTTTCACGTACTCTTTCTTTGCATCGACGAGTAGTTCTCGAACGCGCTCTACGCGCTCAAAGTGTTGATTCTCCGCGTTTAAGGTTGATTTTTTCGCCGCTTCCAACGCTTGCTTGCCTCGCTCTAAAGCTTGTTCGCTTTGCTCTCGCTTTTCTTTAAATTGACGTTCGATATTTTCGGCATCTTGAATCGCAGCAGCCTTCAAGCGCTCCATCTCGCGAATTTCCGCGCCTTTTCTCACGAGCTCGGCTGATAACGCGTCTTGCCTATTCTTTGCGGCTGTCTTTACTCGAGTGACTTCAAATTGCAGCGCGCGGAGCTTCGATTCCATCGATTTCAACGGCAACGCAGAAACAGACTCGGCTTGTTCAACTTTTTGACGCAACTTTTCCAAATCTCTATTCGCGACCTGCGTTTGCTTCTCTTTCTCTCGCATTTGCTCTTCCACGCGAGCCTTTGCCGTCATCGCTCGCGTACGGTATTCCGAGCGTTTCTTCTCGGCGTCTTCGATGACGCTTTGCGCCTCGCGTTTGGCCTCTTGCGCGTTCTTCTCCGCGTGTTCCGCAGCTTCTCGCATTTTATCAACTTTCGCTCGCGTGCTCTCGATGGCATCTCTCGCTCGTTGATTTCTCTGGTCACTTTGCGATACTTTACTCTCGTATTGATTCAACTCTTTCTCGAGTTTGGCTTGCTCTCTCGGGTCCGCCGGCGTCGCCACCGCCGCGTTATCCATGCTAAATCCCAAATCTAAAGGAGGTCTCGAATACGTGTCTGGCGTGTCTAGTCGTGCCAAAGTCGTATTATTGATGCTATTGTTGTTGTTATTATTATTCCTGGACGCGGTCACAAAAGTATCCAACGACACGTCGTATTGATTCTGTGGCGTGTTCAAACTCGCGAACTGGGCGTTCATGACGCTTCCCGGAGTCGAGTTCGCACCCGCGCCGCCGTTCCCGCTCACCATCGGCGTCACTCCGTGTCCTCCACTTCCTTTCGCCTTTATCACCGCGTACACGTCGTGCATCGCCAACGAAAACGCGTCGCAAGTCAAACTCATCGCCCCTCTCGACCGTTTCCGAACAATCTCCCGAATTTCTCTCTCCGGTAAACTCGCCTTCCCGAGAAACTGCACCGCGTTCTCCGCGGTCACCATCCCGGATCTGTTCACGTCTAAGCTCGAGAAATGCTTCTCGTACTTCACCTTATCTTTCTCAGACATCGGTTTGCTTTGAATACTGTTGCTCGAAACGCTCGTCGGCGTCAATCCGCCGCTCGTCATCATCATCAATCCGCCGTCCGCCGCCGCTCCGCTCGAAGTCATCCTCCTCCTCTCCTCCTCCTCCAACGCCTCTTTCACGAGCGTCAACACCCGTCGCAACCCGTCTCGATCGCTAATTTCTCCCGTCCCGTTCGTTCCATTTCGCCAAACTCGGGATAAAGTTGCGTCTGGTAACCCCGACGGGCGTAAAAATGCGACCGCTTTTTGTCCTTTCACGACGGAAGAGTGAACACTTTCATCAGATTCACCTCCGCCTCCATCCAATTTCCCGTGACGCAGATTCGAGAAAAGCGCATCTAAAAGCGCGGGTGAAGAGAGGGTTTGGATTAAAGACTGGCGCGAAGACCAGTCGAACGAACTACCAGACATCATCGTCGGTGCGCCCGCGGTGTCGATCAGCAGAGAGAGCGAGCAGTTTTTGCGCGATGAATAAAGAGCGTGTGTCGAGTGTTTTATGCGTTTTATTCCTTTGGAGAATTGAGGAAAAGTAAAGGTGAATCCCCTTTTTTTTAAAAGACAAGGAAAAGAAGGCATTTTCAAACGCGAAACGCTCTATAAATGTTGGATGATTTTAAGCGACGAACCAATCTAAACCACCCGTATCAAAATCGTCGCGCATGACTCGAAGAATCTTCTCCCTCGCTTTCTGCATGCCAAACGCGAAGAGGCGACAAAGTTTGGTGTTTTTGTCCAGACCGTTTTCTTTCGAGCGCTTGCGTTTGGGGAGGCCGGGCATTTCGTCGCGCTTTTCGACGACGTAAAGAAGTTTTGGTTGGTACGTATCATCGTCCTCGTCGGTGGTGGTTATGGTGGCGGTGGCATCGAGGGGCTTTTTGTGTCGCGCGTAGTGTTCCTCTTTCTCTTTTGCGCGGATGAGTTCGATTTCGCGGTTGATGTCGGCGACGTAGGCGTTGAGCGTTTCGCCTCTGCCGAATACGCGGATGATTAATTTCTTTTGCTCTTTGCTGCCACGAGGAGAATTTTTTATCTTCGCCGCCGACGAGTCCGGTCCGGAAGAGTTCGCGAGAGCGTCGACATCGCGAACTTCTGCGTCCGTGTCACCGTCGGCGGTAAACAAAGCGGCGAAGCCTAACGGTCCATCCTCCTTCAACATGTAGTGTACTTTTGCCGCTCGCAAGCGCTCTAAGCTGCACCTATCGTGTACTTTCGTCGATTGCTTCGCGTATTGTCGCCACCAGTACATCGGTCGTTCTACTTTATGGCAACGCATGCCACTATTAAACGCGCGATGGAGGAACGAAACGTCAACCGGCCACCAGTGATTGGGATTTCTCTCCAAACTACTGCACGTTCTTTGCTCTTCTGAAACGGCGAAATCGACCACTTCGTCTCCTATTCTCCATAAATCATCGTATATTCTAATGCCCTCTTCCCCTTCTTTATTCAAATTCATTTTCTTCTCCAAAAACGATCTCCGATAACAGCCGCTCGCTCGCATCGCGGGAATCTCTATGTATCGCCCGGGCGCCATCTCCGTAGTACCACACGTCAATGAATTTTGCCACCTTCTGAACCGTTCCATCCCAATCCATCCCTCTTGCGGCGCATTACTCGAAGGTAAATCGCCAATCAACGAAATCTGGCTAAACGTCGCGTCTAAATCCTCCCGCGACTTCAACGCGTTCAACAATTCGTAAAAGCATCTCTGCGGCCTCATATCGTCGGCTTCCATTTCCGCCACGTACTCGCACGTGGACAAACTATACGCCAGGTTCAACGCCAACCCTTGTCCAGACCGTACCTCTTTGCTTCTTTCTAACTTCCTAAGGATTATTTTATGCCTCTTTCCTTTGCAATATTTCCGCACGATTCGCTCGTACGTATCGTCGTTTCCTCTTTCCTCCTCCTCCAACTGTGCAAACTCTTCCCTCAAATTACAATCCACCTTGTTCGCGTAGAAATCATTTCCGACGTCCTCTTTTTCCACCTTCTCGTCTTCCGTCAATTTCCACTCCCCGCCTTCTCCTTCTTTTAGTGTTTCGTACGCTCGTTTACATGCACCGATCCTTTCGAAACTTCCATCCGTGCTCGAATCATCCACGACGATGATTTCCAATCGTACCTTCTCTTGTGCGAATAAACACAGTAAACACGAGGTTAAATGTGGCAAGGCGTTGTGCACCGGGAGTAACACCGACACGTCGAACTGGCCTTTATCGTCTGAATCATCCTCGTTTTTCTCAAAGTCGTTTCTTTTTCTCTTGTTTATGTTGTTCTTCGTCGTCGTTATTGGCATGTTCAATGCCGCTTTAAGGGAGAAAAAATGCTCCAAAAAAGGCCGTTTTTTCTTCACAAAAAGACACAAAAATGGTCGTAAACGCGCAAATAAACGCGACGGAATCACCACCGGCGAACGATGAAAACGACGCACACAGGCCTCGACGCACGAAAGACGACATCTTAAACCCGGAGAAGGTGAAAGAGGAAAAGTTACGGTCGCGAGACGTTCTTGACGACGTGTTGAACGCGGTAAGAGTTTACGATGATTTTTGAAATTATTTCTTTTCCCCCTACGGGAATTTGAATTCGATGGATGCGTTGCTTTGCGAACGCGGGATACGAACGCGCGAGTTTTATAGAAACTGACCTCTCGCTCTCTTTCTTTCTCTCACTCTCTTCTTTTTATGCTTTTACAGGTGGAAGTGTACGCCGCGGATGGCTTCGATACGCTCGAACAATGCATTCGAACGCAAATGATGGATTCTGGGAATCACCCCCAACACCAGCAGCAAGAGCGAATTCAAAAAGGCTTGGACTCGCTGTATCAACATGCGCAACGGAACATTTCGAAACATTTTTCTCAGTTCAGCTCGAGAGCGTCGAGCAGATGTTTTACGGTACCGCACGAGATTGTGAAGTTACCGTCCGATTTTAGCGAGAGAACGATGCACACGGTGGAACGTTTACCGCAGTGTTCGGTGGAGGAGGAGAAAGCGTTGGACGAACGCTTGGAAAGCTTGAGAAGACGAATCGCGAAATCGAGAGCGGTGACGATGAGGAGTAAGTCCGAGATGAAAGGGTTGTCGAAGGAAATCGAGATGCACGGGGAATTGACGAAGAAGTTAGGGGAAATCCCGGAAGTGGCTTTGAGAGAGACGAACGAGAACGCGTGGGAAGGCGCCAAGGCGTGTCGATCGGTGGTGGAGACGGCGAAGAGGTTACAGCCGTTGTTGCACCAAGCGGAGAGGATCGCGGAGACTGGAGCGTTTCTGAGTAGCAACGACGCGATGGCTAGTAACGATGAGAGGAGAAGAGATGCGGTGGATGCAGCGCAAGAGGCGATGAGAAGTTGTTTCGTGAAAGGCGGAAGCTTGGAGGCGCTTAGACTGATCAACGCGAAGCTCTTGAATGCGTCGTCAACGACGACGATGACGACGGATGCTCAAGAAACAGGGAACGATGACGCGATGCTGGTTTAATCTTCCTCTCTCTGTAGTTTATCTATTTACTTATACAAATTGTACACTAATACAACTCTTCATTCCGAGTAGTTCTCAAGTATGTAGTGATTCTTCTCCCCGGGGATTCTTCTCTCAATAGGCACACACACATATATATATATTTCTTTATTCTTAATACGTGTGCAACCCGCTCTTATACGACGCTTGGACACCTCTCGGAAACACCACCCTCACCAGCATCTCCCACTTCATCTTCACCCAGTCTAAAATTTGCAACACCACGTTGCTTCGTTTCTTCTCTCTGCTATTACTCCCGTTCGATCCCGGACCGTACACGCCATTCCCACTAATCCCCCCCGTCGCCGCTCCGGGACCGCCCCCAATCCCACTCGTGCCTCCCGGCAACACGCTCTCGTTCGCCGCCAAGGAAATAAAAAACCCAAACGGCACCAACCACGTCGTGCACAAGAAAAATCCCATGGCGTATTCCGTCGAATACCTCTCCTCGCGGAAGTATCGCATCCAATACACGTGCGTTAAGATCAACATCACGACTGAACCCATGAATTCCATCGTTTGTACTTCAATAAACGGGTATCTCTTGAGTAATCTCGAATACGCGATTTGTGACAAACCTCCCACGAGACACGCGGTAAACGGCATGCCGTCGACGAAAAATAAAAGCACGTGTATACACACGGTAGCTTTGATCGCGTTTTGGAGGAATTTCTTCGCAAAACGCGTGTACTCTTCGACCATTTCCGCGAGGTAATACAGACCTGTTTTATTAAAGCGCGATAGTAAAAACACGCAGACAGTGAGAGAGAGGGTAACGAGTTCGTCAGAGAGGAAGACTCGTACAGTACTCGCTTGGTTTACGACGAAAATCAAAACTTATAATTGCGCGCGGGGAAAGAAAGAGCACGAGAGCGAGAGGAAGAGTACACGTACCGGTGGCTAAACACACCGCCAAGAGGACGAGAAATATGTACCCTCCCGTGTACGCCAACGTCGTGGAGACGATCGTTCTCGACGACATCTTTAATACTACTACGACTACGACGACGACTGAGTATGTGTACGAGTGGAAGAAAAGTGCGGGGAAATCGTTTGAATTTCGATCCGAATTGGAGAAAATTCTTCAGTTCTTTCACTCGCTTCAACGCTCTTTAAAAGCGTCAACACGCGACGAGACGAGGACGAGAACGACACCTTTTGATACAACATACGCACACAAACAAACAAGAAAGAGTTAAAGAGAGAATTCAGAGATACATGACCGCCACCACGGGCGACAAAAGTGGTCGCGAAAAGGAATCGATTCGTCAACCTTTGGACACGGTCGTTCTGAAATACCTCCAAAAGCGAGGTTTTAAAAACGCCGAGCGAGCGCTCGTGGTGGACGCGAAACTGCAAAAAGACGCGACGAGCTCGATGTCTTTAGTCGCGTTAGGCGCGGACGCGGCGTTGAGCGATTTGCTGGTCTTGCACTCCGTGGAGGATGATTTCGAGGAGGAAGGCGGAAAGTTCAACGCCGAGCAGGTTCTGGACGGGTACGCGAGAGTGAGAGATTGGATTTTCGGAGCTTTAGATATGTACAAACCGGAGTTACTGCGCGTTCTGTTTCCAATGTTCGTGCACTGTTACTTGACGTTGGTGAAGAAGAACAAAGTGGAAGAGTCTCGCGACTTCTTCGCGAGGTTTCACGAGGACCACGTGAGAGCGCACTGCGACGATATTCGAGGGTTGAGCGGCGTAGCGTTGCCGGAACACGTGGAGACGGATCCGTGCGCGATGAAGTTTATTAAGCACAAGTTTTCGATCGAGATGTGTTTTCAATCGTTCGATTTGTTGGTGAGGTTTTTACGAGCCTCGGACGGGAACGGCGCGACGAAGTGTTTAGCCATCTTGAACGAAAACGTCGGCGTGAAAATTACGCAGAGGGACTCACCGTCCATGTTTGTCGAAGAGGAGGAGGAGAAAAGCATAGACGCGGTTTTCAGCGGTGTCGTAACTGGGGAGACGACGGCGTCGATTGCCGCGTATAACAGCGGACCTGGGAGATTTGGTTTACTCGAACAGTCTTTAGAAATCAAAGCGGAGAAAGCTTTTCGGGAAATCGAAGCCAAACACGAAGAGGCGATCAAACGAGAAGACGCGAGAGTGGCCGCGTATAAACCGAAGAAGATTTACAAAAAGAGGAAAAAGAAAGGTTCGGACAGCGAGAACGACGACGACGAGGACGACGACGATAAAGAAGAGAAAATTTTAGACGAAGAGACTATCGAAGTCGACGGGTATAAGGTTTTGAAGAGAAGAGAGATAGACGTGCCGAACGTGCCTCCGACAATCAGTCGCTTACGAAATCCCAGGCTCGTGGAGAGCGAGATACCAATTCCCGAGTACGATTACGACGACGGATTGAGAGCTTTGGAAGACTTCTCGAACAGAGTGAAAGTGACGTCTGACAATTTACCTTCCTGTTGCTTCTTTACGTTCACGCACGCGGAAGGCAAGTTGATTTGCGCGAGCATGTCGCCAGACGTGGAGAAAGTTGTGGGCGGCTTTTCTGATTCTGTGGTGAGAACATGGGATTTAACGAGTGGCGAAAACGACGACGAGGAGGATAACGAAGAAGACGACGAAAAAGAAGTTGGGGGCAAAGAAACGGCGGATGGCGGGACGACGACCGAAACCGGCGAAAATAAGGAAAATACCAAAAAAGTATACAAACGCGGCGATAAGATTGGGAAATCCATGAAAGTGAAGGAATTCATCGGTCACTCCGCACCCGTTCACGACGTTCAATACTCACCCGATGGCATCTACCTCCTCTCCGTCTCTCGAGATTGTACCGCGCGCATGTGGTCGTGCGAACTCGAAATCCCACTTTGCGCGTACAAAGGCCACCAAACCCCGATATGGTGCGCGAAATGGGCCTCGTGCGGTAACTATTTCGCCACTGGTTCCCACGACAGAACCTGTCGAATCTGGACGACTGAATTATCCTCCCCGATCCGAGCTTTCTGCGGCCACATCGGCGACGTCGACTGCGTCGCGTGGCACCCGAATTCCAACTACGTCGCCACTGGTTCCTCCGATAGAACCGTTCGTTTATGGGACGTCAGTACCGGTCGATGCACCCGCCTCTTCGCCAGACACACCAGCGGTGTCACCGCTTTAGTATTTAGCCCAGACGGTCAATCCATATCCACCGCGGACGATTCCGGTATCATCCACTCCTGGGACTTGGACTCTGCGCGCTGTTTCAAAACCATGCTCGGCCACGAAAACGCGGTCTACAGCTTAGACTACTCCGGCGGCGGCGGCGAAATCCTCGCCTCCGCGGGCGCCGACGACACCGTGCGCATCTGGGACCACAAAGACGGCTTAGAATCCGTCGTGACTGGTATCATCCCGAAAATCGCGCCGACGAAAACCTTCCGCACGAAAAATTGCCCCGTCGTCAACGCCCAGTTTACTCGTCGGAACTTGTTGTTAGCCTTTGGAAGCCGGCGTATGCCGGTGTACCATCACATTAATTAAGAAATGGCGCATTCATCAGTCTACGTTCAATCCGTGCTGACATCTGTGAATCAATACGGAATAGGAAGTTAGTCTCGCGGAGAGTTTTAATACATATTACTAGAGTGAACCTTATGGAATAATTTTGAAATTCTGTGCTGGCGCATTTCTCTGCGTACTCTTATTTTAATTGGATTCTTTAATTGTTTTAAATCCCAAACCTCTTCAGTGCAAAGCGCGCGCGCATAACTTTAACGACTCTTTAAGCGCTTCTTTTCCTTGAGCTCTGCTTTCGTCGTCGCACGACGCGACTTTTTTATTTCATAACACGAAAAGAATGTCGCCGCCTCCCTCGCCGAACGCGAAGCTCGATCGGTCGTACACTTTACACAAGGACCGGGAAAAACTCGAACAAGTCAAGTCTGGTCTCCAATCCGAAGCCGCGCAAGGGAACATCGACGTCGTCTTGGAACGACTCTTAAAGCTCGACGCGAAAGTACACCCGAGAGATGTGCCCGCGGTATATAAGAGAGCGTTGTTGAGGTTTCACCCGGACAGACACGTCGGGAAACCGATCGCGAAACGTGCGAGTTACGAGGAGAGGTTGGTGGTTGTTGTTGAACGTTTTGGAACATTTCTCTCGAATTTGAACTCGTTTGCGAGCGCGCGCGCCATGTTCTTCTCTCTCTCTCTTTTCTCGAGTTACGAGGGAGAGTTCGAGAAAGAGAGAGAGAAAAGCGATGATTCTGCCACCGTTGCCTTCGTCGTCGCTTGTGGTTCTCCTCATCCCTCTCGATTAAATATTTCCTTCTCGCTCTTAAGAAAGCGGTTGCTCTTTCGCTGACTTTTTAACTAACTAAACGAATCAATCCTTTCTTCTCGAACAACAAAACAGGTTCAAACTCGTCCGTTTGGCGTGGGACAATCACGTCGCCAGACGAGTTGGGAACGTGGTCAAAACCTCCGAGGATGGGGAGATTTTAGAGAAAGCGGAGATATTTGATTACGCGCAAGTGCAGAGAATGATTGCGATGCGCAAAGCGCGAGAGGCGGCGAAACAGAGGTACGAGAAAGAGTTGCGAAAGAAACGCGGCGTAGTATTGGAGGAGAGCGAAGACAAAGACGAAGACGCGAGGAAGAAGAAGAAGAAAAAGAAGAAGAAGAAGACGCAAAAAGCCAAAACGGGCGAGCCGGAAAGTTTAGAAGCCATAGCGAAAAGACTCGCGGAGCAAGAGTTCCGGGACGACGACGACGCGTTCTTCGGCGAGAGCACCACTTCCAGCGACGACGAAAACGAAGGTAGCGACACCGAATCCGACGTCGACGAAAAAGAGTTGAAGCGAGAGAAAGAGAGGCACGATAAGTTGTTAAGATTGCACGTGAAAAACTTGCACAAAGCCGAGAAGAAGACGGTGAAAGAGAGCCTGAAGACGAAGGTGTTGCGATTGTTCCGTCGGGGTCCTCCTGGTCAGTAGAGAAAGTCCAATGAATATAGTATGCAAGCAATGGCACTCGCAGCTTTGCGACCACTCGCCGCTGCAGCGCCGCGCCGCGCGGCGGATATCGTACTCAAAACACCCCTTCTGGTGGGGGAAAATGTAAAATAAGAATAAAAAGCAAATGTAGTAACGCATCATAAAAAACAAACGCGTCGTTGTTCTTTAATCATCTCGCGACTTTTAGGAGAAAATGGTGTCGCTCTCCTTTTCCTCGTCGTCGCGGGTCTCACTCTCTCGACGCGAGGAGGGTAAGAGAACGACGACGACGACGTCCAGAAACAACAAAAACGCTCCCGTTTTTTGGCGGCAAAATCCTCGTCGTCTGAACCGTTGTTATTGTTTTAAAGAGGAAGAAGAAAAGAAGACGAAATACGAACCACCATCACTGATCGTCGTCGTGGAAGGCGTAAACGACGCCAAACGCGTTCGCAAAGCTTTGAACGTTGCGCACCCGAACGCGGTGTTCGCGATGCGAGGATCGTATTTCGATGTAAAGGCGAACAAGTGGAAAATTCAACCGAATATCGTGCGCGCGGTGGAACGCAACGCCGGATGGCTAAAAGAAGAAGAAGAAGAAAGAGGAAGCGACGGGGAAAGAAGAGGCATCGTGGAGGCAGAGGAAGTGATTGTGTTTACCGATCCTGACGTCGCAGGAAGGCAGTACCGACAAAATTTTATCCAATATTTACCTCGAGCGAAACACGCGTTCGTGTCGCGGTATCGAGCGCGGTGTAAGAAGAAGACGAAATGGCACGAAGTGAACGATTGCGGGGTTGAGTTTGCGACAGATGGAGCGATACGAGTCGCGGTGAAGGAAGCGAGAGCACCGAGGACGATAAAAGCGACAACGAGTGGTAGTCGCAGTGAAACGACAACGGCAACGGCAACAACGACAGAAGGGCTTTTGGAATGGATGACTGTGGACGACATGGAGCGAAGGGGATTGAAAGGAACGACAAAAGCCGGCGTTCTCGGCGTTTCATCGAAGCGACTTCGCCAGGTCTTAGGTAACGTCTTAGGCATCGGCGATTGCGACGCGAAGCAAATGCAGAGACAGTTGAATATGTTCTTCTCTTCGGAGGAGTTCGAAAGGGCCATGGAAACTTCTTTAGAACTGTTAGAAAGCGGCGAAGCAGACGCGTGCGATTTTCACGACGTAAACGACGACGACGCTTTGGAATCGAATAAAGAGAACGAAGATGGTTTCGAAGAAGATTTTGGATTCGACGCGAACGCGTACATTCCGCCCGGCCAAGCGCCGCCAGGTTTTGAATAATAATAACGCATGAATAACAATAACAATTAGTAAGGTTGTTTAAAGAGTAGTTTTAGTAGTAGTAGTAGTAATAGCAGTACTCGTTTTAGTATAATAGTAGTAGTAATAGAGCGCGATCCCATCGCTCGTCATCATCGTCGTCGTCGTCATCATCATCACACGACGAGCGCGATCCAACAAACAAACTAATACCCGGTCAAACTCCCACCTCTCCCGATAATCTCCCCGACGCAAAACCACGCGTACGTCTCTAACCCGAACAAAACCGCCACCCCTACTTCTTTCACGCTCATCTCGTCCACTTTCTGCCACCGTTCTTTGACCACTCCCGCTTCTCGTTCGGCCGTTTCGATCGCTTTCGGGATTCGGGCGAGATTGGTATACAAAAGTTGCTTCGGGAGCTTCGCCGCTTGCTGCTCGTCTTTGACGATAAACTCCGCATTTTTCGCGATGGACGTTTCCAGAGACTTCTTTATCGACGGTAAGACGGTGTTCGTGACCGTTGTCGCGGATTCGAGCGCGAGCGTTCGCGCTTTGTGCACGTATCTCGACATCTCTCTCTTCTTTTTCCCTAAAATCTAATCTTATAATAATCTTTCTCTCTCTCGCTCTTTCTCTCTCTCTCTCTCTCTCTCTCCCCTTTTCCTTCGGTGTTCAAACGCAACAACAGATCTCCGTATCAGATCTCTCAAACTCTCTCTTCGTTCCTTCTCTCCTCGTCTTTCCAAGAAGAAACAAACAGAGCAAAAAGGTTTTAAAAATGTGACTGAAGTGGAGCTCGATGAGGAATAAAAAACAAAGAAGAGAGAGCGAATTCGCGCCTACTGGGTAATAATAGGGTTTAACATTAATTGGCCGAAATATCTTTTTTCACGTATTTTCTCTCTCTTTGGTGCAATCGCTTCAGAAAAGAATCGCCTCACTCGCTGCTTCTCTAAACATATAGTACATACAGATTGTTTTGCAGACAAAAGAAGAGGGGAGAAGACTCTAAAGAGAGAGAGAAGTGCATATTTAGTATAAGGGTTATCAGAGTTTTGTTCTTAGTTTTGTTCGCGCAAAAGTGCGAGAGGAGTAGAGTAGTAACTCTTAATTCATCACAGAACGACACGCGGGGATTTTGTTAAAAGTGCGGAAGAATTTAATCCTTCCGAGAGAGATTAAGCGGAAGTCGTTTTCTGCGCCTCTTCCTACTCCTTTTTAAAGAGAAGAGCGGAAGAAGAAGGGGTTTCTTTCGCTTCGTGAAGAAAGAACGAGAGAATGGCGGTGAATACTCTCGAGAGCGAACGAACGACGACGGAAACATCGACGACGATGAAAACGCTTTCGAAAGCCCCGAAGGCGGCTTTGATGATGTTGATGATGTTCGTCGGCGTCTTTTCTGTCGTTGCATTGTTCAACGAGAGAATGATAAACGTGCTCTTCCCCGAAGGGAACATCGGCATTCGAGTGGTGATGTTGGGAACAACAGCAATCGCGATGACTCTTGGGTCCGCTTTTGTGTTTTACAAGAAGAGAAAGAGGAGGATTTGTACCGCGACGCGCGCGGGCGACGGCGCGAGGAGCGACGCGGAGAATAACGGTAACATCGCAGAGAGGACAGAGGAAAAGAAGAACAAGGACGAGAATAGCATTAATAAATCGTCTTCTCAACCGGGATCGCCGGTAACGCCGCCGCAGTCGTCTTCGAAAACGTCTGCGTCGAACGCGTTCAACTCCGCTTCCGGTAAAAAAGGAAGCAGGAACAAAGGCGGCGCGAAGGAAGTGAAAATCGACGACGAAGCATTGGAGGAGTTCAAGTTGCAACAAGAGCGTCTCAAAAACGAACGATTGGAAAGAGAGAGGATGATTTTTGAGAGAGAAGAGGCGGAGAGAATCGCTCGAGAGGCAAAGGAGAAGGAGTTGATTGAAAAGAGACGATTGAGAGCGTTGGAGCACGAGGCGGAGTTGGAAAAGTTACGGTTGAAGAGGTTAGCGGAGAAAGAGGAAGAGGAGAAGAAAAAGTTAGAAGAAGAGGCGAAGAGTAAAGCGAAGGAGAGCAGTTACAATGCGAGCAACGAGATGCATCAGCAACATAACGTGGCCGAGGCGCAAATGTATCAGCATCAACAGCAACATCACCGAGGAGGAGGACCGACGAGTCCGAAACAGATTCCGTCGCCGCACTTTAACCTGCCGAAACCACCTCCGGGTCCGCCACCCGAGCACGTCGTGCGTGCCGTACGCGCGAAGCAGCAAATGACGTCCGCAACTACGTCTGTTAAGATGAACGAGACGCCGTTGCCTCCGATGGCGCCGATTCATCTCGACGAGTTGCACAAGGACAAAGCCGCGCAGAGAGAAATTTCAAGATCCGCAGTTGGACCACCTCCTGGATTTGGTAGCATTGGAGGCGGCGAGCATCTTTCAATTGGTGGTGAAGATAGAGGTCATCAGCTGGCGCATTTGCTTGTCCATCAACGCACGGATTCGTTCGCTTCGGACGGAGCGTTGAACGACGTTTTGGGCTTGACGTTCTCCTCTTTGGGCGACGACGTGTTCGGTCCGTTTGACGACGACGACGACATTGCAAAAGTGCGTCAACCGAACGTTACGGGGCAACCGCCGTTACCACCTGGTCCACCGCCCGCGCAACCTTTAGCAGCGCAACAAATGCCGAACAACACGGAAGTGCGAGAATGGCTTCGCATGCTCAACTTGGAACAATTCGCCGAGATTTTCGAACGAGAATCCATCGTGATGAGCGATTTAGTCTTGCTTCGCGAACGCGATTTAGAATCGTTAGGATTACCTCTTGGGCCAAGGAGGAGAATTGCAGCGTCAGTAGCGTACATGTCCACAACCACAACGGCGTCGACGAATACGAATAGTGCTAATACCGCTGCTACTACCAGTGGCCCGCCGAACAGTAGTCCGACTCCGCCTCTGCCGCCACTGTCTTTGTCGTCGCGAGGCGCAGGGCACGACAGATCTCCCAGCAAAGATGGTTTTTTGCATCAAAACCAAATGTTATACCACGGGTACTCGGCTTCTGATGGTTTGTTCGAAGTCGACGTGGATGATCTCGTCCCCGTCGTCGAAGAAGAACCTAGCATAAAAGAACCGTCGCCGATTATGGTTGAAGCGGCGGCCAAGATCAAAATCGCCTCGGCGACGATGAAAGTGCCGCAAGAGTTTTACGATTGCATCACGTGCGAAGTTATGTTAGAACCAGTCATCACGAGCGACGGTCACTCGTACGATAGAAACTCCATCGCGAGATGGTTGGAAAAGCACGACACGAGTCCGATCACTGGCGAGAAATTGGCGCAGAAAAAACTGACGTTGAATCACTCTTTGAGAAGTTCAATTTTAGCCTTCGCGGATGATTACTGCGCGCCTTTACCGAGAGAATAATAGAAAACACGCATACTAGACGATATATGTATAATAGAGAGAGAGAGAGAGGAGTAGTAGGGATACACGTATTAATGAAAGGAAATCATCGATAGTAATGATCAATACTAAAATTTGACCATAGCAACGTTTGCGCGTGTCTTTTTTCGATTGAATACTTTAGGCTCAGTTTAAATTTGTACATCATCTTTCGCACTCAGCTTCGTACTCGACAAAAAGTTTTTAAGTCATCATTGCCTTGAGTATCTGACTACTCGCGTCTTTCCTCGTCACATCAGTCGCTACCCATTTTCTCGCGACCCCGTCATCGATTAAAAGACCAAAAACCTTAGTATATTCTCCGTCGCCGCGAGCGCTCTCTCGCTCGGAAAACGCCGCCGAAAGAACGAAAGAGAGAGGATAAAGAAAAGAAACAGAGAAACTCTCGGAAACGCGCAAACGACCGGCTCAGTTTAAAAATGTTATATCACCGTACTAAACTCATCCGACACTCTTCTTTTCCTTCATCATCGCCGTCTTGTGTGTGCTTTCATGCATATATGACGCACGCACATCCAAAGGTTGTTTCCGAGAGAAAAAAACGAGCTCGATACACAGAAGAAAAGAGTTCCACGAACAGGCTCAGCGCAAAGTGTCTCGTCACAGCCAAGTGTGCCCGCGCACCACTCGGACGAAATCAGATTCAACATTTAACAGATTGTATACATCATTGCCTTGTAAACATCTCGCCGTTCCCTTCTGCATCATCGCGCGCGCTATACGAAGGAACGAAAAACAAAGAGTTACGAGATACAAAACCAAACCTCTTTTCTTCTCTCTTGGAACGTGTAGGCTCAGTGATTCTTGTTCAGCACGGGTCACCCTCGCGCGCGTTTCCTCCTCCTGCGCGCGCGACGGTGAAATCAGCATTTCAGGTTGAATCTATTTTGACTTACATCATCGCCTTCAAACGCGCGCGCGCGAAACGCGCGAAGTGTGTTTGATCAGATCAGATCGAAGAGAGAAAAAAAAATTGACGTTTTTCCACAAAAGAAAACCCCTTCTGACTTTTCCCCTAAAAAGAATAAGGATATAATATGCAACTCGCTGCTGCTCGAACGAGGACGAACACTCCCTCGTTCTCTCGAGATGACCATCGTTACTCGACGACGATGCGTCGGAGGACAAAACGCAAAGCTCCTTTTATGCCGCGCGTTTTCGACGGTGAAAGTAAAACGGAAGAAGAACGTGATGAGAATTTGGACGAGAGAGTTTTAACAGAATCTGACGCGGATTGTTTCGTAAACAGGAATCGAAGACAGATGCTGTTGGCATCATCGACCGCAGCTGCCTTTTCTGCTACGAACAACATCGCAGCTTTCGCCAAGTCATCGGAGTGGGCGAGTTTAAACGACGGCAGCGCGCCTGGTTTAGCGTCTCCCCCTCCGTCGAATGCAGACCCAATCATAAAGAAAACAGAGCGACTGGGTTTGAAATACGAGTTATTAGCGTCTGGAAGCGGGGAGGAGGAAGTAGAAAGAAACGACGTCGTCGACGTGGATTACGTCATGCGACGCGCGAATGGGTATTTCATTTACTCCAACGCGGATTGCGGCATCGGATGTGGAAACGGCGACCCGGAACGGTGGGCCATCGCGGACGGGTTCGTCGATACTATTCCGGAAATGGTAGTTGGGATGAAAAAAGGCGAAGTGCGGAAGTTTTTAGTGAAACCAGAGTTTGGGTACGCGAGCGCGCCGAAAATTTTAAAACCGCAACCGCCTGAGTTTGGGCAAAGACGACAGATTGAAGCGCATTGCACCGAACCGCTTTTGTTTGAAGTTCGCGTAGTTAAAATTCGCAAGGCGGCGCGGTGACAAACTTCGACGAGGGAAAACTACTACTCATTCGGCAACGACAACATAATGATATATAATAATTAAAACGCGTTTCTGCTCTCGTAGTCCTTAATCTCATCCTCCGCTTTATCCAAAATCTTAATCAAATACGCCTTGTTATACGCCGTGCTCTCCGGATCGAACCCGTTCGGGTACTCGCTCTTCGCGCCTTCTTTACTCGACATGGAAACCTGAAACGCAACCTTCGCTTGCGCATTCCACGTGTTCGCGTACCCGTAAAACGACTTCCCGTGTTGGTATTGGTACTTATCGAACCAATACGTGCGATATTCCTCGAACTCCTGCAATTTCGCCGGATCGTACTGTTTCTTCGTTTGGTCGTAATCTTTCCCGTTGAGAATATCTTTCGTCACGTTGATCATCTTCAACGTCTCCTCGGCGAATTCCGCCGGGGCGGCTGCTTCCGCTTCTTCCGCATTCGTGAAAAAACCAAAAGCTGTCGCACACGCGCTCAGAAGTAACGCGTTTCTTCGCGTAGACACCGCCTCCTTTTCGACGTCGTCGTTCGATGTTGAAGAAGAACACATCTCTCGTTCACTCATCGCAGAAGAAGATACGTTTTTCCTCATCATCCCGTTTCTTCTCGCTTTCGTCGCCAAAGCGTTTGTTTGTTGCGAAAAACCACCCGACGATTTCGACGACGCGCCTCGGCGAGAAGAAGCACGGGAGGACGATCGAGACGACGGCATCGTCATTTTTGACGCCGAGAAAGAGGCGGAGATGTTCATCTCGTGTGTTTCGTGTGCGCAGAGGCGAGAGAAAAAATGGATAAATTGGAAAAAATTTAATTGACCAAAAAAAAGAGAATTCCATCGCCACTTGTGTCGTTGAAAAGTTCTTTAAAGCGTGTGCTACCGAGACGCGAGAACTTACGAGAAAGCGCGCTTCTCTTTCTCGAGGAGGAAGCGCGAGAAGAGTGACCGAACGCGTTTGGGTGATTTTTTATACGCGCACTGCGCGATACGATGCCGAGATACAACCCGAAAAAAGCCTCGGCGAAAGCCGCCGGGAAACCAACGTTCGAGAAAGACAAGCGACGAGAATCGACCGGTTTGACGAAGCAGTTTACCAAAGGAACCTCTTCTATTGATTTCGTGAAAACGAAACGAAAAGTCGGGAAGAAGATCAAGAAAACGAACAACACGAACACAGACGCGAAAGTGACGTCGAAACGCGTGAACGTTTTGGAACAATCCGTGGCGGCGAATGCATCGAACGATGGGACGTTGCGAACGAAAAGAGGGACGGGGATGCAAGAACTCGTGAATCGAACGACGCACCACGCGGGGAAGACGAGGAAAGAAGCGTTGGAAGGGATGTTGGAGTTACTTTCGGAGTTTAAGCAGGAAGCTTTGCTCAGTCGGAGGAACGGCGGGAGCGCGGACGCGAACGCGGTGTGCGAAGCGGTGTGCGCGAGGTTCGTGGACGCGGACGCGGACGTGAGGAAGAGCGCGTTGGAGTGCCTGAGAGATGGGTTGTTACCCGCGTTTCAAAACGAAAACGGTATTTCGCCTCACGCGGATTCGATTATCTTGAGGTGTGGGGCAGCGTTGACGCACGTGGACGCGAGAGTGAGAGAAGACGCGCCGAAAGCGTTGAAGGCGGTGATTGATTTCGCGCCGAGAGCGATGGTGACGAGACGTGCGCCGAGGGAGACTTTAGGTCGGTTTAACGCCGCGTTGTTGGATTCAGGCGAGGAAAGAGCGAAGAAAGGATCCACGGGTGGAAATATCGATACCAAAAGGGACGTGGAAGGGAAAATTACGTCGTTGGAATGTTGCGCTGCGTTTTTAATAGCTTTAGAGAAGGAAAATAGTTTTGGCGCGAGTAAGATAAAGATGACGTCAGTAAGTCGTGGTGGTTTTCGAGTAAACTTTCGAAACGACGACGAAGAGAACGAGCGCGAATATCCACGAGTTTCGGTTTCTTCGAATCGTTTGTATAAGAATACGAACGAATCGACCACGTTCGACGCGAACTCAGAAACCGAGTCTTCGGAGACCAGGATTGCTTTTCGTAAACTCAGAGCGAACTGCTTGAAAGTGTGGCAAGATTGCGCGGAGACTTTGAGGGATGAACACGGCGTGGACGTTTTACGCGTCGAATGTATGATTCGTGCGATGGAGTGCATTCGATTGTTAACGAGCAGCGCGTGCTTACAAGATGCAACCACAAACGACGCCTTTGAGGTTGAATTCGCGGAGAAAGTCGAAAAAGTTATTTTAGTATCCCGCGCGTTTCCGGCATCGGCGCCGGGCGGCAGCGGGAGCGCCGGCAGTGGCGCTTCGCAGAAACAAAAACAAGCGCAAAACAAAAGCAACAGAAGAGACGCTAAAAATACTACCGCGACGAGTAACAACGAAGTCTGCGCGAGTTTAGCAAAACATAACGTCGAAGCGTGCAAAGTTCTACTTTCCATCTCGAAACGCCGATTGGTTTCAGAGGCGTATCCAGGTATCGGCTACTCGTCGAGGATGTGGTTGGCGTCTGCTATTACGCCTCCAGGAGTTGTTTTAGACGGAGGTGAAGTTGGGGACAAAGTGGAAACCCCAGATGAGTGGTACGCGAATTTGTTACGCGTCGCGAAAGATGCGTTGTTAGTACATCACGAAGGAATCGTTGATGTATCGTTTGAGCATCTTCGATTTGCGATCGCGCGAGTGTGGAACCAAGTGGCTTCCGGGAACGCATCGGTGTCGAGTACTTTGAATAAAAAAAAGAGCAGTGGGAATATAAACGCGAAGGAAATTGCGGGACTTAAACGCAAAGCGTGCGTGGAAATCTTTTCTGAAATGATTGACCAGAGAAGTGCGAAGAAAGGACGAAGAAAGGACGTCGTCGTCGTCGAACCGTCGCTGGAATGGATCTCCTTCACCTCGAGAGCGCTGTGGACCATGAAGCACAAAGAGCCGAAAACGACGTATCAATTGCTAAACGCCGCGAGACGATTGGCAAACACCGCGTTGACTGAAACCGAAAATGACGATAACGCCGGGATACTCCTAGGGATGCGCAAGATCGAATCTGAAATTGCTCCTTTCTTTGCCGTTTGCGTCCAAGGCCAAAAACCGATTCCTGGACCGTTCACTAAACTTCCGCAAGATGTTCAATTGGAAGCGTTGGCGTTGCTTGGTGCTCTGCCGTCAATATCGGTGATTACCATTAAAGCGCTCGCGGCGGCTGCTTTGCTCGAACCGTTTAAAGGCGCTCCGAGCGCAAACGGAGAAGAAGACGAGGAGGAAGAAAACGGCGAAACGATCGTCGGAAGTGTCGTCGATCTCGTCTCGTTTCGGTTTAAGAACAATTGCGAGCTCGCGTTGGTCGTATCGTTACTCGTCACGTTTCTTGCGGGTCCATCCTTTGCGGAATCACTGGAAGAACAAACGCACGCGCGAAAGCTCGCCGCGAAGACGCGTAAGAAAATATGCGACGCGATTATCGCTTTAGGGGATGATGCCGTCTCTGGCATTCGATTAGCATCTACCGCAATTACGAAAACGATCGAAAAGCGCATTGAAGATGGCGATATGCACGGTGCAGAACGATGTGCAAAAGGGGGCGTCCTGTTAATCGACCGCGCGATGGAACGAGGCGGTACGGATGTAAACGCTTCTACTTGGGAGAATGAATTCGCGGAACTTCGACGAAAATGGGCGCAAACCGTTCAATAGAGTAACAGTAATAACTATTATTAGGATTAGAGCAAAATAGCATCGCCGCACGCGAACTTAGATGTGTACAATACTCATATAATAAGATCGAACATTCTTCACACAAAAGTCGTAAAAGTCGTTCGTTTTTACATCATCAGTATCCAAAAATGTTTGTGATGAATTAAATACGGCGCTAATAAAAAAGTCTACATGAAATCGTACTGATCGTCCACGTCTTGATACTCGTACTTATAATCGTCCAACCCTGCGTCTCCTTTCGTGCTCCCGGTGTTGATAAACTTCTTCTTACTCCCACTCGTCGCTTTCTTACTCTTTTGTTGCATCTCTTTTTCTTTCTTAATCTTTTCGTTCCGAAGCGCCGCGACGTGCGACTCAATCTCCTTCACATCCGCGCCGGGAAACTCGCTCAACGAAACTTTAATGAACGTCTTCACGGCCACTTTATAGTGAGGACTGTTCCTGTGTGTATAAAAGTGTTTCTTTACGGATGCGGTGGCGAGCTTTTCAAAATCCTTCGCGTTTTTTGGTTCGAACGTTTCCAAGTTGAAGTCCTTGAAATCCTCCTCGGAGCCGAACAACTCAATCGCGGCTTTTAAATCAGCCTCTTCGACGAGCTTTTGCTGCCTCAGTTTTTCCGCGATCGGGTCCGCCAAGGTTTCGTCCACGTACGCTGCTTTTACCTCTGCTTTTTTCGTCGTTGGTTTCTTCGTGTTCGGTTTTGCCACCACCGGGACTTCTTCCTCTTCCTCTTCTTCCTCGTCGTCCCATTGCGCTTTCTCTTGGACGACCGCAGATGGTTCGAACTCCTCGTCGTCCCAATCTAAATCGCTCATGATGTTAATATTCTTAATCAGCGTAAAAAAGTGTACTCTCGACGAAAAACAACGCTATTTGGATGTGTGTATCGTGCGCGAGGAAAAGTGACTCGAAAAGTATGCGTGTGTGTTTACGAAGAAGACGGAGAAATTAATCCGGATTTTATTACTAAAATGGCAGGTCTTTTTGATCCAAAATGCATCAGAGATGAAAATGTCACGAAAAACGCAGGTAAAAGCGCATCCTTAATTGAGGCGGTTGTATAGCAGTAAACGCGCATATCTTTCTCTATTTCTTAAACGCGTTACATTTCTGAGCGTTTATTGCGTTGCATTTCTCTTGACTTTTGCACTCTTTTTTGCTCTTCTTCTTCTTCTTCTTCTCATAAAGTTTTACTTTATACGTTTTTCGCGCGGACGTCAATCGTCACGTCGACACTTTGACGCTTTCGTTGATGCCGTCGTTTTCATCATCGTTTTCATCGTCGCCTCGCTCTGGGAACGTAGTAAAAGTCGTCGCGTCCCCTCCAATGTCATCATCTTCTTCCCTCTCGACTTTTGCTCCTTCTTCGTCTTCGCCGCCGGTCGGTTTGTGGCGATGAAATTTTCTCACGTCGAAAACGTTCGTATCGAGCGCTAACACCGTTCCCGGGTGGTGACCGGTCACGTACTCTAACATCAGCTCGTCGATGGTAAGTTCCTTCTCCGCGGCCGATTTCTTCGCTCTGTACCAAGAGTAGCTCGTGATGTTTGTTGCCTCGTCCACGTATTTCTTCACGACCACGTCGTGTTTATACTTGATTCTCTGTTTATCCAAGTTGACGTGTTCCGTCGATCCGTCTTCGTACGCGACGAAATGTTCTCGCGTCGCTTCGTCGTAAGATACGACGCACCCGTCGTACCAACCTCCGTCTTCGGGCCATAAGATTGAAAAAAATTTATCCACGCACGCCATACCGAACAGGCGTTGATTCTTCTTCGTAATCGTCGTTTTGTTCAAATCTTTCAAACTGACAAACGTCGCGTTTAAGTCTGGTCTGTTTAACACCGCTTTGGGTTTCCCTTTGCCTTTTTGCACGACAAACGCATCCACGGGCAAACCAGCTGGTTTGTCCGTTTTTTCTCTCAATCGCAACGGTAAAAACATCCAGTGACGAGCGTTGTCGTTCATGGTAATCAACGCCTCTCGCCGTCGTTCGAATTTTTCCGCTTCCCACTTTTCCTGTTTGATCTTCTCTAACCGAGCTTGTTCTTGTTCGATCATTTTGACGGCGATTCGTCCGGACCGTTTTCTATTTTCTCTAGCGCGGTATTCCGCTTCGCGCTTTTCCTTGGCTTCTTGTTCTTTCATTTTCGCCTCTCTCCGTTTTTTGGCGTCCAGGTCGATCGCGCGTTGTCTCGCGTGGAGCGGTATGAACGCGTTCTTTAAGTAACTCGCCAACGCGCGATCTTCACTCCCGGAGGATCTCTCTAATACTATCGCTAACGCTTCCGTTTCCTCTAACGTGCACGAAATTGTTTGCCACGCCGGCTCGACGCCGTCGTAACTAAATACCTCCTTCGCGTCCGCCTCTTTCAGCTTATCCCACCTCCAAACTCTCGGAGACGCGTCGCCGAGCGTGAAGTAATACCGACCTTCGCTGTCGGTGCCGACAGAGTTTCCGTGGACGTCTCTGTCTCGAAGAACTTCCGCCGTCGCGTCGTGGGTGAAATACGTTTCAGTCGATGCTTTCAAATCGGTCTTCCTTTGACCTTTCTCCTTCTCCTTTCTCTTTTTCCTCTCGTTTTCCATTTCCAAGATTCTGGCGACTTTTCTCGCGCGCTCGGCGCGATCCTCCATGTTTTCTTTCACGATTTCACTCTGAACCGCTTTATCTTCGCACAACGCGCACAAGATATCCAATCGCGTCATCGGATCGACCGAGAAAAACGTCTTCAACTTTTTCATCTTCGCTTCGCTCGCATCGACGAACGCGTTTTGCTCATCCAACGGATTCCCGTGCGGAAACTCGTCCGGATTCTCATCCGCGAGTTCGCCGCACAACCAAATCAACTGTCCCTCCCAATCGCCAATCGTCAGCGTTTCCTTCACCACTTCCTTCTCGCCTTCTTTCTCGTCGTTTTCTCCCGAAGAAAACATCAACCGACACATCAACTCGATCAACTTCGAACACTCCTCCGGGAAAAGCAAACCTCGCTCCAACTCCTCCGGTTTGAATATTGGCAGTAACAACGTCGCGCTAAAGTTCACGACGAAGGAAACCACGTGAAAGAAACGCCAATCCGAACGTAAATCCAGCGTCCATCGCTTGTGGTCTTTATGAGATAACGACGAAACGCCGTACACAGAGGACCCTGCTTCCGGGTCAAACTTTGGAAAGTTGGCAACGGAGCGTTCGAACGCGGAGGATGAAGTGTTCTTCTTCGCGTTCGTACCGTCGGCGCGGTGCAAAAATCCGAACTTGCTCGAGTTTGGTTTCTCTTCTTTTGGTGTTGTGCTTTTCTTCTTCGCGTTGTTTTTCTTCTTCTTCTTAAGAAGAGCGGCATTTGTTTTCGCCGCGAGCGCAGCATTTGACGACGACTTCTTTTGAATACCACCTTTTGTTGTCTTCGCGTTCGTCTTCGTCGTCTTCGCCACCATCTTGTAAAGTACTCCTCGGGAAAGAAAATCTCTCGAAGAGTAATCCACTCGGGAAAGAATCGAATCGAATCAAATCTCAACGCAGAAGCGAGCGCGCTCTCGCCTCTTCACACACAACACGCAAAACTTCGCTCAGAACTCTCTCTCTCTCTCTCTTCAGATTCTCTCGTTTTCCTCTTCTTCTTAAAGCGTCAAAAACACGTATATCTCATCTCGAGTTTTGTGTTTTTTAGAGTGGAGTAAGAGAGAAAAATAACAGTGGAACTTACCTCACAAATGTCATTGGAATAATACACATCAGAGAAAGACTTTCAGAGAGAGGAGTGAGTCGTATTCGTAGTTTACAGACGCGAGAGAGATAAAAGAGAGTTCGCGTTCGTACTTTTGTGTGTGTGTTCGTGGTAGTATTACCTGCTTTGTTCGAGAGAGACGAAAGGAGGAGGCGCGTAAGGGATCACCACGTTTTGGTCTGTTGTCCGTCCCCTTGGGAATTGGAATAATCTCTCTCTCTCCGTGATGATGATGATGACTTCTTTAACGAGCAGCAGCGGTTTTGCGACGACGAGAATGCGAACGAATGCGAAAACCAACAAAGACACGCGCTTTACTTTTTTTACCACCGCAAACAACAACGCGAGAAGAGGAGGAAGGACGAGGACGAAAAGCGCGTCCTCGTGGTCTTCGTTTTCGTCACACGTTGTACCACAATACGCTTCTCTCATCGTACTGAGGAATGAGTGTACTGAGAGAACGAGAACGAACGCGATCACGGATTGGATGGATTTGAACGACGTGGACATGAACGAGGACGACGATTCGGACGAGGACGAGGACGAGGACGAGGACGATCCGTGCGTCGTCGCGAGAGACGAAGACGACGAAGATGATGATGGTGATGTTGAAGCGAGCGAAGCGACGTCTACGAAACCTTCTTCGGCGACGACGAGTGTAACGGAACGAGATGATTGCGTCGAGGAATCACGAGAGACTTTGAAGAAAAAGAAGAAAAAGGGAGAGAAGATAAAAAGGAAAAAGAATAAGACATCGTCCGGGTCGTCTTTGTTGGTGTTCTCTGGAGGGACGGCTATGAACGGCATCTGCGACGCGTTGAGAGATTACACGACTTCGGTCACGCACGTGCTTCCGGTTTCCGACGACGGTGGGTCGACTTCGGAAATTATTCGAGTTTCCGGTGGACCAGCCGTAGGAGACATTCGCAGTCGGTGTTTGCGTTTATCCGACGAATCTACAAGAGAAGCCATCGCGGTGAAGGGGTTATTAGCGCATCGATTACACCCGACGGATGAAGAGTTGGCGAAAAATGAATGGTACAAGATTCAAGAAGGCGATTCGCCGCTGTGGGACGGCATCGATAACGCGTACGCGACAATTATTCGACGGTTTTTGGTTCACTTTCACACGGAAGTTACCACGAACACGCACAAAGAACGTTTCGCGTTCGTGAACGGATCCATAGGTAACTTTTTCTTCGCCGGAGCTCGCATGTTTTTCCGGTCCATGGAAGCGGCGATCTTTTTATACGCGCGAGTTTCCAAGTTACCGAGAGAAACCATGGTCGTGCCGTGCATCGAGTGTGAAGATAACGAACGCGTGACAATTAACGCCGAGTTAACGGACGGAACGATTCTTCGAGGCCAAAACGATATTTCGCACCCGTCCGTGGATAAGAAAAGTTTCACCAAGCAGTTCCACGTGGAGGACGGACGACAAGAGGTTCCGAGCGTCTTCTCTAAAGAATTCTGGACCGATATCATCGAATCCGGAGAGTTCCCGGAAATCGAAGGGAAAGAGTTTTGGGGTGGGATACCACAATCTACGGACGGTCACGCGCGCGTTCGCGACGCGCTTGCCGACGGCAACCTCTCCTCCGCCTCCGAGTTGATCCAAAGCCGTTTGGTAGATTTGACTTTGCGCCCGTTATCCGTCTGGGACGTGGATAAAGCCGTCACCGCCTCCGAGAAGCTCGATTCACCAATCAAGCGCATTTACTACGCCACCGGCGACGGCTCGGATTCTGCTTCGAACGAAATCGGTGAAATCTTCCCGAGAGCGAACAAAACCATGCTCAAACAACTCGAAACCTCCGACGCCATCATCTACGGCATGGGCTCTTTATACACCTCAATCGTCCCGAACTTGATTCTCCGAAACGTCGGCGAAACCATCGCCCAACGAAACTGCCCAAAGATCCTCCTCTTTAACGGTTCCGTCGACCGCGAAACGAGCGGCATGTCCGCCGCCGATTACATCCTCGCCATCGTCGACGCCTTGAACCGAAAACACACCGAATACGCCATCGACTTCCACGTCTCCGAATACGTCACGCACATATTAACCCCAGACGGCGGTCAGTTCATCGTCGACGACGACGCGATAAAAGCCGCGGAGTTAACCCGGGATAAAGTGCGCGTCGTCAAAAGCGAATTAAAAAAGAAGAAGAAAGAGAAAACCGCCAACGGACGATACGCGCCTTCCGAGCTCGTCAAAGCCATTTCAGCCGTCGTCGACGAGAACAAAAACAACAACAGTAACAATACCAATAATAGCGATATTAGTCTAGCAGTAGTAGCAGAAAGCGAAAGCGACGCGGAGAAAGAATCGTTGTCCTCTTCCTCCTCCTCTCCGCGGTGAGAGAGAGGGAGAGAGCGTATAATAGTTTCTTTTAGTCAAATGTTTCATTCATTTCAAAGAAAAAGCTTTTACGAAAAACCTCACAAAACACACACGAAAAATGCGTCGAGCACTCACGAACGCGTTCGCGTCCTCGTCCTCTTTTTCTCAAAAGCACAGAGTAGCAGCGGCAGCGGCGGCAGTTCGTGCATCGTCGTCGTCAGTTTCTTTCGTTGACGGTACGAGCGGCAACGGGGTAGGATTCGCGCGCGCGAGGAAGAGGGACGTTTTTAGGGAGAATGTGCGATCGATGCACGGGACGAATTACGCGCGAAAGAACGACGGATATATCGACTGGAGGACGGGGACCGCGTGGGATTCATCGAGACGAAAAAGTGAAAAGGATGTCGTTACTGTTGTAGATGATGATGACGGTATGAGTGTGACGAGCAAAAGTGTGAAATCGACGCCTCCGCCGAGGGTGATTTCAGTGCGAGATTTCTCGAGCGAGATGTGGACGAACGCGAGAGGTTCAGGAGGTAAAGGAGGTAAAGATACCAGCAGCGACGACGACGAAGATGAAGATGCACAATCGACGATCGATGACATCGATTCAGGGAGGAAAATGATGAAAGATTGGACGCCGCGCGAAACGTTGGAGTTCATCGAACGCGGCGCGACTGCGGAAGACCCGAGAGATTTCATGGACGACGAGACGATTCGAGAGTACGAGGCGATGAAACGGAGGATCGACGAAGCACCGGCGAAACAGAAACGGTTTTTGTTGAATCAGGCGTTGAAAGGGCGCGTCTTTTCGAACGTTCAAGACGAGGAGGATCGGGAGAGAGAGGCGCTGGTGAAGTCGTTGAAACAAAAAGTCATCGACGTGAATAGGACGTGTAAAGTGACGAAAGGGGGCGGATTGATGAACTTTACCGCCATGGTGGTCGTCGGGAACGGTCGAGGCGTCGTTGGGTTCGCGACTGGTAAAGCCAACGAGGTTGGCCCGGCGATTGAAAAAGCGACCAAGAAAGCGGCGAGGAGTCTAACCTTTGTCGAACGGTTTGAAAATCACACGATTTTTCACGAATTGCACGGAAAATGCGGTAAAACGAGAGTGAAGATGATGCCGAGTAACTCAGGGAGTGGGAGACGGTGTAACGATATCATCGACGCTATTTGTGAGTTAGCTGGAATTAGAGATTTGAAGGCGAAAGTGCACGGGAGTCATCACCCGCACAACACCGTTCGAGCGGTGTTCGAGGCGTTGGCGAGCATGCAAAGTCCCGGGTCAGTCGCCGCGAGAAGAGGCATGAAGGTGTTCCAGGTTTAATACTACTAATACTCGCGTTTTATTCGTGTTACGCGCACAAAGTTCGTTTCAAACACCTTTTCCATGATGATGTTCTTTGCGTCGAGAAGTCGATTATTCAGAGTTGTTTTTCCTCACTTTCTTCGAACGAATCCAATCTTTCAACGAGAACTCTCTCTGCTAAATGTGCCAGCACGAGGCACGGCGAGAACGACGACGTCTCATCATCTGTGCGACGATATAATAGCGAAAATGACCTCCTCTTCCTCCTTTTCGTTCCTCTTCCTCGAGGACCACGAAGACGTCGTCGCCGTCGTCCAAAACTGTTCTTTGCTTTGCGTGTCTCTCCCGAACGCGTACGAACGGAAAACGCGAGGAACGGTTTGGATGACCACGCACGCGCTGTGCTTTGAACCCAAAAACGACTCTGATGAGGACGATAAAGAGCCTGGATCGAGGACGACGAGAACGAGAACGAGTGCACTGGCACAAGTGTTCGGGGAATCCCCGGGAGGAACGAAAAGGAGCGAACGAGTTGAAGGAAAAGAAGCAAAAATTGTGAAAATCAAATACGAAGACGCGATTGGACCTTCGATTGACACGTCGAGAGTGGAACGGAATGCCGTGGATATTTCGACGGCGAAAGCAGTTTTGATCTGTGGGAACGAGAGGAGAGAAATCGTGAGAGATGAAACGATCGTTTGGAGAATTACGATGGAAGAAGAGGAAGACGGGGAGGAGAGCATCGAGCAGCGGTTGCGAACGCCGGCGAATAAGCTGTTGAACATTTCGAAGCAGAAAAACAGGCAGACAAAGTGCGAACAGCTGGCGTTTTTATCTCGGCAAAGGGAAGGTAATTTACGATTCGATGAGAAGAATCTGAGGGTGAAAGGGGAGACGAGTCGATTTGATGCACCCGCGGCGAAGATTTCGCCGTTGGTGAGAAGAGCCGGGAGAGTTCGAGTGACGGATGCGCATTTGTATTTTCAACCTTTGATTGTGAGAGATAGCAAAGCGAAGAAAAATATAGCGAATTGGGTGGCTTTGAAAGACGTCGTCGCGGTCGCTCGCAGGCGGTACGCGTCGAGACCAGTTGCTGTGGAGGTGTTTTACGAAGTGAGCGATGACGACGATGTTAGCAATAAATCGAAATCGACGATGATGCGCGGTTCGAGTGTTTTATTCGCGTTTCGTTCTGAATCCGCGCGAGAAGCTGTAATAGAGGCGCTTTTAAAGAACGAAATCGACGAGAGTGAAAGCGAAACGACAACTCTGTCGAGATTCTTGGACCCGACAAACGTCGAGGCAATTTCGAAAGTCACGAACGCGTGGAAAATCGGCGACGTATCAAACTTTGAATACCTGATGTATTTGAACGCACTCTCCGGTCGCTCATTTCACGACGTGGCGCAGTATTTCGTTTTTCCTTGGATTTTGAAAGAGTACGGTGGTGAGAATGACAGTAATAACGGTTTCGATTCAGATAAACACAGCAGTAATAGTGCGAACATCGACGTCTCCGACGCCTCGGTATACCGCGATTTATCGAAACCTATTGGCGCGTTGAATCCAGAGCGATTGAAATACTTCCAAGAGCGAATGAAACACATGGAAGACATGCAGAAGCGAAATCAGCACTCTCAAAAACCGTTCTTATACGGAACCCATTACTCTGCGCCGGGTTACGTCCTCTTCTACCTCCTTCGATGCGCGCCGAAGCACAATTTAAAGTTGCAAAACGGATCTTTCGATAAGCCCGATCGCTTGTTTAAATCTATATCGGAGACGTGGTCGTCGTGTTTAAACAACAACGCGGATTTAAAAGAACTCATACCGGAGTTTTACATACCGGAATGTTCCCGGAAGTTTCTTCGAAACAACTTGAAACTCAATCTCGGCCACCGCGCGTCCGCGCCCCACTCGAAAATCGACGATGTGGTTTTACCTCAATGGGCAAAAAACGACCCCGTTCGATTTACATCGATCAACCGAAAAGCGTTAGAATCCGAAATCACGAGTGTTCATTTACACGAGTGGATTGATTTAATCTTTGGCGTGTTCCAGAACGATTGTAAAAACAAAATGAACTCTTTCCACCCTTTAACGTACGAAGGCGAGATTAACGTAGACGACGCGGCATCGATCGACGAACAGATGAGTTTGGAAACGCAGATTAACGAGTTTGGGCAGACGCCGAAGAGAATCTTCGGTGATGTGCATGCAAAGAGGAGGCGCGAGGCTTGGAGGCGATGGAAAGACGATGGCGCTGTCGGTGCCAAGCGGAAGACGAATAGAAAAAGCCAATCGATGATTTCTCAACTAGAGTACGAGAATTTAGGAACGACGACAGAAGATAACGACGACGACGACAACGACGATGAGGACGAAATGGTCACGCCAATACCAGTGGATATTCGCGCGAGTGTTATCGATACTATCCGTCTCGTTTCGAGGAGAGCAGACGATTATTTATTTGTCGGAGACGATGATGAAGAAGACGCCGCCACGAATGGCATCGAGGCGCTGAAGTTGAACGATTCGCCTTCACGAAGAGCCGCGTCGCCAAGTAATAACATGCTGGAACGTTCATTCAGCGACGCGCACGGAATTGACACTTCTCTCGATAAGCAGATCGAATCTGTCGTTCTAGGAAACTTTAGGGCGCCGAAACCTTCGGATGGTGATGGTGCTGACGGTTCGCACGTGGTGAAGAAATGGTCGAGGAGGACGCACAACGGCGCGGTGACTGCGTTGGAATGTTTTGCAGATTCGAACGTCGCGTATTCAACTGGTTCGGACGGATTTGTACGCATCATCGATATAAAGAACGGACATACCATTCGTGCTGTCCCAGCGTCATCGTCGACGATTACAAATTTAGCGGTGTTGCGACAAAGCGTTGTCGCCTCTGACGCGCGCCGTCTCCCGATTGCGTTGTATTCCACATCCAATGGCAATCTTTTTGCGTATAACGGCGAGTACGGGTCTGTCGACCGCGTTAGTTTAACCAATTTGACACCAATAACCGCTATTAAAGTTCCCTCGATGTCGACTGAACAAGGCCGTGCGGTTACTTCCCACGCCAACGGCGCGATTGCGCTTCGCGACATCGAGAAACGCGTTGAAGTCAGCGTGTTCGGTACGAACGAATTTTCCGGCGACGGTACGAACGAATTTTCCGGCGACGGTGCGAACGACGTACTCATAGATCCACAGTGCCACATTATCGTGTCTGCGCACGATTCGGGCGTCGTCAAAGCATTCGATACGCGTTCGTCTGCTTTGAAATCGGTGTGGAAACAGAGCGTCGCGAGTCGAAGAAATATCGCCGCGAGATCGATTGCGTTTGCGCCGTTGGGCGACGGCTTAGGCGACGCGCTCGGATTTATCGTCGCCGTTGACGATTCTGGTCAGTGTTGCGCGTTAGAAACGAGAATGCGAGGGAGAATCGTCGCTGCCGCAGATACCACGACGACGTCGAGTTTTGCAAATGCCCTCGTTTCGGCAAATACCTCGTTGCGCGTGAACGTTGACGGCGAGAAGAACATCGTCTTATCTGGATTCGCACAAAACGTTTTCCGCGTGGGTAAAGAAGCTGGAGTTTTGAGAGACGAAAACGACTTCCGCGATTTAGAGTTACGGGACGAGCACGATGATGATGAGAAGAAGAAACACAATTCTTCGTCTGAGCGAATATTTACCGCGGCGTGTTTCAAAACTGGATCGGACCGAGACGTCTTCGTTGGCGCGGCTAACGGCGAAGTGAGCGCGTACGCGCATCGGTCGTCGCACATAGAATAGAAGAAGTAGTTTTATAATAACAGTACATTTTAGATAGTAAAAGAGCAAATCTATGAGCACATCTATTCTTCGGCATCTTCAAACCTCATCCGATCCTCCTCGCTTATCACCAACTTCCTCTCGAACTCATCCAACTTCTCCCCGAACCCGGCTTCTCGTATCGCCTTCTCGCTCGTAAAATACTCCTCCTCGAGAAACGACAACGTCTCCGCGGTAACCATCCCATTTGCGCCGAAAAACATCGGATCGTCGTTCTCGTCGTTCTCGTTCTCGTCCTCCGTGTCCGGATTTAACGTAGCGCACTCGTTCATGCGTTCAAACATCTCCTCTAATACCATTCTCTCTTCTTCTTCTTCTTCTTTACCTTCTTCGTCATCTGACAACACTGGAAAAATCCGCACTTCCGTCGCCGGTTCCTCGAACGAGTCGTCTTCCTCGTCCTCGTCGCTTCGTTCGATGGCGTTCCGTACAATTAAAGGATCCAACTCGCCCTCCACTTGCAAATACAAACACTTCTCCCCAACCTTCTTTCCCTCCTTCTTTTCCTCCTCCGGGGACGCGCGCACCACCAACGACTCTATCGCGTGCACGCAAACGCTTTTGAAGTATATTTGGAACGCTTTCCACGACGTTTCTTCTTTATCGTCGTCTTCTCGAGAGAACAGTACACGCTCGGAAGTGAACGAAAGGAACCCGTCGACGGCTTCGTTTCCGATTCGAATGGACACTTTGTTCTTGAAAGTATGCATAAGCGTTTCGTCCTGAGCACGAAGTGCATCGTTCTCGACGACTCGAACGCCACTTTTACTCTTTCTCTCTGAATGAGAGGAGGAAAACATACGTGTACGTGTGTGTGTGTGTGATATTTCTGAGGATGCTTTTGGGTGTTGCTTTATATTATTACAAATCTTTCGCGAAGGCGCCGGAATAGACGTACTTGGCGTGTTTCTCCATTCGCGTCCAAATCAACTTCGATTGCATGTAGAACCTTTGTTTGAAGGTTTTGAGCTCGGGAGGGAGTTTATGCTCGGCGTCGATTTTTCTTTCTCTTTCTCGCGAGGAGGAGGACGACGACGAGGGCGTCGGCGTCCCGTGCGGGGGCGGGAAGAGGCGGCGTTGGCGTCCCGCGAAGACACCGCTTTCTTCTTTTTCGGACGAAGAAGCGCTTTTACTACTACCGCTCGTCGTCGTTCTATTTCTCTTTCTATCGATCTCGTTTTCGTCTGGTTTCTCGCGCAAAGCGACGATAAAATCGTCTTTATCCTCTTTCGCATCCGTTACGCCTCGTCGCCGTCGCTCTTCTCTTCTTCTTTGATCTCCGTTATTAGTTTCCGCGTCGTCGTCGTCATCGTTCTTGTTCAGGACGCGTTCGCTCACTAGAATCTCCAACCCGCGACATCGAGGTAACTCTTCTTCTTCTTCTTCTTCAAATGTTTTCCTCCTCTCGCTTTGCGAGAGACTCTTGGCGCTTCCGTACCCTACGCAGGCGAATTTCCACCCGACATTTTCATCTCCGTTCCTCCTCCTTCCCAACGCGTTCATTTTCGCTTTCTCGTTTTCGTCGTCCTCGTGGTCGTCCTCCCAACTCCCGTCGTCTCGCTCTCGAAACGGCACGCCTAAGCACACCGCCGGCGCACCGGCGTCGCGCCGTTTTGAAGAATCCGCCAAAACGCCCACGCAGGATCTTCGCATTCTTTGTATCTCTTTCTCTCTCTCGTTCTCTTTCGTCGAGGATGCTCAAGTGTTGTTCACAAAGCCCTTTAAAGTCTTTTGTTTGTTCTCTCCGTTGCTGCTACTTTTCGTCCTCGCGTGCTCTGTTTCAAACGAATACGCGCGCGAAAGTGACGATTTTTACACCCCTAAAAATGAGGTGTCTCTGCCCTCTCTGTTCTCGTTGCGAGACGCGAAGACGCGCGAGTATGTTCGTTTGATTGGTTGAGTATGTGATGTACATGTGTATATTTACAGAGGACTATGAAAGAGAGCTAATGTTGAGTGCGCATGTGGTATTTTAAACCACTCAATTGACGATACCTCTTCTCGCACACATGGCACTCGTACGGTTTCTCGTTCGTGTGAATACGCATGTGGGATTTCAAAGTACCAGATTCACGAAAACGTTTCTCGCACACATCACATTCGAACGGTTTCTCGTTCGTGTGAATACGCATGTGGGATTTCAAAGTACCAGATGTACGAAAACGTTTCTCGCACACATCACATTCGTACGGTTTCTCGTTCGTGTGAATACGCTTGTGCCTTTTCAAATTACTAGCTTGCGTAAAACTCTTCTCGCAAACATCACATTCGTACGGTTTCTCGTTCGTGTGAATACGCATGTGGGTTTTCAAACTACTAGATTGAGTAAAACGCTTCTCGCAAACATCGCACTCGTGTTGCGTTCTCTTCCTCTTCGTTCCTTTCTTAATAAAAGTCGTTTCTTCTTTTTGTATCTGATGATGATTCGCCTCGAGATCATCGTCCTCGTCAGGAATCCTCGAACACAACACCAAAGGTTCTTCTTCCTCTCCCTTCAAAACCGTCCTCGCGTTCACCGCTCTTTTCGGATGTGGATTCTTTCTTCGTCTGCTCATTATTAGTGCACTCTTCTCGCTTCGCGTTTAAAATTATGAGTAGAGTAGTAGTATGAAATCACATGCGAGATCCGAGAGACTGTTTTCTTCTCGGTGTGTGTGCGTTGGAAAAGACGTTTCACTCGAGAACGCGCTTGTTCTCCCTCGGAGACGAATTATTCAAAGAGAACGCTCGAACAACAAAGCGAAGGAGCGTTCGAAAACGCGTTCGCGCGCACGCGCGCTCGCACTTTTGCGCGTTCTTCGCGAAGTGACGCGCGTCTCCACTCTCCGGAGAATAGTTTCCGGTCGTTCACACGCTTCAGTTTAGGGTCTTCGAGCCTGAGAGACAAGATCAAAAGTGACATCCGTTTACCGCAAAACAACATCCACGCTTCCACGTCCTCCGGCTTTCACAGAGAGAGAGAGAGACTGAACCCTTCATTCGTAGCGTCGCATCACCACTATCATCGCGTGTGTTGTTTTTAAACAAAAACACCGTTTAAATATACGCAAAGAGCAAAGCATTTAACGCTATACAAAAATGGCATCGGATGATTCCAAAACCGAGGAACCGACGGAAGCGAAACCTGCTCCGGTGGTGTTTGGATCCGGCGCGTCGACGAACCACGTCTTCGGTTCAAACGCTTCGTTTGGAACAACGGGAGGAGGTACTGCGACGACGTTTAATCCGTCCGCGTTTGCGTCTTCTTCGACGACGAAACCAGAAGAAGAGAAAGAAGAAGGCGAAGATGAAGACGTCGAACGCGAGTGCACGAAAGAGTTCACCCCGGTGGTGAAACTGGAAATCATCGAATCGAGCGAAACGAAAACGACGGGCGAGGAGAACGAAAACATTCTGTTCGAAGCGAAAACGAAAGCGTATCGATTCTTAGAGGGCGAGTGGAAAGAACGAGGGTTAGGACCGATGAAAATACTCGAGCATAAAGCGACGAAGAAGTGTCGATTGTTGATGCGAAGAGACAAGACGCTGAAAATATGCGCGAATTTTTATATCGATCCGGAGACGAAGGTGACGACGCACGCGGGGAGCGAAAAGGCGAGGGTGTTTACGACGGTGGATTGTTCGGACGGGGACGAAGCGCCGGCGTTGCAGAACATGTGCATTAAGTTTGGGAGCGAGGAGAAGGCGCAGTTGTTTCAGGATAAGTTTGAAGAGGCGCAGAAAATCATGGCGAGTTTGCCGAAAACGGAAGAAGAGGGGGAGAAAGAAGAGAAGGAGCAGGAAGGGAAGGAGAAGGCGGAAGATTTAGCCGATGATTTAGCGGAGAAGTTGAGTGCCGCGAAAAAAGACGAGGATTAATGAGAAGGCAGAAAGGGAAAGAGAGAGAGAGAGAAGGAAAGAGGAATTCTGAGAGTAAGTTCATGTAGCGCTACTTATTATGAATACGGTAAAAACGTTTCTACTACTATATATACTTTACCACCCGGGCACGTACTTTCATTTATATCAACGAAGAAATCGATCGGCTAAACGCTCAAAGGCGACGGCGAGTTCTTTCGGCACGTTTTGTTCGTGGGAAGCGCCGACGAGCTCTTTGGAGACTCGGGAGTACGCCAAGCAAATGTCGCCGATAGACGCCCTCGCGAAAGATTTTCTAGAGGAATAATCAAAGTTGTTTCGGTCGTCACCAACTCCAGAGGAGAATCCGTTACCGCTGCCTCCAGTGGCCGCATCCCAGGCGTGCATGACGCGCAACGCGGATCTCAACATTCGCAAGCGCAACTTGGTTGAGTGTAACGCCTTGTGCATTTCCTCGCCAATTTCCTCGTCGTGCATTCTGCGATGTTCGGCGGCGAGTAAACGATCGTACGCTCTTTGTACCGGAGGACAGTTCCCTCGGACGCTCTGTAACATACAATCCGCGATGTCGTCATCTTCGGCTTGCTCGCTTTCGTTGACGCTCGGCGAGTTGAGCATGACGCCCCACTGACCGCTCGCTAACGTTTCGAGTCTGCACGTGACGTGGCACATTGGAAATGCAATTTCGTTGTTCGCGGCGGATTCGGTGAAGACTTTCGGGGCGATTTCGGCTACCGCGGCGCAAGCGGCGGCAACGATGGCGCGCCGCGTGTGCGTTTCGTTCGCTCGAGAGAGGACATCTTGGACAGCATCGATGATGACACAATCCCAGAGTTCTCTCGGGACCGCGGAAGCGTCCGCGTACGATTCTTGGTCCTCCGAGGAACCTCGTTGAGGTCGCGCCCACGCGATAATTTCCAAGCAAATGTCCCAAAACCGATGCGGTCGAGCAATGTCGTTGTACAAATCCGAAATCGATTTCATGTTTTCGCGCAGATCATTTGCCGCTTGTTCGAGCTCTTGCACTAAGTTGTGATCTATTTGTTGACCTTGACCAACTTCGCCGGCAGCCATGGATTGCATGCGTTTGCTTTTCATTCGCAGGGCGTTTTCCAATCGCATTTGAAACTCCAACACTTTCGCTTTGCCTTCAATCTCTTCGATTTGTCTCGCGTCTCTTTTGAACGCGCCCGTCGCGGGATCTTTCGTCGTGCCGTACTGTAACGCCATGCGAAACAAACCCATGCGCTCTTCGAGAGACGGGTACAAACGATCAGCCACGTGTCTTTCTGCTAACGCGACGCACACATCCGCCGCCATGCCTTCTTGTCCGTAATCGCCATACAATCTTGTGAGCAGTTGCAAATGTTTCGCCTCTTCTCTCGTCGTCGGTTGCAAACTCAAATGTTTGTTCAACGCGCCGTACTCGCAAAGAAATGCCTCTAACGCGTGTGGTGGGAGTCTACAGACATCATCTAAGCGATCTAAAGCGATCAAGGTTTCCGCCGCGACTTGAATGACGTCGTCTTCTTCGGACTCGACGATTTTATCGAGAATGCGTCGAATGCCTGCTTCTCTGGCGTCTTTCGGAAGTGAAGCGCAAACGACCGCTAAGGAACCCGGGTGCAAATCTTGTTCTTGTTGTTGTTGCTGCTGCTGTTGAGTGCCCATCGTGTTAGCTCTTTGGTCGTCAGGAACAAACGTGTCGGAAGGTTTTCCGGTGACTAAGGATTTGATGGCCGTGGATATCAACGCGTAGCACTGAGCGAGACTCTGTTATTAAAATAGAAGAGATCATAAGGTCAGCAACACAGAAAGAGATAAAAAAAGGATGAGAAAGAACGTATCGAAATAATATCGCTCAGACTTAGATGTTCTGTAATTTTTTAATTCGCCACGGAAACGAGGCGGTAAGCCCCGCGCGTACGTTTCCAAGTTTGCGTATCCTCACCGCGATGATATGTTGAAAGAAAAAAGGAACGAAAGAAGCAAACAAAAACGTACCATATCAGGCTCGGCTTGCACTCTTCCACCCGTACTCGCGTCCGCTTTCCGCTGCTCTTCCATTCTGCGCAACGTCGCCGCTGCTGCTAAACTTAACGTGACCACTCCGTGGAACGCTCTCAAATCGACTAACTCAGCGCAAGCGCCATTCAAATCGCCCGCTAACGGCGCCTGAGCGAACAATCGCAACGCTTCGCCGACAAAACCATCTCTCTTCTCCACATCGCGAAGCGCTCGAGCCTCTCGCGCGCGTTGTAGGATATCCCTCGCGCGATAAAAAGTTCGAGAATCCGCGCCGAAAAAGTCAGGCGCGCCGTATTGTAACATTTTTGAAAGTTGTTCGCTGCGCTTTTGCACGGCGCCGCCGAGTGCGTCGGAGGAGGGCGCCGCGTCGCCTCGAGAGGAGGACACAACACGTGCCATGAGCGATTCGATGAGCGCAGAAGCGACTTTAGCACCTTCCGGCGTCGAAATGAATCGTCGAATGGACATCTGTTTTTCGTTGGAAAAGGAGAAGATTTGAGTGAGTGTTAGTTAGCGCGACTCGAGCGGAAAAGAACATTTGTACGAACAAAGGAAGCAGGGCATCACACACACACACACACACACAAATAAACAAACAGATCGAAAAAGACGCTCAGTGGAAGGGCACCATATGTGTTCTAAACATGCGTCGAAACGTTCATCTGATTGACAGATTATATGATTGAATCATCAACGCGCCTCTTTCATCGTTTCTTTTTACGCGCGTGTGTGTTTTGAGCGGAAAGGAGAGAAAAACAAAAAGTAAAAAGGTATAAACGCGCACCTGTGTCAGCGTCACGCGCGTTTCGTGCGGCAAAGCCGCCGCGACGGACTCGAAATCGTCCGTTTCTGAACATAACTTCAACAAACAAATAGCCTGCGAAGCTCTCGAAACGAGCGCTAAGAGCGCATCCATCGAATTCTCTTCCTCCCTCGCAGCGTTGAGCGCTAATTTTCTCCTCTTTGCCGGCGTCAACTGACTCGACGTTCTCGGTTTCCTCGTCTGCAAATACTTTTCAATCGGTCGCAACCGCTGTTCGATGGTTTCTAAAGTCTCCGGTTCCACGGAAAGTTGTAAAATTAAATCGTCGCCGATAAACCGCGCCGCCGAGCGAAGCGCGTCCGAGGCGAATCGCAAAGGGGAGCGAGAGGTATCGTACCCGTATCTGTTGGAAGAGGACGCGTTCGCCGCTTCTGCCGTTTGCGATTCGCGAATGGCAATTGCTAATGGTCGCTCCCAGATCGCTTGAACCGCTCGCGCAACGTACAAATGAATCGCCTTGTGCGCGGACGAGAAGTGCAAACTCGGTTGCACGATGGCGCGACCCATGTTAAACGCCGCGGACGATCGTTCCAGATTTTTTACCACGGCATCGTCATTTTGTCCATTCGCACCTTTCGTACCATTCACGTCGGCATCTTCGCTATCCACTCTCGGTTCTCCGGTGAATCTCGGATCCTCGAACGCCCGTCTCGCGGCATCCCTAACGCTCGGCGGAATAGGCTCGGCGAATCCTAAATGCACCGCCGAAGCGATGGATAAAGTCAAACACATGATCGCCGCTTCAACTGGTCCATAACACGAGAAGAACTCTTCGATGTGTTCAGGAACTTTGTTTTGCAACAATGTCGCCAAAGTATCGATCGGTCGCGCTTTCTCAAACGTCACCACGCCACTGTTCGTCACGAGCGCAAACTTCCTGCGTTTGCTTCGAAACAAGCTTTGCTCGACGAGTTCGCTTCGTAACTTTGAGCCGGTAAATTGTTCGACGACTGAAGCTGGCGTGCCCTTTGGAAACGGTGGGTCTAAATCCCGTCGAATTCTAGAGGGCATCGGCAACTCACCGATAGCACCTACGTTTGCCGCGACGCGACCTTCTAAAATTGAGGGCTTTTGCACAACCTCTCGCAAACCCCTCGCCGGTCCGGTATTGCGCGGCGCCGTCATCGGCGGCGGGAGTTGCAAGTGCATGGGCAACATCGCGTCTCGCGTGGCTAAGAATAATTTACTAGACTCGTCGTGCGAGCTGCTGTCGGATAAGAGCAAAACACCGTTGTAGTAGTGCGCGGCTTCGACTTCGAGCGCGTTCGCCGAGGCGTCCAGTAAAGCTCGGGCGGAGGTTAATCCTCTCGCAGAAGAGCCGCCAGATGGGGGAGGATCGCGCGTCTCCACCACAGATAAACGCGTCGGAGTGACATATCTACTTCCACTACTGTTCGACGATCCATTGCTAATACGGTGATACGACGATGGGTAATAACTTCCGTAGCTCGACGGCGACGGCAACGCGGTCAAATACACGCGTCGCCCGTCGGCGCACACGCCTACTAAAGTCACGCTCGCGGATTCCTGAGTGGAAACGATGGCAATGTGCACCAACTTTCCTGCTTTCTTCTTCGCCTCTGTTGTTTGCGAACCTTGGCCGTACCGCCCACTCGAAGACGGACTCCTGTAATCGCCGTATCGAGGAGAGCCGTACCCGCCTCGAGAACCGCCGTACGACGGGGATCGGTTTTCAAACATCG
>JACLAB010015426.1_pt1 | contig 54884 bp, 25 predicted proteins | sample 8027921 | NCBI WGS metagenome assembly JACLAB01 (sample SAMN15725117, study PRJNA655200) | protist metagenome | isolation source: fluorescence activated cell sorting (FACS) single amplified genomes of... | place: USA: West Boothbay Harbor, Gulf of Maine | collected 2000-07-19 | reverse complement strand
GCAAGACTAACAACAACTGCGGGATCCAGTCTATCCAAACCCATAATGGTATGGCATCCACGTGTCTTTGCAACGCTCTGCCAACTGCCACGGGATGCTTTGAAAAGCCCAACGCGTGAATAATCTTCACCACTCGCTTCCCGTGATCCTTGGGCGAATGTTTAATGGATTGTAAGACGCACGTCGCCGCTTGCTCGGTCCAAAAGGCTGCTTGGCCTTCGATGGGAGTACCGTCGGCGTTTAACTTGCCCGCGTTTGCACTACCATTTGCTTCCTCTTCCGCGTTCGCTTGATCCGCTCGCATTTGACAATACTCACCCCACGTGTTCCAAACTTCCGGTAACTGCGCACACAAGGACACTGACGTGGCGTAACTTTCGTGCGCGCCGTCGGCGTCGCCTAATCGCTCTTGGAACTGACCTCTCAAGTGAAAGAGTTTCGCTTGATGATGCGGAGCGAAATATTCTAAAGACGTCGAATCGAGCGCGTTCAATCCAGACACGGCTTCGCCTTCTATGTCTAAATACGCTCTCGATTGTTCCGAGAGTTTTACGAAAGCTTCCTGTACTTCCACGTGCGGCCGTTGCGTGGAGAGAATGCTCAAAGCCACTTCCGGCAAGTTGTGCTTTCTGGCGATTCGAGCAAACCTGTTCACCGCCCACGCTCTGTCGCGCATGCCCAACTGGTCGAGAGAGTGACCCGTCGCGTGCGACGCGACGTTGGGGTGTACCTCCTGGATGCTCTTTTGTGCTCCCGCAATCATGTCATGCATGAATCCTCGCCACGATAACACTTGATTGTGCCATGGAATCGGATCCCAATCGTTTGGCGTCCGTAAACGCCACGTTTCCAAAACGTCCTGCACTAACGTTCGCGAATGTTGTGGGTTCTGGTGCCCCGGTCTGGTACAATTCGCGAGCTCGTGCATGACTTTCCGAGACTCTTGGATTTCTGTGATGACGTGAAAGGCGTGGAGCATTGGGACGTGGCAGTTCGCGCCCGTTTCCGGTAAAGACCACCAACGATCCAATGCTCTCTTCACGGCAGCTGCCCAATGCTGTTCGGCATCGCGAATGCGTCCGGCGTGTAAACGAGAGTACGCGCGAACACACATAATCTCTGCCGTTTCTTCAACTTCAGATACGTGTCCAGGAGGCAAAATGTCCCTCAACGTGTTCCATTCGTTCAAACGCCAACTGGTGTGACATTGCAACTCGCCGTGGTTAACGGATTTCGCGAAGTCAGCAAGTAAGTCCCACTGGTTCAACTGTTGCGCGCACTGAATCCACTGCGCTTCCCAATTACACACTTCAGTTTTAGACACACCGGATAACTGACCGCTGGTAGCATTTTGCATGCCTTGAAAGAAGACGTCTTGCGCTTGCTGCCAGTGGCCGTGCTGCGCGAGAGCGAGACCGGCGCGCGTGACATCGGCGGCACATCTTTGACGCCATAAACCGACGAGCACGTCTCCTTCATCCAAAAGGCGATACAACTCAGCCAACGCGTCGAAGCATCGGTTTTCTTGCGGGTATCTAACGACGTGGTTTTCCAATAACGCGATGGAAATGTGCCACGCGTTGAACTTACCGCCCAAGAATTTAATCAACTCCGAAGGGATTTTCGGTTGCGGCTGGGATAAGGAGATGCCTTCCAACAACGCTTGAATGACGTTTGGACGCACAGCCGCTTGTCGTTGATGGTATTCTTTCGAAAGCAGCCCGATCATGGGTTTTGCCAATTGTAATTGCTCTTCGCGTTGTAAGGTTTGCCAAACGATCGGGAAAATGAGAACCCAGAGGTAATAAGCGACGTGCGTGTTGCGTTTGCCAACTTTACGAAGCGGGGCTACCAAATCAGAAACGCGGAGAGCACCACTTTGTTTGATAAACTTCGAGTGACGCGCGAATAATTCCGCGATTTCGTCGACGTCGTTTTTGTTGTCGACGTCTTTCGCCGACGACGATGCTTTTTTACCCTTCTTCGTGGACGCTGGCGCAGTCTTGTTACCATCCGGCGGTCCAGGCGGAGGCATCTTTGGATCTTCCGAATCCGGGAACAGACCTGCGACAACTCCAGAGTTTGGCGCTAACGTAACTTTTTCGTCCTCCGCTAATAGCTGTAAGATCAAATCCAAACCTTGCATGAGCCAAAACGTATCCGCCATGGCATCCCATTCTTGCACGGTGACGATATATTGCAGACGCAGAAAGAGCGACTGCCCAATCGCGACGTCGTACAGCTGGAAAAACTTATCCTTGAACAGTGGGTTCCGCGTCCGTAAGCCAAGCAAGTGTTGACGTTCGACTTTTGCAAACACCTCGCGTCGAAGGATTTCGTCGTGTTTCCCACCCGGCGCGCACAGTTTATAAATGGCGCCTAAGAGTTTGTTCTCCCAATCCTTCGTTTGCGTGGCTTCGAGACCCATGCGAGTGAGCTGCGCCATCTTTGAAAGAAATAAAACGGTCTCTTTATCGCTCAGGCTACCAATACGGCGTTTTTTCGGTTTCGAACCAGATATACTGGTGGAAACTGGGGGGGTAGTAGTAGCGGCTGCCGTCGTCGTCGTCGTCGTCGATATTTTACTCGCAGTCTCGGTCACTTGGGTCGTCGCCGCCGAAATTGTGTACGATCGCAACGGATCGTACGGCCCTAAAGCCGCATCGTCGACCCAATCGCACAACGCGTCTAATATGGCAACCAATACCGCACCGTGCGTACCTTTATCGTTGACCAATTGCAACAACATCCGTAAGAATAATTGCTTATGATCGATGACGCCAGCTGCGACGACGCGAGAGGCAACCGCTCTAACGCACTCCGCCACGCAGTGCGCGACGGAACCATACTCGGCGACTGGAGCGTTTTCTTCTTTTAGCTTTGAGCTCTGCGAACGGTTTCGCGAGGATTGTTGTTGCAGGATGCGTTGTTGCTGTTGCGCGGTTGAAACTGAATTTAACTCTTGAGTCAACCTCGACAACAATTTGATCAGCGCCGGCAAATAGCGATCCAAAGCCTCCGGACACTCTCTCCCGAGCTCAACGAGCAAGACAAGGACGCCGGATAAAGAAGGACTGTTCGCCTGTGAATTCGGCAACGCCGGTTGGCCCGTGATTGCGGCACCGATTCTCTTCGCGCACGTCTCATCAATTTTCAAACGAAGAATTTTCGCCTCTGGAGATAACAACGCCGACGCCGAGACTTGCGTCGGCGGTTGGCCTTGGGAACCCGTATTCGCTGCAGGAGCGGGCGGTTTTGCATCCGTATCCATTGGTTCAGTCTTGACGGGGACTTTATCGTCGCCGTCTTTCTTGTCGCCACCATTGGTACCATCGCCGTCTTTGTTCTTCGACTGTTGCTGATCGCCCGGCGCCGCCGCTTCCGTTTGCTTCGCAACCAATTCTTCCGGCGTGCGCATCTTCTTCGTCATCGCCGTAGCGACCACTTTTGCGAGCATTCTGTGCGTTTCTGCGGAACTGCTCGACACGCATGGGTCGATAAATTGCGCGATTTGATTGACATTCTGTTCGACAAATCCTTCAACTTCGCACTCGAGCGCCAAGTCGAAAACGACCAAACCGGTACCCAAAGCAGACGAGGAATCTTGTCCAGCTTGTTCTGCCAACGCCAATAGTTTGTCGATAAACGTAAACTTTACGCGCGCAGTTTTCCAAATCGTCATCGCGCGTTTCAGCAACTTCAACGTTTTCGCGTTGAGTTCCTTCATTACTTGATCTTTACCTTCGCCAGTTAAAAACGCCATGCGCACGAGAAAGTTCACGGTGATTTCAGCCATCGCCGGGGACGGCGAAAATTCCGGTTCGTTGTTATCCGAAGCGGTGCCACCAGCGACACCGGTTAAAGACGGTTGAGTGAGTAAAGAAGGCGCGGATTTGAGCATTGCAGATTGGATGTTACCATCAGGCGTGCCTTCTTTCTTCGAGGGTTTCTTCTTCTCTTCCTCTTCCTCTTCTTCTTCCTCTTCCTCCTCTTCGACTTCCTCCTCCTCTTCTTCTTCCTCCTCGGCTTCTTCGGATTTCCCCCGACGACTACCTCTGGTTCCTTTCTTCGCGGTAGTTTGTTTTTTCGCGGTCGTAGCGGCTTTACCTCGCGTGCCTCGCGTGGATGGCGCCGGAGAAGAGTCCTTCGCGCTCGTCTTTGCTTTTTTCGCCGCGCGACCACCTCTCGTCGCTCTCGTGGACGGTTTCTCTTCTTCTAACTCTTCTTCAGACTCCTCCTCTTCTTCCTCTTCTTCAGATTCCTCTTTCTTCGCCGCTGCAGCTCTGCCACGCTTCCCGCGGGTTTTCACGGCAGTCTTCTTTTCTGGCGTATCTTCCGCTTCCGAGTCGTCCTTCTTCGCGCCTCTGCGCTTACCGCCTCGGGTAGATTTCCTCGGCGTCTCTTCCTCCTCTTCCTCTTCTTCCTCTTCCTCCTCTCCTTCCTCGTCGTCGATGGCTTCAACTTTCTTACCACGAGCACCACCGCGTGTTGGTTTTTTCGACGCCGTGGCGGTAGCTTTACCACCTTTCTTCTTCTTCGATGCGGATTTCTCGTTCTCGTCGTCTTCACCATCCGAGGCATCTTTCATGTCTTCGTCTTCCTTGCGTGTTTCTTCCTCTTGCATCTTGTCTTGCGCGGCTTTTTTCGATGCTAAGAACTCTGTAGGGTCCTTGCGACGATCTTCCCAGTTCAAAATCAATTCGACCAAGTTGATGGAAACGATTCGATTTTCAATCGGCGCCGAGGACGGCAAACCTAATCGCGACAGGGAGTTGACCATTTGGGGTACAAACTGCGCTCTGGACTCGTAAAAGTGTGATTCGTGATCAACGATTAAGTTCCACACGTGAATCAAGTGCGGCACGGAGTGACCTTCCTCGACCAAAATTTTCTTTGCGTATCGAATCCAAATTGGATACTTGTGATCGCCTCGCGGAAGTCGTTTTGGTAACGCAGGCACTAAAGCGTCGAGCGCAATCTTGACCAACTCCTTCGCATCCGGTTGACACGCACGAAGAAGCGCAACAAAGACTTGCAAAATAATCTTTTCCGGCGCTTGATACGCTTCTAAGAAGTAGCACACGTTGACGAACGCAAATTGCTTCGACGCGCGGTCTTCCCGCTTCAAGTGGTTCCAGCCAAACTTGATCAGCTCCTTTCGATGCTTGACGAGATCGTCTGGCAAGCATCGAATAAGTAACGTCGCAAGTTGCAGAAGCTGAACGCGGAACTGTTCGTTGAAGAATACTGGCGTGGGCAACTCGTCGTCCACGTAATCTAAAATGTCTCCGACGATGCTGGACACCGCGTCTTCGTTGACAATCAAACGCGCCTCGGCGAGTTTCTTAGGACTCTTCGAGCATCCTTCCAAGGAGCTCGTCAACATCGGTAAGACGACGAGCTTCAAGTTTGCTACTAAGGCGTCGGCATCTTTCGCAGTCTGTTCCTCGTCCGCGTCTTTTTTCGAAGCCGCTTTGAACTTGGCTTTGAAATCTGATAAGAAGAATTCTAAAATAGCTCTCTTTTGCTCGGGTTTGTAACTCCCACCCACGCGATCGGAGATGAATTCTCTCGCAAATGTCAAATCGACGCAAGTTTTCGTTGACATGATTGGTAAAATACCGAACAAGAGTTCGACTTCTCCCATGCGATCGCGATCGACGCACCTCAAAAAGCACTTCACTATTCGCTTCGACTCCAAAAGTTCAGACAAACTCAACATCTCCTCTCGGCGAAGACGCTCGAGTCGTCCCGGATCGTTCCATCGCTTCCACAAAGCATCGCGAATACCCGCTCGAGTTTTTTCGCTCATATTTGGCATCATCTTGAGCATAACGCAGCACAATTTGATGGCGTTGAACGAGGCCAAGTCGCATCCGGAACCGATGCCGGAAAGTCCCATTGCTTTTGCGCGAGCGATGCGCTCCTCCGGAGAAATCTCGACGCGTTGCGCCGGAGAATTTTCGCCGTCTTGCTTCGCTCCATCTACGCCCGGAGAGTTCGAAGCGCCCGCCGCCGCAGCTTGCGCGAGCTGGGCCGGGGTCGAACTGCTCGGGAGGAAGTACTTTTTGTTGAACGAGTTATCAAAAATCTTCTCGTAATTCGCCTCCAACTCCCATAAAATGTTGTTCCCTTCGCTGATGCGAATCGTTTCCAAAAAGCGGTTAAAGTGTTGCGGTTGATCCAATCGAGCGACGTAAAAATCCACAGTATCCTTCGCGTACCGGGCTAAAAATTTAGTCAACGGCTTGCGATACAACGAGTGAACGTCCGAGTGCACACCGATTGGCGGCAATGCGTTCTCGAGTTGAATGTTGAGCGTAACGAGTGGCTCCAGGAACTTTCTCGCGGCGTTTGGAAGCAAATGAAACAAGTTTACAGTCGCCGCGGCGATCCGAGGATCGCGCGCATTTGGTTCCAACCACAATCGTAAATGTTCCAAGAGTTTTTCGCCCAACGTCGGATTGAACCAGTTTGAAAGTAACTCCAAAAGTTTCTCCAAACCAACAAGCAACGGCAACGTTAGGTTTTCGGGACGCGCGAGAGAGCCGAGAATCGGTCGTAAAGACGATTGCAAAAGCTCTTTGCTCAGACTTTGCTGATCGACGACAACTTTTAGGCCGGCGACGGCAATTTCAACAATTTCCGGAGTTCGGCTCGTCAAGGACTTGAAGAAGACGTTGACGGCTTTCTCTGTAGCAGCTTCAAAAGCCTTTTGCGAGTCTTCCGTAGGAAACTTGATGGCGCTTTTCCTCGTGACGAGCGTACACATCAAGTGCGCGCATGACGCGCGTAACGCCGCTGTCACCGAGATTTGCGAACATGAAGTCAAGGAAACAAGCGCTTCGTTCTTGTTCGGAATGGCCGTTTCCAACGTAGCCGATAAAGGCATCTTGATGTTGGCCTCGCTTTCAGCAATGAGCAACGCGTCGCCAAAGAGCTCTAATAGCTGTGCCGAGTATTGCTTGATCAATGGCGCGTGAATCTCGAGTTTCATGCAGAAATCAATCACGCGAACGGTTTGAATCTGCTCCTCGATGTGCCGCGATCCGAGAGGACGGGACAGGATTCTCGCGATTCGCGCCGGAGAGATATTCAAAACATCTTTAATTTTAACTTTGCACTGTCGCGAAATGTCAATTAAAGCCTTCTCTACCGCCGGTCGAACGTTTTGCGCGTCCGAAGTGGAAGCGACAGCATCGGCGATGACATTCACGCCCGCCTCAACGCCCGGTTCGGCGTCCTCGCCTCTTGGAATACTTCCAATTGGCAAGCACACGTCAACGAGCTTATAGAGAACCTTGGACGTCCTTTCAATCTCCGGCGCCGCGTGCTTTGGCAAGCCACGCAAGGCTCGGAGCAAGCATAACGCAATCTTTGCCATGTGTGGACGAATGATACTTCTTGGAACGACGTCTAAGAGCATGTCGATACCTTCCACTGCACCGGACGTAGATTGCCAGGCGGTTTTGAAAGCGCAGTGACACAAACGCGGGATGAGCGCGTCGACGAGAACGGCGAGCTTTTGCGGCGGCTTCGCGTGCGGACGGTTGACGTATTCCGGCACCGGTCGCTCTTTGATATTCGCCGGGTCAGCTTCTGCTGCGTCTGCGGCATCGTCATCAGCCGCCGAAGCTTTGGCGCCACGGCCGCCTTTCTTCGTCGTCTTTTTAGAGGAAGCTTTCTCATCCGCCTCATCTTCGTCGTCGTCTACGTCCATGGAATCTGCCGCGCTTGCTTCGAGTTGTTTTTTATTACTCTTCGGGTATTTCTTCAACTCCACTTTGTTCAAATCTTCGCAATCTTCTTTCGATAAGAGCAAAACGGTGTCGACGAAGGTTTTCATCGCCGCTAAAGCCGCTTTCACGTGCGCAACTTGACCACATTCCATGGTGTCTACGAGTGCATCCAGAAATAAAATAGCATCAATCTTCTTCAAAGCAGTCACAGAAACTGGCTCGGAGGAAGGAGAAGACGCTCCTTTCTTGTCGTTCTTACCATCGGTAATCGTGTTGCCGCTACTCGCAACGCGAACGATATCGCCGTTGAACAACATCGCAAAGTGCTCGGCTACGGATTCAACGAATCCGGCGTTCGCCTTCTTGAGTTCAGGATCGGCTTCTGCAGACACAACAGCAACGACTAAAGATTTCATCACGCGTTCTTCGGCAGCTAGTTGCGTCTTCGTCTTGTTGCCTAAAGTTGCCTGGGCGCGAAGGTTTGCTTCGCGGTCGTTTTGTCGTGCGTCTTCCGTAGCGTCATCGACTGACTTCGTCCACCCGTTCAATACTGCCGCCTCGACCGCAGCACGAATGGTCTTTTCGATATCGTCATCACCGTCGCCATCGACATTCATCGCATCGTCTTCTTTATCTTTCTTCTTCGCGGAAGCCAAGTCTTTGGCGACACCCGAGGATACGTTTATGACCGAAGACAAGCACACGCGCAGAAACGCCAACGCTTGCTTTCGATGTTCAATTAACGCTTCGACATTGCTACTATTCATGGACGACGACGTAATCGCCGGCAATACCCGCGGAGATTCTAAAATTCCGCGCATAAGAGCTATGCATCTATCAAAAGGCACGAGAAAACTTGTTTCCGGTTTGAATGTCAAAATCATGCGCAAACCGTGCTCGGGATTCTCCTTAGCTTCGAGTTCGAGCGGTTCTTTGAGAAACGCACGATTTCTACCGCCAAGTTTACCCAGCAACTGCATAGCTTTTGCGCCAAACGGAGATCCAGACTGTTGTGGCTTAAGCATAGACCACAACGCAATCATCAAAGGCGTCTCGACCTCAGCTATGCACGGATCGAGGAAGTCTGGATTGAGCGAGTCCACCCAAAATTCTAACGTTCGCAAACCGAGCAAATTCAATTCACTCGTCTTCGATTCTAAAGCTATGCACAAAGGCTTCGCGAGCTTTGGCAAGTGTGGGAGAATTGACGACAATCTACCCGGCAAAGTCAAACATAATTCTACAATCGTGTCATGGAGCTCGTGCGGATCTGGACCGTTCAGGTACTTCAACAACGCATCGAGACACGTCGGTAAAATGGGAAGCACCTCGCGATAGAGCAAATCAAACTTCGCCTGAGCGAGTGCTCGGAACAAATATCTAAGCAATCTAACATACGCCGATGGATTTTCAATTTCACGCATTGCTTTCAAACATTTCTCGACGATGGGGATGACGTATGGAGACAGCATGGCCTCGCAGTTGGAATATTTCGAAACCGCGTGGAGCAACAAACTAAATAGTTTCAAGACGAGCTGAGCCGGCGGTGATTGCGGATCTTCGAGATGTTTAAGTTTATCTCTGACTAAAAGCATCGCGAGGCAATCGGCAAAGTATCTCGAAAGGTTCTGATTCTGCAGCAAAAGATGCGGAAGCTGCACCATCGGCGCCAGGTCGAGCATTCCTTTGAAGAGGTCATCAAATCGAATGCACGCAATATCGAGAAAGCATCGCGGGTCGAGCACTGCAAAGACTTCGGCGACATGCGCACACATTTCAGCACATTCCGCGCCGCGGTACAAAGCTAAACATTTCACGCCGTTCTTGACAAATGCCGAAGTGCGACGAAGCTCAGGCTCGGTGAGGCCAGGGCGAAGCGGTGAAGACAACGCCATTAACGCCGCATTGTTGTTTTGCGTTTGCGTTTGTTGCGCTCTGAAATTCGTAACCGACCAAAGAAGCGTTTTCATACCGATGAAAAGCGTCTTCACGATGGCCTTCGTATCTGCGAGTTCTTTCAGCCTTTCGCTGGAAACGTCAAGTTTCACTTCCGGTTCGTTTTCTTCTTCTTCTTCTTTTCCGTTGTCGTCGTCGTCGTCATCGTCGTCGTCGCTTACTTTGCCTCCTTTTTTGCTTTTACCGCCGGTTTTCTTCTTCGAGGACTTTTTTGCCGACGTGGAAACAATCTCCGCGCCCTCCTTCTTCTCCGCGATAGCAGCGGCACTTTTCTTGCCACTCTTGGCATTATCATCTTTTGTCTCGTCCTTTTCCGACGGAGAGGAGGAAGTGGACGGAGTCTCTTTCTTTTCGTCGTGCAAATGCTCGACCAATTTCAGTAAAGTCTTCAACCTCGGACGCAAAGTTCGAAATTTCGTGACCGTGGCGTCTAAAATCTTCACCAAAAGAGCGCGCGCTTCGTCGGCGCTCCCCGGCGTCGTTTCTGCGCGTCGACGGAAGATAGATTCAACCAAATGATGCATCAATCTCGCGCAAGTCATCTGGACACTCAACGGTAATCGTTCGTCTTGCATGTTTGTCGAAAACACGTGCACGGTCTTACGAATCTGCGGCAAAGTAAGCTCCGCGCGCATGTGATGGACCAATTCCGCTAGGAAACTGTACGCCAAAGGACGCAAGGTTTCCGCGCACAGGCGACCGGTACCTACCAAAGCGTGCTCGTCTAACAACGAGTCCAAATGTTGAAAGAAACTGCGACAGAAATTCTGCGCCGACAACGCGTGTCTCGTCGCCACCAACAACTCCTTTCTCGTCGACACGACATCCGGGCACGTCTTCAACAAATCAACAACCGCCAGTGAAATTTCTTGTTGGTACGGAAGTACCAACTGCGCGTGTCCTCTCACCAGATATGTGATAAAACTGATCGTTTTCACCTGCGCGGATTTCAAATCCGCGAATCTTTCGCGAAGTTTGACGCTCTCTTTAAATACCGTTCGCGAAGTTCGCGCCGAGCACGTCTTTGTCATCGCCGGCAAGAGTTTCTGCACGGCATTTTGCGCTACGGAAGGATATAATTGAAACAAAAGCATAACAATCAGCGGACATTCCGTGCACACTTTGAAAGACTTCAACGCCGGAATAGTCGCCGAGTCGTTCGCCGCCGCCGCCGTGGTCTGTTCCGCGGAGACTTCATCTTTTTCTTTCGCATCTTTCGACGACGTACCTCTCTTACCTTTCTTTGTGCTCGCCGCCACGGATTTCTCTTCCTTCTCTGCGTCTTTCATCTCCGCGTCTCCATCCGCGACTTCTTCGCCGCCTTCGCTCCCAAACACCTCCGCCACCGTTTGCGGCACGTTCCCGAACACCTCCCCGGCAAACTGCAAAAACTGCGTCGCTTTCTCCTCGCTCCTCGGCCGAAAATTTCTGTGCACGTCGAACGCAATCCTCATGCACACCAACGCGTTCTTCTCGTTCTCTTCTCTGAGAGGCGACAAAGCGCACTCCAACAACTGACTCTCGTACGGCCTCAACACTTCGTTATGCGGTAACCGCGAGAGGATTTCATATATAACGTTTCGAAGTCTGTTCGATTCGTCTTCCCCGGCGTCCGCGCCGTGCGTCGGCGGGTTCGCCTTCAACAGTTTCGAAAACACCTCGAAGTACGCTTTCAACCAGTTGCTGTATTCACTCGTGTGCGCGATTTCAATGCTCGCGCGCACTTCGCTCGCCAACTCCAACTGCTTCGCCGTCGTGACGTTCGACGCGAAGAATTTCTCCGCGTGTTCGGCGAAGTTTTTCGGGACCACCATTTTCGTGACGATATCAGCTCTGAATTGCGCTCAAATTTGCCTCTTTTTCTCCTCCTTTTGTAAGCGTTTGTGCGCCTTCGATGGGTCCGTTTGAATTCTCAATTTCGATCGAAATCGTACACTTTTTCTTTTAATTTACCCTCTGTTGAAGCGTTTGAAACGAAAATTTGGCCTCGCCAACGGGTTTAATGCGATCGTTCTGAGGTGGTGAAATCGATTTCAGCGCGATTTAGATCGGTTCACGCGGGTTGAATCGCGCAAAAGTTCTGATGGTTTTGGGAGAATTTGGGAAGCCGCAATGTCTAACCTAAGTTAGGGTTTAGTGTTTAGGGAGTCTTTTGGGGTACGCCAACACTCTACTACTAACTATCTTAAAAATCTACTTCCAAAAGGTGAACGTGCTCGATTTGAACCCTCTTTTCTTCCTCTCCAACTCTTTCATGACTAAATGGAACGCGTCGTCATCCGCGGCTGGTTTTTTCCACGCGACGCTCGGCCAGAACTTGGCCATCGCTTTGCGTTTGCGTTCGACGACGTCGTCCGGGACAGATCGGAGGATATCGATGGTTTCTAAGTGTCTCTTTTCAGGGATTTTGATGGAAACTTGGCGCCAGTCGAAAGAGTTTTCGTACGGGAACTCGATTTCGTCCGCGATGATGACCGGGATGCACCCGACCATCAGCGCTTGGTACGCTCTCAACGTCCACGGCGACCAGCCTCGAGGACAGAGACAGAATGTAGAGGCGCGCATTTCTTCGCGGTAGCACGTTTTATCGCACGAGCTGTGTTGCTCTGTGAAAACGACGTCTTTTATATCCTTAAACGCCTCTTTCATTTTAATCCGTATGCCTTTGGAGTATTGCTTCCCGAGTTTGTTGGCGATGGTGCCTCGAAAATAGGCGAACGTTTTCGCGCGTTTCACTTCTTTTTGTTTCCGCAAAGATCCCGACCAGAACGCTTTTTCCGGTTCTAAACCCGGAATGACGATATCTTTCCACGTGTTGAACTGCTCAGACAACGATCGGTCGCCCTCGGGAGTTAAAAAGATGGATTTCTTGATGTGCCTTTTCCAATCTTTGAAAATGTGCGGCCCTCTCGCTCCCGCAAACGTAAACACGTGGTCTCTTCCTTGCGTTCGATTCCAAAACGGATACTGATCCGTCACCAGTTTCATCGCTTCCAACCACCACGCGTTCGTTTCCTGCAAACCCTTCTTCGCCCCTAACGTGGCTATATTCTCAAACAACTTACACTCGCCGTACACGGGCACGTAAAAAAACTCCGCCTCTAACGGATCCAAAGTATACATCTTCGATTGCATGATATTCGCGTGAATCCGAATTTCCGTCCCGTACTGATCCGTCACGCACCTTTTGTTCTTTTTCAACATCTCCACGTGAAACTTTGGCGGCAAGTTGTACACGAAAATCTTAAACGACACGCCCTCGTTCGACGAAGGTTCAAACGCCGGCGAAGCCGGTCCCGGTTGGTACCTCGGTATCGCGTCGAAGTAGTGCTTGTTTTCAATGTCCCCGTTGACGGTGTTCCCGATGATGCTCTCATCATCGCTCCCATTTTCGACCCCTTCTTTTCCTTCCTCCTCTTCTACTGCCTCTGCTGTTTGTGTTTCTACTTCTACCTTTGCTACAGCATTCGCCTCCTCCAAATCCTCCTCTTTTCCTACTAAAGATATCTTTTTCTCCTTTAAGCTCTTGCCCTCGTGATTCATTTTACTACTACTCTTCCTCTTCCCCGGGCACGGCTTGAACTTCTCGCACTTCGGTTCCGGAGGACACTTCTCCGTCTCCTCCAGAAACCGCTCCAACATCACCGTCTGCATCTCTCGACTGACGCGTTTGGAAGCTCGCGTCCGGTACTTTGTTAAATACGTTTCCCATTTGATTCGATTTTTGCGCTCCAACGCGACTTGCGTTTCCAAGGAGGAGAAATACGACGTCGAGCGCGTACAGTGGAGCAAAGCGAAGAAAAGGAGGAGCACGTCGACGACGGCGAGGAGACGGACGAGGAAGAGAAGAGAAGAGGTGGTAGCGCGCATGAAGGGGTAGTCTGTTCTCTCTCCTCTTTCTCTTTCTCTCTCTCTTGTTTGATTTTGTCAGTTGCTCTCTGTGTGAAGATTTGTTGTTCCTTTTGTGATTGACGTGTGTTTTATGTGTGCATTTGTACAACGATCGACGCTCCCCATCAACTCTCTCTCTCTCTCTCTCTCTTTCTCTCTCTCTTTCATGAATAATTATAATAGTAAGTTAGTAACTGCATTCGACTAAAATCGACGCGCACTCGCCGAAGAGCTCCGGGCGCTTCTTACCGGTGTACATGCAGTGGTGACCGTACATGTCGTACAACGGGACGCACTTCAAGCCTTTTTGCAAGCTTTCAACGGAGCAGCAGTAATAACCTAACAAATCGTCCGCGTCTGGGTCTTGGTCGAAGATCTCGAACAGGACTAAATCGAGTTCCGGGCATTTGGATTCGAGTTCGATTTTTTCGTTCCAAATCGGTTGCGCTTTCGGGCCGACGCGAGCTTCCGAGAAGACTTTGGTTTGACCGGAAGAACCGTTTTTACCGCAGATGGAGACTTTGACGTACGTGTCTGGGGCACCGACGAGATCGGCGTTTTTGAACGCCTCCCATCCAGAGCCGACGAGGATGTTGAATGAAATTTTCTTCGGCAACGCGCCGGATTTTTTTCCCTCCAAGAGAAACTTCGGTTTCTTGACGTAGCCGGCGCCACCGTTTTCGGCGAATTTACCTCGGTTCATAAAGATTGGTCTGTCCATGCCTTGAAAGTTCAATGCGACTAAGGAGGCACCAACGGACCACGCGGCGTTCGGATCGGCGTTGTCTGATAAGACTCGCAAACCGCCCGGGTAACATCTCAACAAGTGCTTCTTTGTGAACGCTAACAAATCTTTATACTCGGAATCATTCGCGCTGGCTTTCTTGACCATCTTCTCAACTTTCTTCTCGTTCCAACTGCATGATTTTACTCCGAGCCATTTGTGCGCTTCGTCGAACCCGTGAAACTTTGCGTTGCCGACGGCGACGAGATTTTTCAACTTGTCCGCGGCGTTACTCTCTTCCACGGTGGCGTCGTCTTCCTCCTCGGAATCCTCGTCGTCCTCGTTATCCATGATGGACGAGTGTAACTCCGGCGCTAACGTCTTGGACGTTTTCAAAACCGCCGGATTCTCCTTGTCCGAATGCTTATTTGACTTCTTCTTCTTCCCGGAATCACCTTTTTTGGCGGAATCTTGCTTGTGCTTCAACTTGTCTCGAATGACTACTTTACCTTTTAACTGGTTCGGGCTCGGCCACTCCTCTTTCGTCCCGGCACCTTCCGGCGGTCGGTACAACATCGCATCGCCGAAAATTTCCTCCAACAAATCGCCCATAACTCCCCGCTGTTCCACGTTCACGTGGTTCTCGAAAGTCACGATGACCGGATACGGCGTTTTCGCGAAACCAAACTCCTTAATCGCTTCTAAACACTTGCGAAGATCAACCGGTTTACACGCCGTCCCACCGTGCGTGACTATCGGCGTTCCTTTCGGTCCGTCGTAACAATCCAACTCAATCACGCGACCGCCGTGTAGTAGAATATCTTTCACCGCTCTCCCGCTCGATACCCCGGTGAGTTGGTTCCCTTCCAAGTACGAGTTGTGACTGTTTTCGCGTGAACGAGCGAGCGAGCGAGCGAGCGAGCGATATGATAAAAGGAAACAAAAGGAAAGGAAACTCGGTCAGTACACGCGAGCATACAAACAAAACGACGATTCTTCGATTTGGAAAACAAAGAGATGCTGTCGATTTCAACACCACTACTAATATCCGCGAGCGCGAGAAACGAACGAAAATATCTCTCGCGAAACGATTCCTACCTGGAATTTATAAAGTAATGACTCAGCGGCGAATCCATATCGTTCTCATCTAACGCCGTCGGCACGCCGAGAAAGTTCTTCTCGTCGATCACGTGCGTCTTCAAAACCTCCTCCGCGTGCACATCTCTCACCTCTTCCTCGGAGACGCTCACGGATTTTCCGGTCGCTTTCTTTAAAAAGTTCGCGCAACTGTCGATCGATGTTTCGTGCATCGACCCGCCGTTGTTCGTCACGACGGCTTCCACTTCGAACGAAGGGTGGAACGAGGAGCCGTTTTTGAACGCGCGGTCGATGTTTTTGTTCGAGCGAAAGTGGTTTTTTGACAGCGATATCCCCATTCTTCTTAAATCCTTAAAGCTCGACTCTTTCAAAGTATGCGTAAAGGTAGGTTTGATGTGTTTAGTGTCCGTCGTACGCGCGCAAAAAAGCTTTTCTGAGGATGGATTCGTCCAATTTCGAACCAAAAACAGTTGTGAAATTCCGCACTAAATATTATCTATTAAGAACGCTTTAGACGATGACGATGACGATGACCAGCTTTAGTAACAGAGCTTTAACGAGTGGTCGCATTTCCCTCGCCCAAAAAGGGATCTGTCGATCTTCTTCGAGAGGAATCTTTAAAGTACAAAAAACCATCCAATCGAAAGCTTTCATCCTCCGAAACGTTGGGGATTTGGACCGGAATCATTTAGAAGAGGAAGGCAATACCGAGAAGCAAGAAGACGCAATTCCTCGCGTTTTACGCCTGAACGGCGCGAAAAGCGTCGTCGGGAGAGTCTCTTCGAGCGCGGTGAATTTAGCAGTCGGCGTGGCGACGGTGAGTTCCGCGCACGCGATGGTGGATTTGACGCCGGATGGGAAAGTCATGGTGACGGATTTAACGTCCACGAACGGGACGTACATCGACGGCGAAGAGTTACTGCCGGGTATTCCTCAGGAGCTGACGGAAGGGGGGGAAGTTATATTTGGCGACGAACACTGCGCGAGGTTTGAGTTAGTCGTTGAACCGTAGAAGATCTTCTTCCAATTCGAATCGTTTAATGCGCTTTGCAACGAGTTGAGGAGACGTCGAACGTGCGAGATTCGGGAGGATGGAGTGTTGTTGTTGTTATTATTATTCTTATTACTATTATTCGCAGCGAACGTTTACAATGTACTACTATGTGTCATAACTACTCTATGCAACTCTTCTACGTATACAAAACAATTTTCTTCTTTCTACCGGTCTGCGCGTGAATATTCGCGATATTATCAATCATCGTCGTCGAAACTTTACGGAGGATATTATGCACTTGCCGCCTTCGAAGCCGCCTCGAAGTTCTTCTATCGATGCGGCGTTTTCGCCATTTTTGTCGTCGTCGTCGTCGTCGTCGTTCTTGTTGTTCTTGTTGTCCTTCAAAAAATCTCGGCAAACTTTCAAGACGTTTTCGCACGCCTTTACCCGTTCGTCTTTGGAGACGCTCAAAGGTTCTTGGCTATACGTAACTCTTTCCGAGGTGATTTTACCGAACCACGGGGCAGTTTTGCGCGACCGAGACGCTTCGGAGATGTTGGCGAATGTCACGGTTTCGAACGCATCGTCTGAATTTTCAATTGCTGACATCGTCCACTCGCATTCGTCGAAACGGGGACAGGCGCGAAGGCCGACGCGCAATCGAATCTCACGAATTTCATCGCCATCATCCCCGATCGAAACGGCAAAGCTTTTTTCGAAATGATAAGCGCGACGCACGACGACTGCAATGGACGCCTCGGACTGTTTTATCTTGTGCATGGCGCGACGCTTCACGGCTTCAATCGTCCAAATAGACGCCCAGATATCCGAGATGGCTTTGGATACGGCTTGCGAGTTGTTCGCTTCGCAATGCGTCTCCATCAAATCGAGCGTGGCATCGTCGACGTCGTTGTTGGAAGAACCTGAAACAGACACGGCGATTATATCGTTGGAAGTATCGCTATTGATTCCTTTCAGAGCATTTTCGATGAATTTATCCGGTAAAGGATTGTTCTTGATAATCTCCTGAATGTCATCGCAAGCGTGCTCGGCGAGTCGTTCGTCTTCCGCGTTGGAAAGCACACCTTCGCCGTAAGATTCGATCTGCTCGATGCGTTCAGCAAGCGACGTTTGCCTGTTGAAAATATCGCACATACCAAAAGGGACGACGATGCCAACATTTTCGAGCACGCGAAACGTATGAGCCGTTTCACCGCACGTTTGTCGTGTAGCGTCGTCGAGTGCGAGGAAACATCCGTCGCCGGTTTCCCACTTGATGGTGTTTGCATCCAATCGTTCGTGATCAGTTGGCGTCTTCGCGAAAGTAATGTCATCTTCATCGTGGGCAGAAATTTGGACACCGAGAGCAGGCGAGATGGACACCATCGCGCGCTGGCCAACTTTTGCCATGCTCATCAAGTTTACAATCTCGTTGGTATCGTCCGTGGAAACGATGGGATACTTTATGCTCGCGTGATTTCTCGCGGACGTTTTCATCGCTTTCATGAGAAGTTTGTCCACATAAAGAATATCCGTTTCGTCGTACGCTTTGCCAGCAGCGATAGTTGCGTTTGACATCTGCGGTTCTTTAGAGGATAACGAGCTCTTTTTCTTCTTTCTCTTCCTCTTTTCTGAGGCAGATGATGACGAGGAAGATGCCGAAATAAACGCGACGCATTTAACGCGATTGGCATACGCTTCGCCAAACTCAAATTCAGTTTCATCGCGATATGCGGCATCATCGTTACTATTCCTCCGCACGACAACGAACAAGTTATCGTTTTCACTTTGCACTGTACCGTTTTTCTTCCTACTACCTGATTTGGTCGTCGTCGCGCGTTGCAACGCCTCTTCGTTCAGCGCGCCGTCGATGACGACTACGCGACACACATCCGTTCTCGTGGTATCCATCGCAGTCGAAGATATAATCTTAAACGTTTTCGTATTCTCGTTTGCTGATGATAACGACGATGCTGCTTTGTGAATCGCCGCATTAATGGCTTTCTCGCACGCGTTCAATAACAGGAGAATTTCGAACGATACGTCTTCGCGAATCGCAAACTCGACGTGGTCTTCGCCAACGTTTTCGGGTAATCCGAGCGCGTATCCTAAAATTTCCGGTGCGAGCGCGAAACCTTCCACGATTGAGTTCAATTTATTATCAACAATGCGTCGAGCTCTGTTTAAACTCGCGCGAAGTCTTCGAAGCGATTCGATTGATTCAGTTGGTGGACTATTCTTTGAACTCCCGCGAGATTTGACGTTACACCACGTTTCCAATTCAGCGGCGACGGTTTCGCACTCGCGTCGCTCATATCCACTCATCCCAACGTGTCTTAAACCAATGGCGAGGATTTCACTCATGCGTTGCCACTGTGCGTCCACGTTCGAACCAGAGGAAGACAAAACCTCCTCGTACACGTTCGAAGTTCGCGCCATCTTCTCAATCGCCGCCAACCTCAAAAACGCGTACTGTTCGAGCGCCGTTTCGCACTGACGCCATCGATGGCGCTCGTTAATCGCTTCATCCGGAGCATCGTTGCGTAGCCCGGTGACTAGACCGGAGCAAAAGTGCGCGCGAACTCTCGTCGCCGCTCTCAACGCGTTCAGAGTTTGTTCGCCTTCCTCGGAAAACCACCCGCGGTTCTCGTTGATATTTTTAACATCATCGTCGTCATCGTAGTTATTGTTGTTGTTTCTACCACCGCTACCGCTCGTATTAAACGAGGAGGTGATCCGCGCCGATTGCGCGGCAAAATGTGCCGAATACAACGTCGCCACGCTTTGCATGACGTCACTTTCGTCGTCCAATCGATCTCTCACGTCGTCTAATCTCTCAAACACTTGACCGCCGCCGAGGAAGGATTTCAACTCGACGTAGAACGCGTTCAAATCATCCACAAAGCTTTCATTAATCGACGCTTCTTCGTTTTCGTCCGTGTTGTTTAATCTTCGAACTTTATCCAAGATGCGACGCGTGGCAGTTAACGCGTCCGCGTCAAAGTTTTTGAGCAAGTTACCCTCGATGGAGTGTTTTACTTCTGTTTTCAACCATTCCGGCACGGCGTCTTTATGTTCGTCGTCGTTTTCGACGGCGTTGCACAAGTCGCGAATTTTTGTCAAGGGTGCCATCGGAGCAAACCTCGCGTCAAAGCTCGGTAACCACGGGTTGATGTGCCTCACTAAGCTCGCCTCAGAGGTGGTTAATTTTTGACCAAACTGGTACGTCTCGCCTTCGACTTTTTCCACGCTGGCAAAAATTGATCGCGCTTCAATCGCCGCTCGTCTTTTCTCGTTGTACTCTTCAGCGTTTTCAGTTTCGTTGCGAGGAATCGCGCCTTCAGGATGCGTGCACTCGATCGTACCCGCGGAGACCCATCGTAAATACGTGGCTGCCGTCGCGAGCTTCTCGTCGTCCAACTCCGGAACGTTGAAACCAACGATACCTTTGACTGATTCTAACTTTAAGTGCCATTTGCTGTTCATTGTGTCGACGTTGGCGACGCGCACGACAGACGGAGTGAACTTCGATTCATCGATGATACGTTTTCTTCTTATTCTTGCTGCTTTTTCTTCTTCTTTAATCATCTCGGATACTTCTTGCGCGTCATCTGCTTCTTCCGCTTCTTCGTCGTGTCGCGCTTTCTCGACGTCCTCGCCGTCGCTACTACCGCTACTACTACTACCGCTACTACTACTACTACTACCACTACTACTCGTAAGGCTTCCTTCTTCTCCTTTCTCCTGTTTCTCCTCCCACTCTATCAAGCACTCTCGACTCCGTTCCGCCGCATCCATCGCCTCTCGTCTTCCTTCTTCGCTTTCGTTTTCCTTCATTATCTTCTTCGCGTACATCGCGTCGTCGAAAACCACTGTCGTTTCTCCCGGATGGCCAAACGCTCCCGTCACCGTGGCGTCCGGGTACCTCAACTCTCCGTTTATACACGCGACGTCGTACGAGAACAACTCAACTCCTCTGTTCTTCCCTTCCTCCCACACGTAATTATTGTTATCGTCATCACCTTCCTCGTTATCATCACCTTCATTATTCCTCTTCTTTTTCTCAATCACGCACTTCATCGTCGCCGGTTCGTCCATCGCCGCCGCGCGGGGAGCTCGAAAATCCTTCTCCTTTTCCTCTTCAAACGTATCACCACCATTTTCGTGATGATGACTTCCAAAAATCAATCGTTCAATTTCAATCGAGCCTTTCCACCGGTGATTTTCCGTCCACGCTAACGCCAACCCATTTTCACAATCCCAATTTCCGAGCTCAGGAATCGACCCGACAATTTTGAGCGTTTCTCCTGGCTTGAGTTTCGCCACGACGTCGAATCTGAGCACAGTTTTAATGATGGTAACGTTGTTATTCTTCTTTTCGTCGTCTGAATCGTCGAAATCATCCTCGTTTTTGTTGTCGTCGTCGTTCGACTCTTTCATCTGAGAGTCGTCGTCGGATGATGAAAATGAAAATGAAAACGATGATGTTCTCGGTGCCGCCAATCCAATTCTCGAAAAATTTCTTCTTCTTCTCCCACAAAAACGCCTCCTCTGCGTCGCACAAAGTAAACTCCTCTTCGAGAAAGAAGAATAAGACGACGACATTTTCGAAGACGCGCATTTCACCGCTTTTTGCATTTCTTCTTTTTTGAGAGAGAGAGAGAGAGAGAGAGAGTAGGGAGGACGGCACTAAATGTAAACGCAAAAAGGCAACAACTGACAGAAAACTGAAGCGAAACGAAAAGAAAAGAAAACAGAAAGAACGGGTGTATTTAGGGTTTTAAAATATCCGAGATTTTTCCTTAATTAGGGTGGTGGTTTTGTTGGTGGTGTCCGTCTCTCAGTCGTCTAGAAAGAAGAGATAAAGAGACGAAGACGAAGAAGAACGAGGAATTTGGGCGAGTCTGCAAGAAGCGAAAGAATATTTGACGACGACGACTCTGCAAAAAACCGACGATCTTTAGGAAAAGTGAGAAGAGAGAGCGCAACAACAACATCAGCGGTATTGAAAATTCGTTCAAAAAGCTCCGCCCTTTTCTTTTGCAAAAGTTCGTGTTTTTATAAAGTTTTAGACTTGGGGCGGAAAAAACGTCAGAGCACGACGACGCGTACTCAAAGCGCTCTTTTATTCACGACAAAGTCCCCTCTCCTTTTACCTATTCGGAAAAACATCTCAAAGAAGAAGGGATTACAGACTTTTTAGTTGCTTTTAACTTTGGACGACTGCGTATAAAAAGCGCGACACCCTTTGGAAAAGAAAGACAAAACTCGGAAAGAAGAGAGGGAGAATTTCGTCCCCGTGCAAAGAACAACTTAATAACCCGGTCGAGAAGTCCTTTTTTTGTCTCTCTCCCTAAGAGGAAGCTTGAATGCCGAGACAAAAGTCAGCGCCGAAACGATCCGGGATCGATCTCGAAAAGTTACTTCTCAACGAGGACAACGAGACTACGAATTTTACCCCTCTTCCGAGAAGAGGTGGAGAAGGAGGAGAAGTAAAAAAGATCAACCACGAAGCCGTCGCGAAATTGTTTTTGAGAGCAGTAAAAAACAAGGAAGAAGAAGAGGAGGAGGAAAAAAATGCGACGAAACTTTCGCCAACGGTAATAACGAACTTTAACGATGATGTTCTCGACGACGACGACGACGAAAAGGCAGAGGACCGAAATACGAATAACGTCCTGCGGTTGGTGAAAACGTTGGAAAATTCGCACGAGGCGACGCGACGAGCGCTGGCGGAGGCGTTGGGCGTGGTCGCGGGGACGCAGCGGGAGCGCTTAGAGACAGAGGAAGAGAGGAGGGTGATTCTTGATGAGAACGACGATGACGACGCCGACGACGACGACGACAAGGAAGAGGATAAGGCGGGAGAGGTTTTCGGGAGGAGCACACACGGCGAAGGGGTAGAGGAGGACATCGCCGCGCTTCCATCGACCACTTTTGGCTCGGCGACGTATGCCGAACAACTCAAGCAGCAAGTACAACGACAACAAGAAAAGACGGAGCAGCACTTGCTGCGGGTACAAAAACAAATGCACGAACAACAGATACAGCAGCAGTATATGCAGCGGTTGCGGCAACAGCAGCAAGCGTACGGGGCTTTGAGCACGATCAACGACGATATTCCGTACGCGGCCGCGTTGGCGAGGCAGCAAGAGATTGTGCATCAGCAGTTACAATCGCAACAAGCGCAGTTCTTGCTGTTGCAGCAACAAGCGCAGCAACAGGCGTTGTTGTCGAATCCGGAGTTGATGATGGCGAATAGCACGCATCCGGGCGCTCGCATATATCCGTTCAACGCTGCCGCGCAGAAACCGCAAAAAGGGAAACGAGGGAGAAAGAAAATGCCGTACATTGATCCAGAAACCGGGTTAGAGCCGGTGTGTGCGTTTAGTCAAGACGGAACGTGCACGTTTGCCATCGGATGTGCGAAGAGAGGGAAGGAGGTGAAGTACAGCAAGTTGAGTTTGAGAGTACCAAAGGTGGCGGGGAAGTACGTCGGGAAGCTTTGTTGTCAAACGTGTTATTATCGAGTTAAAGCGGCAAACTCGATGTGCGCATTTGTTGACGAAGGGTGCAGGTTTGCGGACAACTGTAAACGGAAAGATGTGCCGGTGAAGTACGCGAAATTGAGTTACAGGGTCCCGAAGAACCACGATTCGCACGCGGGCGAGCCGTGTTGCGAATCGTGTCATTACAAGATCAAAACGAGCGGGTTAAAGTGCGCGTTCACGCAAGACGATACGTGTGTGTACTACAAAAACTGCCTGAAACGCGGCGTGGAGAACATACAGTTCAACAAGTTGAAGTATTTAGTCCCGTCGACGCACCCGCTGTTCGCCGGGCAACGGTGTTGCGAACCGTGTCATTACCACTTGAAGACGAAAGGCGTACGATGCGCGTTTCACAAAGACGGAACCTGCTCGCAATTGAAACGAAAAGATTTATACGACGATGAGACAGAGCCTTTGGCGTATAAGGTCTTGTCGTATCGAGTTCCAGAAACGGTCCCTGAATTTGCCGGCGAACGCTGTTGCGATACGTGTTATCGACGGTGCAAAGCGATGGGACAAATGTGCGCGTTCGCCAAGGAAGGAACGTGCACGTTTGCAAAATCGTGTGAAAGAAAGAACATCCCTTTGGTGTACAAGCAGTTGAAGTATCGCGTGCCGAAGAAGAACGCGAAATATCCGGGCGAGCTGTGTTGCGAAGCGTGCCATTACAAGTGCAAAGCGCTAAACGAAAGGTGCGTGTTCTTTGACACCGGAGAGTGTCAGCACCTCGTGAACGCCGAGAAAAAAGGCGTCGAGGTGAACTACACGCAGTTGAAGTACCACGTTCCGAAAGGTAACCCGCAATACGCCAAATACGCTGGGAAAACATGCTGCGACGCGTGTTACGTGAAAATCCGCTCCATAGGGAAGGAGTGTGTATTCATCAAGGACGGGTTGTGCGCGTCTATCGACGGTAAACTGGCTTTTTTTACGACGCTACTGACCAGACGCGTGCCCGCGACGCACGGAAGGCTCGCGGGGGCGTTATGCTGCAAATCGTGTTTCGATAAGTGCAAAACGGGCGCAAAGCCTGGTTTTCGCGCGGACGAGTACCCCGTGCCGGATGGTGCAGAGGATGAGACGCAGATGGGTAAAAGAACAGAGCCCGAGAAGACTGGCGGCGCGCCTTCGAACAACGGAGTCGAAGAAAATACGACGACCAAAACGCCACCGGCGACGACGGATTCGCCGAGTAAGAAAGCGAAGAAGGACACAAAAGCGAACGAAGACGACAACAACCAACAACCTCAGTGAATGAGGAGAAGGATAAAAGATAAAAGAAGAAGCTCTTCTCGCGAGAGAGAGTTTTTTAAAACATCCATGCACACACACATTTTTTTGAGACGAAGAAGAAGATATTTTCTTTCTCAACAACCTCCTCATAATTCTTTGCCACGTTCCTTCCTTTTTCTCTCTCTCTTTCTCTCTCTTTCTCGAACGGGTCATGCCGCGCACAGTCGAAGAAGAAGAAACAGAACCAGATGATTTTGTCCACCAAAAGAAAAGGAACAAAAACGTCGCCTGTATCCGTGGAAACTCCGATTTCTGTTCCGATTGGAAACTCTTTTCACTCGAGTGTTTGGGGAAAGATTTGAAAAATGCGCAGTCGCTCTTGCTGACGGAGAAGCTCTTATCGCGAAACGCGGCGGAGTACACCGTGTGGTGGTTTCGCTTGCGATGCGTGAAATTTATGTTCCACGCGTTCGCCGGGAATGGGACGACGATTCAGACGAAGACGGGAGGAGAAGAAGATGTAAAAAATGAAAACCGATTCTTTGAGGCGACGAAAGGAAAGCTTTGGCGAAGCGACCGGGAAAGGAAGGAGAAGATTGAACGTTTAGTCGCGAGTGCGGAAGAAATGAATAGATTTAGAGAAGAGTTGATAGATTTAGGCGTGGATGAAACGCGTGTGGATGAAGCGAGAGAGTATTTCCGTAGCATCGATTCGCCGTTGATTTGGTACTCGGCGGAGACGCTCGCAAAGTTTCGAAGCGGCGCGTTGACGAGAAAGGTGTTGGAGAGGATGGAGGAGGAGAGGAGGAGCGACGAGGAAGCTGTTGAAGAGGAGCTCCCGACGACGTCATTGTTCTGGCAACACGGGACGTATGAAGGCGGTTTAAAAGCTTTGACTGGTGCCAATTACCGACGAGATTACATCGAGCGCCTTCGCGAGTGTTGCGAAAAGGTGAGAGAAATTTTCCCTCGAACAAAGTACGACATTTTAGACGAAGAGTACGCGTTTGCCGAGGCGATGGCGTCGAGAAATCCAAAAAATTACCAGGTTTGGAACCACCTTCGTCAAATAGCAACCTTAGACGACCGACAATTTCGTATGGAAACCTCTCTCTTGGATCAACACAGCTATCGCCGACGGGCGTTTTTCTTTCAATCGAACGTGAATTGCGACGGACCATTCTTACATCATTTCAACGACCAAATGCGTTCCGGTGCGGCTATTCGTTCAAAATATTTCGTCGAAAATGTCATACTATTTGGCGACGACGGGTTGAAAAACATTCACGCGTGGACGCATTACGTTTGGATTGCGAAAAATATCGATCCAAACGTCTGGTTGGACGTGTTCTACGCAACCGAGATGTGCGTAAGGAAAGATCCGAGGAATAATTCCGCGTGGACGGCGCGAATGAACTACGCGAAGTTTATGATTGTTGACGAAAGAGAGAATGAGTCGAATACGATCAGCGGATGGAACAATTCGGAACATTTGAAATGGGCGGTGGGTAGAAAAGACGACGAGACGAGTACGAATTCGATTTTCAGCGACGCCTCGAGCATTGAAGAGAAAGGCGTCGAGATGATCACGCGAGAAACGAGCGAAGACCGTGCGATGGATGAATCAGGCGAAGGATCAGTAGATGTCGTCGAAGGTATTAGAAATATTTACGCGTGTATAGGTGCCGATTACAGCGTTTGGTGTACACCTGGACCTCGTTTTACTCCTGAACATTTTCTCGCGTACGATGCCGCGGTGATCATGGAAGACGTTCTTGGATTTGACTTGACTTCGTTCCACAATCTTGCAAAAGAAACGAGTAGGGAACAGTACGAAAACGTATTGCGAGGGTTTGGAGAGGATAACGTCTACGCGCCAGACTCGGAAGCGGCCATGAACTACGTCCTAGGTCTCTTCTCGCTCATGAAAAAAATGTCCCGACCTACCCTTCTCGCTTGCGAAGGCGAGTTGCGTCGAGCGTTCCTAGAAGAATCCGAGAAGAAAATCCATCAAATGAACGCGCTCACTAAACGCGATTACGAGGCAAAAATAGCGTCAAGCGAAAGCCGGAACGACTTTACCAATCCTAGAGCAGACACCGAAGCGGCGCAGTTCGAACGAGAACTGAACGCATTTAGACGATTGAAAGTGAGCGCGAAACTGAGCGCCGCGCAAGTCAAAGCCTTTCGACTCGAAAAAGAAAAAGACGAGGAACTCCCAAGCGCGACAAATCCGTCCTCGACGACCTTGACACCAGAAATGACGACGAGTTTGAACGCAAACGAATCGCCCGTAAACGCGTTGAAGTCGCTCAGGCGATGTCTCGTCACCGACCCGGTCCGATCGAACTTTTACAGAAACCACTTCGTGTTGCGCAGATGAGCAAAATTTTCGTATGCATGTTCAATTAAGTGCAATGCATCGAGAAAAGGAAAGAAAACCTGTAAATACGTACTTCTTATTTTCTAAAACTACTGACAACATCAAAGCGCAAATCTAAACAATTAATCTAATTTCATCACATATCGCACATCACGAGCCGTCGTTACCTCCAGCGTTCTTGTTGACTAAATAAATCCCGCCGAGCGTCACTGCGGCGCCGACGAGTTGTTGCGCGTCCAACGTTTCGCCGAGCGCGAAATAGCCGCCGACGACGGCAAAAACGGGCGTTAAGAACGTTAAACTAGACAATTTCGTCAAGTTTCCAGAACTGGCGAAGTAGAAGAACAGGGAGTACGCCAACGCGCCGCCAAACACGGAGGCGTAGAGCAAATTCGCGCCGTCCGCGATACCTAAAGCACCCCCCCCGTCGCCGAAGATGTTTTCGTACACGTCCCGTTCAGAGACGAGCGAATATATCAACAGAGGAATGCCGCCGAGAAACATGTGTAACCCAGTCGCCATGACTGGATCGACGTATTTAACGACCCAGCGAACCATGACGGTTCCAACTGCCATGCTTTGTGCTGCGAGAAGCATCCAAAACTCTCCAGAGTCAAACGGGTGCGCCGCGAACGACTGTAAAAAAGTGCTCGCGCTTCCCCCATCCGCGCCACCGCCGCTACTACTCTTACTCATGAACCCAGCTAAAGTCTCGCTCGGTATCTCCAACAGCGACAAACCAACCACGCCTAACGCTAACCCACCAATACCAGCCGCACCTAACGTCTCGCCAAAGAAAATCGACGCTAAAATTGCCACGGTCAGCGGCTGCGAATCGATGATGACCGATCCCAACCCGGCGCTCGTCTTCGCCAACCCTTCCGCTAAACACCCTTGAAACATAGCCCCATCGACTAACGCGAACAACGACACCGCCAACCACCCTTTCGCATTCTTCGGAAACTTTCTATTCTTTGACACGGCCCACAAAATGAGAATCAAACCGGCTGGAATCAACCTCACCGTCGCGACAAACATCGGCGAAGTGAGCGGCAGCACCTCCTTCATCGAGACCATGCTCGTCCCCCAGAGAAAGAACGGCGCGACGTAAAACAACGCCGGAAATTCTTGCTTCTGCTTCCCACTCTTCGCAGTAGCGGCGGCGACAACGCCCTCTTCCACCTCCACCTCTCTCGTCGTCGACGACGACAACAACAGTTCTTCTTCTTCTTCTTCAATCGGACACTCCGCGTCGATCCCGACGCCGACGCACGACTCGTCCCGAGACGTCGAGTCGACGCCGCCTTTCGCCATCATCGTTCGCTTTTTCTTCCGCTTTTCAACCGTTGAATTCGCAACGAACCGATTCTCTCCTTCTTCTCCTTCTCCTTTATTAAACTGAACAGGAACGGGAGAAACGACAGGACCATCGTCGTCGTCACATTCCGCGATCGGTATTTCGCACTCCACGTTCATCCCAACGCCGACGCATTCTTCACCAAAATCTGCCGACGAAAACTCTTTCGATGTCTTCGCCGAAATCGTCGCGCGTTCAAAGTCATTTTGTCCATTTTCCTTGTTGGCGGCACGTAAAGGAGGACAAAGACTCGACGGACCGTTCTTTTTCACCCCTCTCCTCCAAATCGCCTTTTCGCGTCTTCTTCCTTCGTCGTCGTCGTCGTCTCGGGAAACACCGGAGAAGGACTCTTCCCCGGAGTACACTTTCAAAGCGTTCTCGAGAAAAAGACGTTTCGAAGATGTCCTCTTCGTACTCGTCGCGCGAAAAGAAGACGAAAAAGACAAAGACGCGCGTGGTCCTTCTTGTCGTCGTCTTTTCGAGAGAGAGGAAGTCCTCGTGCTTCCTCCTAAAACCGCGTTGTTCGATGACGGTGATTTTTGCGCGAGCATTCTCAAGGAAATTCTGAAGAAACACATCGCCACTTTTCGTGCGCGTACACGAGACTTAAGAGACTTATACACTACGATGATGATGATGATGATGATGTCGAGCAGCGGCGCATCGTTTTCGTCGCCAACGATTCTTCGCGCGAGGAGGAACAATACTTTGAAACACGGACGTTTTTGTGCTTCTTCTTCTTCGTTGTCTTCGTCGTCGTCGGGGAAGCATCGGAAGCGGATGCGTCGCACGTCATCATCAGCGAAATCAGCGGCGAAGGCGGACGAGGAGACCACCGAGACGACGAGTGCGACGACGACGACGAATACGAGTAAAAGTACAAAAAATGAACGAGAAGCACCTTTAACAACGGTGGCCATCTCCGGCGCGACCGGATTCGTCGGCAGAAAGTTGACGGAAAAATTGTTGCAACAAGGCACCAAGGTGAGAGTGTTAACCAACAAAAGCAACAAAGTACGGGCGAGACTGGCGCTCGGTCTGAAATCCGCGTTCAATCCAAACGTCTCCGTATACAAATGGGAAACGATTACTGGGAAGTTGGAGTGGACGGAAGCGATTCGAGGGTGCGATGGCGTGGTGAATTTAGCAGGCGCTCCCGTGGCGACGCGATGGGATAAAAAGTATAAAGAGACGCTCGTCAACAGCCGATTGGGGTGCACGAAGAGAATCGCAGACGCGATTAACAAGTTGCCGGAAAAAGAGAGACCGAGTTTAGTGAGCGCGTCTGCGGTTGGGTATTACGGGACGACGAGGAAGGACGAGGCGTGGACGGAAGCGAGAGGACCAGGCGGGGACTTTTTGGCGAGTTTGTGCGAGAAGTGGGAGAAGGCGGCGAACAAGGCGAAGACGAACGTGACCGTGGTGAGAACCGGAGTGGTGTTGGAGAAAGGAGGAGGTGCGTTGGGGAAAATTTTGCCTTTGTTCTATTTGTATTCCGGAGGTCCAGTCGGGAGTGGCACGCAATGGGTGAGTTGGATTCATAGGGAGGATTTAGTGGATATCATGATTATGGCGTTGAAGAATCCGAAGAAATTCAAAGGCGTGGTCAACGGCGTCGCTCCCGAACCGACGACGATGAACGGTCTGTGTGAAGCGATCGCGAAAGCGACAAACAGACCGAACTGGTTGCCAGCTCCGGGGTTGGCGGTGAGGGTATTGTTAGGCGAAGGGGCGACGGTGGTTTTGGACGGGCAAAAAGTGGTTCCGGAGAAGACGATGGAGAAAGGGTACCAGTTCAAGTATTCTGACGTGAACAGCGCGCTCGACGCAATCGTGAACGGACCGTAATAATCCTTTCGTTAGTAAATGCTATTCTGCTCTATACTTTTACTACACAAAACTATGCCGCTAAAAAAATGTGGTTTTCGCGCCGCGTTTGTTCTTCTTTCCTAACCGAGCTTCTCGTTCAATAAACGCATTGCTTTTTCTTCTATGTTTTCTTCTTCCTCGTCGTCTGAGTTTGTTCTTCTGCCCATGCCGGCGTGTGCGGCATCTGAACGCTTAATAGACTTAAACGCGCGCGCATCGAACGGTTTCTCGTCCTCCTCATCGTCATCACTCCGACCACCGAAACCATCTTCATCGTCGTCGTCGTCGTCATCTGAACCAGACGAGCCGCCGACATCCAAGAAAGCTCTCGTCTCTTCTTTGCCGACATCCTTCACTTTACGCTTGGCCCGCATCTCTCGCAATCGTGCTTTTTCGCGTCCACGATCGGCGTAATCGGCGGTCTTTCGCTCTTCCGCTACCTTTTTCATGCGCATCTTGACCGCCTCGCGCAAAGCATCGTCGTTCGCCGCCGTGCTCTTGGCAAAGAATTTAGCGTCTTCGCCCAACGCTTCGAGCGGTTTCGAGGCGGTGCCGTCCTCTTTGAACACGATGCGTTTTTCTGAGCCAGCTACGGAAGCTATGGAACCTGATTTACCAATACGGAGTTTCCCTTTCAATGCTTTTTGGCGAATCTTTTCACTCTCTGCGTTTGCCGCGATCGCTAATTCTTTCTCCTCTTCCTCGGCGTCGTCGGCCAACGCGTGGTCTTTGCGTCGGACTTGTAAAAAGTCATCTTCGATGTTGGCGTCGTCGTCGTCGTCGTCCGAGTCGCCCCCAGCCTTTAATTTGAATCGACCCCCGCCGGTACGCTTGAGAACGCCCGCTGAGGTTTTCATGCGCTCGTCCGAGTCTGAATCTGATGAATTGTCTTCTTCCTCTGATTCAGACGACGAAGAGGAGGAAGCGTCATCTTCTTCACCTCCCGAAGAATCCATCTCCTCCTCCTCCTCCTCCTCCTCATCGTCCGAGCGCTCAGAAGAAATTTCCGAGTCGTCGTCGTTGTCGTCGTCGTCTGAAAGTTCTCTACTTTTCTTAGCTTCTTTGTTACCATTTTTGTCATCGTTCGCTTTATTCTTCTCCTTCTTGGTGCTCGCCGCGTTCAAAAACTTTACCTTTGGCGCGTTCGGTAACCCGAAACTCTGCGACAGCGCCTCTACGTCAATCTCGGAAACGTCAAACACGTCTTTATTCTTCTGTAAAAACACCGAGCGCAGGTAACACACCAACGCTCTTTGCGATAAATACTTCAAATCGTTATCTTTTGACAACAACCCTTGGACGCTCGAACTTATACCTTTCACTCTCGATTTTGGGTTCATCTTGATAGATTTAATTGGGATTTTTGCTTGCTCCAACAATTCTGGAAACGTTGTCGCTTCTTTGCCTTCGTTCAACAAGATCAAAGCCTTACCACTCGCGGTGTACCTAGCCGTCCTTCCAACTCTGTGAATGTACGTCTGCACGTCTTCCGGGCAATCGCATTGGATGACCCAATCCACCGCCGGGAAATCCAACCCTCTCGACGCCACGTCTGTGGCAAATAAAACCGTCTCTCTCGCGTTACAAAACTGATAAAACACGTGCTCGCGTCTCGTTTGTTTCATTCTTCCGTGAATGCACGCCAACGGGATCCCTGGTCGCATTCGTCGAAAAATTTCGTGGATAAACTTCACCTGTTTACACGAGGAGAAAAACACCAAAATTTTCTGCGTAGGGTGCGACTTCACAAACGCCCACAACGTTTCAATCTTCTTCTCCACTTTACAAGTCGTATACATCTGTTGCAACTTTGGCGGCGTCGCATTCACCGATTCTGCGTGCACGCTCAAAAATTCTGGATCTTTCAACGATAACCGCGCTAAATCGCTCACTTTTTTCGTCTGCGTCGCGCTAAACAACAACGTCTGCCTCGTTTTCGGCAAATTCGCCAACACCGCGTCTAAAGTCTCCTTAAAACCTAAGTCCAATATCCTATCCGCCTCGTCTAAAACCAACACTTGCAATCCTGTGCAATCAAACATCGGCGTCTCGTCCATGTGTTGCAACAATCTCCCGGGAGTACAACACAACAAATTCATCGCGTTGACCGCGTTCCTTTCCTTCTCCAAATCCTTTCCGCCGATGAGTAAAGCTACGCTAAACGTATGATTCCCCCCAACCTTCACAATCTCCTGGAATATCTGCATCGCCAACTCTCTCGTCGGACTGATAAATATCGCTCCAACGCCATCGTCCTTCCCCCATTTCATCCTATACAATCTCTCTAAACTCGGCACGACGTACGAAAGCGTCTTCCCGCTCCCCGTCTTCGCCGCGCCCAACACGTCTCGCCCGCTCATCGCGTGTGGGATCGTCGCCCTCTGTATCGCCGTCATCTCTTTATACTTACATTCTCTCAACGCTTTTTGCGTTTCCGGGGAGAGTGGGAGATGTGTAAATTTCCGTACCCCGGTTAAGGAATGCGAGGTGTTTTTGTCCGAGGATTTTCGTGGTGGAATTGCCAAGGGGTTGGAACCGGATTCTGGTTTCGTTTCCTATCGTTTTTATTAATGAGTGAGAGAGAGAGAGAACGAAAGTGAGCACACAAAGAAAGAGCGTTTCGTGCGGTGCTTTTATTCTCGTTCACGTCGTCGTCGTTGTCACAAACGCGAGCGCAGTAACGCGCGAATACCGAAAGAGAGATTTCCCCGTTTTTGGCGGCTCAAAAATGCGCCACAAAACGACAACAACATTAGTAAAGTTTTCTCACCTCAATGCACCTCTCCAACGCCCGTATCGTTTGGTCTTGCATCGCTAACTTTCCCAGAGGACGCTTTACTCTGCCTTCGCTCTGAGTACGCGTCGTCTTCTTCTTTTTTCGGTCGTTGTTTTGCGTCATGACGATGATGATTTTGCAAAGGAAAAAATGAGGAAAAAGAGCAAAAGGAGGAGAGAAAATGATAACACTTTAGATGAATACAACAACGCTGGAATCTGATTACACGTCTCCTTCTTCCTCTTTGTCTTCTCCTTCTCCTTCTTCTTCCGAAATTGCTGTTTCTGTTGATATTCTTTCTACTTCTTCTGTCGTTTGAAAAGAATCGGCAATTCTGTGCCCGTCGTACGGCAAATGAATGCCGACGTCTTGCGGAACGCACGTTTCGTGCAACGCTCTCCGGTAGCGGTACCGAATTTTTAAGTGCTTCTTTTCCAGCGGGTCGACGTCGCAGAAACCCAAAAGAGAGGAGTACGAGACGCCGTCGTGGAGTTCGAGTTGCGAGCGTTCGACCATGTGGCGTAAGGCTACGGTGACGTCGATCCAAGAGTCGTCGTCTCGGAGGATGTCGCTGTGTTGTCGTCCTCGTTCGCTAGATTTTGGTTTCGTTTTCTTCTTCCTTTCGTCGTCGTCGTTTTTTCGATCATCTTTTTCTTTTTCTTCGTCCGGAAAGGTCATCGATCTTTTCGTCACGTCGCACTCGACGTTTTCAAACGAGCCGTACACGGCTTTTTCAATGTCCAATCCGCCTATTTCTCGCTCGAACACTCTCTTCTCTTCCGCCGATTTTGCGACGAGCTCGCGTTGCGCCAACGCGTCTTTGCGGTTTTCCTCGATTTCAGACGCGTATCGCAAACGCATTTGTTTCTTTTCGAACCGTTTTTTACGTCTCAATAAAGGGAGAATGAACACGTTTCTTAAGACGCCAATGACGGCGTTCGGGATGGTTAGGCACAAAATCGCCGTTCGTCTCGTTAAATACGGCAAACCCGGGGCGAGTAAAATAGGAAACTCAAACTGTTGATTCCTTTGGCGATATTTGATTTTCAAGACGCACCCTTCGACGCCGACGCAGACGCCCCACCCGATGCTCGTTTCGCCGTCGTCGCTCAACGTGGCGTTCGTTCCGTTTTCAATTTCAATACCCATCGTTCCAAACTTGAACGAATATTTCTTAATTTTGTTCGTTTGTGTATGTTCCGCCAACGCGCTGTTCGGGTAATGCCGCCTCGCGTTCGCCGAAGACCCGTCGACGACTTTTCTCTGATACGACCCAGTCAAGCCGAAATTCTGCACACCCGCGCTTAAATCCAACTTCCACGCGCCATTTTCACCGGCTTTACCTCTGCACCCGGTCGTGATACCCGGTATCGGTCCTACGTTCCAATCGATGTTACCAACCGCGTGGTGCGTCAACTGTCTTTTCAAACCGACGGACAAACCTACGCCAGTGCCAACGTCCTCTGTTTCCTCCCCCGCGGACGACCCTCCGACGCCGACAAAGTCGTATTTGCACGTCATCGTCCCAGTCGTCCTATTCGTCAATTTCTGCTCCAAAGTCATCTCCATCCCACCGTTCCTTTGCGAGGGCATTTGCATGTGCCAATCCGCGCTCGTCCACAACCCCAACTGTTTCCTCGCGCCCACTAACAACACTCCGGCGCCTCTCCCATCCGCGTTCGCCATCGCTTGCGCTTGACAATACACCTCCAAACTCTCCGACACAGTCGCACTCATCGACGTGCTCACGCTCCCTTGCAAAAAATCCAACCCCAAATCTTCCACGTGGAAATCCCCCAGCGCTTTCTCCACCGCTCTCAGCGCTTGTCTCTGTTTCTCCTCGCCTTCTTTCCCTTCCACCGCGCCGACGCCGCCGTCCCCCAACACGCGTTTCAATCGTTCCCTCACGGACTTCCCGCCTCGCGCTAACCTTCTCGACGCTCTCAGTCTTTCATCTAACGCGTGTGCAAAACTGAATTTAAACTCGTACCCGCTCGATTGTTGGTGTTTCCTTTCCGCGCGCTCTCTCGCTTTTTGTCGTTCGAAATACTCGAATTCCTTTCGCATTTCCTCCGTCGTTTTCCGTTTCGAGTAGCTCATGATTTCCTTGCTCTGCGTCGACTCATCAACGCCTACGTGGCCGTAAATGTCGTACACTTTCCGTTTCTCCGTGTCGTGTAAGATTTGGTACGCTTCGTGTATTAACGCGAAGGATTTCTTTGCCGCGTTGTTGTTATTCGATAAAGCTTTATCCGGGTGGACTTTTTGCGCGAGAAGTTTGTATTTCCGTTTGACGTCTTCCGTGGTGCAATCTCTCGGGAGGTTGAGGACGGCGTAGTAGTCTTTTTTTTGTGAACTTCTAGCATCGTTTTCGTCCATGATTGGTGCTTTGTCTGTGGTGGTTTTGCTCTCTTCTTCTTCTTCTCTCTGACTCTCGCTCGTGAGAGCGGATGTGTGTTTACGACGTACTCTCTTTGCGTGTAAATTTGTATGCCGTTTTTTCCCTTTGAAATGTCTCACAAAAAGCGACGCGAGAGCACAAAGACCCCCGGCGAAGATCGCGGGTTTTCTTTTCTTCGAAACCACCCGGAAGAACTCCGCTTTTTTACGATATACATATATATTACGTGTATTTAGTACAGCAAAAGCCCGCATTTATTCCTCGTTGCCAACGTGAACGTCGTCATCATTTTTATCGTCGTCGTCGTCATCGAATGTACGGAAAAAAGATATACACATCGAGAGAATGAATCGAGTGAAACGTTTCGACGAGTGGATCGCCTCGCGGCCGATTTTAATCGCCTCGGTGACTTTTACGATAGGGATAACGCTCACAGCGAACGCTTTTTTAGTGACCGGGATACGCGTGAGCACGGAAGGTACGTTTAGTATACATGCGAGAAGCGCGTTTGTTTCTTTGAGTAGACTCCCCTATTTTTATTTATGCTGACCTTTTTTACTCTTTTTCTCCTCTTTTTACAGGATGGAACGTGCGAGGGACTTTAATCTCGAACAGATACATACAGTTTGAAACGTTCGTGGAATCGGGGAGTTGCGACGACGGCGCGTGTTACGTGAACCCGTACAGACTCAACGCGAACGCTCTGTCTGCTCCAAAAACCAACTCCTCTCGTCGGCTTCTTCGCAGGACCGTTTTAGAGTTTCCGACGCATCCTCGGTGCGAGGATTTATCGTATCACGGAGATGTTATGTACCCGAATTTAGATGTAGTGTTCATGGCGAACGACGAAGGGGTGGATTTATTTACCGCGCAGGCATTTCGGAAGATGTGCGAAGTAGAGGAGAACATCATGGGACAAACGAATTGGAACAACTATTGCAGAGGAGGAGCAGCGCCGAACCAAGTGGAAAACTGTTATTTGAGCGATTCGTCGTTGGAAAATCAAGCGCCTTTGTATTACACGAAAACGATGGTAGACGACAGCGGGACGCAAATGTACGCGAGGGGATGTTATAACGCGAATTCGTACCCTCAAATGGTAAAACACGTTTTGTCGTTGAGTTCGTGCGAAGAGATTGAAACGAATACCGTATCGGGGACAGTCATCGCGAATTTAAAAACGGCGGTTTTGGCGTGCGTGGACGTTTTAGCGACGGATAGTAACGGTGTTTGCGCGACATTGACGTCGACAGATTTGGGAATACCTGGTGCGGAAGATGCTGTGGACGCGGTGACGTTTGAGCCGCGCGAGTATTACATCAGCGCGTTTCTAAACGGGAAGTTTTCCAGCGATTTCCCAAATTTAGTCACCACGAGGAGCTATTTACCCATGGATTGGTCGAGAAGTTCGATGGAAAACGCGATGAAATACTTGGTCAATTTAGGCGATAAGAAGAACGTTTTGGAAGTCTCCAACGATTTGTTCTACACAATTTACGGGTCGCAAAACGATTTATACGACTACGTCACAGACATTGAGTTGTATAGAGATATGCTGTTAGCTTCGGGAGCAGTTATTATCATCTTGGTAATGATTATTTGCCACACCGGCTCGTTATTTCTAACGTTAGCCGCGGTGTCGCAAATCGTGTTGAGCTTCCCGGTGGCGACGTTCTTCCTAAACACAGTTTTGAGGATCAAATTCTTCCCGTTTCTGAATTTCATCGGTTTGTTTGTCATCTGCGGCATCGGTGCGGACGATTGTTTCGTCTTTCTCTCGAAATGGGATCAAGCGAAGGCGCGACTACCGCCAAAATCGCCGGCGAAGGATGTCAGCAAAATGTGTTACTGGGACGCCACGTATTCCATGTTTCTCACTTCGACGACCACTGCCTGTGCATTTTTCAGTACCGCTGGGTCGTTGATTCCTCCGGTGCGCGTGTTTGCAATTTTTATGGGATGCATGGTGGTTTTCGATTATATTTTTGACGTGACCATATTCGCCGCTGCGGTGGCATGGCAACACGACAAGAAGATTGAGTTGAAAAAAAGGCGATACGAGGAGGGCAGTAAATGGGCCGGGTGGATGCTTTCGATATTTTTTGAAATGCCTAAAATAATTAGACGACCGCAGTGCGTGAAACCAGATTTAGACGACGATACGAAAGATGATGATGAGGAACGACAAGAACAAAAATCACCAAACGAGAATGGTGGTATCAGAGGTAACAAGAGCAGATTAATTAGTGAGAACGTCTCTAGAGAGCTCGTATTCCCGGTCGTGTACAAACTCAGATACGTGCTCGTCATTGCCGCCATCGCGTTAGGATGCGCCTCGTCCTACGGCGGGTCCAAATTATCGTTACCGACGGACTCTTCGGTCGAGTTACTCCCAGATGAACACGTTTTGACGAAATACTCGCGAGTTATGCGTTCTTCATTCAAATCCGCCACCGAATCGCAAATAGAAGTGGACGTCGTTTTCGGTTTGCAAGCGAAAGACGACGGCGATTACAACGATCCATCCTCGGTGCCGAATTTTGCCATCGATACGACTTTTGACATGTCCGCGCCAGAGGCGCAAACATGGTTGTACAACTTTTGTCAAAAAGGCAAGGCGATTGCGTACGGGAACGAGTCGAGGTGTTGGATGGATACGTTTGTGTCGTGGTTAGAAGATATGGACGCGGCTTGGGCGTCCGAAAACGACGATTCCCGATATCGCAACACGGGAGGTGGAACTGATCAATGTATCAATGATTCATCGTGCGATTTTAATTCCCAATATGCATCTGGCGTGTGGGCCTGGAAAGACAATTGCGCGCAGAGAAAAACACTGCCGATACCGCAGGAAAATTTCATAGGATGCATTTATGGATGGACCATGGACTGGAGTTCGAGCTACAACGGGGGCACGTATTATTTGAAAAACAACAAGAAAATGATCGATTCGTTGTACAACGAGAGATACGACAGTTCCGGCACAACACTTCTGGAATCCTACGATTCTGTGAAAATGCTTCTCACAGTCGTTTCGTTTTCGCTCGATATTGGATGGAACGAAGAAACGTCGTTATTAAAAAAACGATGGCAAACGTGGGAATCCTTCATTTACGAGGAACTCAAAACGGCCCCGGCTGGAGTTAAAAACGGATGGCAAACCGACCGAGGCGCCTGGCGATGGTTCGATACCGTCGAGAATATGAACGACAACTTTCGCGAAGCGACGTTGATGTGTCTAGGTATCGCCCTCGGCATCGCGTTGATCTCCACCGCGAACATTGTTGTCACTATACTCACCATCTTCTCCATCGGCACCATCCTCGCCTCGACCATTTCCGTCGTCGTTTCCTTAGGCTGGACGCTCGGATTCCTCGAAGGGATTTGCCTCTGCATCCTCATCGGTTTATCCGTCGATTTTGTCATCCACATGGGCCACGCCTATTGCGCCGCCGCCGAACGAGGCGTCCACACTCGAGTCGACCGAACGCGAGAAGCTTTCGCTCGCATGGCTTTCCCCATCTCCTCCGCCGCGTTCACCACCTTCGCCTCCGCCTGCGTCCTCTTCTTCTGCACCATCACGTTCTTCCAAAAATTCGGTACCATCGTCATGATTTCCATGGTTTGCGCGTTGTGCGTCTCGTTGGCGTTTTACGTCGCCTTATTGTCGGTGTTAGGCCCGGAAGGGAGCTTCGGGAACATCCGAGACTTTAAGAATATGTGTTCGTGCAAACCGACAAAGTCGTCTGGGCCAAACTCCTCCTCGCGACGAGGAAACCAAGAAGAACAAGAACAAGAACAACTAGAGAGATAATGATTGTATTTATTAGAACCCACCCGCTGCTAAACGATATGCGACCGCATCCGCTCCGCCCTTCGCCCCGCTCTAAAAATTACCTACTTTGATGAAAGAACTCCAAACTCCACACAAACTTCGTTTGAAAGTAGAAGCAGCGAGACTCATGTCGAGCGATAAAACTGCTTCGAAGAACACGTCGTCCTTTACCGGAGGAGGAAAAGGAAAAGGAGGAGGAGGAAAGTCTTCGAGTGATACTAAAAGTATGCCTCCAATCATCCACAAAAACATCATCGTTCTAGACAACGGCGGCGATACGATTAAAATCGGATTCGCGGGCCAACGTTCCCCGACGGCGTTGGTCCCGAACTGCGCGTGCCGCCCGCAAGGCACGAAAGCGACGATTATAGGTGTCGACTCGAAAGACATTCCAGATATTAACGGTCTCATCGTTCGACGACCGATCGATAGAGGGTATTTGACCAATTCGCAGTTGCAGAAAGATATTTGGGCGCATTGCATACACGAGGTGTTGAAAGTTTCGGAGACGGAGGTGAAAAAATGTTGGCTCGTCATGACGGAACCACCGATGAATTTTAGCACGTCGAGACAGGAAATGGATAGGATCGTGTTGGAGGAGTTTGGGTTTGAAGGCGTGGTGTTCGTATCCGGAGCGTTGTGCGCGATGAAGGCGCATTTGTGGCAGACGAAAGACGAGGATTTGGAGAACGGGGATGACGATGATGAGGAAAAGAACGAGAACGCGATGATGGAGATAGACGATGTCACAGATAAAGAGTATATGGGCTTTAACAAAGCGCCTCCGAGAGTACGCGCTTCGAAGAAGCAAAGAATCAAATGGGCTCGAGAAGCTATGACTGGATGCGTCCTCGACGTCGGGTTCTCCTTTGCGCACGCGTCGCCGGTTTTCGACGGGCGAGTCGCCGACCATCACGTAAAACGATTGAATTTAGGCGGACGCGCGTTGACGAATTATCTCAAAGAGTTAATCTCGTATCGACAATGGAACGTAATGGATGAATTCGCGTTAATCGAGGACGTCAAATTGAAATCGGTGTATTGTCAAGAAAACGGCGACATTTACGAAGCGTTGAAAGAGGCGAAAAAGAAGATTCGCGAAAACAAAATCGCTATTAAGTACGTCCTCCCAGACGGCGTGAACACGCTCAGAGGTTTCCTCGCCGATTCTGTCTTGGCGAACGACGGCGACGACGCCTCGTCTTCCGAATCCGAAATCAACGAAGACGACGATTTACAAACCCGAAGAAGAAAATTAAAGAAACAAAAAGAGAAAGCGGCGAAAGGTGCTGGAAGTATGGAACTCGCCCCGGACGCCCAATCGTTAGTATTAGTCAACGAACGGTTCATGGTTCCAGAAATCCTCTTCCACCCGTCTGATATCGGCTTAAATCAGTGCGGCATCGCCGAACTCGTCGCTCAAAGCGTCCACCACGACGAAGCGAACGACTCTTTACGCGACCAAACCGTGGAAGCGCTGATGTGGCTCAACGTCATCGTCACCGGCGGCTGCGCAAAAATCCCAGGCTTAGTCGAACGTCTCGCCAGAGAAATCCGCCAATTCGCGCCCGCCATCTACCCGGTCTCCGTCCGCGCGCTCGACGACCCGATTTCCGACGTCTTCCTCGGTCTCTCTTTACTCTCCTCCACGGACGACGACCACAGGCCGCTCCGGGACCCTATTCAAACCTTCTGCCTCAAACACGGCACGAAAAGGGACGAATATTGCGTTAAAAAGAATAACAATAGTAATACGTATAGAAACGAACGAATCGAGCAGTACGACCGGTTCGAGAGTACCCCGTTAGGGAGGGTTAAGGATATGCATCACGCTTCGTCCGAAAAGACGTGACGTGATATGTACACGCATAACCGCAAAAGTAGACAAAAAAAAACGAGTTGTACATGTAGCTCTCCGGGACACCCCCGTGGGAAAAAGAACTGTATCGGGCACTCGCTGTATCAATTGTCTCGTTTAAAGAACGTTTCGTGACAAAATGATCTTCCTACACTTATTCGCGCGTCTTCGATGTGGCGTTTTTTTTACCTCGAGGTCTTTTCAAATTCAAAACATCTGTTCTTCTTTTCCCTCATAAAATATCTCTCGCATTCTCTGCACTACGAACGCTTAAATACGTAAACATGGAGGAAAAAGAAGAAAAAGAAAAAGAAGAGGAAAAAGGAGAGGAAAAGGATGAGAGCAACAGTAATAATCGCATCTCTTCTCCGCACGTGGTCGTCGCGCGACATCCGGATGATTTTAACGATGATGATTGTGATGATGATGATGCAGTCGGGGAAGAATTTGAAAAGATGCGGACGATCTCTTCTCCCTCTTCTCCGCGAAAGACAAAGACGAAGAAGAACAACCCCGACGATGTGAGCGATACGTGCGACGATGAGATTCGTGTTCTCGCGATTTTGGCGAAAAAAAAACGGTACAAGTGGGCGAAAGTGAAAGGCTCGCCGTTTTGGCCGTGCCAAGAAGTGGACGTCCTTCGGTGTAAAGGAAACGTGCCGGAATTCGTGCGAGAGAAAGTGGATGGATTTTTAGAAGCGAAGGGCGTGAAATTGATTCAGTTTTTCGGGACGAACGAGTACATGTGGTATTTAGAGAAGTCGGACGAGAACGCTTCTTCTGGTCCTCCTCCTCGCAGTGGGAGCATGTTTCGAAGAGTGGATGTGGAGTCCTTTCGAGACGGGTGCGAGAAAGGGTACGATAAGAAAATGAAACCGGTCGGGTTGAAGAAAGCGGTGAAGGAGATGTGGGAGTGTTTGAGAAGCGGGGAGGATCCGTCGGATGTGAAAAGAGGGGGGTTACAATGGCACACGAAGAAGATCGCGGTGGTGGAAGAACCGGAGGAGGAGGAGGAGGAAGAAAAAAAGGCGAAGAAGACGGAAAAGAAGAAAGCGTCTTCGACGGGGAAGAGGAAGAAAGCGGAGGCGAAGAAGACTTCCGCCGCTGAAGAGAAAGAGATGAAAAAAGCAAAGAAGATTTCCGAAGAAGTGAAGAGGAGGGAGGAAAAGACAGCGGCGGCGGCGGCGGCGAAGATGGAACTCGACGCGCGAAAAGAACAGGAAAGGAAAAGGAACGAACCGGCTACTTTAGAAACGCTGTTCGACGACGAAGGCATCGAAGAGAAACCGTTTCAGTTATCGTTCGACGTGATGAGCGCGAGAGATCCGCCGCCGTTTGAACGGTTACGAAGGAACCGGTGGATGTGTCGTCAAGCGCCGAAACAGGTGCATTCGAGCGAGGCGGTGGCGTGTTACTGTCAACCGATACCGCATTCGATAAAAGAAGAAATGATGGCGAACGTCACGACTGAGCGGGCGATGAAGATGGCGTCGACAGCATCAGCTGCCGAAGTAGAACAACAATTTATTGAAGAGAACGGCCCGGCCACGCCGCCAGAAACTCTCGAAGATCCTCTAAATAATAATAATAATAACAACAACAACAACAACGAAGAGAAAGGGAAAAAATCGCTGACATCGAAGCTATTGCCAAAACTCCGTCTCGGATGTGGTCACGACTGCGTCAACCGCGAAACGCGATACACGTGCGACACCAGAGTGTGTCCGTGTGGCGATGACTGCTCCAACCGACCGTTTCAACACCTCCCTCAACCAAAAGTGAAAGTTCAACTGACGGAAAATCGCGGCTATGGATTGTTCTTACAACAAGATGTCTTTGAGGGTGACTTTATCGTCGAATACATGGGCGAAATCGTCGACGAAGAGGAATGTACCCGACGTTTGTTGGCGTGCAAAGGCAAAAACGAACCGAACTTTTACCTCATGGAAATCACCCCGTCACAAATCATCGACGCTCGATTTTGTGGCAACAACGCTCGATTTATCAATTCGAGCTGCCATCCAAATTGCGAGACGCAGCGGTGGGTAGACGCGTCCACGAACGAAACCAGAGTTGGTATTTTCGCCACCGAGGACATCAAATCCGGCACGGAGCTGACTTACGACTACAACTTTGCGCACTTTGGCGGCGAAGGCACGACATCGTTTACCTGCTTCTGCGGGCACCCGATGTGTAAAGGCACTTTAGATGCCAACCCAGAACGCATGCGAAGGTTCATGGACAGAGTCACGGTTACGATGAAAAATGGCGACGTGAAAACTGGAACGGTTTTAGAATACACGGTGAACAAAAAATACAAACTGTTGCTCGACGACGAGCAGGACGTGAAAGTGTGGTCCAAGTCGAAGAAATCCGAGGAAGAAAAAGCCGAGTCGGCGTTGAAAAAGACGAAGAATCGAAAGTACATCACGGTGAACTTGGACAACGGCGATTTCGCGAGCAAGAAAGGCGGCAAGAAGGACGCGAAACTCGCGTGCGTCTGGTTGACCAACAGAACGAACTTCACCGAGAGCAAAGTAAAAAAGAAGAAGGTGGACGAGAAAAAGAAGAGCGCGACGACGACAAAGAAAAAAGCGGGGAAGAGGAAGCGACCCCGGGCGGCGACGAAGAAGCTCAAAGAACAAGAACAAGAACAAGAACTAGACAAAAAAACGCCGACGACGCCTCTCAAAGAAATCGTCCTCAGTCCGGTGAAACGACTCGTCGAAAACGCCATCGCCAACGTCGTCAAATATATTTACTAATTTATTCAATACGTTGGATCGATGCTGAGTATCGTACTCTTCTCCGCGCGTTCGTATTGACGTCCACAGTATGCAGAATTTTTCAGTCCTTTCCCTCATACAGCACACGCACACAAAAAACGTTTCATAAACAACAACAACACACATCATGTCTTCTCCTCCCTCTCTCCCTTCTGCGACGTTCAAAATCGGCAATTCCGTCTCCGGCGTCTCCTCCTGCGGTGACCCGTTCGGTGGCGTCGTCTACGCGGTCGACGATACGCTCGGTTTGGCGGTGTTGCGCGCGCCCGGGGATATTCAAAACAGTCACCACGTGCAGATAATTAATTGCGATGCGAATACTAAGACGGATGTGAAGGTGCTCAACTCCGTCTCTCCGCCGCCGAACAGTCGCGGAGAGGAAGAAGAGCGAGCAGCTTTACCAGTCATCGATAAAGGAAGGCAAGAGAGACGGTTTGAAACCGCGGTGAAGGCGGCGCAGTTTGTCGCGGGTACGAATGCAATTCGCTCGTCTTTGGATTTCGATGTCGTTCGATCGTCGTCGTCTCGCGTTCTTTTGCGTTCCTCCTCGCGCGATCGTGGACGAGTGCACATCCTGTGCCGTCGCAGAATGGAACGTGTTGTTTGATAGTGTTGTTTCTTCGCTCATTTGGAACGTCCAGCCTTTCGGTGATGTGCCATTCTCGCGAGCGGGTCTTTTTGTATCCACTGACACCTCTCTCTCTCTCTCTCTCTCTCTTTAACGATGACGACGCAAACAGATAACATCGGCGAAAACGTGACGGAGGAAGCGCAAGAAATCTTCGACGCCTTAGCGCGAACGTTACCGTGCAGATGGAAAAACCAAGAGATTATCGTCCTGGATGAAATTTCCATACCGCCGCCGTATACGACGCCGGCGGGCGGGGACGAGTTGTTCCGAGAACGGATTAAGAACGTGTTGGTGCACGAGAGAAGAAGGTTAGGGATGAGCTAACCGCGAGTATTAGCATCTCTCTCTCTCTCTCTCTCGAAAGGTGTGAGGTTTGTTGGAGAAAAGAAGAAACACGAGAGGAGGAGGAGGAAAAGGAGACCTCCGTCAAAGTCGGTTGTTGGTATCGTCGCGAGGCGAAAGCGCTTTCGCGGAGCCGTTCGTTCGTTCGACTGTATCGTTGTACCATTATTAATCTATTAGAAGAAACTATGTTTAAGTATTACAGAGCTAGCTAATTAAACTACTACACGAAAACCCGCCGGATCATTCGTTTCAGAGCGTTCTCTTTCTTGTCTTTCTTCTCCCCTTCCTCGTCCTCCTCTTCAATCTCGTCCTCTTCTTTCGCCGAAGGATGCTCGTCGTCGATCTCCCTCCATGCGATCGGATTGCGTTTCAAAAACGGCCAACTCGGTAGCGTGACCACCACAGAGGCTACAATTCCCGCGAAAATTAAATTCCGCATCAAGTTGTAGTCTTGCAACAGGTACCCGAGCACAAAACCGACCGAGGAGGTCGAAGAAACGACCGAGACGGTGAACGTTTCCACGAACTTTTGGCCTTCAAAATCAACCATCTTTACGCGCTTTGACTGACTCCTCTCGCGCCTTTTCCTCCTCTCCAGAGAGACTTTGAACGCGTTTTGAAAATCTGTTGTGCACTTTCTTTTAGGTGAGACGCAGAGGTTGCGCTCTTTGTATTCTCTCAGGAGGAGTCGTCTCTCTCTCTCTCTCTCTCTTTAGCGCTGCGAAGAAAAAGAGCGAGAGAATGGAGAAAATTCGAAGCGTTTTCTGACGTCATTTCACGCGCACGTTTTGTTTACCACGCGACAGAGACTACGCAGGAATACGACTCAGACAGAGCAATCTCGCACTCTCGAAGTAGTTTCGGTGTTAGACGCAGAGCGGGCTCGAGTACAAAAAACTGCCTCGAATCGCTCTCGCGTCATCGTTTCTCTTTGAAACGCATTCGTTGCGCGCTTTCGTTGCGTTTGGACACGTCGGCGAACGCGGAGAAGACTTCAAAGAAGAACGGAGAAGAGAGGATGATTCGAAGACAAACCCAACACCAACATCAACAAAATATTCGTTTCTTTCGAGACGTTTTGTGCTTCACTTCTTCGAAACGAGGAACGCCTGATGCATTCAGGAGTCGAAGTGGTTTCGACGACGTTTCGCCCCGAAAGGGCACGATACGGAGAAGGAGCAGCGGCAGCGGCGGCGCCAACAACAACAACGGAGAATGTCCCGAAGGCGATTTCAACGTCAAATTGTCGTCTCACTTGAAGAATTTGTTCAAAGAAGAAGCGAAAGCGAGAGCGTCTGGGTCGAAGTTACAAGGCGGGAACGCGCCGAAGAGCAGTAGCGATAGGAGTCGTAGCGGCGGCTTCGCCGCTTCGGGCGGCGACGCTTCGTCTTCGAATTCTTCTCCGAACGCGTTGGTGTCGTCGGGGCACGAGTCTATGCACAGGAAAGTTATCGCGATTCCGTTAGATCGAAGACCGATTATGCCGGGGATAATTATGCCGGTGAGGACGTTTGATATGACTTTGGTGGCGGAATTGGAGGACATGAAGAAGAGAGGGCAGGCGTACGTGGGGGCGTTTTTGAAAAAGGAACGCGTGAAGGAAAGCCAAAAGGAGGACAACAGTAATACTAGCAAAAACGGTAATAATAATAACAAAAAGGATACTAATAATAACGGGGCAATCGCGGGTGCGATGAAAGAAGACGTTTCGGGACTGAGCGTGGGTGATTTAGAGTACGACCCGGCGTCGGAATTACACGACATCGGGACGTTCGCGCAAGTGCACAACATCGTCCGGTCTCAAGATACCGATCCGGATTCAAAAGACGGGAACGGCGCGACGTTGTTGCTCTTAGGCCATCGACGGATTAAGAAAGTCTCCACGGATAGGAAAAGCCCGGTGACTATTGTTAACTGTGAACACTTGAAAGATGAAAAACACGATCCAGAATGCGACGTTTTGAAAGCCACGGCGAACGAGGTTGTCGCGACGATTAAAGATTTATTGAGGACGAACCCGTTGCACAAGGAAACTTTGCAATATTTCGCGCAGAATTTTAACGATTTTCAAGACCCGGCGCGGTTGGCCGATTTAGCCGCGAGCATGACCTCCGCGGACGACGACAAGTTGCAGGAGATTTTAGAGACGATGTCGGTTCCGGAGCGTTTAGACGCGAGTTTGGTGTTGCTCAAGAAAGAAGTCGAAATCGGTAAAATCCAAGCAGATATCGGGAAGAAGGTTGAGGAGAAAATATCCGCCGATCAAAGGAAGTACTTCTTGAACGAACAGTTGAAATCGATTAAGAAAGAACTCGGATTGGAAAAAGACGATAAATCAGCCATGATTGAAAAGTTTACGAAAAAGTTCGCGCCGAAGCGCGAGTTTGCGCCGGAGGAAGCGGTCAAAGTCGTCGACGAAGAAATTCAAAAGTTGTCCGGATTAGAACCATCGAGCTCGGAGTTTAACGTCACTCGAAACTATTTGGAATGGCTCACGTCTCTCCCGTGGGGCGTCGTCGGCGAAGAAAAGTTGGACATCGCGCACGCCAGAGACATTCTCGATGGCGACCATTACGGCTTGAAGGACGTCAAAGAACGCATACTCGAGTTCATTGCGGTCGGGAAGTTGCGAGGCACGACGCAAGGTAAAATTATCACCTTGGTAGGGCCACCCGGTGTCGGGAAAACGTCCATCGGCCAGTCTATAGCGAAGGCGCTGGATCGGAAATTCTTCCGATTCTCTGTCGGCGGCATGTCCGACGTCGCCGAAATTAAAGGCCATCGTCGAACTTACGTCGGTGCCATGCCCGGAAAACTCGTTCAGTGTTTAAAATCCACGGGCGTGTCGAACCCGGTGGTCTTAATCGACGAAGTCGATAAAATCGGTCGTGGCTTCTCTGGCGATCCGAGTTCGGCGTTGTTAGAATTGTTGGATCCAGAACAGAACGGGACGTTTTTAGACCACTATTTGGACGTCCCCGTCGACTTGTCCAAAGTTCTATTCTTGTGCACCGCGAACATCTTGGATACCATCCCGGGTCCGCTTCTCGACCGGATGGAAGTCATTCGCTTGTCAGGTTACATCGCGGACGAGAAGAAAGAAATCGCGAGAAAGTACCTCGAGAAAGAGGCCAAGAATAAAACCGGAGTCAAAGACGAACAAGCGACTGTGACGGATCAAGCGTTGTCCACGTTAATCGAAGAGTACTGCAGAGAAGCCGGAGTGCGAAATTTGCAAAAACATCTCGAGAAGATTTACCGCAAGGTGGCGTATAAAATCGCCGTGGACGACGAAGCGACGACGACTGAAAATAAAGAAAATGAAGAATCGAAGAAGGCGTACGAGATCAACGAAACCGATTTAGTCGATTACGTCGGTCAAGCACCGTTCCAAAGCGAGCGGTTTTACGAGCACACGCCACCTGGCGTGGTCACCGGCCTCGCGTGGACCGCCATGGGCGGGTCTACCTTGTACGTCGAGTGCGCGAAAATCGAATCGAGTCCAGGTAAAGGCAATTTGAAGGTCACGGGATCCTTAGGCGACGTCATGCGAGAGTCCTCGCAAATCGCGTTTACGTTTGCGAGAACGCTTTTGGAGAAAAAGGAACCAGAAAACACCTTCTTCGCGGACGCGAGCGTACATTTACACGTCCCTCACGGAGGCACGCCAAAAGACGGGCCGTCCGCGGGATGCACGATGATCACCGCCATGCTTTCGCTCGCGCTTGAGAAACCGATCAAAGCAAACTTGGCGATGACTGGTGAAGTAACTTTAACCGGTCGAGTTTTACCGATCGGCGGCGTGAAAGAGAAAACTATGGCTGCGAGACGGTCGGGCATTAAAGAGCTCGTGTTTCCGAAAGGAAACCAAAAAGATTACGAGGAGCTCGCGGAGGAAATCAAAGAAGGATTGACGGTGCACTTTGTGGAATCGTACGAAGAGATTTACGACGTGGCGTTTGAGAAGAAGTAATACACACATGATATATAACTATGTAACAAAGATATCAGTACGACAACAAGATTAGCGACAATCACAAATTTCGAAATACACTCACACTCATTCCCTCCTTCATTTCTACAAACGCCAATCGATCGTTTCGCGGCCTACTTCGCGCAAGAACTCATTCGTTTGCGAAAAGTGGCGGCACCCGAAGAAACCTCTCGACGCGCTCAGAGGAGACGGATGTGCGCATTTCAAAATGAAATGGTTGTGTCCCTCTGCTATCAAACGTTCTTTGGACGTCGCGTTCTTACCCCAAAGTAAAAACACGACGTTTTCAGTATTCTGCGAAAGTTGTTCGATGGCGCGATCGGTGAAAGTCTCCCATCCTTTTCCCGAATGCGAGTTTGCTTCGTGCGCGCGCACGGTCAAGGATGTGTTCAACAACAGAACGCCTTGTTCGGCCCATTTGGTTAAATCGCCATGAGCTGGTATCGTAAACTCCACTTCCTCGTCGCCTCTCTCGCGCGCTTCACGCGTGTCCTCTTCTAATTCTTTGAAAATGTTCTTCAACGAAGGCGGAATTTTTGTCGTCTCGCGAGGCACGGAAAACGCTAATCCCATAGCTTGGTCATCGTTGTGATACGGATCTTGACCGACGATGACGACTTTAACTTTATCCACCGGCGTTTTTTCAAACGCGCTGAATATCAAATCTTTCGGTGGGAATACTTTTTTATTGTTCTGAAACTCATCGTCGAGGAATTCGTTTAAACCGAACTCCAAGTACGGCTGATGAAACTCGTCGGCGAGCAGCGCGCGCCAAGACGGCTCTAACGCGGTTTCGTTCAAGACTTTTTTCGTCGAATCACTCACTCTTTGATCATCATTCGATGAAGATTTTGCTCTCGTCGTCGTCGTCGTCGTCGAGTCAAAAACGACAAATTCTTCCTCCGACGCGTTCGTGTTATTATTTTCAGCGGCTTTTTTTGTCGCTCGATGCCTGGCGATGATCTCGTCTAAATCTTTTTTCGAAATCACCCACGTGGTGCTTTCGTTCGCGATCCGTTGACTCTTGACTTTCAGCGTTTGACACTTGTGATGTTCCTCGCTCGGTCGATACTTTTCGAAATCCAATCCTCGATGCATTGCGTGTTTCGCCGGAACGACGTGCTGCCACCAAAACTCCGACAACGCTTCGTACATTTGCGCCCAATATTCGCGGTCTCTTTTGACGCGATATATCGCGCAGCCGTTATTCACGGTGTACGCGAAAACATCCACCCACGGGCGATCAAAAACCGCCATCAGACCTTGCACCTGCGGGACGTAATACCAAGGTACTTTCGGGTACGGCTTCGCCTCTAGAGGTTTCCCGCGATTGAACGGACATTTCACCTCCAGTATCCCGCGCTCGTTGTTGTTCAAACTATCGCTCGCGTCCCCATTATTCGCGACTTCGGATTTATATTCCGCCGCATCGGTCGTCGCAGCGACGACTAACCCATCCGGTGAAGCACCCATCCACAACTCCGCCTCGTCCGGACTCAACGCTCGAAAAAGTAAATGGCTCACGCTCGCGTTGGTCAACGCCGCGTACGCCTCGCACGCTTCGTCTTCCGTTTTCGTCCCCCACTCGGTGGCTTCGTTTCCTGTAAACGGAATGCCAATCCCTAATTTTTCCTCCCAAAGCGCGTTTCTCCCGTCCCGCCAAAACCCAACCGCGTTGGAAAACGCGGAAGCGGTTAATCGAGTCGCCCGCAACGCCTTCCATTCGTCCGTGCCTTGTTTTTGCGATTCATCTTCTTCCTCGCTTCCGAAATCTTGCACTTTTACGGGAGGAGTCGATGACGTCGCGTTTACATTCGCGCTCCTTTCGTCGTCTCTCTCTTTCTTCGCTCCTTCATCTTTCTTTTGCTCGACTACTTTTTCCAACTCTTTCCTCCTGCGAGCGTCTTCTTTGAGCGCGTGTTCCCACTGCGGCGTGTCCACGATGAACGATTTTCCAATCGCTCGTTCCTTCGGTAATATCTGTCTGCTCGTACTCGTACCGCTCGAAGAAGGAGACGGACGAGCGAGAGGAGAACTTTGAGCGATATCCGAAAACGAAGACCCCGCCCTCGCGTGAACAGATGAAGAAGAAACGACAGATGGTGCCGCTGATTCAACCGTCGCCGCCGCCTTCGCCGCGTCGTTCGCTCGACTCTTCTCCTTCGTCTTCTCGCGAGAGACTAATCTCTCCACCAAAATCCCAGCCTCTTTGACCACCGTTTCTCTCTCTTCTCTCGTCAACGTTTCGTATTTCGCGAACCCTTCTAAAACTGCTCTTTCTTTTTCCTTTTCCACGTTTACGACGATTTTCGGAAAGTACGCTCTCGCGAAGGTGGAAAACGGCATCTGTTTCCCCTCGACGTTGGAGAATTGATGTCTGGATTCGATTCGGAGCGACAGCGTGATGCGTTCGAGCAAGGACAGAAACTTCTCGTCGTCATCCTCGTTATTCGTCGCAGCATCGCTCCCATATCTCGCCACGGGTAAAAAAGGTTTCAAACTCGCCCTTTTCTTCCTCCCGAGTGATGATGGCGCGCGCAGAAAAGGCGGAGATATCGAGAGAGACGAGAACATCATCACCAATCGCTTCATTTAAAGTGCGGACATTTCAAAAGGAATCGAACACGTAAAACACACATTACTCTCAGTATTTAAATGAAAGAAGCGCATTCGTTGTCCGAGATACTTCTCAAACGCTTGGACGAAACGACCGCGCACGATTTGAGGAAGCTCAACGCGGTGCTCTTTCCGGTGAAGTACGCGGTACGTCGTTTTCCGTTCCATTCTTATTCTCTCTTTTTAAGCGCGATGGTGCAACTGTTTTTATTGACATTGTTCTCTTCTTATATCACTCGCAGGAATCGTTTTACCGGGACTCCGCGGCGGCTGGGACGTGCACGGCATTAGCGTACGCGAGAGGAGAAGGAGATGATGAAGATGAAAATGCATTTAACGAGCTCGCCGGCGCCATCGCCGTTCGATTGGAAAAACATCCAAAATTACCAGACAAGGCAAGAATGTACATAATGACGCTGGGCGTGTACGCGCCGCACCGCGCTCGAGGCATCGGGTCGAGGTTATTAATGAACAGTTTAAACGAAGCGAGCGAAGATGAGAACATAGTGGACGCGTATTTACACGTCCAAACGAACAACGAGGAGGCGATTAAGTTTTATTGCGACCCGACTGGGAAATTCGCGTTCGAGAAAGGCGAGGTGATTGAGAAGTATTATAAGAGGATCGAACCGGATAGCGCGGTCGTTTTACGGTTGGAGATGAAGAAGTGGAAGAGGAAAGAATTGGAGAATGCGAGGTACATGGAGTACCACGCGTGAGTTTGTGTAGATCATATTCGCGCGTAGTATCCCCTTCTTTTGTATAACAGTAATATCGTTCGTAAAAAAGCGTCGCGGCGGTTGATACCAATTCTAAGAGACACAGGCTCGCGACGTGCGCGGTGTATAAAAAACAAAGCGGTCACAAGAAGAAAGTATATATTTGTATTTGTAATAGAAAGTGAAGAGTGCGCTACAATCTTCTTCTCTCTTATTATTCGTCTCTACGTTCAAAGTAAACTCTTACAACGAAAGACTTCTATACCCGCTACAGAATCTAAACACAACTATTTACATGTATATAAACGTGGTCGAGAGCGCTCTCTCTCTCTCTTTTCTTTTAGTTGTTCTTGACAAAACCAATGTCTTTGGCGTACTCGCGGAAGCACTGACGGCAGATCATGATGTTGTATTTGCGGATGATCGCGTGTTGGTTAGAGCACACGCGGCTGTTTATTGAAGTTTACAAGAATAACACAAGAAGAGTAAAAATGTCAGTCTCGTCCACCAAAGGAAGAAGCTCAAGAGGAAAAAAAGAGGAAAAATCGATTAAAGCGCGCCGAGTGCGCAAAGAGGGACCCTTCGTTGTACACCGCCAATCGATCGTCTCTGCGATTGCGAAATCGAATGGAAACTATATCGACGCGCGTTATTTCGCGCTGAAATCCGTTCGCACAAATTCGCCGCGCTTATGGTTCATCGTCTCGTCGCCACCATCGCTCGTCATGGGGTCTCGGCAGCCGCACGGAAGAAAAAAAAGGCACAAAACAAGGAGAAAAAAATCTCTCTCGTCTCATTCGGAAACAGAACATCGCCCACGTACCAAGCTCGACCGCCTTTGGCGTTATCTTTCGGGTGAGACCCCCACACGTTTGCAAAGCCCATTTTTATGCGTAGATGTGCGTGTGTACGTTCGGAACCAACAGCAAATAGAGTGATGGATTTGTGCGCGCGAATTTCCTTTCTGTGGTTCCTCTTGACAGCAGCGTTTAGGGCTGTCCTGTGAAAAAAAAATTCCTTCGCGACAAAAATTCAAACAAAAGCGAATAAGTGCGCTTGGAGCGTAAGCACTCTTTCGTTGCGCATAATAATAAAAGCATAAGAAGAGAGAGATTTAGAGAGAAACAAGAGAGAGAGGCGCGCATTTGTAGTTTGCTCTCTGGAAAAAGGCGCCGGGGAGGAGAATACTACCACGCGCTGCTCCTTTTTGTATATCTAATAAACACACAGCAGGCAGAGGATTTTCCATTTTATCCAAACAAAAAGAGAGACATGTCCTCCTCCTCCTCCTCTCCGCAGCAGCAGCGGCAGCAACACCACCACCGCCAGCAACAACAACAGCGCGTCTCTTCTTCACTGACGACGACGACGGCGAGGAACGAAGAAGGAGAACTCCTTGGCGAGGAGAAGCAACGAAGGAGGATTCGGAAGCAAAGAATTTTAACGAGATTCCGAAGAAAAAGCGAAAGAAAGTTCTTTCTCGCGAGCGCAACCGTGACGCGTTTGCTCGACATCCCGTACGGGAAAAAAGGAGAAAGCGTGAAAGTGCCGTCGCATCATATTCTAGATGACGAGGAAGAATCGAACGCGCCGCTCATCGCCGGCGGGGTGAGGAGGAAAAAAGTAGCCGCCATGTTGAACGTGGACGTGTACGTGATTGGGTTGTATTTCCTACCGAAAGCGTGTAAGAAACACGAGGGAGAAGAGGACGCGTTGGACGCGGTGGCGAACGACAGTTCGATTGCGAAAACGGTACGACTGACGTTCGTGAGAGACGTGAGCGGAGAGTCGGTGGCGAAGGCGATCGCGGTTAATATAGAGAAAAAATTAGGATCGAGAGCGGAGAGCGGCGGGAACGAGGAGTCGGAGAAGAAAGCGAAGGAAGCGTTGGAGATGTTTAAGTCGATGTTTCGGAGCGTGAAAATCGAAAAGGGCGCGAGTTTGACGTTTAGCACGAACGAGAGCGGCACGTTGACGACGAGATTGAGAGGAAAGAAAATTGGAGAGTCGATTAAGGACGAGAGGCTGTGCGGGGCTTTGTTTGAATCGTGGTGCGGGCCGGATTCAGTCATCCCGGAGATGACCGAGGCGGCGAGTTCGATTTTGTCGCAAGCGTTGAAGTTGATTCCTTCCGAGGATAATAACGGAGGAGGGAGCCCCGCGGCGTAAAATTTGTCTTCGTAGTAGGAGTAGGAGTAGGAGGTGTAGGAGTAGTCTTGACCCACGCGCGAGGAGCGTGTAGTTTAAACGCATATGAGCGTTGATCATCATCATTAATTATTGTTCCTTATTATTAAATACATTTTTTATATACAACGCAACGGAGATGTCCCTTTCTTTTTTCTACTCTTTTACCATTTAACGATTATTTTACATGTACAACATTCATATTCTTACACTCGAGTCGGGAAATTGTTCAGGCTTTGCGCGGCTGCCGCCAAAATCCATCGCTTGACGACTTGATTGTGCAACTCTTTCGTCTCGTTCGAGAAACGCCAATCGTCCATGGAGACAAAACTACCTTCGTAAAATATTCGATGGTCGTCTTCCCATTCTCGATCTCTCGACGACTCGATGAACGCCTTGAATCCTCCTTTCAAAACGAACATGTTTGGGAAACACAAGTTTGGATACGTGCGCATGTTATCCAATCTGTCTAAGTTTCTGATGTGTCGAAATAACTGCGTGGCTCGGTGATGCATCGCCATCGCGTTCGCTTCGCCGTCGTCGTAAAAGACGTACACCAAATCCCTCTTCTCGCTATTTCTATGATTCGCACAATTCAGCAGTTTATCTCTGGCAATTATGAAACCTCTCTGACAGTCGTCCGGGAACACCACGTTATGGCTCGACGATATGCGACCGTTTCGGTACTCGTAAAAGTATCGACAATCGATCAAAACTACGCCGTTCTCATCCTCGAGTAACAATTTTTTCACCGCGTTCGAGTCAATCATGGGAATCCCTCCCTGCGAAGCGTCTACTTCGCTCGGAATACTCGTCACAGATTGAGTAGCTCTGCCACTCGCATTTTCCTCCATTCTCTGCATTCGGACACCGATGGAAAAGCAATCGTCAAAGTCGTCGATATCGTCGTCGTTGCGAAAATTTTTTATTCTCTCTTTCGT
>JACLAB010003305.1_pt1 | contig 54973 bp, 51 predicted proteins | sample 8027921 | NCBI WGS metagenome assembly JACLAB01 (sample SAMN15725117, study PRJNA655200) | protist metagenome | isolation source: fluorescence activated cell sorting (FACS) single amplified genomes of... | place: USA: West Boothbay Harbor, Gulf of Maine | collected 2000-07-19 | reverse complement strand
CTAAAATACGTCGTATTCGTGAGTTCATTCAAAATCGAATGCAACTGCGCCTCGTTTGCGTTTTCGACATCCTCCACGTCGCACGCCGCGTCGCCCACCGCCCCGTGCAACGACGACGACGACGACGACGAGGAGTTTGATGAACCTATTCGTGAGGCGTTGAAAGAGCGCAAGAAACCTGAAGCATCGGCGGCGACGAAGATGTTTCCTATTTTTTGTTCCGGGCGCAAGCAAGTGTTGTTGGTGCGTCACGGCCAGAGCACGTACAACGAAGCCATCGCGGGGCCGGGGTCGTGGGATGAGCCTCAGATGTACGATGCGGCGTTAACAGAACTTGGAAAATCCCAGGCGAAGGGTTTGGGGATCGAGCTTAGCAAAGTGCCAAAAGACGCGCTGTGGATTACGTCTCCGTTGACGCGCGCGATGGAGACGTGCATCATCGGTCGTCGAGCGGGATTGGAAGTCAAAGCGGCGCGCATGAAGGAGAAAGCGGCGATGGGAACGCCGAACGCGCAAGGTGAAACCGTGAAAGAAAATATCGAAAACGCCGCAAACACTCCAGACGCGAGCTCTGGGCCGTTTGATGTTGAGAAAGCGTACCAGGAATGGACGCAAAAACTGGTCATTCGCGCAGACTTGACTGAAAAGCTTTGCTGTACGGGCGACATTGGGCGCCCGAAGCGCTCGCTGGAGAAAGACTTCCCTGAATTAGCTTTAGCCATATCTAGAATTCCAGCCGAGCGCTGGTGGTGGGACTGTGAGCACAGACCAAACGATGCGGAACTGCAGCAGTTCAACTCGCACGAACCGAGGAATCATTTCAAGGCGCGCGTCGAGCGCTTTCGCTCTTGGTTGTTACGTCGCCCTGAAAAGACTTTTGTGGTTTTTGGTCACTCTACATTCTTCAAAGAATTTATCGGTGGTACAAGAAGTCTCAGAAATTGCGAGATTCACACCATGATGCTCTAGCTTTAGATTATTTTCATGCGAGATGAAAAACATGAAAGCATCACAACGCGCCGCGCGACTCCTTTCCTTGCGTCTTTAAAAGAATCGCGCGACGGCACTGTTTCACCTATAAAGCGAAATCACGATGCATGCATCATCAGGTGCGTGGGCGCGGGTTAATACGACGCGCGCGCAGGCAATAAACTCCCCTCAAAGCGACGTCCCCTCGACGCGCGTCGTCGCACCACCCGCGCTGTACCGCCGTCGTGCCGCCATGCTCACGCTTGGTATAATTGGCATAACCAGCGGGGTTCGTCCATCAATCGCAACTGAAGCGGATGACGTGTTCGAGCGTGCGGTAGCTTTACAATCCAAACTCGTCGCCGCGTATGACGTTCAAGATTTTAGTCAAGCCTTGGCAACGTTGCGCGAGTTGCGCGAGTTGGAACCCGCTCGCTTGGCGTGGATAGAGGGCGAAGCTACCGTGTCTGTCGATGCCAAAAAGTTCAAAGACGCTATCAAGTGTTACGGTGAGGCTTTGAGCGCGACGAGTGATGCGGGTGATTTGGCTAGATTATACGCCGGTCGAGCTCTCGCGCACGAAGGCTTGTACTTGTTCGAAGATGCGTTGCGTGATTATGATGCCGCACTCAGGCTATGCGTTGAAGGAGGATTTGCCCCAGATCCTTACATTTTGAATTCCCGCGGCAATGTCCGCGGGTCTCTCGGTGATTGGGCTGGCGCGAAGGAGGACTATGTGGACTCTGCGGAATTGTTCCAAGGTGCGAAAGGTCTCAGACGCGGTGCTAGTACGACACAGAGGTTGGATGCAGCGATTTATTCCGCGTCAAACGCCGCATTAGCCGATGTTCAACTGGGTAACGTTGATGACGCGTTGAAGAAAATCGAGGGCTTGGTGCGTAGAGCTCCAAACTCCGCCGACATGCGAGCCGCCATGGCCGTCTTGTATTACGACGTGGGTCGATTTGAAGATGCCGAAGATGCATGGGAACGCGCGTGTTCGCGTGAAGCTGGATGTGTCAAGTACAAGGATATCGATTACGTCCAGCGTATCCGTAGATGGCCTCCAGTCATGGTGACCAAGCTCAAAGCGTTTCTCGACGTGAAACAACTGTAACGCGCGCGGTGTATTATTCTTTTATTGCTCGCCTAGGCTGATGAACACATAGAATTATTCATACTTTTAGCTTGCCATTGTTAATTTGTTCATTTATTTTATTCTCCAACAGTGTTACAAATGCCGCCTTTGCGCTCGTCTCACGCCGCGTCCGCTTGCGCCGGCGTTTTCGCAGACTTGATGCTCAACGCGTGAATCTCACCCATAACCTCCTCTAAAGCGTCGTGAATCAATCTATGAATCGCTATCCGATTCTTGCCTTCAAACTGCTCACTCACGACGTGCACGTCGAACGCCGCACCGCAACTACGCACACATGCACGCGCAGGTCAGTCAACAGCTCGCGTCGATGGTGTCACCTCTTCCCAACGCCATCGTCAACGCCCGCGCGCGCCTCGACCGCACTCGTTCGTTCGTCGCGTTCGTCACACGTACTTGGCGCTCACGTCAATGACGTCCACTCGATCGGTGGCGAGCTTGGTGCACAGCAACTCTCGCACGCGCTCCACGGACGTTGGCATGGCGTCGCGTCGCGCCGACGAGTCGCGTCGTCACATGGAGGCGTGCGCGTTCTTGCCGTCGTCGTCGTCGTCGTCGTCGTCGTTATCGTCGTTCACGCGCGCGCGACGACGAACGCGACGAACGCGACGCATGCCTTTATCACACCGCGCCCGTGCGAGTCCGATCGACGGCATTCCTCAGGCGCTCGTCGTGGATGAGGATGCGGGAAAGTTGCTCGAGCACATTGATGCGCTCAAGAGGCGACAGGCGGAGGGCGATTACGTGCAACGGGTGGTCGTAGAGCGCGCGGAGCGTTCAGGGAAGGCACCTCTGCACCTTGCAGCGTGGCGAGGTGGCATAGATGTCATTGATGCGTTGTTGCGGCACGGGGCGGTGAGTGGTTTAAGTCGCGCGAGGCGCGCTCGAGACGCGACGCGACGCGACGAGACGCGACGCTTTTGTCTGAAACGATGTAAATTAACGGACGGTATTTTTGACGATGCGATAGGATGTGAATCAAATATCAACCGGGCGATATAATTATGGAAAGACGCCGATATTTTACGCCGCGACGAGGTGTCGAGATGACGTTGTTTTGCACTTGCTTGCTCAACCAGGCATTCGAGTCAAAATAATCAACAACAAAGGCCAGAGCTTGAGGTCGTTAGCCTTGTCGCATTTGACGCAAGAAACGATCGAGGCTATTGAGGCAAAAGAAAAAGAAGAGAAGACTGATTGGGTGAATTACAGAGACACGCACAGCGATGGCTTGAAGTATGGCGATTTGGACGCACGCTTTTACGCCGTGGCACTCGAACCAGGGCGCGGCGCGACAACATATGAGACGCGCCGGAGAAATTTTAAACGGTTAAACAAAGGGGTGTCGTGGGAAAATCCAAGTGGAATAGATCGAGAAGGCATGCGAAGGACTGCGATGTTAGAAAGGCGACGAAATGAAGCCTTGGATCGATGGAAAGAATTGGACAATATACTCGAGCAAATTATTGTCAATCGCAACCAGAATGAGAGCGCAAATTCAGATGCTTTGATTGATCTCGTGACGAAAATTTTACGTGCAGAAACGGCAATTGCAACGAGTGGTCAAAAGCCAGAAGTTGCGATGCGCGCGAGTGAGGCGTTCAACCGTATTGCGCACCGCGATACTCACGATTTCCAACTATTACGCGCAGCAGTTGGTGCGAGTTTGACTGACTCTGTGTCGTCTGATCGAGCGCAAGTGCGTCAAGAAAAAGCGCGACGTACCGCGTGTAAAGTTTTAGCTTCAGCTATAGGCATGTCCATGGCGCAGGGCGCGTGGTCGAATGTGAGCGCATCACAACTGTTTGACTTGTGCGGGTCATCATCAACATACGCCTCATTGCAAATATCGATGCAAAGCGAGAAACCTGGAGAGTTGAGCGATGAACAAATAATAAGATCTATCACCAATGCGTGTGAAAGCGGAAATAGTCGGGAGTTGAGTGATCTGGTAGGTTTGCTGGGCCATGAGTACGGTATCTTTGAAACGCCTAGCGTCATAGAGAGCGTCGTGACTTTTTCTGATAGACTGTGCCGTGGGGTTGATGGCGACGATTCGTCTTCTATTGCGCGCACTGCGGTGAGTCTCGCCGATTTTGGGTCTAAAATAGAGGTGTGGAAGATTCCTTTACTCCAAGGTGTTCACAGAGCAAGATCTGATATGCTCGCCAGCGTCGTCTCAAAAATTCTAAAGCGCTTAGCCGATACATGGGAAAATGACATGACGGCGCTGGCTTCGGAAGAAATCATCATGTGCATGGAATGGACACTCATGAACGATCTCATAGTTAAGGGTGAGTGGCTCGAAGCAAAAGCTTACGCATCCACGCGCGATGTACTTCGTCATGCGTTCATGGAAGAAGCCAAAACACAGGATGGCATCAACGAAGTTACCAACACACTTGAGAGCGCGTCCATATCAAATGATCTTCCGATACTTGTTCCAAAAAGAAAAATAACAGTCGTAAATGATGTTTCAGGTCTAGCACACATTCGTGAGACGTTATCTTCCGCATACTGTCATGCCGTAGCTTTTGACTGTGAATGGAGAGATCCGCGCCCGTTGTCAACTTTGCAGTTTTGTCCTGCACACGTACAAGAAACATTCATCGTTGACGTGACTTCTCCAAGTATTAGTCGCCACGAGCTCTCTGATTTTATCGTAGCCGTTTTCTGCGATCCAACTGTGAAAAAACTGGCTTTCGCTCCAGAACAAGATTGGAGGAGACTACGAGCTGCAAGCAAATCAACGCCCACGTCAAGTGTGAGTCGCTTGCCAGCGGATTTTGAAGATGCTAATGTGATTGATTTACAAGGTGGAGTATTGGTGTCGTTGGCATCAGTGGTAGCCGATACTCTCGGATTCGCTCTTGACAAACGCTGTCAGCGTTCAAATTGGGATATGCGTCCGCTTTCACAACAGCAACTCTTCTACGCCGCGCTTGATGCCGAAGTTTTATTGGCGATTGCAACCCAAAAAGGCGTCGTGGAGTCAACACCACAGAATACTAACGCTTCGAGACATCGTGATGCGCACCTCTACCAGACGGACTCAATCCTATTCAGAGACAGAACGCCAAATTTTGGTGCTGAACTCGGTGCGTCAGACGCGGCTCTTTTTTCTACGGATGCGAGAAATTTTGGCTCGGATCTTTGGGAAAGCGATCGAGTGTTGTTTTCTACGCCAGAGCGCATGGCCGAAGAAAAGAAAATCGCGGCGTTGAATGCTCTTGAGAAGAGTGCATTTGTTGAACAGACAGGATTCAGACACGAATGTCCTATTTGCCTTTCGGCGATGGAGCTGAACGAAAAATTAATCAAAACAAAATGTGGGCACACGTATCATGCCCCTTGTTTAATGTCAGCGATGAAAAGTAGCAATAGTTTACAGTGCCCAACGTGCCGAGCGCCTATTCAATAGAAAAGCTAGATAGTAGAGTGGCTAGATAGTAGATAGAGTCTAGATAGTAGAGTGGCTAGATTTTTGAAATGTGAGTTTGAAGCATTTCCAACAAACCACGCGGATTGTCAGAGTGCACCCAGTGCCCTGCGTTTTCGAGCTCTAAGAATTTCACCCGGTCCTGTGGCGCTCGATTTAATCGCTCCAAACACTCTGGTTTCCAACGAGCACTACGTGCAGCCTTAACGACAAACATTTCCGATACTGGTGCCTCGAGTGCTGGCCAGCTATCAGTGGTGTGGTATGAGTCGTACAACTTTGTCGCCACGTTGATATCAAAGACGAACTCGAGTTCGTCGCCTACATTTTGCAAGTTGCTCCCTAACCAATCGACGAGTTCTATCGAAAAGTTGTAGGGTGCCAATAACGTCGCAAGCGCTCGTCGCGAAGGAATGCGCTGCGGCAGCTGCTGGACTGCTTGCAAAACTTTTTCTACACCATGTACGTCACCGCCGATTGCGGTTCCAGGCACGGAGTCGAGTGACCATACCTGCTTCGGCGCCTTTGCAGACACTTTAGAAAACTCTAAAGCTATTTTACCCCCGAGCGAATGACCGATCAAACAGTCAATTGTATCTCCTCGTAACTGCGCCAACGCCTCAACATCTTTGGCAGCGCTACGCACGTCATGACTACTCCCCTTACCAACGTCGCGACTCTTTCCGTGCCCGCGAAGATCAACGGCGACTACGCGCCACGTGTCTGTTCCAAGCGCCTTGCGTAAGTTTTGGCTCATAGATCGCCAGTTACGTCCAGTGCCGAGCAGGCCATGCAGAATGTACAAACACTTGTGTGTTCCCGGGCTGTCGTGAATTTCATAAGATAGGAAGTTATTTGATGAGGCGTGCGTGGATGCTCGCCGTATGAACCGCGCGAGCATTCTCGTCTTGATGGTTTTAGCGACGTTAGAGGCGATTTGCGTCGATTTGTGTCGTAACTGTCTTGGTTTTACATAAAAGCTATGGACTGCTGAGCTTCTTGTCGAATTTTGAAAGACTGGGATCCTTTTTAACCAAACTGCGCCATTTGTCTTTCACATTCACATTATCTCGATACGATTCGATATGAAATTCTTTGTCACGCAAAATCTTTGCCCATTTGCCCGTGCCATACTTTTTCACGCCAGCAATTAGGTCCTGTTCTTCAGCTGGCGTCCAGCGCGCGTATTTTTTTGCTTGTACATGTTCACCTCCAGGTGATCGAACACGAGTGATACCAGACGCCAATCGAACTGTTCCTGGAGATTTAGGACCCTCAGACTTTGCTTGCTCTTCCAAAGCAACAATAACGAGAGGATCAAGTCTACTTTTCTTCGCAGGCGGCGGTGGCGTGCCCATCACATCATCGTGCTGCGATTCCCAACTCATCGTGCGCGCATTCTTCTTTGGCTCGTACGTAATGTTTGCTCTTCGCGGTGGCAGTTTCGCAAACTTCGCGGATGCTTCGAGTGTTTTATCAAGTGGATCTGCGTGCTTGGTTGTTTCCTCAGCAAGTTTCCCGCGTGTCGCCTTGCTCTTGTCGATGGCTTTTTGAATCGTGACTGGCGCCACTCCACTGCCACGTAAGATCAAATTTTTATCAACTTTGGTCCTGTAAACGCCGCTCGAGATATCACTTTGGACGCTAGACAAAAAACTTGGTCCGAGCGCGTATTCTGCTGTCTTGCAATACTTTTTTAAGCTTTGTAAAATTGCCTCTTGCGATATCACATTCTTCTCCCAACCGTCAGGCATCTCGCCCAATTTTTTTGACTTCTGCACTAAATCATAAGCTTTGCGCACATCCTTTGACATCCCTCGCTCATTTTTGAACATATTCTGATTTTCCAAAGTTTTCCAACGAATCTTAAAGTTTTCAACCATCTTGTATCGCTTTTGCGGGGACTCCATCGTCGACGCCGCGCCCTCGCGCAAATGCCCGCACGCCCACTCCAGTCTAAGTAAGGCGACAAGATCGCCCGACGGGACGCACCGAGCATCTCCGTACGCACCCTTGCGGATCTCATCCAACAAGTCCGCACATTTTCCAGATTCTAACGGGCCTAAGCTCTCAAAGCCCTCCGTCATGTCCACGATATCAGTCAACGCCAAGCTCAAACGTAACTTTTGAGGAACGTTCGTTTTCGACTTGAGCGCGCCTTGAATCACGCTACGGACGCGTTTCTTGATCGCGAGCGGAGTTTTGGCACATCGCGTGATGAATTCAAGAACCCACGATAGGCGTTCGTCCTGGGCTTCGGATCTCGATGCGAGACGCGGAGCCATGGCGGCGTTGAGTGAGGTGCTTTCAAAATCAACAGCCACAATTCTGCATCTCACGAAAAGCGTCGCTCAGAAACAAAATGAGTCAAATATGAACATCCTACTAATAAATTTCTAGGTTCTACGTGCTATGATGGATCTAGTGAGAATCTAAGTATTTTTTGCGTTCACTCCAATGCCCTGTACCGGGTAAAGTCTCAATCATTTTGGAATCATATTCGGAGACGTTCACCGCGCTCCAGGCGTCATCCGACGTGTGTTGAGACGCAAACATGAATTTGACAGCTTCGCCTGCATTTTTTGGATCATGTGAATCTATGTGACCGACCGTTGGCAAATTAATTGTGTCTTCAACTATAAACGTGCCGAAATGTGCGTGTGCTCCCACTCCTTGCTCTCGTATCACCGCCAACATTACCTGGCCAATAGTGTCCTCAAGAAAACCACCCAAACTCAAGTTGGCAAAACGCTGCATGCCGTACACCTTTGAAATGTAGTACGATGTGCGAGCAAGATGCATACTGTCGTACCATTGTATGAGAGGCACGAGCTCAAGCTCCAGTTCCGGAAAACGGCGCCGTTCAACGCGCAAATCGTACATGAGAATGTGATTATCATGCCGCAGCGTTGTCTTCGTGGCAAAACCAACGTAACTGACAGAGTCAGGATTTTCATCCATGACCTTGACGACATCACTCATGCGCACGTGACGTCGAAACGAACGATCGTGTTGGCACACCAAGACGTAAGGCGTTACCACTCGCATGATTCCGCGTTTCAAGGCGTGTCCAAACCCGTGTCGCTCCTCTAACCGAAGAAGCTCGGCGCCGTACAAAGGGCCCTGAGTTTGCGTCAAGTGCATTAGCCGCTGTAAGTAAACCTCATATTTGGCTCGAGCTTCTTTGGTTACTACTCCTGATCGAAATTTATTGACATCTCGACATTTCACACCGTCGCAGACTATGATTTTGCGCGCACCTTTCAGGCCTCCAAAGTCAGCGATGGATGCCAGAACCTCCTCGATGCATCGTGTACTCGGCAACGATATGCAAGGGGATGTCGTCAACACAATAGTCACACGTTCATGCAGACTATCGCATCCACCGCATCCACCGTCGGACTCCATGGCGTCTCGAAGTAGGGCAAACGTGTGCTGGCTTCCCAAACCCCAGTCGTGCGCGCGTTGCGCGCGCGGAACCGCTTCATTCCTTCTGGTAGACAAAGAACTTTTGCTTTGGGTTCCAAGATGTCGGGCAAACCTCAGTAAAAATTGGACCTTTGCCAAATGCCGGAAAATTTGATAATCTATCGCCATAATCGATGACTATAGATCCGACGAGGAGGTCTTTTGCGAGTCGCTCGCAAGCTGCTTCGTGTACACTCTCATCCCAGCAACAAGAAGTAAGTAGGACGATACCGACCGACTCGAGAGATGAGGACAACATGTCTTCGTTTCTGAATGATGCAGATTGATATTTCGAGGGCATTTCATCCAACACTCGTGTAGCTGTGTCATGTAGAGTTTGAAGTATTTCAACTCCCATAGATGGAACTCCAAAAAACGTCAAGCTACCAAAAAACACCAACCAACCCGTTGAGCTACCCCATACGACGTACGACATATTGTCTTTTCTGACCCGCGCAATTGCATCCTTGAGCGCGTCGTGTTCAAAGAGACGTGCCCAAGAGGCATAAGGTGTCGACCCGTACGCGCAGTTTTCGAAAGTCCAATCTTGTTCTGCGCAAATGTCTCGCACTTCTGCCGCTAAGTTTGTCTTGAATGCAAAGTCCTGCTCCACAGAGTTGAGGCGAAAAATAATTGCATCTAATACGTTTGACCTCTTCTTTATATCTTCACTGTCACACTCGCCCTGAAGAACCCGCAACATTGGCGCGAGTGAGGACTCGAGCGCGCTTTCGGGATTATACTCACTTGGCAAAACAAAACTTTCACCCAATACTTTACTCGGCAAAGGAATCATCAAACCTTCATCCTCGATGAACGTTTCGAACGCATTAAATTCTTCGACTAAACCATCGAGCTCTTCACCAGCCAAGGCTGCGTTCGACGCGCGTTCGACGCTTATTGCCGCTAACGCCTTGGAACCAAACTTATGTGCGAGCTCCAGCGCGTGCGCGTTGTCTTTGCAGCGCCCTGCGATTAATCGTCGACGCACGCCATCGTCGACGATGCCATCGAGTAAAATCTTGTACGCCGTCGCATCGCGTCGCAACGCGCGTACGGCGATCTGGAATCGCTCAACGAGCGCGCCCAGCGCAGTCACATCGCCCATCGCACTGTGACGCACGCGTCGTTCGGCTCCTCAATGTTCGTCGTGCCCGCTCCCATGTCGCACGTCAGCGACGCTCGCGCTGACGATGATGACGACGACGTGCTGAGGATTATTAAACAACGCATAGATCGTCGTAACGCCGCGCACGACGCCTTGGCGTCGACATCGGAGCCATTCGTGGTGCGAGAACTGTGGGATGAGAATGCTACACTCGTGCAGCGCCTGGTGGCGTTGAAGGATGCGTTGAGAGAGTGCGAGCGCCAAAGGGACGCTCAAGGACGAGATGTTGTGGCCTTGGAAGAAGCATTAGCGCTCGCGCGTGTGGAATCGACGACGAAAACGAGTGCTGGAGAAGGAACAGAAGGCGAACGCGAGCGGCGGTTGAAGGAGGAGCTCTCAGAGGCGTACAAGAAACACGCAGAGTCCAGCCAACGATTTATAGATGCGCGCGATGCGCTGGAAAAGGAGCAAAAAGCGAAAAAGATTGCCGAAGATGCACTGGATCAAATGAAAAGTGATGTTGAGCGCGCGGAGAGAAGAGCAATAGAGTGCGAACACGCGCTTGCGGAGGCGCGTAAAGCAGAGTCAAGCGCACTGAGCGAGGCAGAGGCTCAGTTATCGTTGAAGAATGCGGCGCTGACGAAAATTGAACAACTTGAACGAGATAATGCTGAGCTTTTGGATCGATTGATGGAAGTTAAGATGAAAGAAGCCGAAAAGATGAACGAAATTAATGATTTGTATGCAGACATGTTACGGCAAAAGAAAAGCGCCGAATTGAGCGCCAAAGCGGAGGGACTGGCCGATGCATCAGCGGCAAGTTTGAAAGCTCTATCAATGTCAACCATGATGAGCAATGGCGTACCTTCGAGGAAGAAGCACATCTTACAAGCGAACAAAGGAGGCACACACCGCGTCGCCTTATCGCACGACTCCTTCACCCTTGCCTGCGCAGGGGACAATAGACTCGTGTCCATGTTCGACGTTGAAACTGGTGCGCATACGAGCGATTTAAGTGGCATGTTAGGATCAGTGTTAGACGTATGCTTCTCTGCGGATGACACCATGGTGCTCGGTGCTTCGACAGATTGTTCGCTACAGCTCTGGGATGCGCTATCAGGCCGTGTGAAACATCGACTCACTGGACATGCACAGAAAGTAACTTCAGCGAAGATGAGTCAAATCGATGCAAAACGTGCAGTTTCTTGCTCTCAAGATCGAAACATCAAAGTCTGGGATCTTAATCGCGGACACGCACTATCATCCATGTTGACACCGAGCAATGTTTATTCAGTCGCCTTTGATTCTTCTGAACAACACGTGTGCTCCGGACACTTTGATGGCTCTGTTCGAATTTGGGATGTTCGAACGAATGACATCAGTCAAGAATTCTCGGCCCATACCTCAATCATAACAGCCGTAACGACCATGCCAAACCAGAATGAACTCTTGACCAACAGTCGGGACAATACGCTCAAGCTCCTTGACATTCGTACTTTAGATGTCGTTCGAACCTTTTCAGCGCCGAAGTATCGCGTCGGAACCGATTGGAGCAATCCATGCGTGTCTCCAGATGGGCAGCACATCGCCTCTGGTGGTGCTGATGGCGGTTTGTTCATATGGCGCGTCGAGGATGGACGACTCATGACAACTCTGCACGGTCACGACGCTGTTGTTGCGACGTGCGCATGGAGCACGGCCGGTCTAGCCTCGGCGTGTAAGAATGGTGTTTGTTTGTTGTGGGTATAGTTCTGCATTTAGAATATAGAGAATGTGATTTCAATCGCAACTAGAGAATATTATTTCGTGGACAACGCCTTTTCCATGTGAGCAATTTGAGCGCGCCACGTAGAAATTTTCGAGCTCAACTCCTTCCATTGTTCCCCACCGAACACACGATCGGTACATCTAGTGAAAACTACAAGCTGCTTCGCTTGGTCCATTTTAGCATCGACGACAGACGCACCAACCGCGCGCACAATCAACTCCTCAACCTCGCCAGCCTCACACTGCAACGCCTCCTTCACCTCCGCGTACGTCACTTCACCCTTCTTGCCAAGCGTCGAAAGCGCCATCGAACGCATTTTTGCCAAGCAATCGCTTTCGGACAAACCCAAGCCAGAGATCAACTTACCATCTGACTTAATCAAAGCATTGTAATCGCTCACCGACCCAGTCAAGAGCGTGGATAACAACTTGAACACGCCTTGGTTGGATTTTTGCAAGTCTTGCACCGCTTTGAGTTCTAAGAAATCCCCCTCGAACATCGTCGGAGAGTTGATGAATGCAAACGCAGCTTCCTTTGCGATATCCGCGGCTTCAGCAACCGAACCGGCGTCGCCCTCGAACGTCGCTAAATATTTGATCATGCACGCAAACAACTCTTCGTCAGTGCTCTCCAAGTCTTTCAGCAGCTTGATGCAAAGCGCCAATACGCGTCTTTGCGTCGCCGCATCCTCTCCCCATGCCGTGACGTTCGCACTTGCATGTGCCACAAGAGTGGGTAACACGTCTTGTCGCTTCGCCTCCTTTGTGTACGCAGCGATCGCCTCAAACAATCCAAACTTCCCCGCCCCAGCCTTCGCGTCGTTGTACACAGAAATCGCACATCTCATGCGCAATTCCACGCGTTCGCTCGCACTCGCCGTGACACATTCCATAACACGTTTCATCGATCCTTCGTCCTCTCGCGCCAAGTTCGCCATAACGTGCACCACTCCCGCCGTCTCCTTGTCCCCGCCGTCGGAGAACAGCGTCGGCGCCGCCTCGATCAAAGCCCCGAGCACTTCCGCATCCGACTTCGCCATCAACGCCTTGGCGTACTTCTCCGCTTCGCCATCTACCACCTCAACGCTCGCCTTGCCATCCTCCCCTTCCGCGCCAGGCGCCACCACCGAACTCGCCCGTTCGGTTTCGCCGTGGATCAAAACCCCCAAGACCTCGCACGCGCTCTGCAGCGCTCGGCGGGGTTCGTGTTCGACGAACACCATGCTTCGTGTAGCGCGTGTGAACGATCCCAAGTGTGCGCGTGTGCGGCACCGCTGCGAAGGGTGTCGACCTCGGACCGTCGTCGTCGTATGTCGTCCCACGTCGTCGCGCGTCGTCGCCACTCTTCCCGAGGGGCCAGCCGTCGTCGTCAATCATCATCGGTCGCCGCCATTTTTGTCGTGTGTGACGCCGAATGTCCGAACATTGCATCTGCACGCGAATCCGCGTGCGAACGTGCGTGCGAACGTGCGCGCGTCGTCGTCGTCGTCGTCGTCGCAGTGGTTGGCGTCCGCAGTCGTCGGTGGGGACACGCATGGACGAGGACGACGCGGACGTGGATGACGGGGGAGATGACGTCATCGTGAACCCCACACGCGTGCGACGAACGATAGAACGCGCGATGCGCATGACGCGGGTGTTGTGCGATGGCGTCGATGGAGGACGAGGAGGAGGACACGCGCGTGGGACGACGAATCACCACCAGTGGTGTGCGTTGGAGGAGATTATGCACGAAGTCAACGCCAACGCCGTGGATGGTACGGTGATTGAACGACAGTTGAGCTTGTTGAATTTCTTACCCACTGGGTGCGATGGCATTGATGACGTCTTGGGCGGGGGGGTGAGACAAGGGCAAGTTACAGAGATTACCGGGCCGAGCGCGTGCGGAAAGACGCAAGTGTGCTTGTCCGCGGCGGCGTCCGCGGCTGCACTTGGGCATCGCGTGGTGTACGTAGACACCACGGGAGGATTTTCTGGGTCACGCATTCGGGATTTCCATCGCGGGTTCGTCACCGAGGATGCCGATAAGCAGGAAGTGGCTGAACATTTGAAACAAACGTTGAATCTGATTGCCATTCATCGCGTGCACGACGTGTTTACACTGTTGAATCTGTTATCGCAACTCGGGGAAGAGGCGAGCGAGGACGATAATAATCCTGAACATGCCACCATGGGCTTGCTCGTTATTGATTCTTTATCATCTTTGCTCTCGCCATTACTCACAAAGGCGCATCATCAAGGATATACCGTCATGGCTACTGTCGCCGCGATGTTGCGCGGGTTGGCGACGACGCGCAAGACGGCGGTGCTCTACACCAATCACACCGTAAGCACTGGCCAAGACGCCGCAGCAGACGACCAAGGTGGAAATCTCAAACCAGCTCTTGGCACGCGCTGGACTTCCGTGCCTCATCGTCGATTACGGTTGTCTAGAATCCAGGGCACCGCTTGGAACTCAGCCTCTGTCATTTACGGCGTGAGCGCAAAACCCGTCAAATATCGCGTCGGGCGTAACAACATTCACAGTGATTCTTAACGCGTGCGCATCGCACTCATTCTTTTGTTCTTTTGATGTTTGTAATCATAGTACTGTATTGTAGCTGTGTTTTATTCGCCGCCTACTCTCGCCTTCTCGCGACGCGCGCGCTCGAAAACCACACCAGCGATTGGCGGACATTGCCCTCGCGCACCACATACCCAAGCGCGCGCTTTTCGTGCGTGCGCGTGTGAGTGAGTGTGCGCGCGCGTGTAAGTGAACGCACATTCGAAACTACATCACACATTCGCGTCGCGTGCCACCATGTCTTTGACGGCGACACCCGCGCCGCGCGCGTGGCGTGCCAGCGCACCGCAGCGGCGCACCCACGGGGATCGCGCGCGCGTCCACGGAGTTGACAGCGCGATGCAACGACAGGCGCGCCAGCGGGTGGTGATGCGATCATCGTGGCGTCCGCAAACGCGCGTGATGTCACCGTTGGTACGAGCGCGAGAAGTACCAGGGGAGCTCCCGTTGGTGGACCCCGAAGACTTGGTGCTTCTCGACGGCGAAGTGGGGCCAATCGTGCGGGCGGCGCAAACTGATGCGGATATTGATCGTGAGGCGTGGTACTTGCGAGCTATTTTAACTGCGAACGTGTACGATGTGGCGATTGAGTCCCCACTCGACCGTGCATCGCGTTTAAGCGACCGCATCGGGGCGAACATTTATTTAAAGCGCGAAGACATGCAACCCGTGTTTTCCTTCAAGTTGCGCGGTGCGTTTAATAGAATGAAGCAATTGAGTCAAGAGGAGCTAGATAGAGGAGCAATCACCGCATCGGCGGGTAACCACGCGCAGGGGGTGGCGCTTTCTGGGCAAAAGCTTGGATGTAAAGCTATCATCGCGATGCCAGTGACAACGCCAGCTATCAAGGTTGAAGCGGTGCGACGCTTGGGCGGAACGGTAGAATTGGTGGGTGAAAACTTCGATGCAACGCAGGCGTATGCGAAGAAGCGAGCCAAAGAGGAAGGGTTGACCTTCATTCCTCCCTTCGATGATCCTTATGTGATTGCTGGTCAAGGTACGGTTGGCGTAGAGCTCTTGCGTCAACTGCCGTCGACGGATATTGTCTTTGTCCCCATCGGTGGTGGGGGCTTGGCGGCGGGTATCGCGGCGTATATTAAGGCGATTCGTCCCGAAGTCAAAGTAATCGGTGTGGAACCAGCTGGTGCAAATGCAATGGCGTTGTCACTTGCTCGCGGTTCGCGCGTGAAGTTGTCCAAGGTTGATGGATTTGCCGACGGCGTAGCGGTGCGCGAGCCAGGACGAGATTGCTTTGAGATTTGTCAGGCAATGCTTGACGGTATCATCACAGTCAAGACGGATCAAATTGCAGCTGCCATTAAGGATGTTTTCGGAGACACACGTTCCATTCTCGAACCTGCTGGTGCGGTTGCCGTGGCAGGTGCCAAGGCGTATTGTACCGCGCACGGCGTGACAGGAAATGTCGTCGCCATTACGTCGGGAGCAAACATGAACTTTGATCGTCTTCGTGTGATCTCAGAGATTGCAGATCAAGGTGGTAAAGAAGAAGCGACCTTATTAAGCATTATTCCGGAAAAGAATGGCGCCTTTAAGAAGTTTGTGGAGACTGTAGGGGACAGAAGTATCTCTGAATTCAAGTATCGAATTCAAGATGCGAACGCGAGAGTATTGTACTCTATTGTGGTATCCAATCAAAGTGAGGTTGAGGACACTATCAAACGAATGAAAGCGCAAGGATTCGAGACTGTTGATTTGTCAAACGACGCTACGACGCAATTTCACCTTCGTCACATGACGGGTGGTAGAGTGAAGGTTGAAAATGAGGTGCTGTACAAGGTTGAAATTCCTGAACGCGCAGGCGCGCTTGGAAACTTCCTCGACTTCATCAGCCCCAAGTGGGCGATTACGATGACGCACTATCGATCAGACGGTGGACGTGTTGGTCAAGTATTATTTGGCATTCAGGTTCCCGACGCAGAGCGCGATGAATTCGAGAAGTGCCTGAACGAGTGCGAGTATTCATACGATAACATGTCGAGTAACATCGCCTTCCAAACCATGTTCGTCAACCATTAACACTCACTTTAGACTAGCCTTTAGTTGTACTATTACAATCAATCTTATAAATCGACTTTGAGTTCAATACGAGGCACGGTGACGTGATACGATCCAACGTCGATATCGAACGAGAATCGTTCTCCAGATGCGAGCTTGCCCTCAGCCTCTGGAGCGACGCTCGAGACATCCCAACGCAAGCACCCCTTCACTCGTTCGTTCAACTCCAAATCCGCCGTACGTAACCCCTTTTTCTCTTGATGAAATGTTTGCAATTGCCATCTAATGCCCCATTCATTCGTTGTCCCATCGAATTCCCCCACCCCACGAAGCGAAAGCGGCCCGTACGTCACGCGCTGCGTAAATGCCTCAATCTTTTTATCTTCTGGTTCAATCTGAATCTTCTTCATCACGCGCCAGAACAAAGGTGTTTTGCCTTCAAAATCGACTTGGTCGTCATCAACATCATCATATTCACCACTCCGCGCGTTCGATTTCACCGAGAGCAAGTATCTTCTCGCGTGCACGTCAAATCGCATCCCGACGGATGTGTGCCCAATGCTACGCGCGAGATACCCAATCCGTCAGTCACTCGAACACGCGCGCGCACCGCATTCGACCACCGCGCGCGACATCGACCTCATCGTCGCCTTTGCTCGCGTTCACGTACCGTTTCTTCATCTTAATCCTATACTCTGGGTTCAACTCGAACGAATATCGCTCATTCACATCGTTCAGGTGTTCTTCGCACGCGCGCAACGCCGTGTTCACGCCCTCGCACACCGCACGCACGACGCTGAAACGTCCACCGTTCGATCGCGTCTTTACATTCGTCGTCGTCGTCGTCGTCGCATCGCCCATCGCTCCCTCGGTCTCAACGCTGCGACGCGCGCCCAGTCCACGAGTGGCGTGCTCCAGCGAGGAGGCTGGCGCCAGACAACCATAAGAGCGGCTGAGGGTACGTGTCCCGTGTGTGTGTGTGGTGTGTGTGTGTGTGTGTCGCACGGACGTCGACGCGTCAGTGCGCGACTCGACGACGACGAGGACGAGGACGATGATGATGATGATGATGATCACCACGAGCACGCGCGTGGGCGCGATGCGATTGTGTCGATCGACGACGCGAACGCGACCGAGCGCGGTGTGCGCCGCCTGGAGTAACCGACGACGACGTGGAGGCGATGGGCGCGACGACGCGAGGAGGTATGCGAGGACGACGACGACAATGGCGACGGGGATTAAAACTATAGTTGACGCGCGTGGAATGTTCGTGAGGACGTTCGCGTCATCAAAGAAGAATAAAGCGGGCGAAAAAGGTGAAGCGGTTGGCGACGACGACGACGACGACGACGACGACGAGGAACTGGACGAAGACTTTGACGTGGAGGAAGAAGTGACGATGGAGGAGTTCGACGATGACGATTCGGGTACATATATCGATACCGCAGGGACGATTTACGGGGATGTAGCCCTCAAATGTTTGCAAGAAGTGTTGGATAGCGCAGAGTTTAAAGGTCAGTATGAAATTTTCTCACTCAAAGTGAACGAGTCGCGCAGGCGCGTGTTAGTCAGCATTGACAAAGTCGATGATAAGTTTGGATCTCCAACATTAGACGAACTTACGTCTATTGTTCGAGCACACAATGCGTTACTAGAACTGAAAGGTTTTCCTGACGATGTAGCCGTGGAGACGGCGAGTCCGGGAGCGACGAGGAATTTGCGACTTCCACGTGAGCTCGAGCGCTTTTCTGAATTGACAATGCGAGTGACATACAAGGGCACGGTGGAAAAACCTGATGCTAAGAGTGATATCACTAAAGTGGTAGACATTGATGAGATCGACGACAGCGAAGTTGTGTTCAAGCTTGCAGATGTGGAAGAAAATCGTCCCGCGAAAAAGGGCCAAGGTATGAATAAGAAGAGTCGAGAGTGGCGCCTTCGCATGCCACTCGATGCTGTGGTGCGAGCGAATCTATTCATAGATATTTAATTCTAATTTTGCTAGGAATGTTTTCTACTTCTTCTTGTCTTCCGCTAGAAAGTTACCGCCAAAACTACGCGACACGATGTCAAACAAACTCCACGTGATGGCTTGTTGCACAGTACGTCTCGCCACGCGGGGGAGAGAACCCACCCACAACGCGCGCCAGCCCTCTTCTTTGATGATTTTTGTCAGCGACACAGGAACTCGCGAACCTCCACTGCGCGCTTGCATCATTCGACCGAGCTGTACTCGAGTACGAATGACGTCTGGTGGATGAGTCATAAACGTCGCCCCAGCGCCGGCGAGCGCCCCAGCGACAAACGTATCAAATGCTCCCGTCTCACGTTGCTGTAACCGCGCCACTTCACTCATGAGTGAACGAGTCTGCGTAAATAATAAGAGATTCAACCCAGAGAATGGCGCATCCCTCATTACCGTCGTTCCTACCCCACTAAACAAGCCGCGCGACCCCTCCTTACGGGCCACTTCCGCCAAAGCTGTAAACACCCCCTTACCCTGCACTCCTCCGTATTCCATTCGAGTCTTCACCACAGTAATTGGATTTAACAGTACTGCCGCTACCGTGCGCGCAGATGCGCCAGCAGTAAACATCGTCACCGATCGCGTGAATGAGCTCTCTGTCTTCGCGCCCTCGCGTGCGCTAAACTCCTTGGTCACGCGCTCGAGGAGAAAGAAATACAACCCAGCCCCCGCGGTAGTTCGCATGCACGACGCCGATACACCTCGCCACAATCCTTTCACGCCTTGTTGTTGCACGACTTCTCGAGTGATGGTCACCATACCTCGCGCGCCAGACAACTTTTGCGCCTGCATCCTCGTCTTCACCACTTCGAAAGGTTGCAAAAGCACGGATGACGTCAAGCCCGCGCTGGCGCCACCGAAGAAGCTCGCGAGCGGATTCTTCTTCTTCGGCGCCGGCGTCTCTGCCGTCGCCACCGCCGCAACCATGGTTGCCCGATTCGTTCGAATCCGCGCGCGGATGACTGCGGAAGAACGCGAAAAAAGATGGCTTGGACGTCACAGGGCGTCGGGCGACGCGCAACGTAAAAGATGCCCCCGATTGCGCACCCCGAAGCGGTGACGTTGTGGAAAGATAAATCATCCACAGCGTGGGTGGCGTCGTACGACGCGTACGACGATCGCGTGCGCGCGTTGAACGACGCCAAGCTCGCCAAGCTCGATGCGTTTGTCACGCGCGAGTTGCCCGAGCTCGTCGAGGGACGGGAACCGCGGCACATCACCGGAGATGAGTACGTGAAGATCGTCGATTGGAAACTCACACGAGGGAAAAATAGACCTGGACTGCTGAACCGCGCGAAAGAGTTGAAAGATGACACTGTGCGCGAGGCGAGTACATTGGCGTTCGCTAAGGCTCGCGCGGCTAAAAGCGAAGCAGAAATGATTAGCTCGCTCGCACCGCTGACCGATCTAAGAGGATGTGGTCCAGCAACGGCTTCGGCTGTGATGGCAATTGTAGATGAACGATTTGCATTCTATTCCGACGAAGCGTTCGTCGTGGCGATCGGAAGCAAAGCAAGCAACTACACGCTTGCGCGATATCGTGACTTTTTGCACGCGATGACGCGCAAATGTGAAGAATTGAATGACAAATCGAACGCATTAACCGTGAGCCGTCTCGAACGAGCTCTTTGGAGTGCGGCATCGCTTTCCATGGCGAAAAAGATCGTGAAAAAGATGTAGCTTTTAGGCATGTTGTAAAATTAAATAATTTTCTGTTCTGCAAGCGCTAACTACGTCTCAAACAAGTGAGGAAGATTCGATCTGACTACGTCCATGAGAAGCTGCACGTTCAGCGGTTTGAGAACGAAATCGTTCATACCAATCGCCATGCATTCATCCTTGCTCATACCCTGGATACCCGATGAAACGCCAATAATCGGTACTTTGGCAATGTCTAACTCAAGAAGTCGAATTTGCTGCGTTGCCTCCAGCCCATCTAGCACGGGCATTTGACAATCCATCAAAATCAAGTCAACGTCAAGGCCTTGTTTGCACGCATCTACAGCTTTTTTACCATCACTCACGATTTGCAAGTCAACGTTGCCAATTTTCCTGAAGAACGCTTTCACGATCATTTGTGTCGGCATACTATCCTCAGCATATAAAACTTTGAGCTTTCTAGACGGATTAAAGGCCTTAGGGGTGACGACGTCTTGAGCGGTTTGCTGTGCATTAATTTGCAACCGAACTTCTTCATTCTGATCCAACTTGGAGCTCGCGCTACGTAAGATACGCATGCGCGAAAACTCATCGTTCCCAAGCGCAACAAGCATGTCAGCGACCGTTACTGCGAGGCATTCCACTGGCCCTCTTGCTCTCACCGTAGCCGTGCGATAACCACGGATGTCTGGACGTTTTTCTCTTATTCCTTCCATTGCCTTGAGAAAGGCAATTTCTCCCACAATTTCCCCTGCTACTCGCACGACCAAGACGTCAGACTCTTCCTCAGCAATGGTGTCCAAGTCAACCCCCAAAGCGTCAATCAACACATCACATTCGCCCTTATTGATGAAATACATGACTTCTCCAATATCTCCTTTACGCATGAGAATATCACTGTCCTTGAATTCCACCAAATTGAACGCTGGTTGCAAGACTGCCGCCAAAGGATCGGTCCGAATAGCGCTGGCAATTTCTTCTTCTGTAACCTCGACGACGGCGTGTGGAGATTCTGTGAGTGGACGATCCAAGGGTTTCTCACCCCTACTCGTAATCCAAGGATGAGCCATCACGCCTGCAATGTCTAATCGTGTTACTGGATCGACACACAGCATCTTACGCAAAAGGTCCTTAAAGTCATCCGACAGCTGTGGCTCAACCGGGAAGGTGAGGTCTTGTGCCAGCGCCATGGCTACAATCTGAAACACCGTCTTCCCCGTGAATGGTAGCTGTGCACACGCCATATTATACATGCATACTCCGAGTGACCATATGTCAGCCCTAAATGGGTCATAACCTGCCTCTGCGAGGACTTCTGGTGCTAAAAATGCTGGAGTTCCCACCATGCGCTTGGCCACGCCCGAGGACGAAACCAGGTCGTGAATAAAACTCACACCAAAGTCTGCAAGTTTGACTTCACCACCCGTGCACTTGAGCATGTTCTCTGGCTTCAAATCCATATGAGCAATGTTCAATGAGTGCAAATAATCCAATCCTAGCACGATATCGCGCGTATAACTCAATAACGTGTTTTCCTCGACGGGCACCCGATTATACCTAGTGAAAATCGGCCCTTCTTGGCAATACTCTAATACTAAAATCAGCTCTTTCTGCTCAGCGTCGTCAATCACCTCATGCATTGTACGAATATTTGGGTGATTCAACTTCTTCAGCACCGCAATCTCTTTCCGCACCGCCTTCAATGAGTTTGCACGAGCATCCGTCCATTTAATCGCGTACAAATGATTATCCAATTGATTCATCGCCAACTTCACCTTGGAATGCGCCCCACGGCCGAGATCCTTGATTAATATGTACTGGTTCAGCTGATTAAAGCTTTGGTCTCCCATCTGAACTCGCGTTGTGGTCATCGTCGACGTTATCTTCGTCGACGACAGTCGAGTCATCGTCGACGGGAGCACGCCGCTCGCGCTCGCCCCCGACGTTGTCGCGGAGTTTGTCATCGAATAACTCTCTACCTCGCGCGTTAAATCGCTGCATGACCCCCCCGATCCTGATGATATCGTATTGTATTGCACAAGCTTGCGATGAACTTCTTCGGTGTCCCATATGCACGCGTTTTCTTCCCCGTCACCCTGGCGTGGTACGCCATGAGGCGCTTGGGGCGGCACATGATTACGCGAGCCTCGAGCGCCCGCGTCCCCGCCGCCGTCATCGCCGTCGACACCGCGGCGTGAGGATTTGTTTTTCCTCCGCGTCTTGCTGAATTTAGCCCCCATCGCCGCGCGCACGCGCGCGCGTGTGTGTCGCACGCGTCGTCCAACGCGTCCGTCAGGGGCGCCGCTCGTCGGGCCTTTCGGCCTTTCGTTTTTTTGAGCTTCCATTTGACCAATCACGACCAGACACACAACCAGGCACGGGGGCCACGTCAGCCTGGCACCCCGAGGCCTTTGCCTTGGTGGTTCTTGATGGCGCTTGTGTGTGGTGATTGACGCAGACGCGCGCGCGCGCGCGCGAGTGGTTGTGCCCATCGCGCACCCTTCATGGACATCGACGCCGAGGTGGATGCGTTGTGCCAACATTGCAAGCGATTGGGACACCCAAACGCAACCGGGGCGATCGTGGTCAGTCGTCAACCAAAGACAAGTTTTGGATTAATACTAACGACGACGACGTGTTTTACACACAGGTGAAATTCGGCGTTCTTTTCAAGGATGAAACGTGCGCGAACACATTTGAAGCGTTGAACGGTACGCTTCGAGCGGCAAAGAAACGGAAGAAGCTTACGTTTCAGGGAGAAATGCTTTTACAAGGCGTGTCTGACGACGTCGACATCACACTCCTTGAGTAGATGGATTGAACAACTTCTTTAGAACTAGATGGATATATATGAAATATTAGTAATAAATATATGTAGACTTCGCGTGAACGAACATCGAATCGCAGCGCGCCTATAGAGTAGCGACCCAATCGCGAACCGCGTCGTTCACGAGCGTTGGTTTGTCATCTTGTACGCAGTGTCCTTGGCCATCAAATTCGATAAAGTCCGTACGAAGATTGCGAGTCTTGGGAAGATTGACGAAGTACTGCCCAAGTGGAAAATCCAAAGGCGTGATGGTGTCGCGTGATCCCCAAAGTATCAAAATTGGGCACTTCACGCTTGGCATGAGCTCCTCCGGCCGCGGTCCCGCTGGTCCTGTCAAAATGTTTACGAAGGCTCTAAACGCACCATCACGCGAGGCAGCACCGCAAATAGATTTGACCAGTGCGTCATCTACTCGCGACTTGTCCATATACACGTTTTCCAACGCACCACGGACGTTTTCTTCACCTCTTACATTGGTAAAGAGTGGTTTTGCCACAGATTCAATTTTGAGCACCGTGTCGATGATGAATAACACAACATTGAATATGGGGACCACAAGCTTGTACTGCAAACCAAAACCATCGAAATCGCCATCGAGTCTTTTGACTTTATTGTTCATCCCGCCTGCGCAGTTGATTAACACGATACCTGCGGCGATATCTGAAGCTTCTGCGGCGACGTGCACGGCGGCGAGTGAGCCGATAGAGTTCCCGACCAGCACAGCAGGTTCGCCAACGACGTTTTGAACAAAATCTATAACTTGATCGCGCCAGAATTCCATTTCGTATGGCACGTCTGGCTGCGAAGATGCCCCAAATCCAACTAAATCGATCGCAAAGACTCGGTGCGACTTTGCCAACTCGTCGATGTTATCTCTAAACTGAAAGCTCGACACGCCAAAGCCGTGGATTAACACGATTGGGGTTCCGCTCGCACCCGCCTGCCGGTAGGCTACTTCATGTCCACGCCACGTGTGCATCGATAACTCCCCCATAGCTGTCGCACTCGCGCTCGCCGCTTGGTGTCGACTCATCCGTCGCAACGTTGGACGGCGTTGATGACGCGCAACCAACGCGCGCACTGCGCTCGACGTCGTCGTAGACGCCGTCATCGATCGCGCGCGTGCTGAAGTATCAATCATGTTCACGTTCTACCTCTGTAATTCACGTTCTCGCGTGCGCTGTCGCTGGGTCGTCCAACGAGTGTCGCGCGCGCCTCTCTCGCGCGTCTGCGCAGCTGCTGCGATGCTGGCCCGCTGCGGGCGAATTCGACGGGCGACCGTGATTCGAGGTTCGATGTTCTAGGGTACAGATTCATCGTATTGTACATGTGGTTTTGCCTATCACCGGATTTATACCCCCAAGACACCCCCACGACGTCACGCGCGCACCCTCGCGCGTCGACACACACGCGCCGCACGCGATGTCATTCACCGCGCGTTTCGCTAACCTCGTCAGCCCTGTGGCCAGATGTGCCACGGGCATGCCAACGCGTGCGAGACATGCCGTAGTTGCGCGCATCCAACGCGCGATGTTTGCCAGTGGGGGCGATGGTAACAACATCACAGAGGACCTCATGAACTCGATGCGCGGGAAGATATCAGACGGTTTAGAGGCCGATAGCGTTGTGGTGCGTGATGAGAGTGGTAACGGTCGTCACGTATCGATTAAAGTCGTATCAAAGATGTTCGAAGGGAAGAGTTCGGTGAATAGACAGCGCATGGTGTACAAAACAATTTGGATGGAGCTCGAGCAAGGGCCAGTTCACGCCGTGAATGAGATGGTGACGTTGACTCCGGACGAAGCGGCGAAATAATCAATTTGTTTATCTACATAATACTAGTCATTCTGCTATGAGATTTTTAGAGTTCACATCGAAAATGCTTCACCCCAACAGCCAACCTTGCGCGCCAGATGCCGCTTTGTCAGTAATTTTCACCTTCTTCTGCCGTAAATGCCAAGCTCGACCCGTTGCTTTCACTTCCTTCACGCGTTTTATGATCGCAGTTGCACCATTGAATGTTCCATTCGTAGCCTGTCCGCACAAGTAGCATTCATTGGATGATGCGTGGTGTTTGAGCGCGCAGTTTTCGCAAAAGTAGTGCTTGCAAGCCGTTACGACCGGGAACTTGGCATCAACCCAAGGAGTGTTGCATATCCCGCACCCAACAGGAAGTTCATCATCTAACTCTTCCTCGGATTCGTTCGCGATGCCGTCTTCACCTAGCTTTTCCATTCGCGCTTCTTGCTCCTTCCGCGCCTTCTCTTTGATTTCCCAGTCGCGGTCTATCTGCCAACCTTGCTTATAGTCACCTCTGTCGTGTATAAATTTGCACGAATCACCCCACCCACAAAAACCGGTCTGCTTGTAATCCTTGCAAATGTCTGGCTTGTAATCTACGACAAAAGTTGAGCGAATATTTGTAGCCGCTCGCACCGGACCGTGCGCTCCACGACCCTTTTCGCTTGCAATGGTTTGTTCTCTTCTAAATCCAGCACGATAGTCCACGTATGCGTTCGTACCCCGATATTTCTTGTCATCATCAAAGCCTTCCGCACGCTCGACCGCCTGTTTCAGTACTTGCTCGCGCAATGCGCGTCCATCTCGGTCCTTGGCAGTTTCAATTTCGAGCTCCGCCGTCGCGCCCATGTCTCCACGTTTTTGTATCGTTTTGTCTCCTTCAAACGCGAAGCGTTCGTAAGTAGCTTTTCCGTCGCGTGAGCTTCCTCCCAGTGCAACGTTCTTTGTCCTCTTCGTCGTACTCACTTCACTATTGTCTCGCTGACCCGGGTCGTGCGCGTCTTCCTCGGACGACGATGTTGCCTTGCTCGCACGCTTTCGCACGTTTCCTCGGGCGCCGGCTCGCTTCTTAAACCCGAAAGACGACGACGCTGGTTTTGAATTTGTTTCTCGAGCGGGTACCGCCCCGTCGCTCGCGTCTGCCATGGCTAGGCACTCGAGTGGAAGCGGTGCATTGTGACGGTCCAGGCGCGCGGCTAGACTCGGAAGTCCGCTTTCCGGATTAAAAGTTCCGCCTAGCGAGGGCGGATTCGCCACTCTCCAACGCCGTCAAGCGACACCTGACGAGCCAAATGGGTGAAAAAAAGATTGTTCTCGTCACCGGTGGCACTGGATTGGTCGGCAGTGCTATCCGCGAAGTCATAGAGGCTGAGAAACCTGCCGACGAAGAGTGGGTCTACGCCTCGTCCAAGGTACGTCCAACACCCGCGGTGCAAAGCACTGGTGCTCATGGAAAAACATTCATTCACGCGACAGATTATCACCTCGCAACTTTCCATGTTACGACTGACGCTTCTGCTTACGTAGGATGCTGACTTATGCGATCCGGCGTCGACGGCGGCGTTGTTCGAAAAGTACAAGCCAACACACGTGATCCACCTCGCTGCTCAAGTAGGTGGCTTATTCGCAAACATGGTGCGTAAAAGAGCGGCGCAATCGAATATATGTAAACATTTTCATCATTCAAGCACGAGCGCGACGAGTGTAGCACTGACACATGCGCATTTCATGGTCGAACAGAAATATAAAGTTGAGTTCTGGCGAAACAACATCGCGATGAATGACAACATTTTTCAAGAGTGTCACAAGAGAGGTACGCTTGCACGCGCTTCAGCTATCTCATATGTACTGAGAGTCGCATCTTTCGTTGTTTTAGGTGTTAAGAAGCTCGTGTCGTGCTTATCGACATGTATCTTTCCGGATAAAACAACGTTTCCCATCGACGAGACCATGATTCACGACGGACCTCCACACTTCTCGAATGAAGGATACGCCTACGCGAAGAGAATGGTTGATGTGCAGAATCGTATGTATAAATCACAACATGGTTGCAACTTCACGGCGGTCATTCCGACAAATATCTTTGGCAAACACGACAATTTCCACTTAGACGATAGCCACGTCATTCCGGGCTTGCTCCACAGAGGATACCTATGCAAACAAAAAGGTGAAGACTTCATGATCTGGGGAACGGGCAAACCTTTGCGCCAGTTCATCTTCTCCACCGATCTCGCACGATTGATGATTTGGACCTTGAGAGAATACGAAGAAGCTGATCCGATCATTCTTTCAGGTACGCTTGAGCATCGCAACGTACTTCGCCCACAGAATTATTTCAGAAATATTTCAACTGAATTTCCGCAACATGCGACTGACCCATGGCTTGTTTTATCGTAGTTGGAGAAGAAGACGAAGTGAGTATCGCCGACGTTGCACGTTCGGTCGCGAAAGCTCTTGATTTCCAAGGAGAGATCAAATTTGATACTGAGAAGGTACGTTCTATTTCTATCGAAATAATTCCAAATAATTAATTAAATCCAATCAAATATAGGCTGATGGACAGTTTAAGAAGACAGCGAATAACGCCAAACTTCGTAAATACTTGCCAGATTTCAAGTTCACGCCTTTCGACGAGGCTATGGACATCACAGCAAAGTGGTTCCTTGAGAATTATGATGTTCCCGGAGCTATTAGAAAATGATGAATTAATAATTAAATTGAATTGTTCGACATCAGCGCAACCAATTCGAAATACTTCCCGATGCTTTTGTAGACTGTATATCGATATATTATTCGTCCATGTGTCGAGGTCTCGAAAACATCTGTACGAGTCTCGAGTTCTCGATGGTTAACAAAGATTTATTTAAATAGACATGGCAAACATCAATTTATATAGTACCTGTACGCTATTTCATCCGCAAAAAGCTTCGGCACTAATCACGCCGAATTAATTGATATGCTTAAAAGTCGCCACGCGAGAGCCACAAGAAGAGACGAATATTTACACAACAAAATATATCGTACAATTAATTAATTCGATTCCTGATTCAATGGAGTTTTGAATTATATCACGTAGAATCTCTTTCTCATGCAATGAATTAATTGCGGAGTGTACTGAGCTGATTCGACAACAGATTTTCATTTTCGTGCCCGATCACACGTTTTGATGCGGTACGATCGACGTTTTGTGTACAAGCAATTATACAATTATTTTCACGCAGCATAAGTTCAGAAGTGTATAATGCTTAGATCAAATTGCTACGTTTACTAACTATTACCCATCACATCTTGCCATGTGCTACTCTCGTCATTCACACCCAGCCAATTACTTTCCCACATGTTCCACTCTACGAGTTCATTCATGGAGTTCAGCGGCCTTTCATCTGATGCTGTCGCACGCGAGCCAGAGCCAACACAGCTCACATTTTGCCTATCGGCCCAAATGGTGTCGTGATCCCAACTACCGCGCTTTTTCGCCACCGTGTGAGCTGCAAATATCGCCATATTCCACAGTGATGTCATGCGTGCATCGGATCGACTCGAATTCGTCATTTGTTCAGCTTCACCACTTTGACTTGAGCTGTAAAGAATGTGCCTTTCTCGGTCATCTGGAAATTCTGGCATGCGGTGAAGAGTCATCGCCCTGCGACAGGTCGAAAGAGCTTTTTCACAATAGCTATCGCTCATGTATCCCCCAAATCCCACGAGTAAGCACAATATGCACGACTTGAGCATCACACACTCAAACGAGAAGGGAGCTAGGTCTGTGGCACGTTCTGCGTTCGATAGAGCGCAACGCAGGTAGAGCTTTCGGAACTCCACCAAGTCACTACGTTGATGACTAGGTCCAAATCCCCTGTATTTCAAGAAAAATTTTCTTGGGAGCTTTTTAGAGTCCCACGACTTTTCCGTGTAAAGATGAGACAGACGAACGTGCATTTTAGCTCGCCAGAGATGTACTGCCGCCAACGCAAGCTTTTCTTCCTGAGGACCGCTGATGGTTGCCAAAATATCGTCATGCAGTGTTCGATTCGTGCGCTGAACACGGCGGGCTATCTTTTGTATATCTAATGGTCTAGAGGAATCGCCATCAAACTCTCCGGCAACAAGTTCCTCGACCGTTGAAGGAGAAGATTCGACCAAAGCCTTCAGGCGCTCCATTCGTTTATCTCTTTGACGTGCACTGAGCTCTTCTAAGGGTCGATAAGAGTCGAATTTTGCGCTTGCGATGATCACCTAAACATTTGTTAAAACGCAAACATCCGCTTGGACATAATAGGGCCGAGCGTCGGCTTTTGACGCCTAGCTGTTGTCCATTTCAGTTAGACAATTGTATGAGTTTCTCTTCGTCACGTGCGTGGTGGTTCATCATGTTTAAGATGAATGTTTTCTTTTACAATTCAAGGCTACTACTAGTTCTACAATTGCCATCTAATTTTCTATTTCATCAATCACGCAATCACCAATTCAAATGTCAAAAGTGCAAAGATGAATGAGACGAGTATCCGTGTGCGTTCAGAACCAGCCAACTGATAGAGGTAGCCCCCACAATCAGCGATATATATTGGTTCACACGCATCGGTGATCAGAAGTGAATTGAATTTGCTAGCCGCTGTGGGATCATCATCATACCCACATTCTGGAGCTGGTAATACCGTACCATTAACATCCAGCCGCGCCGGAATTCTTGCATCACCTGCGCGTGTGACAACCATGCTGTCCGTGAATCCAGGGTAACACTGACAGACACCACTCACACACTCTCCATTACCTGCACATTCTGCACTAGTTGCTATCGATGGGTTTCTTGGGCACACCAGCACGACACCGCAATCTAAACCTTCAGGTGGAGTAACACCCGCGGTCTCGTAACATTCGCAAGTAGTACATAGGCCAACATCGTTTTCGCAACTTGTCCCACTTGATGGATACTCACAATTCACGCATGCGCCATCAACACAATCGCCCCGACCACTGCAATGGTCGCACACCATAGTGCGACCGATTGCGTCGAAAGTACAGTTTGAGTTGGGGCATAGTGGTTGCGAGCAGTCGTCGCCAAAAAATCCATCTATACACTGGCAGACGTTGAAAGAACAAGTCCCTGATCGACTGCAATCGTTTGGACACTCATCTGGCAAATATTGCCAGAGATCATCTAGCCACTCTGTACAAATAACTTCGCCATAGCCATTAGCAGCTTGAATTGTGGCGTCGGTTGCTGCTAACCATGTTGAGTCGTCGGCCCCCACTACGGATACGCCATTGACTTGCAAGTAGCCATCACTGGTCATGGAGTATTTACTGCTCCACTCCACGGCAGAGCCAGTGACCGGATCGACATACGTACGTCCTTGCGTCGTCGCGTCTACTGCCGCTTGTGTTGCATCTGCATAGTAGACACCGTACAGGCAACCATGTCCTCCAAAGATCAACGTACGACCGCTCTGGCCTGAGGCGCCAGATCTCAATGCAGACGCCTGACCAACAGCAACCATTGTGGCACCATATCGACGAGATGGGAAGTCTCCTTCACCCTGAAGTAAAGACCAAACGTTTGACGAAACGTTGTACTGCCACATATCGCCAATCTCGTCGTCCCATGTTTTCCCTCCGTGTATGAGCATGATGACATCAGTTCCTTTGAGAACCACGGTTGCACTATGTCCGAATCTTGGATCAGGTCTAGCTTCATATCCTGTTACAGGAAAAAGCTCGGTCCATGAATTACTCAAGATATCATACTTCCAAATATCATTGAGAAAGTATTTGGATTCAAGAGACGGGTACTGGGTCGCATTACCTACAGGGTAAAGAGATACGAAATTGGACTGACCACCGTATGCGTAACCACCGAACAAGTATAAAGAGTCTTCATACGTCACAAGAGTTGGACTGATGCGACCGCGTGGTCCTGTCAAATCTCTATTTGCCGTACCATCCGCTTCAGTCTGCGAGGAATCACAAGTCGTGCACGTCGGCACAAGAAACTCCCACTCTCTTTCAGTTGCGTTGTACACCCAAATATCATCCATGAACAATGGTGAATCACCATTGTACACGACATCTGTATCATAATAGTACTGATCTTCCGCAGCTATAGTTCCCGTGGCGGACGTTTGGAGCAGACGCTGTGAGTGCCCACCAAACATAAACACAGCGTCGTAATATTCTGCTGTTGCGTGTTTCCAACGTCGTATGGGCCGATCTTTAGTATAATCTGCCTCTGCTTTCTTGCTCCAGAGTTTATTTTTGTAATTATAATGCCACAAGTCATCACAGTAGTCGTTGCAGTCGATACTTTCACCGCCGTATAAAACGAATGTATCGCGCTCGCCAGTCTCGCGGTTTAACACGATAGACAAAGAATGTCCTTGTCGGCCGCTAGGTACTTCTCTAATTTGTCTATTCTTTCCTTCCAGCAATAATGGCTGTGAATACGGTCGTAAACCAGTCCAGTCATAACATGTGGAGTTGTCGTTTTGACACGTTGAGCACTGGTCACACAACAGTTCATTCAAAGAATGTGCGACCCAGATTCCAGTGTTCCAATCATACATCCACATATCATTTAAGAAATCTCCATTGCTCGATGCCGCTTGTCCGCCGAATATGAACATTTCTGAATCGTCCGTAACCACTGCGGCGTGCCCAAAACGTCCAGGCGGACCAACTTTGCCTAAGAACCCAACGTCCCCTGTCGGTGATTGCTTGGCAAACGGATTCCCGGCGCGTGCAGTAGGAAGTATTGCGCTCACAATCGCTATCACAACCAGTGATATCGCCGGATAACGCATACAACGTCGTCCATACATCGTCATATTTGTAGAACACGATGTGGCGTTCAAACGAGCCGCGTGCTGGCATCGCGTCGCCCACTCGACGTACGGCACGCCTGATGCGGTCCGCGCGTGATTTACGCATGTAAGGCAAGTGTCATCTATTTCTATAGTCGGAACGCGTCGTCGTCGACGACTCCGACACCGCTCGTCGCGTCCCATGCGTGCGACACAGTGACCACGGCTGGCGCAACGGTGCGCCCGACGTGCCGCTGGGCCCCTCACACGCGTACACGTACGATGGAGTCGTTAAACGAGCGACTCAGCGCGCTCGCGGGTGAGCAAGATCAAACCGTGCGCGTGGATGGATACCGCGTCATAGCTCGAGAAGTCGTGCGTGAGTGCGCACGCGACGACAAAGACGCGGTGGGGACGACGAAGGCTGAACTCGAAACTTTTGTGGAGCATTGCATTTCTGAACACGTGCCGTTGGCGATTTCGAGAGAGATTATCACAGATATGAGCAAACAGCTACCATCGTTAGAGTCTGATGTGCACAAGACCATAGCAGATGTGATTTTAGGACGGATACAACCGCGTTTGGTGTCTTTTGAAGAACAAGTCAGGGCGCTGCGTGAGGACTTAGCAACGCGATATGCGAGAGAAGAACATTGGACACGTGCGGCAGAAGTACTAGCGGGCATTGATTTAGATAGTGGCGTGCGAACGCTTAGTGATGCGTTCAAATTACGCAAGTGTGTTGAGATTGCTGAGTTGTACGTCGAGGGAGGGGACCTGGTGCAGGCAGATTTGTTCATCAGTCGCGCGCGGTTGTTACGCGCTTCAGGTGAAGCGGATGCCTCGCTTGATTACCAGTATAATTCATGCTGGGCCACTGTTTTAGACCGAAAAGGCAAGTTTATGGATGCCTCTGATAGATATTACGCACTTGCTGGGTATGATCCATCGACACTCGAGAGTCAAACTGCACAGAAGCATTCGCTGGTAGACGTGTTAACGTTAGCTGTGGCATGTGCCGTAATTGCACCTACTGGCCCCCAGCGACTTCGAATGCTGCAAACGTTGTACAAAGATGAAAGATGCGCGCAACTTTCAGTTTTTGCGTTTCTGGAAAAGGTTTACCTTGAGCGGCTATTACGTGTTGAAGAAGTGCTCGCTTTTGAAAGATTTCTCAAGCCTCATCACCTCGCCGTCGATGGTGATAGCCTATCGGCCTTGCAACGTGCGGTTGTGGAACATAATTTAGTCAGCATGAGCAACGTGTATAACAACATAGGATTCGATGAACTTGGTGAGCTTTTGGGCGTGAGCGATATTCAAGCAGAGAAAATGGTTGCAAAAATGATTTCTGAAGACCGCTTGAGTGGCCGAATAGATCAAGTCGATCGGTTTGTTTACTTCGATAGCGATGCTCCAACTATTGAAGAAGAATGGGACAAACAAGTGGTGGAGGTTTCGTTGACACTCAATGGAATAGTTGAGACTTTGACTGCAAAACAAAATTAAACATCAAGTGATAACGTGTGAAGTTTTTTGATCGCGTACTTAGGCGCAATATCACTGCATGTGAATATACAATTACACAAGCTAATTCCACAAGGAGAAGTAAGCATTCATCTACACGAGTTTACTACACTGCGCTACACTAATTCACTGGCTAAGGAGTGTCGTTACCACATGAGAAGCACGTGCACTGTGTACGATAACTTGGCGCCCGCTCGGGTAATTGCTCGTACGTCACATTTTCGCCGATGTAATAATTCCACATGTAACTCGGTGGTCTAGAGGGGAGGCAGCAGCAACAGCACCACGGTTCAACTGGCGTATTCCAACGCTCGTGTGCCTCTTTCTCGTCGAATGTTCTACGAGAAGTTCCAGGCCTCATTTGGTGCTTTCTGCTAAAGTGATAGGCCAGAATAGTGAAACAAAATGACGCTACTATCCAAGATCCCCCCTTCGACAGCGCAAAACGCCAAGAAACGCCTCCTAAATCGCTAACATCCATCGTCGTCAGAAAGGCAACCATTCCAATTACGAGAACAAAACACCCAAACAGGAATTGGAGAACCATTCCAACTCTACCGCAAAATTCAAAACACTTCACAATACACCGAGGGCAGCTCTGAACGCATAGACACTCCGCGAATGTTCTCAAAAGGGTGTCGTACATTCCTTGGATGATACCGCCGACGACGACCGACACAACCGTCAAGTCAGGTTCTTTCGTGATAAGATTGAACGCGCACGTTAACCCATAACCCATGAGCACAGAGCAGAATAAGCAAACAGCACGCTCGGTACGAGAGAACGGATGTTTCGGATGAGCCAAAAACAATGACAAAATGATGTGATTGTTTTTTAGGAATATCCACGCATCTGAGGCATAACTCTTTGAAAAAATGACGGACCCTACCGAAATGCGCTCGACCAGTACAGGGTACGCATCTCTGTCAACAAATCCATCATCATCCAAGTACCTTTCCATAAGTACGGGTGCTGGGGCCAACGCTATGGGTTGGTTGACGACTACGTTCGCCGCCGCCGTTCGGGCCTTCGTTGCTTCCCACTTTGCAATGGCGTCGTCTATTCCCATCTTGCGCTATAAATAATGAGATACAGTAGCGACAGTAGCGTAGAGCTCGAGATAAATATGCGCGCCCTGCAGGTGTGCGCCGCGCACCGTGCGCCAGGGACTGCGGTTTATGTCTTGAGGATGCAAAGAGGTTTTGTATTTATGATAACAGTTCATGTCACACTCTCGCGAGTAGCTCATTCGTGAATTACAGTTAATGAAAATCTATGCGTCTAGTCCAAAATCTAGTTTTGTGGTGGGGGCAGCAAGCGGTATGGGCCTTCGATTTGCCAGTCGATGGGAGTGCGGCCGTTGCTAACCAAGGCTTCATTGCACTGCGAAAAGTGCTTGGAACCAAAGAATCCTCTATGAGCCGAGAGGCCGCTAGGATGCGGGCACTTCAATACCACATGTCCATTCGCCTTGGAAATGAGTTTTTCTTTGTCTTGAGCATTTTTACCCCACAACAAAAATACCAGACCTGTTCGTTTTTTTGAAACTTCTCTAATCGCGGCATCCGTGAACGTCTCCCAGCCTTTCTTCGAATGAGAATTCGCCGCATGTGCGCGCACCGTGAGTGACGCATTGAGTAGCAACACGCCTTGTTTAGCCCACTTATCCAGGTCACCGTGGGTGGGGACTTTACAGCCCAAATCGCTGTTAAGCTCTTTGTAAATGTTCAACAGACTCGATGGTACTTTTATGCCTTTGGGCACGGAAAAGCAGAGTCCCATGGCCTGACCGACGTCGTGGTATGGATCTTGTCCCATGACCACAACTTTTATGTCTTCCATGGCGCAAGAGTCAAAAGCTCTAAAAACGTGTTCTTTTGCGGGGAAAATTTTCCCTGGGTTGGCGCGCTGTTCTTGCTCTAAAAACGTCTCGAGCTTGGCCCAATACGGTTTCTTAAACTCCCCCGATAAGATACCTCTCCATTGCTCGTCTTTTAATAATGACGCGTACCCTGTAACAGGTACGGCGTTTTCGACTCTGACTTCTTCGTTCTTTGTTACAGCAGCCGCGATGGGCTCGACGTTTTCGTCTCTAATCTTTTTCGCCAGTGGCTCTTCGCTCTTCGGAGTTTGGCCAGGGGCTTTGTCACCCATAGATGCGTTTACGGGTTTGAAGAATGACATAATACTACGCTCTTTGCGTTTGTCGCTCATTGTGCGTATTTTATGAGTGCCTACAAGCCGAAAAGAGAACAGTCGTGACGCTTGCATGCGCGAGTGTGAGGAATTTCAAAATCTAAGCTCGCCAGCTGTTGTGTGTTATCCAAGTTCAAGAACTCAACATTAAATTTGATCTGACTACTGTGAGTAAAGCTATGGATAGCTATCATGAAAATTTCGCTATGAAGGTACATTTATAACTATTCTAGAGCTAATGGCTATCGGTTGTGTGGCGTTGGCGCACCCCAAAGAGCGGTTTGAAGCTCTGTCTCGTTTTCACAGTCGTAACCGACGGCAAAAGCTCGTCCAAAAAAGCCCCGCTCGAAGTACTGATCCTGCTGTTCCCCAGCATTGTCCTCTCTCTCCTCCTCATGAAGGACCGTGTCAAACGATGCACCTGATATCTCGCAAATTTCAGTTTCGCTTTCGTTATCATACGTACGTTCTCGACAATTCTCATCGCAGACGTGCACCAAGCCAGACGTTTCACATACAAAAGTTTTGTCCGCAACTTCGTGGTACGTGCAACCTAATCTCCTGCTACATCGATGATTCTCAACGCATACAAAGCTTCTTTTGCGCTTCCACGCAGTAATCGCCCGGTCTGATTCTGCCATTTCAGTCGAAATCGGGGCGAGTTGTAAACACGCTTGACTTCGTTTTGCCACTGCTGCTTCAACGAACATGTCTTCAAAACCTTTCGGCGCGAGCGACCTTTCTCGATTGATTTCCGCGCGATCAGCGGCAAAGTATTTCGCTTTCCAACTCACTCCTTTCGTCGCTGTACTCGTGTACTCGTTACCAAAACGCTGCTTAAAGCACTGAAGCCAAAGGACGTCGGCGTCGCACATCGCTCTCAACGCTGTGCACGTCGATGCCACACATGTCAGTTCGCACGGCGCTAAGAAGCGGAGAATAATTTCGACGACATCTTCAGGTATCTTACTAAGGAATGGTATCTCTCGTTCGCCGTCGTTTCCGATATCCTCGGTTTTCGTCATTTCAGCCATCAGTTCTCGTTCTAAAGCGTCGTCATCGACGACAAAGTCGCCATCCGTGCTAACGTCATCGTTCATTGCACGACTGCTTTCATGCTCGTGTGAACTCTCGCGCCCGCAGATTCGCGAGCGCTCGCCTTCGCTCGGTGACATGGGCTCGTGCAGCGGCGAATGGTGTCGTAACGAACCCGCAGAGCGCGACGACGCGATGGGTTGGCGATAGCGACGACGGCGATAGCGACGACGGCGATAGCGACGACGGCGATGATAGCGACAACGACGATGATAGCGACAACGACGTCGGCGCACCAATCATTCAGTTGCACGTCACAGCTGCGCACCACGTCTGCCCGCTACGTAGCGGGCACGGCGGCAGTGCCCGCTACGTGTACGTGTACGACGACACGCACGGCGAGAGCTCTAGAACTGATAGAGTCATTAAGACGACGAGATGACGTCATCGATGGTGTAAGAGCAGTCGCTCTGAAGTGCTCGATCCCGCGCGAGCTGTTACACGCGCGTGGAGCGTCGCAGCGGCTGCGAAATGAATGTCACTGGCGCGAGAAAACTTTGCCAAAGTTTGACGGTTGTGAAATCGACAGTCGACGAGGGCGTCGACATCGTTGCCGGCGCACGCAAAGATTCTTAGCAATGCTGTTTCATCAGGTGGCGATGAATTCAAATGGACTCATATCGTTAAACCGTTTCGATTTGTTTCACGGGCACGCCTTCGTGACGGTGCATGGTGCTTTTGGCATATTGTTTCACGCCAAGGAATATCCAGCGTACGACGAAGAATCATTTCCGATTAACCTCGGGTTTTGCCAAAAGAATAGTAATCTGCCGTACGATGAAACAGAGGCATCGATGCGAACAGTCCTGTGGCTCGGCATTGATGACAAAATGTCAGTTTTGGCATACATTGACACAGCCGCACAAGTCAACCAACCCATACTCACTGTGCCAGAGTTACACACGACGTACGAAGGAGATTTCGGTGACGTACAGGGAGATATATACTACTTCGATTGTCTTCGCAATCGAAAGGTATCCGAACGTCTGTTCATTATTCCTCGCTAGCGCAACGTTTTCATTGCAGACTAAAAATAGTTTCTTCGCTCATGGTAACTTTCAATTGCGATGTAGGCGTCATCGCTAAGGCAAAAGAAAGGCTCGAAAATGAAAAAGAAACCGACCCTACAAAGTATTTCTCTCGTTTTGTGTTATTTTGTCAGGTGCAGTCAGGGCAAGACGTCGCAGCCGTGGCCTCCGCAGTCAAGGCACGCATGAACGACATTGGTGGATGCACTGGTTTAGTTATACAATATGAATATTCACTAATGATTTTGGTGGAGACCGCTACAGTTGATGCTCGTTCCACCTTGATGCCAGATATCGATGACGACAAACTAGGTCAGTGCTTCGAGAATGCCTTTGTTTGCTCTTCAGAGGAGGGCGTGGAGCGGGCATTCAGCGACTTCAGAATACTCCAAGATACAGGCGAAGAATCAACTCCAACGTATAAAGATATTAGAGATTGCGACGAAAACATGGTGGTCAGCATTTTAGTCGACACTATACACGGGTTACTCGTCGAAAAACCTCAGACTTCAGGGGCAGACAAGCTTTTAAGTCAAATAGCGCAAAGTGGGTATCTCTTTACAAGGGAGGAGTTCCTGAGAATGTACGATGTGCAGATGCACATCTGTACAGTCTTTGAAGCAGAGACACCACAAGTAGAAGAGATAGTTGTTGAGAGCGATGTGCGCGCATCGCTTTGCGCCAGTCATGTACAAAAATTGTAATGTTTCATTAAAAGAATTGCTGTCTTGTATACATTGGTACATATCTTCTGTTCACATAGCACAAACTGCGCTGCCACTTTTTTCATCTCATCATAATCCATTCTTTTAACTCTTGAGATTGATCTCGCGCAACCGCTGCTGCAAGTATTCGTCAGAGCTAATGGGCTCGGGATAGCGGTTTGGGTTCGCGTCCGTCACGCATGAGTCAAGAGTCTTGATGACGAAGTCCGGATTCGGGTGCAAGAAGAACGGCATCGAATATCGTGGAATATGCGCACGTTCAGCAGGAGGATTGACGACCCGGTGGGTGGTCGACGGTAACTTGTGATTTGAAAGGCGCTGCAACATGTCACCAATGTTGCACGTCACGCAACCACGTGGAGGATTCACCTCAAGCCACTCGCCATCGCGATTCAAGAGTTGCAATCCACCTTCATCGGCACCCAAAAGCAAAGTTATCAAGTTGATGTCCTCGTGTGCGCCTGCACGAACGCGGCCAGCTGCATCAGGTGGAATCGGAGGGTAGTGGATAATACGAAGGATGCTATTCCCTTCGTTTGTCTTGTCCGCAAAATAATCGCGAGGCTGCTCCAAATACACCGCCAATGCCTCAAGAACACGATTACCAAGTTCATCTAAAGCATTGAATATTTTCTTGTTCACATCACTGAATCCCTCGACTTCGGTGACGTGGTCAACATTAGGCGGCATGCTTGTCTCAAAACGATGTCCGTTTGGTAAGTCTCGCCCCAAGTGCCAAAATTCCTTTAAATCTACGGTATATTTCGAAACATTCGTCACTGGTTAGTACACCCATGCGTGTGATTGAAACGTGGTGTGCGGTCATCGAGAGATATCGTACCTGGAGCTTGCGCACCCTTTGCCGTTTCCACGCCAAACGCCGTGTACCCGCGCGCGCCGCCCAAGCCGGGTAACACATACTTGCGTTTACACGCATCATCGCACGCGAAAAACGCCTTCGACCGTTCCATGGCTGTGGTAATCAACTCTTGTTCTATTCCATGTTCCTCTAAAATCACAAATCCATATCGTTCATACGCCTCTCCTAACGCTCGCACGAACCCATCAAAGTCGTCATCGTACATGCGCGTGCTCACCACGGGCACTTCATCCGCGCCCGGAACTTTCGCCGGCGTCGGCATCGCGAACGTTGGCAACGAAAAGTGTTGAGTACGCACTCACCGAACGCTACGAATACGTTCCGACGTCGTCGTCTGACGTCCGTCGACCGTGCCTCGACGTAAAACACGATTTCAAATCTTGTTTTTGCACTGGCGGTCGCGCGACAGGGTTTGGCAGGCATAGGGCCACTCGCGCTGTGGTCACCGCACACGCGCGCGCGCGCACGCTCGACGGCAACCGCACCGCCACGCACGCACGAAATGGCCACGATGGCCTCTGCACCGTCGCACGCGACGCACGCGGTCGGAATGCGACACGCACACCGAGGACGAACGCCGGGCGGCGCACGCGTGGGGCGACTGCACGGGGATGCGCACTCGGCGCGACGTGGAGTGGTGACGCACGCCGTGGAAGTTCCGGCGTTTTTGCTACAAAAGTTGGAAAACACCTCGGCGACGCATGGTGAGATTGAACAGCGCATGGCGGACCCCGCGGTGGCGTCGGACCCCAAGGAGTTCCAAAAGCTATCCAAGGCGTTGGGGGAGTTACAAAGCGTCGTGGACACGTACAAGAGGTACAAGGCATGCTTGGAGGGGATTGAAGAAGCACGAGCGATGGCGAAAGACGCAGCTGGAGATGATGAGATGGTGGCTATGGCTAAAGAGGAAATAGAAGCGTTGACGGAGGAATCCGATGGGTTGGTGGAAGAGATGACGCTCGCGCTTTTGCCGAAAGACCCGCTTGATGAGAAGAATATTATGCTTGAAATTCGAGCCGGTACGGGCGGTGACGAGGCTGGTATTTGGGCTGGTGATTTATATCGAATGTATATGCGATTTGCTGAGCGTGAAGGGTGGAAGACGACCGTGGTCACGATGAATCCAGCGGACGCCGGTGGGTACAAGGAAATTGTCGTGGAAATTGTTGGCAACGAGGTGTACAGCAACTTGAAGTGGGAGGCGGGCGTGCATCGCGTACAGCGTGTGCCGGCTACGGAAACCCAAGGCCGAATTCAAACTTCGACCGCTACTGTTGCGGTGATGCCTGAAGTGGATGAAGTGGAGGTGAAGATTGATGAGAAAGACCTCGATATTTCCACAGCGAGAAGCGGTGGCGCCGGTGGACAAAATGTCAACAAGGTTGAAACTGCGATTGATTTGATGCACAAGCCGACAGGTATTCGTGTATTCTGCACAGAAGAACGCACGCAATTGAAGAATCGTATTCGTGCTATGCAAATTCTTCGTTCTAAATTATTCGAACTGCAGCTTGAAGAACAATTAAAGGAGGTTTCCAACAAGCGCAAAATGCAAGTTGGGTCCGGCTCGCGCTCAGAAAAGATTAGAACATACAATTGGAAGGACAGTCGGGTGTCCGATCATCGTGTCGGTACCAACTTTCCTCTACAAAATTTCTTAGACGGCGATATTATGGGTGCCATTGGTCTGTGTCAAGCGGCGGAGCAAAAGGAGAAGCTGGCGGAATTGAACGAAGAGATGTCAAAGTAGTCAAACATTTTTTTCACGTCTTGTAAACAATACAAGCGACATAATTCGCTGCAATTCGCATTGCCTTGCCGCATTTCTCAAACGTCGATAACCGTTAGAAAATCATCATCTGAGCTATCGCTTTGTCTTCTAGTGTGCGTGTGTGGCCTTGAACAAGTGCAGGCGCTTTGACATGTCTAAAAATACACAACTTGAAGACCAAGAAAGCGTGTCCCATGAGGAGTTATCTTTGACGTGTAACTTTGGATTTGACTTCAAAAGACGATTTAATTTAGTTCAAGTTTCAGAGGACGTTGTTGGATATGTAATCGATAACCTCTTGACGTTTCTGGACGTCGCGACAAAGGAAAAGATTTACTTGCGTAGCCCGGCGCTCGGAGACATTGGCATGTTTGCGGTGCATCCACATAAAACGCACATCGCTATAGGAGAAAATGGTACATCACCCAGTATTTCAATCTACAAATATCCAACTCTTGAGCTCGAGCGTACTATTCGAGGTGGAGCCGAAGCAGTTTACTCGACTGGAAAATTCTCTCACGATGGCTCTCTGCTCGCGAGCGTCAGTGGCCTCCCAGATTATTGGTTCACCCTTTGGGACTGGAAAACTGGAGCAATCGTGCTGAGAGCCAAAGCTTATGGACAAGAAGTGTTCGACATTTCTTTCCTGTCAGAAAAATCGGAACAGATCATTACGCATGGTACTGGGCATATTCAGTTTTGGAAAATGGTCAAAACGTTCACCGGATTGAAATTGCAAGGCACGCTTGGTAAGTTCAATGGCGAACCTCTTTCGGATATAACAGGTGCTTTGGAGCTACCGTTTCACAATATGGTTCTCACAAGCACAGAGTTCGGCGCGTTGTTCATATGGTCTGATGGTCGCATCAAAATTAAAGTCATGCGTGGAACGCCAAGTGCTGATGCGGATTGTCACAACTGCGCAATAGGTTCTCTCGCGTACGTCGACGGGGAGTCGATGATCTTGACAGTCGGGGAAGATGGATGGATAAAAACGTGGAGCGTTGAAGATATAAGTAAAGCTCTGACGTCGAAGAGCTCTGGAGTAATTCATTTGAATCCAATATCAGAGAGTTTGATTGCTGACGCAAACATTCGAGCGTTGTGCGTGCTCGGCGACCAACTACTCCTCCAAGACATTGGTGAAGGTTCAATTTTAAGTATTCAGCATGGAACAACTGTGAGAGTACTTTCTGCGCACAATGGTCCTGTCAAAGGCGTCGTATCTTCATTGAATACTTCGCACTTGTACACATGCGGTGAAGATGGTGGCGTCCATTGCTACAACTATCTCTCTCGTTCTTTAGAGTTTAGGAGACAATTCATCGCTGGTGCGACTGCGTTAGTGAACGTACCCCTAATTTTGGACAAAACAGGTAAACACCTGGTCGTTGGTTTCGCCGATGGGGTGATTCGAGTATTGATGAGAGATGATTCTACATGGCGTTTGGTGCTTGCGACAAAGCCGCTAACGTGTCGAATTACATCGTTCGTTTGGACTTCAACTGGAAAACGATTAGCAGTGGTCGGAGAGGATGGTACAGTTTTCATCTTTGATTCATCAAGCTTTGAACAATCCAAGAGTTTTGAAATAATTGGTTTTGTGCGCTTTGAGGCTTTACCTGATGACATTACTTGGACAACAGACTGTGAATTCACGGCACGAATCAATGCAGAAATGCGGCGTGTGAAGTTTACAGTAGACAACAGCATCTCAGAAAAAGTGTCACATGAAATCGTAAATGCGCTTATAGAAGTTGTCCCAGATGTGGACTACAAAGATAAAAGCCTAGAATATCAATCACTCTCTGGTCGCGTTCGGGTGGCGCGTCGCGGTTCAACTTTGACAATTTCCTCGTGTAGCGATGGGTTCAATGCTGTCAGAGATGTGAGAATAGCACACACTTTGTCTTCTATGATCGTAACGTACGACGATTGTTACCTTATTTTGACGTTTAAGTCTGGTTCTTTTGAGATGTATGCGCTGAGAGATGAAAATACATGGAACCGTGATGTAAAAGCGGAAGCAGCATGCTCGGACACACTTCAATTACACGAAGTGGCAGATATTACTACAGCCGATCATTTATCAATCGAACAATCCCTGAAGCTGGCTTTGGAAATAAAAGCAAGAGAAAAATATGCCAAGACTATAGGGGAAATTGCTACATTTGCAGATAAATGTAGAAATAAATTTGATGCACTCGTCGCAGAGAACTCTTTGTTGGCTAAGAGTGCACAGATTTCAAGCACCGACCTCGTCATTGACGACATGCAAACACAACAGATACGCGAACATGCAATTGAACTTCTCGCACGAAACCAGGATGAACTCCAAGCTTCAGTGAGACACGCAGAATCACTGACGAGACGGCTGCAGGCAAAGTACTTTGATAAATTTGAGAAACTTCCGCAGATCATACATACAGAGGATAGGAAATTTCAATGCGCTTCGTTTTGTCTCAAGCCCGCAGAAACTGATGTTGATACAACGACAGAGTCACTTACCGTTCCGAGCGCTATTTTCGATATTGAAGCACGAGTAAGCGTGAGCGATGAAGGTCAAGTAGCTGTGACTGTGAAAAATGAACAAACAACCATAGTCAGCGTTGAAGACGAGTCACAAATTACTTCTGAAGCGCGACGTCGCGCTGAAAGACTTGAAAGAAATGCGAAAATGCAACAATTGAAAACTCTTGAGCCCTCGAAGACGACTCAAACTGGTGCTGAAGCTTTGGAACATAAGCTCATTGGATGCGGTTTCCCTTTGCGATGCGACCCAGATTCACGCGTACCTCCGGAAGAAAAACTAACCACGGTTGGTAAGATTTACGAATTGAGAGAAATTGAAGAACAGCTTCGGAATTTTCAGTCAATTTTCAACGAGCACTTTGAAGCTATGAGTTCCGAAGGCGATCGCACGTACGATATGTTCAGTGCATTGTGTTACGCAAAAGTCAATGCCATATCAAAATGCAAAGCTGCGCAACTCTCACGTCTTGTCGTCTTGCAAGAGTTGGCCATCTTGCCAGAATACGATGCAAAGAACTTGGAGATGCGAAATATGCAAAATCAATATCACGAGGATATTGACGCGGCGCGCGTAGTGGTTCGTCAAGCCGAAATTGCGATGAATGACCAAGAGAAAAAACTTGAGCGCCAGGAAAAAGTCAAAGCAGAAATTCAAGACGAATTTGAAAGGCTTATGACGCCCGGCGTACCTCGGAAAGCATTGATTCGCGTCTTGCAGAAGCGAATCGTTAACGAAATAAAATCCTCAAAATTCGGCGAAGATTGCGATTCGTCGTCAGATTGTGATTCTGATTTTGATGACGAAGCGTCGTATTATTCATCTTCAGATGAAGAAGATGGCGGCGCGTGTCCTAAAGGATGCGACCAGCTTGTTTATGAAAATGTTTGCGAGCTCAGAGAGCGTCGTTTTGATGCATTGGACGTTTATGCTGAGATACAACGCGGACTAGAGTTGAGCAAAAAGGCATACGATTTAGCGCTAAAGAAACTGCGAAGCATCGAGGAGAGCGCAAGAGTTGCGGAAGAGAATAACAGTGCATTTGAAAAGGCGAAGCAGCAGAGTTTGAATGGAATACATACCGGTTTTGTGCTTCCAGTGAGTACTATTGACCTTGGCGATAAGCAAGCTCTGAATTGTGACGAATTGCTAATATTTTCCAAGAAAAAGATGCTTGAGCTGGAGAGTCAAATAACGAAATGGGAGACTGAAGTCACCAAGCTGAAACGTCAGCATCACGAGTTAAAGCGTGAGCACGCTTCTCTAGTTGCACAACGATCAGAAAAAACAACAAACATGCAACGTTTGCAGCAAAAATACGTGGAGACTCAGATCCGAAAATTTGGCAAGCCAGTCGTGCTCGAAGAGTTAGACAAGGTGAGTTATTCTGAGGGCGCAGACGAGCTCAAGGAGAAACTACGTTTACAAGAAGTACAAAACGATAAAGATATTGAAGAAATCAATCGTGAGATCATGGCGAAAGAACGTGCACTTATTGATATTACCGCCGAGCACACGAGCGCATTGGATGAGTTGTTGAGCGTGACATCAGCGCAGTTACCTGAAACCTTTGCGAAACGACTCGTTCACGTCTAGGGACTAAGAAACATACTTACAATGCTAATTCTAATTGCTATTAAATAAACTCTCCGAATTCATCTTCATCGTCCTCATCGCAATTTTCAGTCATCAATCCTGCGCTCGCTTCAATAGGAATTAAAGTCGCCATTGCCGCGAAAGGATCGGCGCTCGCTTGCTTGGGCGCCGAATCGTTTGTGGCGTCCAACGATATCAAATCCATCTCTTCGACGAGAGCTCGGGGCTGCGGCGTAGTGATTGGGACGTCAGCATGAATCTGCACTTCGTCTTCGACGGCAGTGTTGTCGGGAACAACGGCGGGCTCTACGTCTTCAGAGTCTGAATCATTTCTTGCGTCCCGTTCCATTTTTGCGAGCTTTGTAAACTCAGCAAACGCCTCGATTGAAAACAGTCGACGCGTATCCTCCTTACTCATCGGCATCGACGTCGATAACGACTGCATAAATTCTTTAGATTCATTATACGCCTTTTCATCAACATTCGCATTCCACGTCGCACGCAAAAGTGTGCGCGTTCTTTCGCCGAATGCGCCGTCGTCGCGTTCGCAAATCAAATCTAGCAGTCCGCCTCGTTCGCCATCGCTCTCCACCGCGTGCTCTGTGCGACTCTCGGCGGGTTGCGGCGTCGCATCAACGGCATGCGGCGTCATGTCTGTCCTCGGCGTGGTAAACTCCCCGAAATCCTCCTCCTCCTCTTCCTCTTCCTCCTCGTTCGAGCTCCCAGTTGGCGTCTCGCCATCGCCATCGTCTACAAACGTCAACCGCCTCGTCGTCGTCGTCGTCATGGGCGTGGCGAAATCCCCGAAATCATCGTCATCATCGTCATGCATATCGCCTCTACGCCTCACCCGTGACGCGCGAGTGGTGCGCACCGAGACTTGCGACGCCAGGCACCGCCGCGGTCGTGGACTGTCGCCGTTTCAGTCTTTCAGTCTTTGTCCCAGAGCCCGATCGATGCGCCGCACTCGTCGACGCGTCGTCGTCGTTCGTTCGTGTGTGCGTGCGTGCGACGTCGAAGCGTGTTGTGCGTCGTAAACACACACACACATCACATCACATCACATCAAGGGGGGTGTCAGCCTCGCACGCCGTCGTTACCGTCGTCGTCGTCGTCGGTGCGCTCGCTCGTCGGCGGTCGCGCGCGAGGGGTTTGTGCGCGCATCCATTTCGTGGTGCATAACCCGCGGTGAACATGTCGGATACGTGGCACCTCTCCGCCGTGGCGTCGCTCGTGGAGAACTTAGATAAACGCCTGCTCGTGGCGCTCAGGGATGGGTCAAACATCATCGGCACGCTGCGGTCGTTTGATCAATTCGCGAACATTGTGTTGGAAAACGCGGTGGAGCGGATCATAGTCGGGTCGTTGTATAGCGATATTCCGCTTGGGTTATATATCGTGCGAGGGGAAAATGTGGTGTTGATGGGGGATATTGATGAAGGCTTAGAAACCAGCGGGCTCACGGCGGTGGATAACGCGGAGATTATTCGAGCGCGTGAAGCCGATAGCGCCGCAGAGGCGATGAAGGGAGATATTCTTAAGAGACTCGGGGACTTTTTGGATGAGTAATCGGTGTATATGTGCTCAGGTACGTGCGATGCGATGTTGCGATGCGTTATTTGACGTTTGAGGCTATGATGACATATAATCATGCTAATCCTGATGTACCATGATAACAGATCGATAGGACTGAGCCTCTTGTAGAAGAAGAACGTGGACGACGATGATGATTGCGCTTTGTTTTCGCATTTTGTGGTGAGAGCCGAGCTCGCTGAAACCCAAATTCCAATGGATCCTTCTGAAGTCTTCACTATTATTCGCCTCGTGCTTAGAGTTTACGCGCACTTTGTACAGTTGACTGACGCGCGAGGTTTCTTTCAAACGCCCACAGCCTCTCTCGCGCTTCACAGTCTGTAAACAACCGCCAATAGAAAATTTAGAATGCAGTTAAAAAAGAAGAAAAAAGTTGAAACAAATTCGTATCAATATAACAATCATGCGTTTCGTATGTGTATACACGTGAGACAGTAATCATAGTACAAGTAAAAGCCATATGCGCATCAATCAGTTTTTCGTCGGGTAGCTCGCGGCCGTGGTAATTCCACACTGGCCGTTTTCTCTCTTCACTCGGCGAGCGATGCGAATGTATCCATTTTCACCCCATTGGCCCCAAGAATTCTTAATCTTCCAGTAATGTCGGTGGTGCTTAGGATGCGTGGTGTTGTGGTCGATGCCGTAGCCGACAACCAAAACTCCGTGGTCGATGTCCGCGCCGCAGTCGTGCGCGTCGTACACGCCACCCTCGTAGAGCTGGAAGGATTGATGATCGGCCTCGATAGCGACTGACACCGGTTGCATGGCGACCGCCTTTTCAAGCGCGTCTTCATCTCCCGCAGGAACGTCCTCGAAGCCGTCAATTGTGGCCATATGTAAACGAAGTTTGGTCTCTTCGCATTCCTCGGCCAACGCGACGTATGGGTACTGTCGTTCGCTATCGATACCGCCATTTTCGATGATCCATTTAAAAGCGTTATCCATCAAACCACCATTGCACCCAGAGTTTTCGCTCGAGCATGAAACCATCTCTTGCTCGGACAACGACACGAGTCGACCAGTCTTGATTTGATTCAAACCTTCGACGGCGCCAGACGTGGAAAACGCCCAACAAGAACCGCAGCGGCCTTGGTTTTTCACCTTGGTCACCGCGCCGCGCTCGACCCAATCGATCTCTTCAGGCACGTCTACGTTGGCATATCGCCACGTGTTCTTGTAATCCCCATCTTGGCGCGCTTTCAACGCCCGCGAAGACGCGTCGTACCCAAGAAGTTGTTTGAATTCCTCCCGCGTGCTCGCGGCAAACGCGTTGAGCCCGACCCAATGCGACACCTCCCCGAGCGCATATCTTGCGTTATGTTCCACCACGAACGCCGCATTCTTGGCAAAAATCTCCATCCGCGCCGCGTACTCGCGCGCATCGTCCGCGTACGTCTTCTCGTGTCGCACCATCCACGCCTCGAATGCCTCAACCAACGAATGCGTCGACGCGGACGTGCCCACCTCGACGCGGTCGCGCGGCTCGAGCGTCAACGCCGTCGCCATCGGCACCGCGCGCGCGTGCGCCACGTCCGCACCCGCGATGGCGCACATCACCACCGCGAGCGCGACCGTCACGCGCGTCATCGTCGTCGTCGTCATCATCGTCGTCGTCGTCGTTTCACGCGCGCCTCCTCGCGCGCTCGCGTGCGGGCTCGCGCACCCAGAGGTCCCGTCGATGTCGCGCGCGCGTGCTTTTCGTGCATGTCTTAGGCTTATCACGCACGGTATACGCACACGTGCACACACATCACACACATAAACCCAACCGAGGGACCCGCGCGTGGGGTCGCGATTGGTCGATGGGTACTCTCGGACATCCGGAGCATCGATCCGAATGTCCGAACGCGCGCCCCGCATCGACGATGGCGCGTCGATGGCGCCGCGCGTCGCGCGCGCCCTCTCTCTCGTACACGCGCGACAGCGGAGACGATCCAAGATGCCGCCGAAAGCCCCTGAATCGAAGGCCGCCAAGGCCGCCAAGGCTATGGCCGGCGGTAAGAAGAAGTCCAAGGTACGCGACGATGGACGAGGACGACGATGGGTGGCGCGGTCGCGAGGCGAACCCTATTGCGATCGCGGATGTGCACGCGTTGGGACGCTCGCGCGCGCGTGGGGCGAGGCGATGCGGGCGGAGATGCGGGGGTGTGTTTGATGTATATTTTTCACGCGGGTTCCGCGCGTGCGGGCGACGTGGCGCGGTTCGCGATGGCGACGACGACGTGGTTTGTCGGGTGTCCATGGATGCGCGCGAGCGACGAGGGCGAGCACAGAGACTAACCTTTACACGCGTTTTTATCGACGACAGAAATGGTCCAAGGGTAAGATGAAGGAGAAGGCCAGCAACCAAGTGCTCTTCGAACAGGTATGTGCTTTGCCGTAGACGCGTGCGCATTCGCGTCGATGCGTGTGCTCGATCGGGTCGGGTGTGGCTCAAGCCCTAGAGCTCGCGGCGGGCGTCGCGCGCGACGCACGCGTCTAGTGATGACTCGCGTAACACCGATGACTGACCATGGAACACGTCTTGTGCTTGATAACAACAGTCCACGTATGACAAGCTCCTCGCGGAAGTGCCGAAGTACAAGATGATTACCATTTCCATCTTGTGCGACCGTCTTCGCGTCACGTGCTCCCTCGCGCGCAAGGGCATTGCCATCTTGTTGGCGAAGGGTTTGATCAAGCCGCTCGTCCTCCATTCGTCCCAACACATCTACACGTCTGTTGCGGAGAAGGAAGCGTAAGCGTCGACTGCTTCGGATAAGTAGATGATGAGTGCGAGAGGTTGTCTTCGTTCAGTTTAGAACTGGAACGCGAGGCGACTCTCACACTCGCGCCTAGTGAGTGGGTTAGTGCAATACAAATATGCGGTATTTGAGATTAATATCTGTGACGTGCATCGACATGCGTGTCCGCGTTCGCCTCATTTTCGTCTCGTTCCTCTAATTCGTGCTCGTGCACACTTTTCTTTGCCTATCTACCGCGAGCATCTTCCGCCGTCGTCAGGTTGTTGCGTTGCCACACACCTCGGCGTCCTCAAAAGAGGCACCATGCGCGGCGTTGCCGCGAGCCGCGCGCGATTGAGTATAACGCCATCGTCGTCGACTCGTGATCCCCGTCGTCATCATCCTCGCCGCTATCTCGCGCGCGCCAACGCTGCGGTGAGCGAACTGCAACAGGTGAAGTGCTTCGACGGCGCTTGGTATGGGCCAGAGATCAAGTCTCGAGTGCAAGAATGGATCTGGGTACTCAGTGAAGAAGAAATCAATGAAATTGATATCGCGCTGAGTGCCGTGAAGGCTAAAGGTCTGAATGATATCGTCAGTTTTGGGCCAGAGACATTCACGTTGCCGACGTTGGGACCAAAGCTAGTAGCGCTTGGCGACGAATTGGTAAGTGGCAGAGGATTTGCACTCATGCGAGGATTACCCGTGGAAAAGTACTCGAATTGGGACGTGTGTGCGATTTTCCATGGCTTGGGGCGCTACATGGGAACAGCAGTGCCGCAGAACCGCGCTGGACACATTGTCGGTCACGTGAAAGATTTGGGACGAGACCCAAACGATCCTCTCACGAGGCTCTACACCACGAACGCAGCGCAACCGTATCACACCGACTCAGCAGACATCGTAGGTTTGCTATGTCTGAGCCAGGCAACGAGTGGTGGACATTCACAAGTCACAAGTAGCGTGGCAATTTGGAACGAGCTCGTAAAGCGACATCCAGAAAGCGCGAAGGTGCTTTTGGAGCCGTTTGTAGTCTCTCGTAAAGGAGAGATTCCTCCTGGCAAACAGGCAACGTACACAATACCAATTTTTCATCACACGGCGGAAGGTCGATTGTGTGCGATTTATGACCGCTCGTTCATTGAAGCGGCGTTGAAAATGGCAGATACGCCGAGACTTTCTGAAGCGCAAGCACAAGCGCTCGATCATCTAGACGCCCTAGCATGTTCGGATGAGCTACGACTCGATATGACGCTGGCTCCGGGTGATATTCAGTGGCTGCACAATCACACGACGCTTCATGCGCGATCAGCGTTCACGAACGATGGCGTGAAGCCACGACACTTGCTTAGACTTTGGGTGTCGCCGCCGAAAGGTAAAGCGATGACTCTGCCAGCCGTTTTCGCCGAGCGATTTGACACCATCGAGCCAGGGCCGTTACGAGGAGGGATACGCGTCGAAGGTCAAACCTTATGTGTTCCCCCAGAGCCATAGCCAGTAGTTTAGAAATCACATTTATTTATGCTTGTGTAGCCAGATTCGGTTATAATCGCGTGAAGCATACGCAACGTCCGTCACTTGAGTACGTGCGCGAAATCAACGTCTGTGACGCGGCGCGATCGCGACAGCGGTGGCGCCGCTGATAGATACGGCTCGTAAGCATCCAGTCAACGCACGTGTGAGTGGCTTCAACTCGTCAGCTACTCGTCATGGCGGACGACTCGCGTACCGTTCGTGCTGCTGCGGTAGCGTTCGCTGTTGCCGGCACCGGTGTCGGTCTCGCCGTCGCATCCGCATCATTCTATGCAACGTATTTCAATCGACCGTATAAGAAACTATCGCATCAAACGTGGTACGATGCTATCGACGCGGACGGACGTATCAAAGATTTGAGCGCGGTGCGCGCGGGAGTCTTGGATGGAGGCATCCCTTCATCTTTGCGCGAAGAAGTGTGGTCAGCCCTTCTGGGATTGCGAAAACGTAATTCGACAAGTGTAGAGTATGAGCAAGGTAAGCGTCAAAGGAAGGAGCGCTACGATGGGTTTCGCAGACGCTGTGGTGAACTCGTGGACTTGCTGTCAAAACCAGTGAAAGGACCCGTCGCAAATTTGCCCAGTGATCTTGCGTCGTTTACGGAAGCGTCGAGAATAATTGCGGCTGACGCACCGCGAACTTCTTTTACGTACGGCACGTTTGCACGTGATTGGGAAAGTGGAATTTTGAACGGAGAGGACATTACTTCGCCGACTGTGGACTGGCGGGTCGCGCAGCGCGAGCGTCTAATTCGAGTTCTCGAGGCGTACGCGATTTTAGATCCAGGAATCGGTTACACGCAGGGCATGAATGATTTAGCAGCAAAGTTTCTCCGGGACGTGAGCAACGAGTCTGAGGCATTTTGGTGTTTTGCGACATTCATGGGTGGTTCGTATCGATGTCACTTCGTCATAAATCCACATGAAAGCTCGCGCACTGTTGGTCGCGATCAAGAAGGCGTGAGCGATCGTTTACGTTCACTCGGTGAGATAATCAAGGTTGTTGACACTCCAATGCATAAGCACTTGTCTTTGCTAAAGTCTGAGGAGTGTATGTTTGCTTTTAGGGCGGTTGTAGTTTTAATGGCGCGTGAACTAGACGCCGAAGAAGTTGGCTTGTTGTGGGATATGTTGATAGGCGCTGGCGATTTCGCTCCAATAGGCAATGATGGGGTAGAAAAGCTCGCTGGAGGTGGAGCAAAGTTATTTTTACACGTAGTTGCCGCGGCTCTGATTGGTATGCGTCCTCAGGTGATGGCGTGTAAAAAGGCGGATGATTTGATGCAGCTGGTGTCACGAAAACTTCCAGCGCATCACTTCGTGGCACACGATCTCGTCAAGAAGGGCCGCGAATTGATGAAAATTTCTGCAAAAGCTGTTTGATGAATCGTTTAACGACGATTATAAAGTCCTAGCTTGCTCTATGTAGCCTAAAATGAGATAATAGTTACTTTTAGATGTAATTCACCGCCGAATCGCCAGGCGCATAGTCGCCTCTTAAATCGATAGGAGAAATCGTACTATCTTTCGGCGGATTCGTCAAGTCAATGCACCTTACTTCACCGAGCTCGAACGGGTAATCAATGTGGTGACGACCAAGATCCGTTCCATTGAGTGCCGCGGCGAATACTGAGAGGGTGTCTTGATGCGAAACCAAAATTAAATCCTCCCCAAAATACGTTGCTTCGAGCCTTGTGAACGCCTCTAAAGCTCGACGATACAAATCAAAACACGATTCAACAGATGCCGAGGGTTGCAAGCTCGACGGCACGGGCGGTGGCGTCGAAAGTGGATCCTCGAGGTCGTTTGCCCACACCTCGTCCCACGTAGACATTGAACGAAAATCAAGCGCACCCATCTTTCGCGGATCTAACAACCCACTAAACTCAGTGCGCATCTGGCTAAATAACAACCCAACCTCTTCGCGTACGACGAGAGCGCTCTGAAAGCTCCGCTGAAAATTGCTCGTGTACAACCACGACGGAGCGCCGTCGAATTCAGACGATACAATCCGCCGAGCGGCTTCTTGCATTTGCATCCGCCCCTTCGCCGTCAAACCAAACGTCGTATCATACTTGAACGACGGATTACTCAAAATTTCCCCACGCACATCGAGCACGGACTCTCCATGTCGAACGAGAAAGTATCGATTATGCAAACGACTCGGCAAGTCGATAAACGCCTCGGCGCGTTTCGGCCTCCCCGCGTACGCGACCCCACTCGCCGTCAACGTCGTACCCACTAAAAACCCGCGCCTCGACGACGACGGCATGATTATCGACGATGTCGACGCCGATGACGCCAACACGCACGCGCGCCCATCTCCATTGCGATGTTCCACCCTCCCATCACCCACGGGCCCCGTCATCTTGTTCGTCTCCAGTGGCGCATCGGCGTCGTCAGCGCGTTGACGACTCCACGCGCTGTTCCCGCGCGCGGCGTCGCGACGACCGCGCGGCGATGCGACGCTCGCTATGCGAACATCACCTCGCCGCATCATCATCATCGTCGTCGTCGTCGTCGCCGTGGCCAACTCTCCCGCGCACCACATCCACGGCTCACCCACGACGTTCACAACCGTCGTCGCGTGCTCGTGCGTGCTCGTGCGTGCTCGCGCGTGCGTCTACCGTACGTAGTGTACGCGATCAGAGGTCTACCACAACACCGACACGGTGTCGGGGGAGGACGATTACCCATACATAACTTACAAACACACCCATGAAAACACACAGCATAGGGGTCGAAACCGGTCGGTCGGTCGCTGTCATCGTCGCTGCCATCGTCGCCGTCGCTGGGCTGGCGGCGGCAGTGCGCGACGACGACGACGAGGACGACGACGACGATGGGACGACGGGCGAGAGATGCGCGCGACGACGAGGACGTGGTGAGTGAAGAGGACGAGGATGAGGATGACGTCGACGTCGATAGCGCTAGTGATGACGATCGCGACGACGACGACGACGAGGACGAGGGAGGTTCGGATTCCGAGCTCGAAGCCGAGATGGCGGCGCTCGCGTCGATTCAACGCGAACGACACGCGGCAAAGAGTGGGAATAAAGATGCGAAGACGTTTGCGAATAACGCCGCGGGGTTAGATGCGAGTATTGAAGGTGCGTGCGTGTGCGTGTGTGTGCGAGCGTGTGCGTGGTGCGTGCGTGTGGACGCAGAGAGTTGACGGCGGGCGACGCGCGACTCGAGGGCGGGTACGGCGTGAGACTCACCGCGCGGTTTTTACACCTTGTTTAGATTTTCAATGGACGAAAAAGGCGAAATGGATTGATCATATGGCGATAACAGGATCGAATACCGATCGTGTGGTCGACGTGAATGATGATTTAGCGCGCGAGACATTTTTTTATGAACGCGCGTTGGAGTCGGCGAACGAGTGCGTGCGCAGGTTGAAAGAACTAGGTGTTCCGGCGCGAAGGCCGGATGATTATTACGCTGAAATGGTCAAGAGCGATGAGCACATGAAACGTGTTCGTAGTGAATTGATTTTTGAGCAGCAGCAGCTTGAGATTCGCGATGAGCGTAGGAAGGCGCGCGAAGCGAAAAAGTACGGCAAGCAAGTGCAAGCGGAAAAAATCAAGGCGCGCACGTTGGACAAAAAGTCACAAATCAAGAGCTTGGACAAGTGGCGTAAACAACGACAAAAGAGTGGATTTGCTGATGATGGCAAGGTTCCTTTTGATGGTGCGGATGACGGTAAGCGTAAGCGTCAGCAGAGAGACGAGAAGTGGGGCTTTGGTGGACGTAAAAAGGTGCGTAACTTTCCGCGGCGTCGTTGCTCGCAATTTTTTTCCGCTCGCGCAAAACTTTTAGGTGGGAACACGGGGTGCTGCCCGCATCCCGAGTATCCAACGCAATGAGGCGTCAAGATATCTACGACGTATATCTCAGCGTAAACACCTTACATAAACTTGGCGGTTGTAGGCCCCTCTCTGGAGGACGCCTCCCGTCGGAGGGACCATATTCCATTGCCTAGGCGGGCGCGGCGTCGTCGCAATTACGTCACGGGACAGACCATGGGCCCTTTATTCAAATACCTCGACCCCTGAATCTTTTTAAACGCGTCTATGAGAACGTTGACTGACATTTATTTTTGTTCCCATATGCAGACGGCGAAACGTAACGATAAATATAGTTCGGCTGATATGTCCGAGTACAAGCCGTCGAGTTTCG
>JACLAB010008412.1_pt1 | contig 55189 bp, 42 predicted proteins | sample 8027921 | NCBI WGS metagenome assembly JACLAB01 (sample SAMN15725117, study PRJNA655200) | protist metagenome | isolation source: fluorescence activated cell sorting (FACS) single amplified genomes of... | place: USA: West Boothbay Harbor, Gulf of Maine | collected 2000-07-19 | reverse complement strand
GGACGACCATCGCGGATGACGTCGCCGCGGAGGACGCCGCGGTGCCGGCGATTCGCGCGTCGTCGTCATCCTCGTCGTCGTCGTCGAGAGATGAAACCGTCAAAGGTGAAAGCCAAGGATGGAGCGGCGGTGGATTCGACACCCCCGATGGCACCGTGCCTTTGCCGTTGTCGTATTATCAAGTGTTGAATATGCCGGCGACGCGCGTGACGCCAAACGCCATTCCGCGCGCCGCGCTCGCCGCGATCGAAGCCGATCTCCCTCGTGGATACTCCCCGAACATGTTACAAGCGCGATTATCATTGATTGATGAAGCGGCGTGGGTGTTAAAAGATGAAGCGGCGCGCAAGCAACACGACAAGGATATTCGCGACGGCATCTTGACGCCCATCGAACCCGAACGCGCGGCGGCGGCGTTGTGTTTGCTTCAAGAAGCGGGCGAGTACGAATCCGTGTTGGAATTCGGCGATGTCGTCGCCCAATGCCGAGGCGGTCGACAACATCGTAAGGATGTCGCGCTCACCATGGCGTTGGCGTTCTGTGAATTCGGTCACATGTCTTTGGTGTCCAATCCGCCGCGCATCGTCGAGGGCTGCGACTTGCTCGAGCTCGGCGGCGAAACGCTTTCTCGCGCGGGCGGCGCCTCGTTCGCGCCAGAGGTGCGAAGAAACATTAATTTGACGTACCATGACATGGCACCCGGGTACGTGCTCGAGTTACTCGCGTTGCCACTCGAAGAAACAAGCGCGCGCGCGCTCGGGTTGCGCGCGTTGCGTTCGTTGTTGTGGACCAAGGATGTCACCCAGCAGCTCGAACAACGCGGGGCGTTCATGGAACAAGCGAATGAATTATTAACGTCGCAGGAACAAGTGTCGCTGTTTATCGAAGCTCCCGATTACGTGCCGGCGGACACGGACGAGGTGTACAAGAGCGCTCTCGCGCACGTCGTCGCGGGTTTGATTCAAAGTAAGCCCATGTTGATTATTGATGCGGATGAGATCTTCCATCAGCTTCAAGCGGCGGCGGAGCGCAACGGGGACGGCTTGGCAGATGTTGGCGTCGAACGCGCGGTGTGCCAGTTGTTACTCGGGCGCGTGGACGAGGCGGCACATACTTTAGGCTTGTATGATGGCACCGCCGACCCGGCGTTGGAGCAATACGTGCGCGAGCGCTCACAAGAGGGTGATTTAATCGAAGGTATGTGCGCCATGGCGGATCAATGGATCAACGATGTGGCGTTCCCGCTCTTCCGCGATGGCGCCGAAGTCGTTCCGCCGTCGTTGGAAGATTGGTTTGCGACACCCAATGTGCAAGGATTTGTGACGCGTCTGCAGTCCTTCTCGGCGTTGATTCGCATCCAAGGTGCGCTCGAAGCGGGTAAGCGCGCAGTTGTGAACTCGATTGAGTCCATTACGTCGGCATTTGCGCCGACGCCCCCAGTGCTCGAGTTTGGCGTCTCTGACACTCAAAGGCGCGTCGTGGCCGTGGCAAAACTCGGTGTCATTGGCGCCGCCGCGTACGCCGCGGGCGGCGGAAGCGCGCTTTCCGGCGTCACGTTGCCGAAAATCAATCCATTAGCGCCTGTGCAGGCCGCGGGCTCTGCCGTCGTGCACGTCGGATCATCCTTGTCGAAGATTCGATTGCCCACCATTTCCTTACCCAAGCCGAGCCCAAAGCTCGCCCCCAAAGCTGAGCCAAAAAAGGCGACGACAAAGGCTGCGGCTGTCGCCGCGCCCAAGGTGATTGCGTCGACGCCGAAGAAGGTGACGCCGGTCATGGACGCCTCGCTCGCCGAAAAGGTTGTCCGTAAATGGCAAACGGCCAAGGCGCAGGCGCTCGGACACTCACACAATACCCGTCACTTGGGCGCGATTTTGGAAGGGCCAATGCTGCAACAATGGGAAACACGCGCAGAGGACGTGGCGTCCCACGGATGGGCTTGGGAGTATCAATTAAACGCATTGAGCATCGACAACATCAATATTGCCAGCGAGGATAGAGTCTTCGTGGAAACCACGCTCACGGAGGTGGCGGTATTGAAGGACAAGTCTAGAAACGAACCTGATGACGTGTACGAGAGCACGTACCGGGCAAAGTATGAACTCAAGCGCTGCGAGTCGGGCGGAGTAAAAAATTGGAAGATCGTAGGAGGATCTGTCGTGTACTAAACTTTTGAAAACCAATCAAGACTAATGACAACCTAGTCACAATCATGTGTGTGTGCGCCTTGCTCCATCTCACTTACCTCGGCGCCGTGGCGCCGTTGTCGTCTTCTTGTGCGTTGTCGAAATCTCGCTTGACGTCGCGCGCAAACGTCCACAAGTACGCCTCGCCTCCTATGTGCGCGATGTGATTCAAAACATCCACATACAGGCGATTAGGGGACAAATCCACCCGTCCTCCGCCTACCACGGTGACGCCGTAATCCACGCTGTCGGCTAACTGTTGTAACTCTTTAGGACCGACGGGTTTCATGCTCACGATGCCTTTGAGTTCAACATCCATTTCGCCGCGCGGTCGTTGCGACTGCATTAAAAAGCAAAAGTTTTCCGCGTCTCGACGATCTTCAAACGCCACGAGATGATACTTGTCTTCCGGCCTGGCGCGTTCAGGAATATTATCAGGCACCATTTGCATGGCAAAGAACTCCTCAGGCGCGTTTGGGCTCGGGGTGACGATTATTAAAAACAACGCGCGCGCTTTACGCCACCACCACGGGTCGAGTAACTGTGGATGCTCGTTTTCGTCTCCATCGTCATCAACCTCTGTCGTGGGCTCAAACTCTTCCCCAAACGCGTCGAGGACGTCTTTATACTTTTCATACAACGCCTCCTCGTTGTACGTACCTGTGGCGATGTCCGCTTCCATGCGCCGCATCGCTTCGACGAGTTCCTCCGGGTACTCTTCAAACGTCTCACCATCCACGACTTTAGGCGTAGATGCGATATCCTCCTCTTCCACATGATCAGTGCTTTCCTTTTCAAGCACGCGATTCAAATAGTCATCCGCTTTCATCCATTCCATGCTCGATCCCGCGAGCGGCGGCTTCTTCGCCTCGGCTTCGCGTTCGCGCCGCTTGGCGCTCAAAATCGCCTCCACTCTCAATCCTTCCTCTCGCGCATCGCCCCCGATCGCCGCAAACGACCTGTCATCGTCGTTCTCGCTCTCTTTCACGCGCACGCGCGACTTCCATTCCTCCGCGCGTCGAACCGCTTCGTCGCGCTCCCGTTGCCTGCGTTCGACGTCCCGCAACGCCGCGCGCGCCTCATTCACCTTTGTCGCATTCTTCTCACTCGGTGCGCGCTGAAACAGCTCTTCAGCGACGCGCACGAGTTCAGTCAACGCCGCATGCGTGTCTGCGTCCGGATCAATCCCTCGCTCGCGTGCCTCAATGCGTTTCCGTCGGTCGATTTCCAACGCCGCGACGGCGCACGCCGACGCCACCGCCACGCACGACACAAAAGTCGTGCGCCACCCGAGCCTCGACGCCTCTCGGTGCGCGTGCGGCGGCGCCGGCGACGACGGCGACGCCATCATCGCACCGTTCGCGCGCGTCGCGTCCGAATCCGGCGCCAACGACGACGCCGTCGTCGACGATGCGTCACGCACCATCGTCGTGTCAGCAACAACTTCATCCTCAACAACGTCATCCTCGTCGCGTGGCGCCTTCGCCGACCGGCGCGCGACCGCACGGCGCGTCCGCGACGGTCGACGAACGCATCGGTGCGCCGCCGTCGCCGTCGTCGCCGCCGTCGCGCGCGCGCACGACATGGAGCGTCGACGATTGATGCATTCGAATCGCACGACATTCCTCGACACGCATTCAATCCATGCCGCGCGCGAACAACGCGAACGACGCGAACGACGCGCGCGCGACGTCGAGATTGACGCCATCGGCATCCATGGCGCCATCGACGACGGCGCCGTCGTCGACGACGCGCGTGCGCGCTGAGGTGAAGCGTTGGAACAGCTTGAATTCACCGACCGAGGTGGTCGTCGGCGTGTCGTCGCGCGACGACGACGACGACGACGACGACGACGAGCGGACGGATGGACGCGTCGACGATGCGGGCGTCGACGTCGCGGGCATCGCCCAGGGCGTGGGCGCGTTGCGCGTCGACGACGATGCGTTTGTTGAATCGCCGGCGAATTCGATTAATCTGACGCCGACGTCGCGCGCGTCGTTACGACGCGCGTTTGTAGCCTTTGCGGAGTTTGGTACGCCAAAATCGCACTCGACGACGTGCATGGATGGCACGAGATTCGCAAAGATGTGCCGAGAGGTGTTCGCGGAGCGTGTGGACGCGGCGGCGGTGGATGTCGCGTTCGCCAAGCGGGCGGGAAAGACGCGTAAAGTTGATTTCGTGACGTTTGAACAGTTGCTGAATGATCTCGTGACGACGAGCATGGGCGAAGGGTTGTCTATTGAAGACGCGCGGGCGCGAGTGGCGAGGGCGTCGCCGAGCGTGGGCGCGGCGGTGTCCCCGCGCGCCGTCCGACATCACGACGACGTGTCGACGTATACGAGCGCGGCGCGAGCGTCGCATGGAGTGTTGGCATCGCCGTCGAGGAGCTTGCAACGTCAATTATCGCGTGCGCAAGATGGAGTTGACGACGTCGATAGCTTGCCTCGAGTGCGGGGATTGAAGACGTCGTTTGTGAGTTTTGCGGCGTATAGCGGCGGTTCGCATTCGTCGAATGCGCTCGGCGTGAATCGGTTTATAAAGTTGTGCGAAGATTGTGGATTGTATCGCGGAAATTTCAACGCACAGGCGGCGGGCATCGTGTTCAACACCATCGCCGGTGCCAAGTCAAAGTTCATGAACTTTAAGCAATTCCAGGGTGCTTTAAAGCTCGCGGCAGATCGAGCGGGAGTTCGGTACGCGGATTTCGCTGGCGCCGTCGTCGCTCGCGGCGAACCATTGACCAATGCTCACGTATCCCCCGAACCCGTGCGTTTCCATGATGACACGTCCACGTACACCTCCACCCGCCGCGAGGTGTACCTTGATCGAAAACTGTCCACTCGAGCGTCGTCGATTTCGCGTTCGCCGCAAAAATCAAAATCCGCGCGAGACGTCGCGTACGAATCAGCCAACGCCTCGCCCCCAGCCGCGTGATCCCATCACGGCGCGCATGTACGCACCACACTGTGTTGTCTATGTTGTCTATGTTTTGTTCAATATCAATATCTATCGTATGTATCCAAACTACCCTGTGCGTCGCCCTCAGTCGGTATCAAAGGTAGTTACTCCCCCGCGGCCGCCACGTCACGCTGACGTACGTCGCGACACTCCACGACGCGCGCGTGACGCGGATCGCGAGGACGCTCGATCGCAATGACGCCGACATCGAGGCATTCGTTCGCCATCGTCCTCATCGTCGCGACGTGGGCGACGCTAAGCGCGCCGATCGTCCACGCCGCCGACCTCATCGAGCCAACGGTCGTGAGTTCAACCTCGGGCGTACTCACGGAGACGCTCACGGTGGAGGAGTACACGTACACGACGACGACGCCGTCGAGCTTTTCGTTCAAGACGCGAGGGTACTTTGGTTCGACCGAGACCTCCACCGCTGGTCAGACGTTGAGCGCGTTGAAGGTTGGGCCGACGTTGAAGTTTAAAGCTGGCGAGCGAGTCGATGTGTTGTTACAGAATAACCTCGAAAGCAACACGGACTCGGTGGTCATGAATACGTATCACACGCCCGGGACGACGAATCTGCACACGCATGGCTTGCACATCTCCGCGAACGATCCGTACGACAACGTCATGCTCAAGGTTGAGCCGGGAAACTCGCACCAGTACCAGTACGACGTCATCGCCGACCACGCGGCTGGGACGCATTGGTATCACGCTCACGTGCATGGATCGACCGCACTGCAAGCCGGAGGGGGTTTAGTCGGCGTTCTCATCGTCGAAGACGCTGCGGATGAAATCCCGACCGAGTATCAAAGCTTGGATGAAAAGGTGATGATGATTCAATACACCCAATTCGACGACGTCAAAACCATCGCGTCGACGACTGGCATGGGCGAATCCTGGACCACGCTATCGACGGGAATAACAGGCGGCATGGCGCACTTCACCACGAATGGAATGTATGTACCGACTATTAAGATTGATCAAAATGAGTGGACGCGTCTTCGCATGGTATTTATGGCTCTCGACAAAGTCGTCGAATTCCAACTCGGCTCCGCCGCGGCTGGTCTCGGCTGCGAGTGGAAACTACTCGCCAAGGATGGGGTTTACGTCGCCGCCGCGCCGCGCGCGCTTTCGAGCGTATACATGGCGCCCGGTAACCGCGCGGATGTGCTCATTCGATGTACTACTGTCGGTACGTTTACCGTGGACAGCGTCGGCGGCGCGCAGACGCACATCGCCACGACTACGGGGGCTTTGAATTTTCAAGTCGTCGCGAGCACGAGCACGGCAACGACGCTCACAAACTTTAACGCCAAGATGCCGAACTATCTCGCAACCGTCAATGCGTACTCGGGGGTTGCCACCACGGAGACACACAGTCTTCTATTCGCTGCTGCCGGCGGCGGCGGCGGCGGCGGCGGTGGCGGATGCAACGTCAATTACGACAGCTCAGGAGCGGCGGCATATACGGGTGTTTCGCTCGGAAATCTGGCAGCTGGGACAGTACAAAAATGGTCTTTGCAAGGAAGCGACAAGCACCCATTTCACATCCACGTGAATCCATATCAGCTCGGAACGGTGACGGACGCAACAGGAGACGCGTCGAGTTACTTTATCGCAGGTGACTGGCACGATGTCTTATTTCAACCTGCCGGAATTACTATTTCCAATGTTTATTTTCAAACAGCCGACTATACCGGTAAAGTCGTCGCACACTGTCACTTCCTTAACCACGAAGATAAAGGTTGCATGGCATTTTGGGAGATTACCGGCGCCGCCTCCTCAGGCATCTCTGATTTGGTCGCTGTGGCGTTGACGGAAACGACGGAGACGACGACGACTTCGTCGAGCGATTGCGGGCGCACCGCAAATATTGCGCGCGCGCTCACACTATGCGTGCTCGCAACCGCGTTCGTCATGTAATGGCGTCACGGCGAAAACTGTTCACTCGAGCGTCGTCGATTTCGCGTTCGCCGCAAAAATCGAAATCCGCGCGAGACGTCGCGTACGAATCAACCAACGCCTCGCCCCCAGCCGCGTGATCCCATCACGGCGCGCATGTACGCACCACACTGTGTTGTCTATGTTGTCTATGTTGTCTATGTTTTGTGCAATATCAATATCTATCGTATGTATCGAACGCGGATAGTTCTTCACATGTTTGTCTCCGACTCGAGTCTGTTGTGCCTGGGACCGCAAGCACATCGTCGTCATTTACGAACACGCGTCAAGGTACGTGCGATGCGCGCGGCGCGACGCGGCAGATGACGTCGCATGCATGCCCGACCCGCGCTCGTCCCCGGCGATCGTCGTCGTCAACGTCGGCGACGCACGGCGGCGTCGTGACCACGGTGTTGACTCGATCGAGTTGACCCTAACTGCTGCCGACCGAGACCGACGTATACTGACGACGGGGTGACATCGCATGCGCGCGCACACGCACACACAGGCACACGATTCGATGATTTACGAAACTACGAGCGCGCTGTTCCGATCTTTCTTGAAGAACGCGGGTGGTGATAACAAAAAGGCGCACGAGGGCAAGGCCAAGGCTGGTCCGGGCGAAAAGGCGTCGGCGAACAAGCCGATTATGAACGATTAAATTTGTGCGTTTTCAATTTCACGAGATAACACGGCACGAGATGAATTCGACGACGTATGGCGTGGAGGTGGAGGCGACGGAGCCGAGGATGCGACACGAAATGTTTGTCGCCGATGTTCGAGGCGTGGAACTGGCGTTCCAAGTGTACCACTTGGAAGATCAGTTGTACGTTTATATCGGCGGTAAGGAGGGAAACTTAACGCAGTGTGCGTTTGGAGTACGCGTGAGAGGAGGTTTGGGAGGCGGCGGTGTGGCGACGACGACGCTCATAGGATCCGAGGCGGGCGCTCGAGCGTCGAGCGACTCGGCGAGGAGGTTAGCCATGAAGTCGGGCAAGTCCATCGTGATTAGCGTGAACATGCCCGAAGGATGCGAAGAATTACAAGGTGAAGCCGAGCGCGTTTTAGTGCGCTACTTGCGCGAGAACGGAGCGTTGGAAAAGGATATGAAGGAGCTCGAGCGCGCGTTGGATGGTTTATAAATATAGCCGCGAAGACGTCGCGCGACGTTTGTTATTCACACTCATCGCATACACTCAACTATTAAGCTTGGATATCGCCACAACGCGCGTTATAATTCTTCGATACCAACCTTTGACTTGTCGATTTTCACCGCCCGCGCTCCTGAAACGTCCGGTATGACAATCTTTGGCGCCTCGCTTTCGTCGCTCTTCGTGCGCTTTGTCTTCTGCCCACCCGCCACCGCTTCCGCCGCCGCTACGGCGTCTTCGGTCTTCAGATCGACCACACCTAAGCCTAAATCCTGCGTACACGTGCGCGCGCGGAGACACACAACGTCAATCGCCAATCATTTTTCGACGCCTTACAAAACGCGGTTGAGCCTGGCTCAACCGTCGCTCGCGACTAAACGTACCATTTCAATGCGCTCACCATCGGGATCGTCCACGCGCTCGATATCCACCCCATCCGTACCGCCATCTTCACGCACGCGCGCCTCCAACGCATCATTCGCGCGCTTCATCGTCGGTAAAAACGCCTCAAGTTTCCCCAACAACGCGCTCGGCGCCGGCGCCGGCGCCGTCGTCGTTAATCGCCCAGCTCCACCACTCGGACCGCCCCGACGATCACCCTCACCCCCCGCACGCGTCGCTGTGACGTCAAACAACATGGACGGCGTCGTCACCGCCGCCGTCGGCGCGATTTCAAGCCGTTCTCGACGCGTGACATCCGCATCATTCGTCCCAGGCATGACTGGCAACGGTTTTGTGTCCTCGTCAGCGCTCTCGATGGACGACGATCGATGCGCGTCGCGGTCGAGCTCGCGGTCTCGATGCGTCGATGCGTCGTCGTCTCGTTCGCTCGCCGCGATCTCGGGTCAAGGCGTCGTCGATGAGTGTCGACGGACTCGATGCGGTCGTTGTTACCTTGTCCAACCGCGCCGTCAGCCAACATGTGGCCACATGTTGGCGGCCTGAAGACTATTGGAGTAGTGTACATGATGCATGATACATATTCTATATAGCTATACCGCCGACTTCTTCACGCGCACGTCGCTCGAGCGAGCGCCTGGTGGTTATTTCGCGATGCGAATGGCGGCGAATAATACTGGCGCCCCGGTTCGATTCACCACGGCGTGCGTGGTGCAATTGAACTTTTTTGGCGATAACGATTTTAAGACGTTGACCACGGCGGTGTGTTCGTCGGCGCCCCCATCGTGCTTGACGTACGTGACGACCGTGACGACGCCACCGACGCGAACCATGTCGAGCGCTTTATGCAATGCGACGACAGTCGTGTCTATGCTCGTCCGCGGCCTCACCGCGCGCTCGTCGCGATCGTTGCTCGGTAGATACCCTAAATTGAAGCACACCACGCCCACGTGCGCGTTGCGTTCACCGCCGTTGGCGTCAGCATTGGCGTTATTCACGCGCCCGTCCATCGTCGAGTGACACTCTCGAACAAACATAAATCGATCTTCACCCACGCCCTCGCGCGCAAACAACCCCCGCGCGCTCGTCAGCGCCTCATCCATGATATCAAATCCATACACCATCGTCGCCCGCGCGCTCGCGCCTCCCGCACCCGACGCCTTCGCGTGTTCGCGCATACGAAACAACGCCAAAGCGTCGTGTCCGTGTCCCAGCGTCGCATCCACCACGTCGTCGTCCGCGCGCACGCACGCGCGCCACACGCGCCGCGCCAGACGATTAACATTCGTGCCATCGCGCGTGCCCAGCGTCACCTCCATGGGCTCGCGCAAGTCCCTCGCATCGTCGTCGTCAGCGTCGTCTGCGAATGCACTTTTTGACACCTTTAACGCCGCCGCCGTCGTCGACGCCCGCGCCGACGCGCGCGCCGACGCCCGGAAACGCGCGAGTGCACGCGCGCGTCGCGCCGCGACCGCCGGCGCGCGCCAACGTACCGCCATCGGCGCGCGCGACGGCGTCATCGGCGTCGCGCACTGCGGACGACGTCATTAATCACCCGCGCCATCATGACGGCGCTCGCGCGCGCGGCGCCGCCGACTCTGACGGCGACGGCGGTCGCGCGCTATCGCGTCTCGTCCGCGCGTCTCGTCCGCGCCTCGACCGCGCCTCGTCCGCGCGCGCGCGCGAGGGCGACGGATGACGACGACGCCGACGTCGATGGTGGAGCGCAACCATCGACGTCGACGTCTTCGGCGTCCGAATTCGAGCCGCGCGTGGACGTGCGCGCGACGGTCGTCGGGGCGGTGATCTTTGCCGCGTTTGCCGTCGTGAATCGCCGCATCGCGGGCGCGGTGGAGCGCAGGAAAGCGCGTGAGGCGCTGGAGAAGGAGTTGCAGCGCGTCAAGGTGGAGCGTTTGAGCGGCGACGCGTCGGTGGACGACGAGGAGGATTTACGACGGGCGTACGATGAAGCGTTGATTGAAGAAGTTCGCGCGAGAGAGGTTTTTGGTGGGTTGTTTCGCGTGCGCATGCCGCAGCCGTTGGGAAAGGCGTTGAGTGAGGTGGAGAAGGAGAATAGACTCGTCGATGAAACGTCGGCGAAATTAAAAGGTCGCCGCTCGAGCGACGTCGCCGATACAGACGATAGAGACCAAGGAGAGGCGCAAACGATGCCGCCGTGGTGGATGACGTCGGTATCGACAGTGGTTGTGATATTGTTGACGTGGAGCGCGATTGGTCTTGGGTCGGTGGATCCGGTGGCGACGGCGCCTCCGTTGGATGACTCGACGCTCGAAGCGTTTAGACGAGGACGTTTGTAATATACATATTCGCGCATGCCATGCATTTCTTTCTACATGTAAACCTACAAGTGTGCTACTGTACCTATGTCTACTTCATCTTCGCACTGTGACGTTGTCATCTACGTCGCCGCACCTCCTCGGGCGTACATGATTTCGAGCGCGCGCGCCGCGTCGAGCAGCGCGCCGGCGACAAATCCATACAAACGCGCGCACGCGCACGCGTCACTCGTTTCAGCGGCGACGCGCGACGCTTCAACGCCATCTGTGCGTAAAACATTCGCACGAAGCTCGCGCACGGTGATTGCCCACTCGGCGTCGATGGCGTCGCGTGATACGATGACGCCGTCGTCCACGAGCGCGAGCTGAATGATAAAGTGTCCAAGGGCGCCTTCGACGGGCATCCCGGCGTCGCGCTTGAGCTGCTCCGCACGCACCGAACGCATCCACGCGCTAAACTCTTCGGGCGTTTCCCCCAAACGCACGCACAGGGCATGGGCGCGAAACACGCTGGATGGATCTAAATCATCAACTAAAGTTCGAACGACGTCGACGTCGGAGTCGACGTCGGCGTCGTCGTCCACGAGCCCGTTTCTCGCGCACGCCTCTATCCTCGCCGCACGCACCGCGAGTTTCCGCTCACGCGCAACGCTGTGCGCGATTGCCGCGCGCCCTATGTCTCTCGATCGATCGCGTGCGCGCGTAAACCATCCCGTCACGAGCCGTTTCGCTCGCGCTCGAATGTCGAGCGCGCATCGACATGCTTCGTCCCGCGCGCGCTCGAGCGCGCCATCCGCCACAAACCCCTCTTTAGCGCTCATCGAACGCACCGCCAAATCGACACAATCTTTAAAATCACACGCGCGCTCGAAATCGCCGCGCTCCATCGCCGCACGCATCGCCAACGCGTTTCGAAATAACGAAACGTAACCATCCGCCGTAACCGCCGCGGCTTCGAGCGCGTGCGTCTTCGCACCCTCCCTCGCGCACGCCACCGTCTTTGCCGCGTACCCATCCATCGCGCGACGCACAGTATCGCTCGCCGCATCGCATTCGTCCCGTATGCGCCGCAGCGTCCGCCGCGCGTCATCAATCGACGTCGACGTCGACGTCTGCGTCGACGCGCGCTCGCCTCTCGCGCGCCGCGCCGCGCGCCGCAACGCCCACACGTGCGATGCCGCGGACGCCATCGCAGCAGGCGACGACGACGACGACAACGCCGGCGTCTCCTTGACGATGTCTTCGCGCGCCAGGGCGTCGATGATGCCCACGAGCGCGTCGCGAAACATGAATCCACGCTCGCGCGCAGTCACATCGTCAGCGTCATCATCATCACCATTCGCCGCGCTCGCGTACGCGATGTACTTGCGCACGCTCGCGTGCACGCGCGTTTTACGCCACACCGCGTCGTCGTCCTCGTCGTCCGAGGATGACGACGACGACGACGACGAGGTCGACGCATCCATCGGACACCGCGCCAGTGTCTGACGCCTCGCGCACGATGACTGACGTCAGCTCCACGATGTCGGCGTTCATGCGCACGACGAAACGCCGCGTGCTGGTACGCGTCGCCCTTCGCCCTTCGCCGCGCGTCGTCGTTCTCGTCGTCCTCGTCGTCCTCGCGCGTCACGCGCGCACGAAAACTCACGCGAAATGATTCGTTTGACGTTGCTTTACACAGATTGACATGTTAACGACCAAGTTGAACGCCGCGGGGTGCACGCCGTGGCGGGTGTTGATCACGGATGCGATTTCAGTGAAAGTCTTGTCGTCCGTGGCGAAGATGAGCGATTTAGCGGATGTTGGCGTGAGCGGTAGGTGGATCGATCCGCGTCTCTGTCTCGCGAATGAATGTGACTGAAGGCGCGCGTTAAACTGACGACTGACGACTGACGACGGCATGTATCGCGTCGCTCGCGCACGCAGTGGTTGAAAACATCGAACTCACGCGCGCACCGCAACCATCGCTCGACGGGGTGTACTTTATCACCCCGAGTGAAAAGTCTGTTCGAGCGTTGATTGCCGACTGCGACGCGCGCGCGCATCGCAAGGCGCACGTGTTTTTCACATCCCCAGCGTCTCAGGGCGTGTTGAGGTTGATTAAATCCTCACCGACGTGCGTGAGTGTGTTGGGAAATTGTAGTGAGTTGAATCTGGAGTACGTTGCGGTGGATCAACATGGATTTAGCGTGATGATGGATGGGGCGTTGCGAGAGACGTTTAGCGCGGGATGCGAGGCGTCGCAGGCGCAAGCGCGCGCGTTGGATATGATTTCAGCACGTTTAGCGACTGTTTTAGTGTCGTTAGGGGAAATTCCTGCGATTCGATACATGGCAAAAGTAGGACATCGCACGAGTGATGTCTCGCGTGGCGTGGCGGATCGTCTCGATCGCATCGTCACCGGTTTGTTACGCGCCAAGGGTGCCGAGGCGGCGAAGAATTCGCCCACGTGCGACGTGCTCATTGTCGATCGTTCAGTCGATGTCATCGCGCCCGTGATTCACGAGTGGACGTATGAGAGCATGGTGCACGATTTACTCGACGTCAAGAACGGGGTGTACCGGTATAAAATCACCACGAACGCGGGCGAGCAAGAGAAGGACGCCGTGCTCGGGGATGACGATTCGTTGTGGACGGAGCTTCGACACGCGCACATTGCCGAAGTGCTCACGACGTTGGCAGATAAGACGCGCGCATTCGCACACATTGGACCGCAGGGCACGGGTACGCGCGATCTGACGACTGGGCAATTGAAACGCGCAGTAGAAGCGTTGCCGCGAGTACTCGAACAACGCGCCAAGCTTTCGGTGCACGCGTCCATAGCTAGCGAAATCAACGCGTTGTTGCAATCGTGCGCATTGAGCGAAGTTGGACGTTTAGAACAAGATGTTGTGTACGGCGACGCAACGAGTAAAGATATCACGTATTTATTCAACACTTTAGATGAAAAAGGCATACGGTTACCGATGGTGGAAAAGTTGCGGTTGTTGCTGTGCTACGTAGCGTCACATCCTCAAAAGATTGACGCTGCGGAGAAATCGCGGTGGTGCAAGCAAACCGGATTAACAGCGAGCGATGTGGATATTCTTGAAAAGCTTGAGTTGCTTGGCGTCAAAGTTTTGAAAGATAAAGCGTCGCAATCGTACTTTTCGTCGAGCACGAAAGCGTCGCGACCAAAGGTGCTCGAACGCACGGGCGAAGGCAGCGACTGGGACTTGTACAAATTCTTACCCACCGTTGCTGGTTTAATCGCAGACATAGACTCTGGGGCGCTCGACGGGACTGAATACCCATCTATTGGCGGCGAAAGTGGATCGAACGTTGCTGCTGCGGCGGCGAGTGCAGCGATGTTATCGCCCACGAAAGCCAAATCTGTGCGTACGCGCACCGAAGCGTCGTGGGCGACGCGAACGTCAAGCGCGGAATCAATCGGTGGCGAATCGGACACCACGGATTCCTCCGCGGCGGCGACTGCATCGCGACATCGCCGTGCAGACTCGTCGGCGTCCAACCGCGCAAGCAAGCGGGCAAGTCGAAGACTCATCGTCTTCATCGTCGGCGGTATGACGCGCGGAGAATTGCGCGAGGCGCACGCGTTGAGCAAAACCCTTCATCGCGAAGTGCTCATCGGTTCGACTTCGCTCGAGACCCCGGCGTCGTTCGTAGAAAAACTCGCTTCACTATCCACCACCGTGGGTCGGCAATATGAACGCGTCGATTTGAGTGGATTGTGATGCCATTTGTATTGCGCTTTGTAATGTTACACGGGCTCAAAGTAATTGTACAAATAATTCGCCCTCCTGACTAGTAGTCGTGGTAAATCTTCGCGCTCAACACGCGTAATCTAATGCATTCACCGTTCGGATTTTAAAGCTTCTCACACTGTGTGTGTGCGCGCGCTCGCGTATTTCACTCACATAATCGAACAACACATCGGTTGGTCGTTCGTCCCAGACGACGACTTCGTCGACGCCCCTTGCGATCTCGACTGCTCACCATCATCGTACGGCCTCGAGCCGACAACGATATGAATCACCCGCTCGTTGTTATCACACACCAACCCAAAAGCACGTAAACGCTTGTGATCCGGACCAAGAATTTTTCCATTCATCAACACGCGCACGTATTCGACGCTCGGCGGTTTCAACCCCGCCGCCGACGCACTCGGCGCGCCGCCTCCACGTCCCACCGCGTCCTCGCTCCGCATCCACGTCGCGTCGTACAACGCCTGCTTCAAATCAATCAATCTCGCGTCGGCGTTTGGTAAAACAACGGGCCCGATATCCGCGCCTTCTTGCCACCTCGCGCGCACGACAAACGCGGCTCCGACATTTGTCTCGCCAACCGCACCGTCGCCAGCGTTCGCGTCCTTCGCGAGCGCGGTCGTGGTCGCACATGCTCCACCTCCGCGTCGTTGACGGTCGTCGTCGTCGGCATTCATAATCGGCGTCGGCGTCATCTATAGTTGTCTGCTGGAAACCAACCAAAATCAATCAATCAACCTCTGCGTCGTCGTCGTCGGCGTCGCAACGCACGACACGCGTTGACGGTCGTCGTCGTTACCGTCGTCGCCCTCGTCCTCGTGTGTACGGTCGCGCGCTGTCGCTGACGCACCGCGCGCGCGCACGCACGCACGCCGAGCTCTGTCGTGCACATGGAATCCGAGACGCCACCGACGCCGCCGACGCGACGCGCGACGCGCGATCGCACCGACGCACCGACGCACCGACACGAATGCATTCGAATTCGAATTCGCGCGCGCGAGTCAACGCCGCGCGCGCGATGGATGCGCCGCGCGAGCGATGGATGCGACGACACGGACCGATGTCGACACTTTACGACGCGAGGCGACGCGAGGCGACGCGAACGCGAGCGAGATGTCGGCGCCCATGGTGCGCATGCCCGATGGGCGATTAATCGTGCGTATTACGAACGCGAACGCGACCGCGAACGCGACGGCGACGACGAGAGACGCGATTGATTGATGGGTTGATGATGCGGCGCTCGAAGCGTGCGATGACGTTGACCGGGGATTTCTAACGCGACGCCGCGCGCGCTGGGCGAGCGCGAACGCGGAAACGACGCATGGCGTGATGTTTGACCTCGAGGCGTCGTCGCGAGGCGTGTGCGCGCGCGAATGCGAGTGGTGACTGACGATAATCGTACGCGTTGTGTGCGTCGCGAACGAACGCGCAGCAACCGCAGATCGTGTTGCTCCGAGAGGGCACGGATACGTCGCAAGGGCGCGGACAATGCATCTCGAACATTAATGCGTGCTGTGCGGTGGTGGATGCGGTGCGCACGACGCTCGGGCCGCGTGGGTTGGATAAACTTGTGCGCGATGAACGAGGCGTGACGACGATTTCAAACGACGGGGCGACGATTATGAAGTTGTTGGAAATCGTGCACCCGGCGGCGAAAACGTTGGTGGATATCGCGCGATCGCAAGATGCTGAAGTTGGCGATGGGACGACGACGGTGGTGATTTTGGCTGGTGAGTTTTTGAAAGAGGCAAAGTCGTACGTGGAGGATGGCGTGCACCCGATGAATATTATCAAGAGCTTTCGACTGGCGTGCGAGCTGGCGACGGCGCGCGTTAAGGAGTTATCGACGTCGATTGAGGGTAAGGATGATGCCGATAAGGATGAGTTGCTGAAGAAATGCGCAATGACGACGTTGTCCTCGAAGTTGGTTGGCGGTGAGAAGGAGTTTTTCGCGGACATGTGCGTCAAGGCGGTGCGTTCGCTCGACCAAGATTTACTGGACCCGCGCATGATTGGCGTGAAGAAGGTGATGGGTGGTAGCATGACGGACTCTTTCCTAGTCGACGGTGTGGCGTTTAAGAAAACGTTCTCCTACGCTGGCTTTGAGCAAATGACCAAGCACTTCAAGCAACCGAAGATTTTGGCGCTCAACATGGAGCTCGAGTTGAAGAGTGAAAAAGACAACGCTGAAGTGCGACTGAGCGACCCGACCAAGTATCAAGAGATTGTTGACGCCGAGTGGAACATCATCTACGAAAAACTCGATAAGTGCGTCGCGTCGGGTGCAAACATCATTTTAAGCCGACTCGCGATCGGGGACTTGGCGACGCAATATTTTGCGGACCGCGGTTTGTTTTGCGCCGGCCGCGTAGAAGAGCAAGATTTGTTGCGTGTCACCAAAGCCACGGGGGCACCGGTGCAGACGACGGTGAACAATATCTCCGATGCACAGCTCGGCTTTTGCGAAGCCTTTGAAGAAATCCAAGTCGGTAACGAGCGCTTCAACATTTTCCGTGGTTGCCCGCAAGCGAAAACGTGCACGCTCGTCTTGCGCGGCGGCGCCGAACAATTCATCGAAGAAGCCGCGCGCTCGTTGAATGACGCGATCGAAATCGTGCGCCGTGCGATGAAGAACGCGTCCATCGTCCCTGGTGGCGGTGCGATTGATATGGAATTGAGCAAGTACTTGCGCGACTACTCGCGCACGGTGGCCGGTAAGTCCCAACTCTTCATCAGCTCCTACGCCAAGGCGCTCGAAATCATCCCAAGACAGCTGTGCGACAACTCTGGGCACGACGCCACGGATGTGTTGAACAAGCTGCGTCAAAAGCACGCGGGACCGAGTACGGATGGTGCAAATTATGGCGTGGACGTCAACACGGGAGGCATTTGCGATACGTTTGCCAAGTTTATCTGGGAGCCAAGCATGGTAAAGATCAACGCGTTGAACGCCGCGACGGAGGCGACGTGCTTGATTCTCTCCATCGATGAGACAGTGCGTAACCCGCGAAGCGAAGGGCCGGAAGATGGTGCCATGGGCGGCCGAGGTGGCGGCCGAGGCATGCCCATGGGTGGCCGCGGTATGGGAGGCAGAGGCAGAGGCATGCGATAGAGCGTGCGACGCACGTCAAACTAATTGATAGTTTCAACCTTTAGACAACACTCGAAGATTTTGTGGATAAGTGAACGCATTTTCTATTATCGGTACAATTTTGCTACACAACTCTTTTTACTCGTCGTCTCCATCAAACGCAAAATCTTCCATCGAGAGTGAGTTTATATATCGCTGCAACATGTCCGCCGACTCTTCGGCTTCTTGTAACTCTTCTAAGCGCGCGCTCGCACCCTCGTCTTCAAGATGCGCGTACTTTGGCGCCCATGGAGAATCACCACCGTCGCCATCGCCGGGGGACTGACTCCCTTCGCTCACCGTCGGCTTTGGCGTTGCTGCCACGGATGGCGAACGCACGGCGTTCAAAGCGTCGCGCGATAACTTTTTCGCATCGCTCGGTAAATGGTCATCTATTTGCACTCCTCGTGCCGATAAAAGTACGTTGTGCAGTAGCATAACCGCCACGGGCTCAAAGATTCCAGAAGACGTCAAAGTCGGCGTGCGCACACCCGTTGTCAAATCTAAAATGTCCCGCGGCGTGAGTACCGCAAACTTTGATGGCGCGAATTGCGCCGCGGTGAACGACGCGAAGCCCATTGACGTCGACGCAGCGAGTGCACCGAGTAAAGATGGTGCACCCCGAGAGATCTGCGACGTATCGTCGTCGACATCATGTGGGTCATCGCGATTCGTCGTTACTCGTTGGTGCAATGGTTTGCCTTCGAGCAACATCCCGTACACGTCGTCGGCAATAATTTGAACATCTGCCGGTGATGTGCCGCGCGAAGCGCTGGATGATGCCCATGGCGATGATGCAAACGCCGCGGTCACCGTATACCGCGCGATTTCGTCAACATTGCGTGGATACGACCGACGCAGACGCGACTTTAATACATCCATGCTCGGATGCTTGCACACAGCGTCCAGGGTGACACCTGATGCCGGGGCTAAACGTCCTCGCTGCGCATGACTCACCAGACGCAACGCAGCTACTTCATATGCATTTACTGCGGGGTGCGCGGCAACGCGGAGAGCGAACAATGCGTGACCTGGCGAACGCATGATTGGGAGCGTCGCGAGCTCGCGCGGATCCATCGCCGGACATTTTCCCGTGCTTGCCCCGAGCGTGAGCGCGGAATACAAAATGTCCAACCAGTTCGCTCCGCGACCGACACCGGTAACCTTTTCAACGACTCGGGACACGTCACCACCGCGAGTTTGCAGCCCACACATAGGTTCGCGCAACAGTTTCCACGCTTCGGCGTGCGCATCCAAATACGACGAACTTCGGCTCAACGATACACCAAGTCGCATCCCGAGTCGCACGCGTTCGCGCGGCGGCAAAGTGGCAAGAAGTAAAAATGGACGAATGAGCCCGGCGCGATAGGCTTTGTCGCGGAAATCACTCTCGCGGTCGAGAATATCAAAGACGTATCCGGATTGCACATCCACCGCTTCGCGCTTTGCAGTGCGCACGAGCCACTTCCTCGCGATTTCTTCCTCACTCGCCCCACTCGTTGACGCCACGCCGTTCATCGCACGCCTCAACGACGACGTGATCGCGCCAAACGTAGGAATAGATACGTACCCACCAATATTAATCTTTTTAGACGGCGCGTCCGCCGCTCGACATCGAGCGCACGACCCACCACCTGGTCGTGACCTCTTTCGCATCACCTCACTTTCATCTCCACACCGTTCGCACGGCGCCGTACCACCGCCACACACCATACACTCATACGTCTCGTTCCCTTTTATTCCGCGTTTGACGTGCGCGCAACGTTCACCGCACCAAGAACACCATCCAACGCGCCGCGTCGCCGACGTAAACGTCTCCGTCCCGCAGTTCCAATCCTCCACAAATCCCGCGCATTTCCCACATCTCCCGTCGCCCACGCGCGCGAAACCATCCGCACAACGCTCGCACTTGTGCGTGCCTCGCGCACACGTCGAACAATGACTTAAATACGTCCCCCGACTCCCCACGCTTCGCGTCACTCGATGTCGTCCATCCTCGCCGCACCACGAACACCAACCTCGTGGACTCATTTCTCGCTCAATCACCTCCGCGCTCGTCGTGCGCCAGCTCGGAAATATTCCCGCACACGCTAGACACTTCGCATCGTCCCATCCATCGCCGCCGCGCGCCATCGCGCTGCAATGTTTCGCTCCGCACCGCGTCGTCCGTCTCGCGCACGCGCCGCACGCGTACGCCGCGCGCCCACCGCTCCCGCCATTCACGCGAACGTGCGACGTGAAATGAAAACACCACGAACAATGCGCCAAACGCGCGTCCAGCGTCGCCGTATTCGCCGTATTCGTCGTCGTATTCGTATTCGTATTCGTATTCGTCGTGTTCGTTGAGTGCGATGTCGCGCTCATCGGCGACGCCGCAAGCCTTCCCGACGCCGCGCGCCCGTCGCTCCGGGACGATGACGACGACACGCGCGCATCGCGCATCGCGGTGTGCGCGCACTTCGCCCTGCGCGCGACCGTGCGTGCGCGCGCGTCAGAGTTTGAGGCGTGTGATTTGAATCATTCGAGCGACAGCTGGCGTCATAATCACCCACGCCGCGCGCGTCCTCGTCGTCGTCGTCGAGCGCGCGCAGCGCACGCATAGGCGGGCACGCACATCGCGCGTCGTCGGCGGTTGACGACGCGCGATGCGCGTGCGCTGTTGCGTCGTCGGCGTCGTCGTCAATATCATCATCATCATGTGCGTCCAAGCATTCCTTGTGAAAAGTGTCGCCGCCGTCGACGTCGACGCCGACGCGCGTTTGTCGTGCGCGGAATGCCGAGCGATCACTGGCGCGCTCGTGTCTCGGCTGCGCGCGCTCGAGGGCGTGGATGACGTCGATGCGCGGTTGCGCTCGGCGTTGGGCGCGGCGTCGCGAGGCAGACGCATGACGCACGGGAGAAGCGAGCTTAAAATTACGCGCGTCATTGACGACGCGTGCGAGGACGATGCGATCGAAGGGTTTAATGCAATGCTTTCGTCGCGATGTCGCGACGCGTTCGGCGCGGAAGGGGTGAAAGATGCGATTGAGAATGAGGCGTTCGCGCGCGGGCCGAATGACGTCGCGGAATTCGCGTGCGTGTCGGCGACGGGCGCGTGCGACTCGTGGCCTACGTCGTCCACGCACGATGAGCTGTAGTGGTGATAGTGGTAGCATTTGTAACATTTGTAATTTGTACACTTATTTGCGACGGATTCGGTTGCGCATTTTAAACCCGCCGTCTTCGTCGGATGAACGAATGAACGCTTGCTCTCGCGGGACGTCGACGACGGGCCGAACCTCTGCGGCTTCTCTCTCAGGCAATGGCGGCGGCGCCGCGCGCGCTCGATCGCGGGGTAACCCAGCGAGTAATCGCGTGAGTTCACGCGTGCTCACGGGCGCTTCCTCGGGTTCGCGAATCATGCATATCGCGTCCGAGCCGTCGGCGTAGTACGCTCGACGTCGGTTGGATTCGGCAAACCCGCACTTTACGTACATGCCCAACGCCGCTTCATTGGTAGATTTCACCTCGAGCACCGCCACCGATCGAGGGTCGATACCTATGAGTGCTCGAAGCATGCGTTGTCCCAGTCCGCGCCGGCGAATGCTAGGCAATGTGGCGATTTGCGTCACTTGCGTCTCGCCCGCGACGACGACGCAAAACCCAACGGCGCCGACGGCGCGCGGGTTAGATTCCTGTGCCTCTCCCGGTGCGGGCACGGCGACTAAAACTTTTGTGAGCGACGACGACGGCGACATCACGGCTTTCTCGCAATCGTCTAATATCGCCGCGGGCGACCAATCCACGCCACTCTTTGCGCACGTTTCGAGCTGCAAAGGAAAACAAACGCAAAAAGCGTAAAGCGACGCGCACACAAAAGGTTAGTTTTACACGTCCATGTCGCACACGACGCCGCTCGCATTCGCACACCGCGATTAAAAACGCGCGCGTTTCCCCTATACGCTTCGCCACGCACCACTCCGTCGAAATCCGCGCGCCGAACCGCGCGAACGCCCCACCGTTCAACCGACGCAAAGTCTTCGTCGCCCGCGCGCGCGTTCACCGCCGTCAACGCGCATCGATGCATCATTCGTCGCCGAGCACCGTCGCGCAACGACGACGCGACACGCGACGACGCCGACGACGTCGACGCACTCGCATCGATGCGCGTCGCCGCTGCGAAAGCCATGCCGCCGACGCGCGCGCCGACGCTCGAGAGGCTGCGAGTGACGACGTTTACGCCCCAGCCTCGCCGCCGCCGTCGTCGTCACCGCCCATCGACCGTCGCGCATCGACCGCGCGCGCATCATCACACCCCTCGCCGTCGTCCTCGATCGCGCGAAACGCCGCGTCGTCGCGCCACTGCCTCGAATCTCGCGCCGTCGATGTCGCGCGCGCTCGAGCATCCGCCTCGGCGTTCGCGCGCGCACCGTCGCCGCGAGCGCACAGATCGCGGTACGGCCGACCGCGAACGACGACGATGGGCGTCGCCGAGCGTTCGGCGTCGCCGGCGTCGGCGGCGGCCGCGCCGGCGCGCATGGAGCGCGCGAGGATGTGTCGCTCGCGCGCCATTGTCGAGCGCGCAACCGCATGCAATCCATGCGCGCTGTCGACGTCGACGTCGACCGCGACGACCGCGGCGAGGACCGGGCGCTGGATGACGCCCGTCGGCGTCGGGGCGAGCCGAGCGCGTCGAGGCGCTCGCGCTCTCGCTCGCGCTCGAGACGTCGGCGTAAAGATGACGATGATGCAGAAGATTACATGCCGCGTAAAGGCGACGCTGTTGCGGATGACGATGTGCGACGTCGTCGACGACGACGCGATGACGAAGATGATGATGACGGTGATCGTCGCCGTCGCCGTCGCCACGCATCGCACCGCCGGTCGCGGTCGCCGTCGCGGTCGAGAGACTGGTCGAGGCGGGACCGCCGTCGGTCGCGTTCGCGGTCGCGTTCGCGAGGTCATCATCGCCGCCGGTCATCGCGGTCGAGGTCACGCGATCGTGTGAGACGCCGCCGACGAAGTTCGAGCGCATCTGGCGACCGGCGCGAGAGGCGGCGAGAGAGAGACGGGTCTGGTGGACGTCGCGAGAGGCGCGAGCGCGGTTCGCGTTGGGACAAAGGCGAGCCGGCGAAGGCGACGAATGCGACTGGGGCGACGAATGCGGGGAGCGAGGAGCGAGTAGGGGCGAGTAATGCGACGCATGACGCGCCTAGGGTGGTTCGCGTGGAAGATGTCAAGGCGACGGCGTTGAATAAACAAATTGAAATGATGCGCGCGTTGAGTTCGACGGCGAAAGAAGAGGCGAGCAAGGCGATTGAGGCGGCGCGAGCCAAGGCGGCGGAGTTAATGGAAGTGCCTCCTCCGGTAGTATCGACAGTTTCTGCGTCGGCTCGCGAGATACGGGATGTTCCTCCGCCGCTGTCCTCTTCAAAGGCGCAAGCGGCTGAGACGGCTGAGACGACTGAGACTGCGATTCGCCAAAGCGACGGCGGCGACGGCGAGTCGGCGAAAAAGGTGACGTACTTGACAGAATTCTACCCAATCGACGTCAAGCATGAAGGTTTAATAATCGGCCCAAGCGGTGTGACGATTCGCAAGCTTCAAGCGGAAATAGGCACTGACATTCAAGTCGTTCGCGGCGAAGGCAAGTTGCAGATTAAAGGCTCGCGAGAAAAGATTGACTTTGCCAAGGCGAGCTTAGATGAATTTTTACGCACCAAGGGGCCGCGAACGGTGCGCGTCAATTGCAAAGCCCGTTCAGGTCTCATCATTGGTAACGCCGGACTCACGATCAAGGCGTTGAAAGAGCAAACAAACTGCCGCATTGAAGTCATGCGCGACGTGGAGGAAGTCGTGATTACTGGCCCAGGGGATCGCGTCGACGCCGCGAAGACTCTCGTAGAAAAAATCATCGCTGATTCCTGGGTCGAAGGCGGCGCCGAAGGTGGGAGCGTGACTATCGTCGAAGAAGTCGTGCCGTGCGCGTACAAGGCGGGGGCAATTATTGGTCCGGGTGGCGCGACGATTCGTCAACTTCGTGAAACCACCGGAGTGTCCATTGACATCGAACGCGGCGCGAATGGATGCAAGGCGGGCGACCAGTGTCGCATAATCGGTACGCCCGCGCAAGTGAAAAAGGCTGTCGAACTCGTGCATCAATTGCTCGACGAAATGAATCAAGTCAACATGCAAGCCGCGCCGGCGGTGCCGCCCATGTACGCGTACGGATACGGCGCGCCGTACGATCCAAACGCCGCTGCTGCCACCATCGCGCCGCAGATGGATCCTGCGACGTACGCTGCGTGGCAGCAATACTACGCACAACTTGGTTACGATCCAAACGCCGCCACGAATGCGTACGCGCAGCAAAGCTATCAATATCCACCGCAACCGTAGTTGTAGAGCGAAGAAAGCGTTGGTTGTTTTAATAGAGTCCAAACCTTCACACCTCGGCGCCGCCGCGCGCGACGGATCGCCGCGCCATGTCTATCGCGCGCGTGCTCGTTGCATTCATCGCCCTGTGCGCCTCTGCGTCGACATCGTTCGCGAACACCGACGCTAGCCATGTCATCTTGCGCGGATTTGATCCAGCCCAAGCCTCGGCGCTGCGGGACGCGACGACGTTTACCTGCGATTCTAACACCCGTACGATCGCCATCACGAGCGTGAACGACGACTATTGCGACTGTGATGATGGCACCGATGAGCCCGGGACGTCGGCGTGCGCTGGCGCGGGCGAGGCGGCGACGACGAAGGGGATGTATTGCGTCAACCGCGGTTCGACGCCGACGCGCGTCCCGAGCTCGCGCGTAAACGACGGCGTATGCGATTGCTGCGACGGCAGCGACGAGTACGACGCCGCGCAGAATGGTGGTGTTGTGTGTGAGAATACGTGCACGAAGGCGGCCAAGGCGAGACGGGCGGAGTTGGTGAACGCGTTGAGCGCGGCGAGACGCGGCGTCAAGGCGAAAGCCAAGGCGAGTCGCTACGCCAAAGATGACCGACGCGCAATGGAGACAGAACTCAAGGATTTACAAAAGCAAATGGACGAGGCACAGAGCGCACTCGAGGTATTGCGTGCGCCAAAGGAACAAGAGGAGGCGTTAGAGCGTGAGATGCGGGAGAAGGAGCGCCTACTCGAGGAGAAACGAGCCGAAGAGACGAAATCGACCGAGGAGGAGGAGAAGGAAAAGGAGGCAAACACCGATGGCGACGCACGCGATGACGACGGTGCGCGCGAAGGTGCGCGCGAAAATGATGCCATGGAAGATGCCGCGGAGGAAACCGCGGAGGAGCGCGGGAAGCGCATTGCGGGACAGTGGATTAGCGACGAGTCGGAATCGACGCGCGTCGACGACGAGGACGACGACTACGACGAACATGAAGACGAGGACCATGTGGTGGTGGACGATCCCATGCCCGCAGACGGCACCAAGACGTCGAAATTTAGCGCTTTGTTCGCGCGCGCGAAGCGTGCGTTGCAGCGTGCCCGACTCGCCAAGAAGGACGCGGACGCCGGCGCGGCTTTGACATCCCCCGCGTTTCCCACGACGCATCGGGACGCGTTCGATAAGCAACAGCGCGCCGTTGACGCCTTGCAGACGCAAATCGATCAAGTTCGCGCCAGTGTTAACCGTAATTACGGCCCCGACGATGTGCTGATAAGCTTACGCCAGCAATGCTACGAGGTGAAGATTGAAAAGTACGCGTACAAGGCGTGTCCATTCGGCGAAGCGCACCAAGACAGCGTGCGCCTCGGCACCAACACCGATGGCGTCGAAATTTCACCACTCACAGGGGACATGATGTTGAAATTCACAAACGGTGCAACGTGCTGGAACGGACCGAATCGATCGTTATCCCTCACGCTCAAATGTGGCGATCGAGAGGCGCTCGCCGACGTCGAAGAGCCGTCTCGTTGCGAATATTCGGCGACGTTATTCACACCTCAAGCGTGCGACGAAAGCGCCGTCGCGGAGTTAGACGCCGAACTTAGCACCCTCGACCGCATCATCGCCGGCGCCGGCCGCGACGAACTTTGATGAGCGCGAGAAAGAACCTACTACATTTTTTATAGCACAAAGCCGCTACGACGTTGACTACGCCTCGCGATCAATCCACCGTCCCGAGGTCTCACACATCGAACCCTTCCGCGCGCAAACACTTCAAATGCGCTTCAATCAACCCATCGCACGCACCGCTCTCCTCCCCTTGCATCACCACGCACTCATCGCGCGCCTTTTTCGTCGTCGGGCACGCGCAGCACATCTTTTTAGGCGTCCCATCGTCGTTCAACGGCGCCCCGTTCGGCGCGCGCTTGATCTCGGGCTTGGACGGCGTCGACCCCATCGCACGCACACGCACGCGCACGCACGCACGCACGCACGCACCGAGCACACGAGTCAACCGTCGACGAGGACGAAGTCGCGTCACGCTGTGACGTCACTCTCACCCTCGCCCCGCAGATGCTCGTCCACGCAACCGCGGGTCCGGCGTTCGCCCACCGCGCGATGCGCACCGCATCGTCGTCGTCGTCGTCGTCGTCTTGCGTCACTCGACGCCACCTCGCCTGCGCGCGCGCAGCGACCGCGTCGTCGCCATGGATGGCATCGCTGACGATGATGACGCGTAAAAGTGCACGCATCGCATCGCCGACGTGCGCATCGCCGTCGCGATCGCGCGCGACGCCGTCGCCGCCGACGCCACCCTCGCACGTCTCGCGCGCGTTACAAACCACCGAGGACACGCCCGTGCGCGATGCCGACGCGGAAAAGTCGTTCGATTGGCGCGCGTGCTGGTACCCGGTGTGCTTTACGTCTGACGTCGAAGCGGACGCGCCGTATCAATTCACGTTGCTCGGAGAACCGTTGGTGTTCTGGCGAGACTCGCGCGGGGTGATGCAATGCGTGGCTGATCGTTGCCCACATCGTTTGGTGCCGCTGAGCGAAGGGCGTGTGAATGAAAAGGGTGAGCTCGAGTGCGGGTATCACGGGTGGACGTTTACGGGCGAGGGCGCGTGCACGTCGATTCCGCAAATTGAACCGGGCGTGGGGTTGGATACGGCGTTGAAATCGCCGAGGTCGTGTGTGACGGCGTATCACGTGCGTGAAGCGCAGGGGATGATGTGGGTGTACCCGACGTCAAAGGATAAAGCTCCAGACGCGGCGGCGTTGCCAGAGTTACCCTTGGTGCCGGAATACGACGACCCCGAGTGCGTGTGTCAGGATATTTTCCGAGACCTCCCCATGGATTGGGGCACGCTTTTAGAAAACGTCATGGATGTCAGCCATGTGCCGTTCACCCATCACAACTCGGTGGGCAAGCGAGAGAACGCGACGCCGGTGAATTTGGAACTCACGAGCGCCGAAGGCGTCACCGCGCGCGGTTTCAAAGGCGAGTGGAAGGAGGGTCCGCGTAAAGGTAAATACGGCACGCAATACACCGAATTCAAAGCTCCGACGTTGATGCGTCACACCTTACGCACACCGACGTTCACCACGCTCACCGTGGTGTACGCCGTGCCCACCACGCCCGGACGATGCCGATTGCTCGCGCGTTTCCCATTCATCTTTAAAGCCGCGTTGCCTCGGCTCATCTTTGGCTTGTACCCGCAGTGGTTTTCCCACACCAATCAAAACGCCATTCTAGAAGATGATCAAATCTTCTTACACAAGCAAGAACGATTGATTGAAATAGATCGAACGGTGCATGGGAAGTCGTACGCGCAATCGTGTTACATGCCGACGAAAGCCGACGTGTACGTGTCGGCGTTTCGTAAATGGACGTCGCAAATCGCGAACGGCGGTCCGGCGTGGCCAAAGGGTATGTCCACCGCATTACCACCGCAAGAAACGTCTCGTGAAGCATTACTCGATCGCTACCACTCGCACACGAAGAATTGCAAGTCGTGTGCGACGGCGTTGGCGAACATTGGCAAGGCGCGCAAGATTTTACGCGTGCTCACATTCGTCGCCCTCGCGGCGGCAACCGGAGCGTTTGCTCGCGCCGCGCCGATGAAGATGACCATTGCCCTTGCCGTGGCGTCCGCGTTATGCGCCATCGTGCGTGAAAAATTAAATGCCTTGGCGTTGAAGATGCGTGTGGGACCGTACCCGCCGCCACGTCGTCCGCCATCCATGATGGAGAGCGCCATCGAAAAGGCGCGATTTGCGTTTTAATCGCTCGGGCGCAGACGTCTTTGTCTTCTTTGTCTTTGTCTTCGTGTAACATATACGTACGCCGCGCCATCGCCGCCAGTGCTTCGTCTTCATTCAAATATTTATTACATATCGTGTCAATATCACCATATCACGACGTATACCCGTCGTTATTTATATCATTCCGTTGTCATACATACGTTTCAGCACGTCGACGTCGCAATCGCGTCGACGTCCTCGTCCGCGTCATCATCATCATCCTCAAACCGCAAACGTTTCGGACGAACATCATGATCACGACCACCACCATCATCACACCTTGCACACGTAAACGACGACCCGCGCACGTTACCGAGCGCGCATCGCGCGTGCGCCACGCGCCCGCACGCGCGACATCGCGTCCACGCGTTGACAAGTTCAAACGACTTAAACACCAAACGCGTCGCATCCGCGCTCGCGTGACAATGCGCACACGTCAACACGGATGACACGTCGCGTGCGTTCTCGGCGTCTTCGCGCGCGTCGCGCGCGTCGTCGTGAATACTGGCGGCGATGTACTCTGCGCACGCGCGTCGCTGCGTCGGCGTCAGTCCATCCATCTGATGTCGTCGTCGTCGTCGTACCTTTCGCGCATCTGGCGCCGCGGCGCGGGCGATCGCGTGGAGCTTCTCATCGCGCGCGCGTTCGAGGGCGACGTGCGTGCGGCGCAGCGCGCGGCGGGTTCGGGCGTGCATGGAGCGCGCGCGTGAAAAAGTGGCGATTCAAATCTTCATTGTGTTCGTTACATTTACAAGATGTCGCGCGCGACGGCGGCGCCGGATGGCGCTGGGAAGTAAAACAGTTCTATAGTGTTCTCAGCATCGCGTGTGGCGGAGCCGCCGAACGCGCGAGGGATGGTGGAGGCGAATCGTTCGCTCGCGCGCGCGAAGACGGCGCCAGATCGATCGAGCGCGCGCAACGCCGATCTGACGCGCGCGGAGGGGAAGAATCGCGATAGAGCGATGATGATGCGGGATTCGGAGATGCCTGGGTGACGAATGATGACAGTGAGCGTCGCTCGCGCGCACGCCGCGTCGTCGTCGTCGTCGTCGTCGGCGGCGTCTTCATCGGTGGCGTAGTAGTACGACGCGTCGGCGGCTCGGCTGTCGCCTCGCGCGCGAATCGCGCCAGAGTGCATCAAGTCATCGATCGCTCGGCGAGCGGCGAGCGCGCCTGAAGCACCTCGTGATGCTAACGTCACCTCTGCATCGCTTGATGCGCGGAGTTCGTTGAGAATGTCAGGGAATGTGAGCCCAGCATGACTCGCGGCTCCGTCGGCTTTGGCGCTTTGACGCGCCGCGACGACGCGCGCGCACGCGTCTCGGAGAATTGATGACGCCACGTCATCGTCGAGAAGGCAGCCGACGGCGGCAACACGAGCTACGTGGTCATTCGAGCTCGCAGCATTGTCTTCGCGCACGTCGATGCGTACGCTGTGTAACATTTTCGCCGCGTCGTTGTTAGCCGCCAAAATGTGACTGGCGTCGTTGGAATTAAAGCCATCTCGAAACGCAAACGGAAGCGTACTCGCCGTAGATTCCCCGCACATCGACATAGAAATGCGACCATCCACGAGGGCGCGCGCGAGCGCTAAGACTTGCGGCCCGCTCGGCGTGACGCATTTCATGCTCCTTGCGCCGTCGTCGCCTACATCCAACAATCGCAACTGCGCGTCAATGGCGCCAGTGTAGTACGACGGAACGTCTTCGATTTTGACAAATGCACGACCGTGCGCTTCGTCTTCAGACTCTGTGTCGTAGTCGCTTGAAGAATCGTCATCGGCAGAGTCATCGCTTTCATCTTGAAACGTAATCGCGCGTCGCCGTAGAAACGCTACTGGAGCTAAACGCGCGAGGATGATGTCGTCATCCGCTTCGGTGAGATCGCGTCCCGCGCGTAATCGACGGACTTTTTCTTCGCGGTTTGGTCGAACGCGAGAAACTCGCGGTGGCTTTGGTAAATCGCGCTTGAGCACGGGATACGTCACCGGATGGGCTTTCAATATTTCTCGCGTGGCGTGTAAGACTTGCTTGGCGACGCCTTCAGACCATTTCCCGGTGCAATCCCACACGTCGTCCCAATACGCGGTTTCTTCCTCAGTCGCCGGCGCGGGGACTGGTGTGTGAGGCAACGCGTGTTCTCGTCGAGCTTTGGCGCCGCGTTCGTAAAACTCCGACCCAAAGCGCACAATGGCGTCGTGGCGACTCGCATTATTGACGCCGTCTTCGTCTTCGTTGTCTTCGCCGTCGTCGACGGTGAGCTGTCGCCAACGCTTCACGACGGCGCGCTTTTTGACGTGTGGATACCGCGAGCGCCACATTGGATCGGCGTACACAACCGCGGCGCGATAGTCTCGCTTCTCTGCGCGGAACGTGTTCGGGCCCGACAACGCGATGAAACGAATCATAGAAAACACCAAAAATTCATCCTCAGCCTGCTTGAACACAAAGCGCTTGCGATGGGATGGAAATTGATCAAAATCACCGTCACTTTCGTCACTCGCATCATCTGGCAACGATACAGCAGTAGAACTTCCCTTGCGGGCGCAAGCATCGCCAATATTTGCTAGTCGATTCGCGCGTGTCGAGTCTCCGAGCACGTTTTCGCGCTGCGCCAACAACGCGCGATGCGGCGCCCGGCGAGACAGCCGAATCTTCGAGTACCGTGAGTACATTTTCAACGCGTTACTCGCAACCACGGACGAAATCACGCCCGCGTCGTTGGCGGCACAAATCTGTGCGTAGCAGTAATCACGCCACGTGCTTTTAATGTGACTCAAATCATCTGGAGCGCCGAGATCTTGCGCGAGTTGCTCCACGCGCAACGCGTCCTCGGCGGGCAAGCCAGCGGTGGACAACTCAGCGATGGCGATGGCCACAAGCTCGGGGGTGATTTCCACGCCTTCAACCCACGCATTAGCACTTTTCAGCAATAATTCAATCAACGTATTCCAAGCTTCTTGAAGACGATTCATAAGGATGATGCAATTGTCCAACCCGAGGGCCCATTTTCGTACCCACGAACGCGTCGACGTGAGCCGCGGATAGGACATGGTGGACGCCGGCACCGCAGTATCCATCGCTGAATGACCTTTAAACGCCTTTTCGAGCGCATTCCAATACGCGTGTGCGCTCTGAACGGTGGTTAAATCAAATGCCTCGCTCCACACATCGGCGTCGTCTTCGTCGACGCTCTCGCCTGGCGCGCGTTGAAACCGCGCAATTTTATTCATGCGTAACGTCATGATGGTTTGCCGCGTCTCAGCGTCGTACGTCGGATGTTCGTATAATAGTCCCATCTCCGTCAAACGCTTGGTCAATCTCGACATCAAGTGCGACGAGCATAGGCGATCTCGCAATTCGCGAGATAAATCTTGAACAAGTTTCCCGAGTAACGCCTCGCGCTTGATGTGCTCTAAATCTTCGACGTCAATGCGCTTTGACTCGACGCTATTGATGACTTTGATGTACATTGAAATCGGCATCGCGCCGTCGAGAATTTCGGGATCAACTCCACCATCTCGCGCCTTGCGTTCTTCGAAAACGCTCTTGACCAAATACAAATGAAATATCTCTAAACGCACGACACCCGCTTTGACGTAACCCAAACCGATGGCGTGAAAGTTGTGAAGCGTTCGATACCCGCCGCGATTGCTGACATCCAACGCCCTATCGGCGTTTGGCGCGTCGCCATCGTCATTTGCTGACGATGACGGCGCTGGCAGCGCTTTGGGGATGGGTGTGATATTAACCGTTTCACTCAACCCAAGCTTTTTCGATAGCGGCTGTCGCACCGCGACTTCTTGCGAGCGAATATCCGCCTTGAGCGATTCGATAAACGCGCCATCCGTCGCGGGATTGAATGGAAAGTCGCTATGAAACAAAATCATATCCGGTAACCTTTCGGTTATACCCCAAGATAGCGAATGCACGAAAGCCTCCTTGTTTGCGACTAATTCATCCACGAGACTGTGAATGATTTTCTTGTCGACTCTTTTATACAAACCGCCTTCGGCGACGGCGAGCCACGAGCTCAGACGATTCACGTACAAGAAACCCTCCTCGCGCAACGCCTTGAGAAGGATGGCGTACCGCCGTTCTGTGTCCGAGATAATGACATCCCTGTCTTCGTCTTTATTCTCGTCTCTATCGTCGCTTACGCTCGCGTAGCGCGTCATTCTCTGTTTTCCGTGCTGCACGACAACCTTGCGAATCAATTTATCCTCGTCGCACATCTTCATCAAACGCTTCTCCAACGTGCGAGGCCCGACGTCGTAGTCGCGTATGATATCCGCTAAACCGACGCTTCCATGCTGACGTACACGCTCGGCGAATTGCGTTTCAAACGTTTGCTCAACGATGAACGCTCCGCGCTGACCTCCGCCCGTCCATCGACTCGGATCGACGGCGTCGGCGCCATCCTCGGCGGACTGCGCATCATGTGCCGACTGCGCTACGTATGGCTTGATAAATCGTAACGCCTCCAAACCTTCGTGACTTAGCACTGGTTCAATGCAACCGGCGGCGATTAACTCATTCTTTGCCGCGTTGAACACCTTTGTCTTGGCCTTTTCCGAGCGCCCGCGCATCAAATCGCTCGACTCAAACGACGCCTTGAGCGTCTCGCGCACGTCTCTCGTAGACGCCACACCATTCTCACATTGCGTCAACACCCGCACGAGCGCGTTGAGATAATCCACTTTAGAATCTTTGCCCATCCCAGCCTTGATGGCGGAGCCGCGGTAACGCTTTAGAAATACCAAATTACTCGACGCCGCGCCCGCGCCGTCGTCCCCAGTCGACTTGCGCAGAAACACTAAATCCGCAGCAATCAGAGTCTTAATCAAGTGATCACCACCCTTCGACGACGTCGCAATATTCACATCCTGCGTCGTCGCACCGCGCTCTCGCGCCGCAGCGATGCACGCCAACGCCTGGTGCGCGGAATCCGTCAATTCAAACTCCCACGCGGCTTCGCACGCGACGCCGAGCGCGCGCGCGCGAACCGCTTTCACCGCCACCAATCTCGACTCCGGCGCCAACGCGCGCGACTCAAACGCCTCAAACGACGCACACGCATCCCACGCCGCGACATCAATCGCATCTGCGTCCTCAGCGGCGCCTCCACCGGCGCCCGTCTCGCCCGAGACGCCGCCCCGCGCGCGCGCCACATTCGCACCAAACCCAACGTCTCGACGCACGAACGCGCGATGAAACGCGCGAACGACGCGCGCCACGCGCGCATCATCACCACCACGCCCATCGCCACCGTCGTCGTCGTCCTTGGCGCCACGCGTCGCCGCCGCAGCCGCGGCTGACGCATCGCATCCTAACCGTCGCGCCACGTCCCGCGCGCGCGCGCCCACCGACCCACACAGCGCGAGCGCATCCACCGCGCGCGCCGAGAACGCGTCGCGACGACCATCGTTGGCGTCGTCGTCGTCGGCGGCGGCGGCGGCGTCCATCGCGCCGTCGTCCACCGCGACGCGCGGCGGCGCCGTGTGCCGGCCGACGCCGGGCCCATCGCCCGTGAAGGCCCTCTCGTATAGTACAGCACAAAACCCTATCTACTACAGGAGCTTCGGGTGACATCACATACAGTACCACACAAACACCTATCATGACCATCAATCACACACACCCATAGATGATCACGCCCTCCACTACGTAGCACGCATACTCCGTATGCGCCAACAGTATACGTCTGCGATCCCAACCGACCCGCGCGTCGATGGGCCTCGTTGCCCAAGGGCGGTCGTCGGCGCCGGCACACCGCGCCGGACGCATCCGACGACCCGATCGCGCGCGAGAGAGACGTCGACGAGCATACAAAGGACGCGGGTGCGTGATGGCACGCGCGCGATCGGCGATGCGGCGATCGATACGGGCGCGAGAAGGGGTGACGTGGCGCGGACGCATGGTGTTGCGTTGGTGTTGCCGGCTGCGGCGGTGCGCGCGACGACGACTGACCGAGAGACATGTGTTCGCTGATCGCGCGTGCGTATCGTAGGTGTGATTTCGTGATGGTTCGTTTTATGAAGGCGTTTGGGCTCGGGGGAGCGTTCTCGGCGGGGGACGTCGTCGAAAAGGCTAAAGCCGCGGCGGAGAAGGCCGAGGCCAAGGCGCTCGTCGCGGCCCAGGCTGAGGCTGCTGCAAAAAGATTGGAGAAGAAGCTTGAGGCGGTGAAGGAAATGAAGGATGATAAGCTTAAGAATGATTATGTGCAGCGCAAAGCCAAGCGAGAGGAGAAGCAGGCGATGGCGCAGCAGATTCGGGAGCACGCCGCCGACCTCAAGAAGAAGCTCGCCGCCGCCAAGGAAGCCGCCGCGAAAGGCGACTCCAAGGCGAAAGCTGAAGCCGAAGCGCTCAGCGAGCTCGCGGACAAGGCCGATGCCGACGCGAACCAAGCTAATGATGAAGCATCCAGCGCCGAAGCGCCGGCGACCGCCGGTGACGACGCTGATGCCGAACAAACGAAGGTTCAGGCGGCGCTCGACGCGGCCAAGGCGGCGTGGGAAAAGGCGAAAGCCGAAGCCGACGATGCTCTTGCTGAAGCGAAAAAACTTGCTGCCGTAAAAGCAAACAAAGACGCTGCCGAAGATGCTGCCGACGAAATGGCTGCTCAAGAGAAAGCCGAGAAGGATGCCGAGGCGATCACTGGCGGGAAGGACGTCTCCAACGCCGTTAAAATCGGAACCGACGGTAAGTTGATTCTCGATGAGCAGGATTCGCAAGAAAAGGCTGCTGCGGACCGTGCTCAACAAGTTGCTGAAGCTGCCGAACAAGCTGCTGAAGAAGCCGTCAACAAAAAGGCGGACGCCGCGAGACAAGCCGCCGATGAAGCCGACCGAGCCGCCGATGAAGCCGAGTTCGCCGCCAAGGAGGCTGCCGCCGAAGTCGACGCTGCTGAATCGGAAGTTGAAGCTGCCGAAGAAAGCGTGCAAGAAGAAATTGAGAACTTGAATGACACCAAGGCTGAAGCCGCCAAGGCTGAAGCCGATGCTGCGGCTGCGGCTGCAAAGGCTGCTAGCGACGGTACCGACGCCTCGCGTGAAAACGCCGAACTCATGAAATCTGGCGTCGACGCGGCCAAGGAAGCTATCGCCGACGCTACCGCCGCCAAGGCTGAAGCCGAAGCAGCTCTGCAAAAGGCTAAGACTGCCGCTGAATCCGCAAGCGCTAAGCTCGACGATTTGTTCTCAAAAGCCGCCGCCGCCAAGATTGAAGCCACCGTCAAGGCTGCCGAACGCGACGCCGAGGCGAGCACCGCCAAGCAGCTCGCGGAGAAAATCATGGCGAACATCAAGACCGTCGACGGCCCGAGTTCGCTCGGTCACAGTCACTACGCCCTTGGTGCGTCCACGAACGGCATGTCGCAAGATTTCTACGCCAACACGGCCACGGTGTCGGCGCTCGTCGCCGTCGTCGCGCTCGTCGGGTACGTCTTTGGCCGCCGCTCGACCAAGCGCGCGAACGCCAAGCAAGCGCCCATGTACGGTGCGTTGTCCAACTCCCAAGCCACTGGAGGTGACTTGTGTTAAGTACGATATGTGCATGTATCATAGCGTGTCATCATGCACGCTGCGACCATAACACGCGGCTGTTCTCGTGTCCCGTCAGCCGCGTCCGCGCGCGTCTCGACGGTGCAAATTTTCCGCGTCGGCGTCACACGAGTCATTTTGTTGTTTCGCGCGCTTAATTTTGATGGAATCGAAATACTATAAAGTAAGATTAAACTCAAAATCACCCATCGCGTCGCGTCATCTCTGTCGTCGTCGTCCTCCTCCTCCTCCGCGGTGTCCCGAGGCGTGGACGGCGCGCGCTTGCATGCACATCATAAATCACACACATAGACATATATCACCTCACACTATTGTCTTCTTCAAATTTCGGACATTCGGCGTGTCCACCCCGTCCCCGTCCTCGCCGTCCCGCGCGCGGCGCTCCGCACACCCCGTCGCTACGCGCGACGCGAGTTCGATCGCGCTCCGCTCGCACGCGCGGTGTGTCGACGCATTTCACGCGCACGCTTTCCGCGCGTTATCGACGTTCGCGTGCGCCGCCGCAGCGACGACGACGAAAGATTGACACCCGAACGAATCGATTCGCGCGTAAACGTTTGAATCACCACCGTCAATCATGACCACCACGCTGGACGTCGATAGCGTGATCGAACGGTTGTTGAGCGTGCGCGGACAACCGAATAATCGCACGGTGCAATTGGCGGAGGGCGAGATCAGAGCGCTGTGCGCGGCGGCGAGGTACGTTTTGGGACGATTCGATGCGAACGCGAGGCGCGCGCGGTCGAGGCGCGCGAGTGGAGATCGACGACGTGTGACGCGCGCGCGACGCGGGTTCGGTGCGGGTGACGGGCGAGGAATATGGAGTGGAACTCGTGCGTGCGTTTGCGTGGGTGTGTGCGCGGGAAAGTGCGCGTGCGTGCGCGGCGAGGGGTGAAATGCGTGTGAAGGTGTTGAAGAGGGTCAGCGGACGCGACGCCGATCGAGCCAGCCGCGGGTGGGTTCGTGCGCGTAGATGCGGCGTATGCTCGTGTGTGCGGGGCTCAACGGTGTGCTCGTACGCTCGGTGCGAATGGTGATTTGCGCGCGGCGCGTGACGAAGATATGAGAGAAGAGGGGACGCGAGCGCGCTACGCGACGCTGAGCGTATACGACGAGCGACGACGACGACGCGACTAACTGATGAATTTTTTACCCCGGTTTTGCGGTACACAGAGAGATTTTCCTGGCACAACCGTGCTTGCTTGAACTCGAGGCGCCGTTGAAGATTTGTGGTGACGTGCACGGGCAATACTCGGACTTGTTGAGACTGTTTGAGTACGGCGGGTTTCCCCCAGAGGCGAATTATTTGTTCCTGGGCGATTACGTCGATCGCGGCAAGCAAGGCTTGGAGGTGATTTGCTTGTTGTTGGCATACAAGGTGAAGTATCCAGAAAACTTTTTCCTGTTGCGGGGGAACCACGAGTGCAACTCGATTTCGCGCATTTACGGTTTTTATGACGAGTGTAAGAGACGGTACAACATCAAGTTGTGGCGCGTGTTCTGTGACGTGTTCAACTGCCTTCCGTTCGCAGCCATTGTGGATGAAAAGATCTTTTGCATTCACGGCGGGCCGAGTCCGGAGTTGAAGGATCTACAGCAAATAGTTCAAATCAAACGGCCGACGGACATTCCCGACATGGGAATGCTGTGCGACTTTTTGTGGAGCGACCCAGACGCGGATATTCAGGGCTGGGGCGAGAACGACCGCGGGGTGTCGTATACGTACGGGACCGATGTTGTTGGCGACTTCCTCGCCAAGTTTGATTTTGACTTAGTGGTTAGAGCGCATCAGGTTGTTGAGAATGGGTATGAGTTTTTCGGAAAGCGGCAGCTTGTTACGGTTTTCTCGGCGCCCAACTATTGCGGAGAGTTTGATAACGCCGGTGCGATGATGACTGTAGATGAAAACTTGATGTGCAGCTTCCAGATATTGAAGCCTGCCGAGCGTAAGCTCATGGGCGGATTTGGGTCGATGATGGGTGCGCGACCGAGCACTCCTCCTCGCAACAAAGGGACGTAAACATAAAACAGCAGAGCGCTGCGACGAAACGTCAGGATGGGGGCGTCCTTCGTTTGGAATTTTCATGGCACAAGGCCACGCGATGGGCAACCAGTACGCCAATGGTTGATCGCGCGATCGTGTTTAAGGTGGCTCTTATTGAATAGCTCAAACTTGTAACAGACAAATCACAAAAGTAAAGGTGAAAAGTTGACGACGACGATGTCACAGTCTCGTCGCGTCGCAGTCAGCCGCGCGCCACATCACGCCACGCCAACGCATTCGCATCGTGCTATCTCTTGCGTGCACCGTAAAATACCTACATCAGCACTACGTTTGACTCATCTGTGACGTATCTACCAAAGTCGATATGGAAGCGCAAAACGCTCGAGCATCTTTCGATGGATTCACCGCGCGCGTCGCGAGAATGAAGGAGACTCACGTGTTGCCCGCCTACGTGGTTGTTCGCGCGGCGCAACACATCTATGACGCCGATGCGAAACGATTCCCCGGTCGCGAACGCATTCGCAAACACATCGAAAACGAGGTACGTCGTGAACACGGCACGAACGAACATGGTCGCGCGAACGCTCGATGTGACGCTTCGCGCTCCGACTCACCGCGACGAGTCTCATTCGCACGCACACAGAATTTACATCACGTCATCCTCCAAGCGCTATCATGGGATCATATGTTTGACGCTCTTGTCGACGTCGGGTGCGTGCGCACGATCGACTCGAACGGAACCTTTGTCGTCGACGGTTCGATGGGTGACTTGTCCGCGGCTATTCGCGAGCGCTGCGTTTTATCGCCCGACGACATCATCGTCGATTTCGTGCTCCGACACGGCCTCTCTGAGGCAAAATGCGCCACGCCACTCGCGACGGTGAACAAGTTCGGCAAGCGCGCGAAGCCTGAAGCACCGAATGGCGCCGCTCCGCCGCCGGAAGATATTATTCCCGCCGACGCCGCCGACGCGGAAGATATTATTCCCGCCGACGACGTCGACGCCTCTCGCGAGATGGAAGACGCCATCGCGCACCTTCGCGCAACGCTCGCGACGCACGTCGTCAACATCGAACGTGAATGTGCTGAAATCATCGCGCACGCATTGAAAGCGGCGCGAAAACGATAGAACGGTTGTGAATATACCCGCGCGCGGCCGCCGAGCCAGCCTCTCCACGCGAGCTCAACTCGCGCGCACGTCGCGCTCGCCCGCGCATTCGCCCCGCTCGCGCCCGTCAACGCGACGAGATAGTTTCTCCATCGCACCGAACCCGTCAACACCCACGCGAGCGCCGCCGTCGACGTCGATACCGCGACACCGCGCGACGGCACCGAAAGGTCGCGAGCCGCGCCGACACCCATTCGTCGTCACTTCGCGCGCGTCACCATCGTCGCCGTGCGCAACACCGCGCGAAGGCGACGTCAATCATATCCCGCGTGCGATTGCGCGCATCGAGGTGCGCGACGCGCGCGAGCGCGAGCGCGAGCGCGCGAGGTTGCGAAATGCTGACGCAGCGCGGCTGAACACCATTCGATCGGAGACGCGCGACGATGCCGCGCGCGTGAGGCGCTCTGCGCGCGTCGCACACCGCGCACGGGTCGCACACGGCGACGATGGTTTTCGTTGCGGTGTTTGAGACGCCCAGGCGCGCGCGAGCGCGACGACGAGGGGTGCGAACGAGGACGTCGCGCCGACGGCGCAGAGGGGGGCTGACGAGGCGACGCTCGCCGAACGGTTCGCGACTGACGAATGATATTTGTATCGCCTAGGTACGCGAGGTTTGTGCGACATTGGACGAGACGAGTAAGGTTGGTACGATTGGTGGGATGAATTTATTCACCGATGGGCGATTGGCGTCGGAATTGGAGGAGCAGAGCGCGTTGGACGTGGATTACGCCAAGCTCGCGCGAAACGCGACCACTCGGGCTGGACACAGGACGTCTACGAGCGTTGATAATTTAAGTGCTGGTAGTGCACAAGTGTGTGTTCAAACCCCGCGAGCGAGTGAGGGCGCTCGGACGTTGAAGATGACGACGACGGCGCATTTAACGACTGTGAGGAGCTTTGGGAGCGAGAGCTCTCTGGACGGCGGCCAAGCGTTTGAGAATCATGACATCGTGGCCAATGCGTCTAAGGATGAAACAGATGTATTTGCGACAATGAGGGCCACAGTATCGTTACCGCAGACGGAGTCGACGGCAACGGCGGCGACGGCGGCTCCGATCGCAACCACGACGACGGGTACGATGAGCGCAACGACGAGCAACAAGGGCAAGTTGTTTGATGTGGCGAACGATCCACAAATAGAATCGCTTCGCCGAAGTCCTCGAACGTCTTTTCTTGGCCGGCGCGTTTCAATCAAAGAACCATTTGTTAAGGCATCGTCACGCATGCGAGGCGCAAAGTTGAAGAACGTGACTGCGTTGTACTCTGAAATCCGCATCGCGTCCCTGGGGGTGTTGACGCATGAGGACATACAACTGTGCGTCAAGTCCATGGAAACTAAAAAACGGGACCCATCTATCCCGTCGGTATTTATTCCGCGTGAATACGAGGTCAAGGGTTTGTTATTCGAAGAGCCGTTCTCCGCGTCTGTCGACGAACATGGCGTGCACAAAGTTACGTGGGGATTTGATGGTGACGGTCGCCTCATCGCGCAATCTGACCCCGGAACGATGAACGCCGAAGATGCGTGTGCGTGTATTGTACAAGAGATTACTCGTCGTCAGTTAGAGTGCATTCCGTCGCTGACGGCACCAGCGCGCACGAAACGCTTGTGCAGCGCGACGTGCTCCAATCCAAACTGCGGCGTCGCGAGCACGCCCCTGATGCGACGGGGTCCCAACGGCATGCGCACGCTGTGCAACGCATGTGGACTTTGGTTTGCACGCCGTGGAACAATGCGTCCATGTGGGAAAGTGAACAGCGCTTCGGAAGATATTGTGGTTGTGGCGCCGACGCCACCACCAACGGATGCTTCGGCTGAAGAAAATGAGATTTTCATTCGCACGCCGCCGACAAAAGATGATTTCAATGCCATCATGGCTTTTGGCTATCACACTTCTCAAGTTCAAGGTGCCATTCGTGCCGCTTGCAAAGCCATTCATTCCGCGGAAAAGCTGAGGCGTACCAAGGCAAAGATGGCGTACGAGAAACACATTGAAACTCTCTTCGCGCGGAAGAATGAGCTGGGATTGTTTGACTCGTGCGGAGATCTAGAAACGTTCGTCGCTGGTTCTGAACAAGATGTATCGACCGCTTCGACGAAGCGAAAGACGAAGACTGCAAAGAGCGCGAAAGTGGACACGAATAAACGACAGAACAAAGCATCCGAAGGCGCGTTTGTCATGCACACCGAGTTGGCCAACTTGTTCATGAATATGGAAGATCTGCCATGGTTAACGATGGACGTGGATGAAGAATTAGCGGCGGATTCAGTATTGCGTCAATCGGATAAGATCGAAATTGAACAAGCGAAAGATTTGGAGTCAAAGCTACCGCGTCCCGAATCACAACTGACGTTGACGTGTGTGTACGCCCTTGACGAGGACGATGTCGGCGACAAAGCAATGGAAGACATTTTGCACATGCCATCGGGTCCTGAAGAAATAATCACCGCCATGCAAGGATGGTAACACAAAGACATCTGCAAAGAGTCTCAAGAACCGTAATGGCCAATACGCCTCGAACTGTACCACCATCGCCATCATTCACCCGCGGCGCGCGCGCGCGCCGCGTTTGTCGAATTTTGTACCACTTCCATGTACCGTACTACTGTACCGAGCATCGATTTCACCCATCAAAGGGAAATTCGATGCTGCTCCATTCGAGACCGTGTGCTGTATCAATTCCATTTATAGCATTTGCGCACGCTTCTTCACAATTGTGAAAATACACAGCTTTAGTAAGATGAGAATCTGCATGAGCAGTTCTGCGACGTTTTGTGGAACTGGCTACACTCTGGGCGATGGCGTCGACACTCGCATCCACCGCGTAGAAAACTCGCGTAAATGTAATAAACCTTACAACTTTGTGTTACGCTACGTGGTCTAATGTTTCATTCGTTTCAATCATGATCATCGTGCGTGGCGAGGCCGGCGAGTAGAATTGTTCCCACGCCGGCGGCATAGGCGAAAAATTTCTTCAAACGAGTCTTACGGTCCGGCGCTTGATGCACGCGGTGACTATGCGCGATATGTTCAGCCTGTAATCCGTGTTTGTCCCCGCAAGCTTCGGCGGAAGTTTCAAATTCATCCGTCGCGATTTCCGTGGCGCCGACGTAAATGAACGAACCGGCGGCTAAACCTTCGAGGACGAGCGACGCCGTCGGCGATGATGAACCGATGCCAACGCCAATGGCGATACCGATCGGTGTCACACACGCGAACGCAAACATAATTGCGCACATGTGTTTATACGTCGTCACACCAGATTTGTAAAATGCAAACCCGATGGAAAACGCCGCCGGAGCTTTGTGAGAAATAATCGCGATGGCCACCGCGGTGATGTTCGTGCGCGTGCTTTGCACACCGAGCGACACCCCAGCCAGTACTGCGTGTAAGCTCACAGCAATAAGCAAAACGTATGGAGCCATCTCTGCGTCAGTCATTCGTCGACGACGAGGTTTTGCGGACTTTTCTTTCTGGGCGATTACGGGCGCGTGCGAATGCGAATGAGAGTGCGAGTGTTTCGCTGCATTCGCGTTGCCACCTTCTTCAGCGTCGTGCTCCTCGTCGTGGTCGTGCTCTTCCAATGTGTGCCCGTGCGTGTGAAACAACACGCGTTCGACGAAGAAAATCAACATATACCCCAAGCACACGAGTGCGTAAGGCAGAGGATACGCTTGAGGCGACCACGTCACGCTCGCGCTCGCCTCGATGACGTGCGGCAAAATGTGCGTCAAGCCAGCGCTTAGGAAAATACCACCAGAAAATGCATTCATCAACCCAAGGGCTTCATCGATGGCGTTCGTGAGCACCTTGGCGAGAAACGTTGGCGCCATACCGCCCACAAAGGCTTCGGCGAGAATAGCCCCGCCCATGGCGCTCTTGAACCCAAGCAACTTGCTCGCGCCTGTCGACTCCGACGTCGACGCGCTCGACGTGGACGTGTCAAATTCACATTCCTCGTCAGCGGCGCATCGTAGAATCCCGGCGCATCCGTTCGCAAACTCCACCGCCGACAACTCCCCGTCCCCGTTGGCGTCGGCGTTCGCGAAGACCTCCGTAGGCGTCAACGTCGCCGCGTCGTCGTGCCCGTGCGCGTGCGCATCAGACGCTCCGTACTCCGTTCGCTCATGCAACGTGGTAAATATCGCATCCATCTCACTCACACTCAATGACCCATCGCCATCGGTGTCAAACGTCGACACGAACGTCGCGCTCGTCGTCGACGCAAACTCCGCGGGCGTCGTCTCAGACGCGTACGCGCCCAAAACCACCCCACCACCCAACGCCGCGCGCGGCGCCGTCGTCGTCGACATCGCCACCGCGCACATCGCGCACATGGCCACCTTTCCCAGCGAGAACCCGCCGAACATCGTCGTCAGCGCGCCACCGCGGCGGCGATCGTAACGTCGCCCGAGCGACGCTTCGTCCGCATCATCGTGCGCATTGACGCGACGCACCGGCGTCGTCGTCGTCGTCACGCGGTGTCGCTGCGCGTTGGCGTGTGCGCAAGAAAATCCCATCGTCGTTCGAGGCGTCCAAAACCGTCGCGCGCGCGTCGTCGTGCGTCGTGCGGCGCTTTTGGACGAGGCAATCAATGGCGGCGGTCGAGCGCGCGCGCGCGTGCTGGGGGCCTGCGACGGACACGCGCCGTTTCATACTGTAGAACATGTAATGCTATATGTACGACAACACACGCATGTGGGGACACACGCCTGTGGGGACACGCGCCTGTGGGGACACACGCCGTTTCATACTGTAGAGCGTGTAATGCTATATGTACGACAACACACGCCTGTGGGGACACACGCCGTTTCATACTGTAGATCTTTTAATGCTATATGTTCTACAACGCATACCGGGTATGTGTACTTTTGCTATATATAGAGCTCATGGGTCATTGTATATGACATCGTCGTGGCGAGAAGATCAATCGTCACGCCCGCGCGCGCGCGCGCGACGACGCGACGACGACGCGACGACGACGACGCGACCGCGACGGCGACGCGCCGCATCGTCGTCGGCGCGTTCGCCATTCGCCATTCTTTACGCGCGGTCGCGGTCGTCGCGCGCGATGGGACGCACGAATGGGCGCACGGCACACATGGATGGGCGACTGGGCGACCAACCGAAAAAGCGCGTGGGCGCCGCCGCGTCATCATCATCGTTATCCCCGCCGGGCGCCTCGCGCGCGCGCCGCACACGCGCGACGCCGTCGTCATCGCGCGCGGATGATATCGACGCATATATATCCGGCGATGCGCGACGATGTAGGCGACGATGTAGGCGACGGCGGCGCGGCGAATGATGCCGCGCGCGCGGACGATGCCGCGGCGTTTCGCGCGCGCTACCGCCACCGCGCGCCGGTGGTGTTTCGCGGCGCGCTGGGCGACGGCGAACGCGCGTCGGCGGCGTGGCGCGATTGCGATGCGTTCATTCGCACGGTGTGCGGGGACGACGAGGGCGAGGAGGCGCGGTGCGAGGTGTTGGTGGCGCGCGAGGCGGAGGTGTTTTTAAAGTGCGATTGCGAGGTGCGCGAGATGAGCGTGGGGAGCGCCGCGCGCGAGGTGTTTGGCGGTGCGTCGTCGACGAAGATGTATTGTCGAGCGCGGGTGAGCGCGCGATGCGCTGAGGTTGCGGGCATCGATTTCATAGCGCGCGTGTTCGACGAAGACGCGACGCTCGCGAATAGCCGCGTGTGGTTCGGCCGCGGCGGGTACGTGACGCCGTTGCACTACGACTTGTGTCATGGGTTTCTCGCGCAGAAGGTGGGGCGAAAAACATTCACCCTTTTTGCGCCGGATGACTTTCGCAAGTTGTACCCACGGCGCGATCGTCCCGAGGTGTCGAGGGTGGATTACGACGCGTACGCGCGCGGGGACGCGAGACAGCGCGAAAAGTTTCCCAATTTCGCAGACGCGCACGCGATGGTGGTGACGTTGGACCCCGGGGATGTGTTGTATACGCCGCCTTTTTGGTGGCATCACGTGCGGTCGATGGCCACCATGGGGGTCGGGGATGACGGTGCGGTGGTGAGCGTGCTCGTGCCGTTTGACCTCGCGCTCGACGAAGCGAAACACATGTGTCACTTTGTGTGACGTCGACATAGACATAGACATAGACATAGACGTTGACGACGGGACGTGTACGCATATAAATACGCATGCGTCGCGCTCGCGAACGAAAACGCGAGCGTTGGCGGGTGGTTCCCAAAAAAACAGCGCGTCGCGTCCTCTTTTCTGGGGACACAAAAAGACACTCGCGCCGTCCGCGCGCTTCACTCGCACGCGCGCGCGTCGCGCAACCTTTCGACCGCTCAAACGCACGCGCGGCCGAACGCGTGCGTGCGTAATACTCTCACCTCCACCCGCCGAGTCACGCGAGCAGCGACGCGCGTGGTCGTCGCGACATGGTGGCGCGAGGGGAACCACCGGGACGGGATGAAAACGCGCGGAGTCAACGCGGTGCGCGCACCGCGGCGGCGTCTACGCCGATGGCGAGGCGGTGTAATATGCTTAGAGTGCGTCCGTGCGCGCGAACGACGCGATGGCGCGCGAGAAGCGATGCGTGAGCTCGCGAATGCATGCGGAATGTAAAGCGACTGACGGATGGCGTCCCGAAACGCGCGCGTAGATTGGCGAACGACGAGCACCGCCAGAGGGCGAAAACACCGCGCGCGTGCGATCGTGGGATGAAAATGAATTGGTGCACGCCATACGGACGTCGTGTGTGTCGGGTTCATCGATGAGAGGAGGTTTAGTTTTGGGGTTGAACGCTTCGGCGAGAGGCGCGGCGTCGCCTTCGCCGGCGAAACTCGATATTCGACAGAGCGTACACAAGGTGGCGCGGCAGAAAGGGGTATCGAACGGGCGTACATATACGAGTAAGGTACGTCGTCATGGTTTTATGTTTCTGTGCGCAACGTACGAACGTTTGTGTGTATCGTTGTTTGCTCGCGCACGCCGTCGTACGACTGACGCGAATTTCGTCTCCAGTATCGCGGGGTGCATCAAACGTTCCCCACAGGTCGCTGGGAGGCACAGTTCAGAAGAAATGGCAAGGTACGATGACGATGACGCCATCACCTCTCTCTGCTTCGCGCGCGCGCACACGTACGCGAGATTTCCATCGACGACCGCGCACTCACACGACGTTTCTTTGTCGACGCAGCCCACATCACTCGGATGTTTCGACCACGAAGAAGAAGCCGCCAAAGCGTACGACCGCATGATGCTCTGGTGCGAAATACACGCCGATGAACTCACGCATACGGTGAGTTCGCCTCAAAAGCAAGGCGCGGTGGCGCTCAACTTTGAAGTGTCTACATACACAAACGATTTGCACGCGTTGGAATTTATGTCCCAGGATGATTTGATGCAAGAATTACGTCGACTTGGTCGAGTACAGGCCACGGGCGCGCTCTCTCCATTGTAATAGCACCACTTTAGCACGCACTCAAAGACAAAACAAAGCGAGAGAGAAAGAACTAAATCAACGCCACGCGAGGCTGCTGTCTTCTCGCTCGCGACACCGTAGGCCTCAGAACGCGCCCGTAGATGCCAACTACATCACTCGCGCGCGTGTGCACGAACGCACTGTCCTCGCCAGTAGTCACTCATTCCACGCACGCACGCAGGCGCACGCGCGCGATGCATTCACGCGCAACAGCTCGCGCCGACACCGACGCTGACGCTGGGACGTCAGCCACAGCGTCTGAAGTCCACGCCCACGCACCGTCGCTCTACGGTAAGCTCGGACAGAGCTTAAACGCCGCGGGGATAGCGTTGTTTTTCAAGTCCGCCGTGGGCGATCGCGCGCTGGCGATGCCGCAAGTGGCGTGTAAAGATATTTCTCGAGTGGATTGGGCGCACTTGCGTTCGCTCGGGTTCGAGGGCGTCGTGTTCGACAAGGATAACACCCTTACCGCGCCGTACGCTCTAGAAGTACACGAGCGCGTACGTGAGAGCTTAGAGCGGTGTAAAGCCACGTTTGGGGCGTCGAACGTTGGGGTGTATAGTAATTCGGCGGGTTTAACGCAGTACGACCCAGACGGCGTCGAAGCCGACGCGCTAGAAAAGGCTTTAGGTATCGCCTTTATCCGTCACGCCACGAAGAAGCCTGCTGGAGATGTTGATGATGTCGTCGCTCACTTCCCGGGGTGTGACAGCGCTAAGAAATTAATTTTCGTAGGCGATAGGTATTTGACCGACGTAGTCTACGGTAACCGGCACGGCATGTTTACCATTCGCGTCGAACCATTCACGCTCAAAGGTGAATCATTCGCCATCAAATCCGCGAGAAAATTTGAACAATCTGTGGTAGCATTATGGCAGTCTTTCGGCGTTGCCCCGGTACCGCACGAACGCCTATTCCCGGGCGCGAATGGAATGGATAAAGCGTCGTGGAGGCTCATCCAAGGCGAGCCCGCGTACGAAAATTTACGAAAGTGCACCCTCTAGCTCCCGCGCTTTCGCATCTTTACACCCACGCATGAAATATTTAGCTCTGTGTTGATTTAACTCGTTCCATTTCGAGCGCCATTTCGCGTCTTTCGCGGCAAAGGTTAGGACAAATGTTTGCGTACGCCCTCGTCGGCCTTTTTTTTCACAGGTCAAGTTGTCATCGACTGACGTCACGCCCAAAACCGCACTCTGTGCCTCCGCGCTCAAGAGCCACGCACCCCGCACCCGCACCCGCACACACACCGCATCACAACAATGAGCGCACACGCTCGCACCGCCCCCGCGGCGACCTTCGCGCGCACGCAAAGCGCGCACAAGAGCGCCAAGACTCGCCAGGTCGCGGCGGCCCGCACCACCACGCGCACGAAAGCCGTCGCTGAACGTACGTCACGATGCTCGAGCGCGCGACCGCGACGCGCAATGTCTATTTGGAATTTTTACCATCGATTCGCGCGCGTGAATTTGGGTGAATCGCGCGCGACGCGCGGCGAGGACCCCTCATGTCGCGATAAAGTGCTCCGCCGCCGCCTTATCCTCAGAAAGGGCGCGCGCGGCGCGGGACGCCCGCGTGCGATGCCTTTGACCGCGAGACTGACGATGAAATTGCGCGCTAACACACACAGCTGAAATCTCTTCCAAGGCTGTGCCGAGAGATGAGATCCGTAACATCGCCATCATCGCGCACGTCGACCACGGGAAGACCACGCTCGTGGATTCCATGTTGGCGCAAAGCAAGGTGTTTCGCGAAAACGAAAAGGTTGAAGAGCGCATCATGGACTCTAACGATCTCGAGCGCGAGCGTGGGATTACTATTTTGTCCAAAAACACTGCGGTGACGTACAAGGATAAGAAGATTAACATTATCGACACTCCTGGTCACGCCGATTTCGGTGGCGAGGTTGAACGCGTGTTGAACATGGTGGATGGCGTTTTGTTGCTCGTGGACTCTGTCGAAGGTCCTATGCCGCAAACGCGTTTCGTGTTGAAGAAGGCTTTGGAACTTGGCTTGAAGGTTGTTGTCGTCGTGAACAAGATTGATCGCGAAGGTGCTCGACCGGATTACGTCGTCGACATGACGTTTGATTTGTTTTGCTCGCTCGGCGCCACGGATGAGCAGTGCGAGTTCCCCGTCGTGTACGCCTCTGGTTTCCAAGGTATCGCGGGCATGGAACCGGATCAAATGTCGGATTCTCTCGAACCATTGTTTGAAGCCATCTGCAACGAAGTCAATCCGCCGATGGCTGACGTCAACGCTCCGCTTCAAATGTTGATTACCAACCTGGATTACGATGACTTCAAGGGTCGCATCGCGCTCGGCCGCGTGCGCGCCGGTACCGTCTCCAAGTCTCAACAAATTAAGATTGGCGTCCCGGGCGAACCTTCTCGTAACGGCAAGATTAACGAAGTGTTCATTTACAACAACTTTGTGCGTAATGCCATCGACTCTGTCGGCGCTGGTGACATTTGCGCCATCGCCGGTCTCGACGACGTTATGATTGGTGAAACCATCATGGCTGAAGGTGCGGTGCCTTTGCCGACTATTACCGTCGAAGAACCGACCGTGCGTATGGCTATGTCCGTGAACACGTTTCCGTTCGCTGGCCAAGAAGGTAAGTACGTCACTTCTCGTAACTTGAAGGCGCGTCTCGACCAAGAGCTTGAACGCAACTTGGCGTTGAAGGTCGAACCCGGCGACACCGCCGATTCTTTCATCTTGTGCGGTCGTGGTGCGTTGCACATTACGATTTTGATCGAAACCATGCGTCGTGAAGGCTATGAATTCACCATTGGTCCGCCGGAAGTTATCACCAAGCAAGACGCCAACGGCCACAAGGTGGAGCCGTATGAAGAAGCATACGTCGAAGTCCCGGAGGAATACACTGGTTCTTGCGTCGACTTATTATCCACACGTAAGGGTCAAATGCTTGACCTCGTCACGGACGACAAGGGCATGACCCGCATGAAGTACAAGATCCCAACTCGTGGTTTGCTCGGCTTGCGTAACGCCATTTTAACCGCCACGCGCGGTACCGCGGTGTTGAACACCAACTTTGACGACTATGGCGAATGGGCTGGGGACATCTCCATGCGCGAAAACGGTTCTCTCATTGCGCACGAAACCGGTGCCGTCACCTCTTATGCGTGCATGTCCGCGCAAGATCGCGGCATCTTGATCGTCAAGCCTGGCGCTAACGTGTACGAAGGCCAAGTTATCGGTATTCACCAACGTTCTGGTGACTTGAAGGTCAACGTATGCAAAAAGAAGGCGGCGACGAATGTTCGTTCCAACAAGGACGCCACCGTCGTGTTGAACGAATCCAAGGAATTATCCTTGGATGACTGCGTCGAATACATTTCGCAAGATGAACTCGTCGAAGTCACGCCGTTGTCCATTCGCATCGCGAAGAACCCGAAGATTAAGAGCAGAAACAAGCAAAACTAAAACGCCGTGCTTGTCTCTCTGTGTCTCAGTCCTCAAATTATGCGCAGCAAATTATAAATAATTCGAACGGATCGGTGGGCATTCCATCGACACCGGTGTATTGATGATTTAGATTTTTTCTTGCTATAACACATTCTTTTCTATATTGCCTACCGGTAAGCGAACTGCTACATTGTTGCTACGTCGTCATCGTCGTCTTTGTCGTCGTCGTTTCCTGGCGCGTCAAACATGGCGTCATCAAAGAGTTTTCCATACGCCTCTTGCGCCGCACGCATCGCACCTCTATACGTCGCTGACGTATCGGGATAATCAACGCAGTACGATACATTCCCCGGCGCCTTCAACGCGTTTACGTCAGCCATGGACCCGCACGGTTGCGTGTACATCATTCCCCAAATCGCCGTCGGCTTGGTCGCGTCGGGGCCAAAGGCACTCGGGACATCGTCTTTGTCATCGCCTTCGTTGTCGCTATGTCGCACTAACGCACGCAATACCGCTCGCACGTCACGGTATGGATCAGTTTGATCATCGCCGGCGTCGATGACGTGCGAAACGTACAAGACAAACCTGCCGTTTGGACAACATCCAGTGTGCGCGCCTATTTGGAGCGCTCGAACGGCGACGCGCGCGTCTTCGCGCAGGCTCCCGGGCGGGAACACCACGAGAAGTTGACTGAACTCTGGCGTCAGTGACGCATCAAGCACACACACGGCGTGGACGGAAATCGCGCCATTCGCGCGCGAAGGCGCGGGCATGAATATAAATTTGGCTGGAATGTCTTGTCCGCCGGCGGAGACGACGCTCGTCGCTCGTTCGGCGTGTTCGTCGACGTTTCGTAAAGCTTGTCTCAAAACATACGTCGCGCCTTCCACTGCGGCGACGCGACAGAACGCCTGTGGGATGTCCGCAGCGCCGTAGACTGGAATCAAGCACGCGCCGGTTTGTGGTCCATACTTGGCGACGCTTAAAATGTACACCTTCAAGTCTTCAATCGCGCTCGCGGCGTCACAATCGACGCGCGTCTGTAGCGCAAGAGCGTACGTCACGCCGGCGCGAAGTTTCTCGCTAAGTCCATGACGAGTTAAGAACGCATCCATGGTTTCATCTGGGTCAATATTCAACCCATCGCTCTCATTAAGGGCGTCGCGCGTCGCTGAAGACGCGCCGTCTAATCCCCACTCGCTCCCGGGCGCGCCAACCGCCACATTCGTCTCCTCCCCATTTCTCCCGCTTCGACGACGCTGTGCCGCATCCTTCATCGCTTCCACATGCACAAGCTTCAAGAAACGCATTAATGCGCGCTTTTCGGCGCCAGAGAGCGTTGTATCCTTGAAGACGTCGCTTCGATTACTCGCCATCGGCTCCGCGACACCGTCCCGAACAACATACGTCTTTTCAACAGCCTTAAACTCCATATACTTGTGCGCGGTTGAATCAACGATGCATTCAACAAATTCATCCGCACCGAGCACGACCCTCGGAGCGTTAATATCGATGGAGTACCCGCGCGCGCAGCTCGAACCGTCGCCGCTCAAACCGCCGCTCCCCATCGCCTCCCGCCCGCTCGGCGTCAGACACCCCGTCGACGCATCAACCCCCGATCCAAACACACGCACTGGATGTGCGCTGTGTTCCGGCGCATCGAACGCGCGCGAGACGTCCGCGCTCGCGCGCAAGCTCCCAAAGTGTGCGCCGTAGCTCGCCTCAGCGTCAAAGTGCGCTGTCGCTCGACCTCGGCGCGCGCACGCCGCGGCGACGATGGATTGACACAATCCAGTGCCGTACACGACGACATCGACGTCGAGATCGAGGTCGAACTCGTCGGTGTGCGTCATGATCGGCGTGGAACGTTGTGCGGTTCCACAGACGAGACTGTTGGATTAGTTGTTTGGGACGGGAGTCGAGCGCTTGTGTATGAAATCCTCCGTGAGCGCGCGGTGGAAGCGCGGGTTTTGCGTTCCATCAAACCACAACTTTTTCCCTTCCATCGTCATTGATATTCTAGTAAGCTAACACACGGGCGAAGTGCTACGAGCGCTTCTTTGCGAATTTGCCTTTACCTTTTTCTAAAAGCGGATCGACGACTTCGTAGTCGTCGACGCTCGCTGAGTACTGCATGTCGCGTTTGGTTTCAACAAAGGCGAGTTTGTGTGTGCGCCAATCGCTGTCGTCGTCGTCGTCATTTTCGGCGTTTTCGTCATCCATGTAGTATAAACCTTGCGGGACGAAACGGGAGACGCCAACCATGCCGGCGCGTTCGTTAATTTCTGGCGCATCTTGCGCCGGCGTGGCATCGGCTGACGCGTTCTTTGACTTGAGCACGGATGCGTGTTTGCTGTTAAATGCAGCGAGCCGCGCGAGCGTTTCCTTCTCGCGGTCGACAACTCGAGACTTGCGCGCTTTGGTTTCGATGCGCTTGACTTCGGCGTCGTTTAACAACGCGGCGTCCTCGCGCGAGAGGGCTTTTTTGCCCAATCCAAGCTTTTTCAACTTGTTCGCCTCTCGCGCGCGACGTTCGTCATCACGCGCGGCTTTCTCAGCGCGGCGCTTTTCTTTCAAGGCGTGCTTGGCTTGCTTCTCTTCCAAGGCGTCGGCTTGGGCTTTGATGTCGCGCTCGATGTCTTTTAATCCGCCCTCGACGTCGCCGAGCTCGCGACGTTTCGCAACCATCTTCGCGCGCATTCGCTCTTCAAAACCTGCGGCATCTGCACCGTCGCCGCGCTGACGTTTACCACCTACATCGTGACCGTTCCCATCGTCGTCATCCCATCCTTTAGCGGCGCGTTTACCGCTCGTCTCGCGCGCTCTTTCGTCATCCCCGCTCGCGTCGTCTTCGCCCATGTCCCGCAACCGCTCCCGCACGCGATCTTTTCGCTCTTTCGCAAGCGCCCTATCGCGCTCCGTGCGCTCCATCACCTCTCTCGTTTCTTCCGCGCTCGCACTCACCAACGTATCATCCCCACCGACATCATGCGATGACTTTATCTTCAATCCCGGCGCCACGCGTTCGAGCGTCTCTTCATCCTCCGCCGCCTCCTCGCCAAACGACAATAAATTCAACTTTTTCTTTGGCGCCTTTTTCGTCTTTCGAAAATCCTCCACATTCGCATCATTCGCATCATCATCGACATCACCCCGTCGTCGCCTCGGTACGATATCATCGAATGGATTATGTATCACCTCCACCTTGAGCACTCTCGGCGCCGGCGCCACCGGAGCGTCCCCATCCACCTCAACCTTGCCAATTTCCATCGCATTATAAAACGATGAACTCCCGCACTTGCCAAATATCGTGTGTTTTTTATCCAACCACGCGCACGGCGCGAGTGTGATGAAAAACTGTGACCCATTCGTGTCTTTTCGCCCGGCGTTTGCCATGGCTACGCGTCCGCGCGCGTTAAACTTCAAACGCGAATGAAATTCATCCTTAAACACCCCCGACGGATGCACCGATTCCCCGCCGCGACCCGTGTTCGTCGGGTCGCCGGTTTGTATCATAAAGTCGCGCACGACGCGCGTGAACGCGCACTCGTCGTAGGCGCCCTCGAGCGCGAGCTGTATAAAGTTGCGACACGCCAGCGGTGCCTCGCGCGCGAAGAGTTCGACGTCAATGTCGCCGTGCGTGGTGGTGATCACCACCTTACCCTCCGTGGGCGGCTCCAGGGTGTAGATTTGCGACATGGTGCGAGCGGCGGCGCGCGCGCGCGGCGGCGACGACGCGAACGCGGCGGCGGATTGTGACGTGACGATGGGTGACCACCGCAGATTGTCGCGCGTTGACGTGCGGTGATGCCTCCGAAGACCGACGCGAGCGTGGGGAATCGCAGTGAGAGCGAACGGCGCGTGCTCGCCATCGCGGACGTCGTCGCGCAGCTCATCACGCGCAACCATGGGGGCGAATCCGACGATGGTTTTCTCAACTTGAATGCCATTAAAAACGCGGCGGCGCGCAAATACAAGCTGAGCAAGGCGCCGAAACTCACGGAACTCATCGCCGCGGTGCCGGTGGAGCATCGCGACGGGTTGTTGCCGAAATTGCGCGCGAAACCGGTGCGGACGGCGAGCGGGGTGGCGGTGGTGGCGGTGATGAGCAAACCGCATCGGTGCCCGCACATCGCGACGACTGGGAACGTGTGCGTGTATTGCCCTGGTGGGCCGGATAGTGATTTTGAGTACAGCACGCAATCGTATACTGGGTATGAGCCGACGTCGATGCGAGCGATTCGGGCGAGGTATGATCCGTACGCGCAGAGCCGCGGACGCGTGGACCAGTTGCGACGGCTGGGACACGCCGTCGATAAAGTAGAATTTGTTCTCATGGGTGGCACGTTCATGTCGCTTCCGGTGGAGTATAGAGATTATTTCATTCGTAATTTGCACGATTCGTTGAGTGGGGCGAGTTCTTCGAGCGTGACGGAGGCGGTGAAGGCGTCAGAGCAGAGTCGGACAAAGTGCGTGGGGTTGACCATCGAGACGCGGCCGGATTATTGTCAGTCGCCGCATTTACGTCAGATGTTGTCCTATGGGTGCACGCGATTGGAGATTGGTTTGCAGAGTATATATGAAGACGTGGCGCGGGACACCAATCGAGGGCACACCGTTGCGGCGGTGCAGAAATGTTTTGAACTCGCCAAGGATGCCGGGTTTAAAGTCATCGCGCACATGATGCCAGATTTACCAAACGTGGGCATGGAGCGCGATTTAGAGTCTTTTCGTGAATTTTTTGAAAGTCCAGATTTTCGCACAGATGGGTTAAAGTTGTACCCGACGCTTGTGATTCGTGGCACGGGGTTGTACGAGTTGTGGCGCACGGGAAAGTATAGAAATTACCACCCAGAACGTTTGGTGGATTTAGTCGCGCGTGTCATGGCGCTCGTTCCGCCTTGGGTGCGCGTTTATCGCGTACAACGCGATATCCCAATGCCTCTCGTTACTGCGGGTGTAGAAAAAGGAAACTTGCGCGAGCTCGCAATGGCCCGTATGGCGGATTTAGGCTTGCGATGTCGAGACGTGCGCACGCGCGAAGTCGGCTTACAAGACATTCACAACCGCGTCGCACCGACGCACGTCGAACTCGTGCGGCGCGACTACGTCGCTAATGGTGGCTGGGAAACATTTCTATCGTATGAAGATCCTAGACAAGACATCTTAGTTGGCTTGCTTCGATTACGCAAATGCGGGCGCACCGCCGCGAAGACGTCCCCGGCGCTCAAAGGCAAATGTTCCATGGTACGCGAGCTCCACGTATACGGTACCGCCGTCGCCGTACACTCCCGTGACAAAGGTCGCTTTCAACACCGAGGCTATGGCACCTTACTCATGCGCGAGGCCGAACGCATTGCGCGCGAAGAACACGGCTCGACCAAGCTCGCCGTCATTTCCGGCGTCGGCACGCGGCACTACTATCGCAAGCTCGGCTACGAACTCGAAGACACGTACATGGTCAAATACCTATAGCACCTAGCCCACCTGTTTGTCATTGTTGTAATCACGCGCGCGAATGAGCGCAGTAGACGTTCAAGCGCACTACAAACTATTATTACATGT
>JACLAB010001970.1_pt1 | contig 55331 bp, 82 predicted proteins | sample 8027921 | NCBI WGS metagenome assembly JACLAB01 (sample SAMN15725117, study PRJNA655200) | protist metagenome | isolation source: fluorescence activated cell sorting (FACS) single amplified genomes of... | place: USA: West Boothbay Harbor, Gulf of Maine | collected 2000-07-19 | reverse complement strand
GGATGTATGATGCGCTAGATGTTAAGAACATCGATGCAATTCTGCCGGCACCGCAGCCGCCGCAACCAATGGATCCTGCCTCTGAGAACTCAGCAGCGCTGAAGGGTGCTCCATCGCAGGCATTCCCGCAGCAGGATCATCGCGCGCATATTCGTGTACACTCTGCAATGATTCAATCGCCGGCTATACAGGCTAACCCGCAGGCGTTCCTGATCTTGCAAGCACATGTTCAGGAGCATGTTTCTATGTTTGCTCGAGACATTGTACAGGAAGTATTTAAAAATGCAGCGCAGCAAGCTCAAGCTATGGGTGAGCCGATTCCGCAGATTGACCCGAACGTGGTTGAGGCTATGGTTGCACAGCAGGCCGCTGAAACACTTGAGCAGTTGGCCCCGCTTTTGATGCCTCCGCAACAGCCGGACCCACTGGTCGAGATTCGTAAGCAGGAGTTGGAGAACGACACCACCGAGATACAGCGTAAAATGCAGAACGATGTAATGGACTTCCAGATTGATCAGGCCAAGTTGCAGCAGGCAGCGAATTTAGCTATGGAACGCATGCAGGTACAACAAGGTATCGCGGAAGATCGCAACGATGTTAACCTGTATCGGATTAACACACAGGCGGCTTTGGCAAGGAACCGTGGGCAGTGATTATGTGGGATATGCACAACCGCACGACTAAAGAGCAAGCCGAAAAGAATCGGAGTGAAAAATGTTACAAGCGTTAATTGGTCCGGCGACTGAGTTAATTGGTAAGTTTGTTGAAGACAAAGACCAGAAGAACAAGTTGGCGCATGAGATTGCCACTATGGCGGAGCGTCATGCACAGGAGCTTGCCAAGGGTCAGTTGGCTATCAATGCTGAAGAAGCCAAGTCACGGAATATTTTTGTGGCGGGTTGGCGCCCAAGTGTGGGCTGGTGCTGTAGCTTGGCCTTATTTGCTCACTTTCTGGTCTTCCCGACTATGGATGTAGTGACTGCCTATATGGGTGTTGAGCCAGTGGCTTACCCTCAGTTTGATATGGACAGCTTGATGACTGTCTTACTGGGTATGCTTGGGCTTGGGGGGATGCGTAGCTTCGAGAAGGCCAAGGGTTTAACAAAGTGAGTGTAGAGACTTTTCTTAAATGGAAGATCCTGCCACGCTTTATGATGTTGGCAAGCACCATAATGTCATGGCGTTGTGCTGAGTGGTTCATGGCCTTGGACGTTCCGACTGCTGCTCAGTCGGCATTCGTGTCTGTGGTCATGGGTGTTATGACTGGCGTGTTTGGGATTTGGATGGGTCATGAGCACAAAGGTTAAAAGCCCTTGCGTAGGTATTTGTGTCTTGGACAAAGAACGTGTAAGATGTATTGGCTGTGGTCGTACCATAGATGAGATAATTAGTTTTGGCAAAGCTAGGGTAGAAGACTGATGTTTGCTCCAATGAAAATGGGATTTCCTACGGGAATGGCTGGGGGTGGTATCACTCAGTTCTTGCAGCCGTTGCAAGAATATTTATCCCAGCAAGTTGTGCAGCAGCAGGTTCAGCCTTTTATAACTGAGGTTTCTGACGAGGCGCAGGAGAGATTTAATCTTGGTGATGGTGGTGGCAGCAATGATATATTCAGCAATGATATATTTAGTGGCGGCCTAGGTACGTTACCGCCGCTGATGTCGGCAGGTCCTGACGCAACTTTAACGAACAACAACATGCTTCCGGCTATTAAAGATGCTCAAGCGTTGTATGGTGGAATGACCGACATGGAGGGCAATCCATCAGGGATAGGCACGACTATTGGCTTCCCATCGGTGAATGAACCTATGCCGGGTATTGCACCCGATCCGAGGCCACTAATGAACGGCTTCCCATCGCCGAATGAATCTATGCAGCCGGCAGTCCCAGATATCGATCAGGGGTTTTTCGACTCACAAGAGTATCTTGATTTTATGAGTAAGCCCCAGATAGGCACAGCGGATGTGTATATGAGTCGCTATTTTGGTCAGATGGGTTCTGGTAGTTTGGGCGGCATGCAAGAAAAAGCATACGAAGATTATCTTAACCGAACAGGTCAGACCGATAAAATTATGACCACCAACCCTTACGGCGACAATCTTGGTTTAGCGGATGAGTTTGGTAACTTGTTCCAGCTTCCTTCCGTTGGGCCAATGTATGGGCCAGAAGGAACTTACTCTTTAACTGGTGGTCCACGACCTGTCTCGCAGGATCCATCTGAACGAGGTCTATATTAATGGCAAGACCGAGATTAAATCAGTTTGCGGAAGACCTTGGTATTAACCGTTCCTCTGCAAAAAAACTTATGAAACAAGCCCGTGGTCGCAAAGACGGCGGGTCAGAGACATTGGAGAAATATATGTCTGAGAAAAAGTACAAAGGCCCAATGCCAAAGACCCGTTCAGGGAAAGATGACACTGAGTATAACATGCAGTTTAAAGAAGCGCGGGCCGCGCATCTTCGTCGTAAACAAAAGAAAGAAATGGAAGAAGGCGTTAAGGCCAAGGACGGCAAGTACATGACTTGTGGTGGAATGCGTAAGGCCGTTGGCGGCGGGAAGTTTACTGGAGTTTACTGATGGCTGATCCGGGTTCAGGTTATGGCGGTCCAGATGCTGCATCTCAAGCAGCGGGAGCAGCGGCTGAAGCAGCCGCTTCTAGCTCTTCTGGTTTTTCCGGCCCGGCTTCTACAGGGATGTCGGACAATTTTGGTATGCATGATGACTCGTTTGGTCAGCAGCAATATGGGGGTCCCAATAATTTAGGTGGATCAACCCAAGATCATGTGCAGGCTTCCTTTAATGCAAAAAATCAAATAAGTTCTAAAAACCCCTACGGTAAACAAGGGTTTTATAGCCGAGTTTTGGGGATTGACCCAAACAACATCGACTATTCTAATAACATGGATCTCTCAACTAGGTTATCCATCGCTAATAATCAATTTTCAAAATTTGCAAATCCTCAAAACACCCCCGGGCAGCTTGGTTATAACCCGCAATATGCCTCTGCTCCGGTAGGGCAGCTTCGTTCTGGAGTACAAAAAGCAGGTTATCAAACAGCTTATGGCCCCGTAATGGGGCAGGCCCGGGAACAAAGTATCGGTGAGATGCTTGCTCGTGGAGCGATGGGTCTTTTTGGTGGCCTTCCGGGGATGGCGTTAGGACAGATAGGTACACAAGAATACGGCCTTCCGGGACAACCCGGCTTTGACTCATTTGACCCTAACAATCCTCGCGCTGGCGGCGGTATTTTGGGCGCCGCAATGCTTGGCGGCCTTAACACAAGTCAAGCAGCGGATAAAGCAGCGCAGGCAGTAGATTCTCTTCGCGCTAGGTTTTCCCCAACCCTTGCTCCTACAACCAATGCTGGCATAGGATCTTTGACCCCAGCTAGCTATGAGACAAGAGCCGACATCCGTAATCGTGTGGCACCCACTTCTCCACCAGTGGAGTCGGGCATACAGGTAGCGGGACTTTTTGGTGAGAATCCCAAAGCTCCCGGGTTCCGAGCGCTTGAAGAAAACATAAAGTCGATTATCAACAAAGAAAATTTACCTGATAATCAGAACATGTACGGCCCGGGAACGCCCGACCTAAATGATATTTTAAATATGTACGGCATGGAGACAGTCGGATAATGAAAATCGAAATCAAACTAATTCCTGATGGACTTGATCTAGCAAAAGAGATTCAAGACGGTATGCCTGTTGATAAGATGCAGGATGCGTGTCCTATCGCTACGCAGGATGTAGAGACTAACGAGGAGAACCAGCGGTTCGCGATCAAAGATCATCAGTACGGACCAGCGATTAATCCAGAAGAAAGCTGTGGAACGTGCTCCGTGTTTAACATTACTGAGCATATGCAGCAGTGCATGAAGGACGAGAGCAACGAAGTTGGCTATTGCCAGTTGCTAAAGTTTATGTGCAGTGCTAAGAATAGTTGTGCAGCTTGGGAGGAAGGCGGACCACTTAGTGACCTGCCTTGTGAATGCGGCAACCCAGACTGCGGATGTGGGATGGACGAAGACTAAAATCATTTGAGGGGCAAATGGACGTTTTAGACTTTATCAATCGGTATCAAAAGATGCTGAACACAAGAATTGATTCTCTCAGTGAAGGCATTACTTATGGTAATGTCAAGAACTGGGAAGAATACAAAGCAAGAGTCGGCGAAATACAGGGTGTCGCCTACGCTCTTGATGAACTCAAGGCCCTGCTGAAAAAGGTTAACTATGTCGAAGACACTGATCGTACCTGACTATATCCTCGCGCAACGCGAGGCTAAGAAGAAGGCCGAAGAGGCCGCAAAGAAAAAGCCCCTATCAGAGCGAGTACCACAACCCACTGGATGGCGATTACTTGTCATGCCATATATGGGTCGTGATAAGACTGAAGGTGGTATTTACGTTCCCGATCAAGTTAGAGAAAGAGAGTCACGCGCTACTGTGGTAGCGTATGTGGTGAAGCTCGGCCCTCTTGCATACAAGGACCCCGACAAGTTTGGTGGTAGTGATCCTTGGTGTAAAGAAGGTGATTGGGTGTGTATCGGACGCTATGCCGGGTCTCGGTTTACAATCGAGGGCGGTGAAGTCCGCATTATCAACGATGACGAGGTCATCGCAACAATCGTCGATCCAGACGATATCAAGTCATACGGAGGGTAGTTGTGTCAACTAACGCCGCAGAAATGGAAGAAAAAGAAATTGATGTTGTTGAACTAGAAGAGACAGAAGCTCCAGAAGCAGAAGTCTCTGAAGATCAGCAGGAGGAGGAAAATCAGGCTCAGAGTAAAGAGGATGAATTATCTGATTACTCTAAATCTGTTCAACAGCGTATTAGCAAGATCACGCATAAGTATCGTGAAGAGGAAAGCGCTCGTAAGTCGGCGGTTGCCTTTGCCGAGGACGTAAAGAAGCAGAACGAGGAACTTCGTAAACGTCTGGAGCAACTTGATAATTCCTATGTGGGTGAGTTTGGAACTCGGATTGAGTCTCAGATTGACGCTGCAAAACGGGCGTATCAAGCAGCTTATGATGAGGGTGACGCCGAGCAAATGTTCGAGGCTCAGAAAAACCTGAGTAGGTTAGCGCTTGATCAGGCGCAACTTGAGCAAGCTCGTCGTCGTCGTGAAGTTGAACAAGAAGCTCGTGAGCAAGCTGTTCAGGCACCTGTTCAACAACCACAAGCGGCGCAGCCAGCAGCACCTGACCCAAAAGCAGAGGCTTGGGCTTCTAAGAATGAGTGGTTTGGAAGTGACCAGACTATGACTTATGCCGCCTTTGGCATACATAGGCAGTTAATTGAGGATGAAGGATTTGACCCGGCGTCCGATGAGTATTATACTGAGCTTGACAGCAGAGTCCGTAAAGAGTTTCCGCATAAGTTTAAGGAAGCTACACGCGGCGATGCAGGACCCCGAGTCGCTTCTGCGGAGTCCAGTGCTTCTAAGGCACCGTCACAAAAGGGGCGCAGAACAGTCAAGTTAACTCCTTCGCAAATTGCAATTGCGAAACGGTTAAATGTTCCGCTCGAAGAATACGCAAAGTATGTAAAGGATTAAAAAATGACTGATTCTACAAGAACGCCACGCGAAGCGACAACTCGCGCAAAGACCCAACGCCGCAAGCCTTGGGCACCGCCTTCAAAATTGGAGGCACCAGAAGCACCGGCAGGTTACAAGCATCGCTGGATTCGTTCCGCCCTTCGTGGTGAGGATGACAAGATGAATGTGAACGCCAAGCTTCGTGAAGGATGGGAGCCTGTACGGGCTGACGAATATCCTGAGATGGCTGGGAAGTACCCAACCATTGATGATGGTCAGCATGCAGGTGTAATCGGTGTAGGCGGATTAATGCTTGCCCGTATCCCCGAGGAGACGGTCCAAGAAAGAACTGAATATTTCCGGGAGCAGACCCGTAATCAAATGGAATCCGTTGACCAAAACCTGATGAGGGAGCAACACCCCTCAATGCCTATCCACAACGATAGGAAAAGTCGTGTAACATTTGGAGGTAAGGACTAGATCCTTACCATAACCTTTAGGAGTGTGTAATGGCGAATTCAAACATCGCTTTCGGCCTCAAGCCGATCAACACCTTTGGTAGCACACCAGCTACTCAAGGCACTACAGCATACTTCATCGCTGGCACGGCAGCAGCAATCTATCAGGGTTCCCCGGTCAAAGTAGAAACTACTGGCGGGACAATTCTGGTTGCAAGCACTGCTGCCGACGGAGAGCAACTTTTAGGTGCTTTCGCTGGCTGTGAGTATATTGACGCAACAACCAAAGAAAAGCGTTTTTCTAACTACTGGCCCGGTTCAGGTTCAGCAGACACGAACTACGACATCGTTGGTTATGTGTACGACAACCCAGCACAACGCTTTATCTGTGTTGCCGATGCCGGCATGACAGACAAAGCCACTGCTCGTGCAAACATCTTCAAGACAGTAGACTTCGACAACGGTGATGCCGGTGGTACAACTACAGGCAACTCAACAGCAGTCGTGGATATCTCAACAGCAGCAGCAACAGATCCTTCTTTGCCGCTGATGATTGTTGGTATTCAGGAAGACGTTGATAACGCCGATTACGCAGTTGCTGGCATTTCGATGATTGTGAAGATCAACAACCACGTTTTGCTCGGTAACGATGCCGACGCAACAATAGCGTAAGGGAGTTTAGATAATGGCTATTTCTCGCGCAAATCTCGCCAAAGAACTAGAGCCGGGCCTAAACGCTCTCTTTGGTATGGAATACAATCGCTATGAAGGTCAGCATGCTGAAATCTTCGATTCCGAGTCATCAGACCGGGCATTCGAGGAAGAGGTGATGTTGTCTGGATTCGGTGCGGCTCCAGTGAAAGCTGAAGGTTCTGGTGTATCATTCGACGATGCACAAGAAGCATACACTGCTCGTTACAACCACGAGACAGTTGCTATGGCCTTTTCAATCACTGAAGAAGCTATCGAAGACAATCTTTACGATCGTCTGGCATCACGCTATACACGCGCACTCGCACGTTCTATGGCACACACAAAGCAGGTTAAAGCTGCCTCTGTTCTTAACAACGCCTTCAACGCAGCATTTGCTGGTGGCGATACCAAAGAACTCTGTGCAACTGACCACCCGCTGACAAACGGTGGCACATTCGCCAACGAGCCAGCAGTAGCTGCTGACCTGAATGAGACCTCACTTGAGGACGCACTCATCAGCATCGCTGGTTTCACTGACGAGCGTGGCTTGATCATTGCCCTAAAAGGCATGAAGCTGATCATTCCTCGCCAGTTGCAGTTTGTTGCCGAGCGTCTGCTTGTTTCAAACCTCCGGGTTGGAACTGCCGACAACGACATCAACGCAATCAAGTCTTCTGGTCTGCTGCCTGAAGGTTATGTAGTCAACGACTACCTGACTGACTCAGATGCATTCTTCATCAAGACTGATGCACCAAACGGCTTCAAGCACTTTGAGCGTATGGCTTTGTCAACTGGAATGGATCCAGACTTCGACACAGGCAACATGCGGTTCAAGGCTCGTGAGCGTTACAGCTTCGGCTTCAGCGATCCACGCGCAGTGTTCGGTTCACCGGGCGCATAAGTGTAGGTACAAAGATATTAAAGGGCGGCTATTCAGTCGCCCTTTTTTATTGTATAATAAGTCATCCCTGACAGCCGCAAGGTGCGGCTGACACTAGCCACGACAGGAGATCTAAATGGCTTTATCTACTTTCTCAGGACCAGTACGTTCAAACGCTGGTTTTCAAATCCCAGTTGTAGTTACCGCAGACTTGCCAGCTTTTGGCGATGTTGCTGTTGGGACAGCTTATATGGTCAGCGACAACGGCGCGGGCAACAACGAGTATTGCATCGTAATCAACACAGGTGCTGCTTGGGTAACTGCTGTTGGTGCTGCTCTTAGCTAATAGGAGGTTCAGATGGCTGGTCCATTAAAAGCCTATTCAGCTACAGCGACAGGTGATGTCGGCCCCGGTCGATCTCGTTTACGCTCTGTTGGCTGTTACATTGCTTCGGGTGTAGCTTCGTTTACGCTAAAAAACGGCTCCGCGTCAGGAGAGACTCTGCTTACTCAGACTCTTCCCGCTGGGTACAATGAAGTATATATCCCCGATGATGGCATTATTGCCACTGAGGGTGTGCATGTTTCTGCGATCAGCGGCTCGACAACGCTGACCATTTTCTTGGCATAAAAAAATGCCTGTCCACGAGATAAGATCCATAAGTCAGGTTGGAACGGTTGAGCCGTTTAACTTGCAGGTCGCTCGTGGGCAGATCCCCGGCCACAAGCTTAAATTTAAGTTCGGCAACAACGCAACGGTAAGCAACACAGAAGAGACCATCTGGGCAGAAGGTGGTCTATACGTTTACCCAACTTCAGCAACACAGATGACTGTTTCAAGCTCTAGTGCGAATGACACTGCGGCAGGCACAGGTGCGCGGACAATCAATATTGAAGGTCTTGACGCAGACTACAACGAGATCTCTGAGGATATTATCCTTAACGGACAAACCCCTGTTACCACTGTTAACTCTTATCTTCGCATAAATCGCGGAATTGTCTTAAAGGCTGGCTCTGGCGGGAAAAACGCAGGCGTCATCCGCGCTGGAACAGGCACTGTAACATCTGGCGTTCCTGCAAATGTTTTTTTAAGTATTGACGGAGATGGCGATAATCAGACTTTGATGTGCTTATGGACTGTTCCTGCGGGGTACACAGCTTTCTTGGTGCAGACCAACGTATCAACAGGCAATTCCTCAAACACTCCGGCGCTTTTAAGGACGGCTATCGTATCCCGCCCCCACGGCGGCGTGTTTAATACGCAAGAACGTATTACTTTGGTGGACGGCAACCAGTTGCAGGCCTATAACTTTCCGTTACGGTTTACAGAAAAGACAGACATTGAGGTTCGCGCTAAATCAACTACTAATGTCACGTTTGACTGTTCAGCTTCTTTGGAATTTATTTATATAAAGAATGATTCGAGGTTGTAATGGCGACAAGAAAGAAGAAATCTGTTAATCTATCAGTTAAGCGTGGCGAAAAGCTGCCAGCATCTAAAGGTGCTGGATTAACGGCAAAAGGCCGGGCTAAGTATAACCGAGCCACAGGCTCGAAACTAAAAGCACCACAGCCGGGTGGTGGTAAGCGTAAGAAGTCTTACTGTGCAAGATCAGCAGGTCAGATGAAGATGCATAACGTAAACTGTAGCAAAACCCCTAAGAAGCGCATCTGCGCTGCTAGAAGAAGATGGAAGTGCTAATGGACAACAAAATTATTGCCGGTGCAATGTTGGCTTTTCTAGGCTGGCTGGGTGTTTCAATTATGGATTTAAAGACTGACACGGCGGTTATTGCTGTGAAGGTAGATAAGAATCACGAGATACTAACTGTCTTGTGGGGTGATTTTTTGGAGAAAAGAAATGGCAATCTCGCGAGGTTCGATGTCCAAGCAAGTAAGTAAAGGTGGATCGAAGGATGCATGTTACAGCAAAGTTAAGCGCCGTTATAAGGTCTTCCCGTCAGCGTATGCAAGCGGGGCAATCGCCAAATGTCGTAAAGTCGGTGCAGCCAACTGGGGCAACAAAACAAAGAAAGCAGCAGGCGGAACATACAAGTACCGCACAACCAAATTATATTGATAGTGGGCAAGTAACACTGAAGCCGTGGTAGAATTCGTATTAACAGTTTACTTGGGGAGTCAACTAATAGATCAAACACAGCGGTTCGCGGACATAGATAGGTGTATCTATTTTGCTGAACGGTTATCACAGCAGCCATCGGTGCCTATAACTGACGGAAGGAGGGCCAAAATAGTAGCTATTTGTAAACCTATACCAAAGAGGTAGATATGGAACCAATTTCGACAGCGTTAGCAGGGATTGCTTTAGTTAAAAGCGCTGTTGATGGTATAAAGTCCGTAATAGGAACTGCCAATGATATAGGTGATATAGCTCATCAGATTGATGCTTTGTTTACGGGGCAGAAGCAGGTTAACGAAGCCAGAAATAAAAAGTCCGGCGTAGGAATAACCGATCAATTTGGTGTAGATAGTGTAGCTCGTGAAGTCATAGACGCGAAGATAGCCGCTGAAAAACTACAAGAGGTGGCTACTATGGTGGATATGAGATTCGGCCCGGGGACTTGGAAAGGTATTTTAGAAGAACGACAGAAACGCATACAACAAGCAAAGGAAGCAGCCGCAGAAGCAAGACGGCAAAAGCTACAAGAGGCAAGAGAATTTGAAGAACTAATAAAACAGATTGTGCTTGTTTCTACAGTTGTTGTTGCGACGATTGGTTTCTTTGTACTTCTGTTTACAGTTATTTTGTAGATATGGATGAAATATGGCAGTACGAAAAACTAAAAAGGGAGCGGCCCTCAAGAGGTGGTTCAAAGAAGAGTGGAAGGATGTTCGCACCGGGAAGGCGTGTGGGCGTAGCAAAGGAGAAAAACGGGGTACTCCATATTGCCGCCCCTCCAAGCGCGTATCTTCTAAGACCCCTAAAACATCCAAGGAAATGACAGCGACTGAAAAACGTAGTAGAATATCACAGAAGAAAAGACTAGGTCAGCCAGCAGGTAAGCCGCGGCGTGTTAAGTCCTTGAAAAGGAAGAAGTAAATGGCAGTTTCAGGTTCTAGAAACTTTGAGTTAAACGTCGCCGAGATTATCGAGGAGGCATATGAACGCTGTGGTCTTGAGGCTCGTACAGGTTACGACTTCAAAACAGCGCGGCGTTCGCTTAACCTGATGTTCGCTGACTGGGCAAACCGTGGCTTGAACTTGTGGACAGTAAAGCAGGGTACACAAGCTTTGACCGCAGGCACAGCCACTTATGCATTCACTGACGACTACACCGACTTGTTAGAAGTAGTGATACGACGCAGCGGCACAGATTATGAGCTAGATCGTATGTCTCGTGGGGACTACCTAACACTACCCAGTAAATCCACTGAGGGTCGTCCTAGCCAGTATTTTTATAACCGTCAAATAATCCCGGAAGTGACTTTGTGGCCTACCCCTGACAATTCCACTGACACACTTATCTATTACTATGTGCAGCGGATGGATGATGCAGATACATTGGTAAACACAACGGATGCTCCGTTCCGCTTTTATCCTTGTATGGTCGCTGGCTTGGCTTACTACGTCGCTATGAAAAAAGCTCCAGAGCGGATTCAGCTTTTGAAAGCTGTGTACGAGGAAGAGTTCCAACGTGCGGCGGACGAAGACGAGGATCGAGTGCCTTTAAAACTTCAGCCGAGTATCCAGTATTTAAGGGTTAACTGATGGCAAGATATGCATCGGGGAAAAATGCGTGGGGATATTCAGACCGTTCTGGCTTTCGTTATCGTTTAAACGAAATGGTAAAAGAGTGGAATGGTTTGAAGGTGGGGCCGGATGAGTATGAGCAAAAGCACCCACAGCTAGAACCTAATAAAGTTGGGCCTGACCCACAGGCGTTACATGAGCCACGCCCTGATCAGCGTACCGAATCCAGCGTAGCAAACATGTTGCCGTTGAATGCCCTTGCCAGTGGCGCACAGGGGTCTGGCGTAATCACGGTGACTGAGCCTTCCCACGGTAGAACAACAGGTAACACGGTGCGATTTCGTAGCGTAGCGGGATTTGATGGTTTTTCAAAAACCGTACTAGAGCAGGCCGCAGGCTATGTTATAACAGTTGTTACAACGGACACATACACATTTACCGCAGCTTCAGGAACTGCTACAACAGGTAATCAGCGCGGCGGCGGCGGAATAGCTACGGCTGGCCCGGTAACATTGGTGGTATAAATGAGCTTTACATACGCACAGCTACAAACAGCAATACAGGATTTTACGGAGAACACTGAAACGTCTTTTGTGTCGAATCTTCCTATTTTCATTCGCGGCGCAGAAGACCGCATCTTTACGCTTGTTGATCTTGAGCTATTTCGTAAAAACGCAGTCTCTCAGTTGAGTGTTGGGGATCCATACCTGAACGTCCCGGTTGACTACTTGGCACCGTTTTCCTTGCAAATAACCACAGCTAACTACGAAGATTTTCTTGAGTTCAAAGATGTTAATTTTGTTCAACGGTACAGTCAGGATTACGGAAGCACCGCGACCCCTAAGTATTACAGCATTTTTGACGTAGATAATTTTATTTTGGGGCCATCCCCAAATCTTACATATGATGTAGAACTTCATTACTACTACCGCCCGGCAAGTCTCACCGCTGGCTTGGGTTCCGCCACTAGTTGGCTTAGTAAGAATGCACCAAACGCTCTTCTTTACGGTTCGCTTGTTGAAGCGTATACTTATATGAAAGGCGAACAGGACATGATGCAGTTGTATGAGCAGCGGTTCGCGCAAGAAATACAACGCTTAAAGGATTTGGCTGAAGCTAGAGAGAATAGCGATGCCTACAGGAGAGGTCTACCTGATAGGCCACGCACTTAAACAGGAGTAAGGAACGATGGCAACATCAAACGCAGCAACCACCTATCTGGAAAGGAGAATTCTGGACTATTTGTTCAAGAATGATTCTCTTTCCTTTGCTTCGCCGGGTAACAGCATTTATGTCGGCTTGGCAACCGCAGCAACGGATGCGGAAGGTCAGAAGGTCACCGAAGTACAGGTTGACACAGATGACGCTAACTATACACGCCAGCAAGTCAACGCAGCAGGGTGGAAACAATCAACCACAACTGTAGCGGTAGCTTTCGCGCAGGGCGACACAGAATTAATTCTGACTGATGCAGAGGCTTTTCCTGCCAGTGGTTCAGTGACGATTGACGATGAGATCATCACATACACTGGTAAGGACGCTACTGCCACTGCCGATGTGAACGGTGCAGTTAGCTCTTCTACTAACGTAGCAGTTGACGGCAACAGCGGTACAATTACTGTTGGTATGGTTGTCACTGGTACAGGTATTGTTGGCACAGTTCGTGTAGCCACGGTAACAAGCCAGAACGCTATTGTTTTGGACACAGCAGTTACCTTGTCGGATGATGTAGCCCTTAACTTTGATGGCACAAATACCCTGACAGGTTGTACACGCGGTGTATCTGGAACAACAGATTATGCACACTCTGTTTCAGACGTTGTTGTTTCTGACGCCCAGCGTGTTATTAACGATGATAACATTGAGTACCCAGCGGCTTCAGGTTTGGCTAGTGCTTATACCGTGACCCACGCTTTTGTAGCGGATAAAAATATCGCAACAGCTAGTGTCAATGGCGCTGTTTCAGCATCGACCTCCGTAACCTTGGACGGCAACAGCGGAACAGTTGTTGTAGGCGATGTGGTAACTGGAACAGGTATTACTGGTGCAGCAAGCGGCGTGGTTCGTGTAACTACCGTAAACTCACAGACAAGCATTGTGTTAGACACAGCGGTCACACTTGCAGATGATGCTGTGCTTACATTTGACGGGTCGAACATCCTGTTTGTCGGTGCATTAGACGCAAACAAAACACTGGCTGTAGGAGATATCTTCCGTATTAACGCAGGTAACTTGAGCATCGAGTTAAAGTAATATGGCTCTTGTAATCAAAGACCGTGTTAAAGAAACAACCACCACCACAGGCACTGGCACGTTAACTCTTGCCGGTGCCGTGACTGGTTTTGATTCTTTTGCCGATGTAGGTGATTCTAACACCACCTACTACTCCTGTACGGATGGCACGGACTTTGAGGTTGGCATTGGCACATACACTTTGTCCGGCACAACCCTGTCACGAGACACAATTTTTGAAAGCAGCAGCACAAAGATTACAGCAGATGTAAACGGCGCGGTTAGTGCTTCAGCCTCTGTGACTGTGGACAATGTGCAAGGCGGCACTTTAACGGTGGGTCAGCGTGTGCGTGGCACGGGCATATCAGGTGTTGTTACTATCGCCACGGTAAACAGCCAGACAAGCATTGTGTTGGATACTGCTGTAACACTAGCAGACGATACGGCGCTGACGATTGGCGATGAGAAGATAAACTGGACAGCAGGAACCCGTACAATCTTTTGTACAATGCCGTCAGAGAAGATGATATTTAACGATGCAACCGGCGTTCCCGTGAACTTCACAGATAACTCGCTGGCATTTGCGATAGCATTGGGATAAGGAAAAATGGCAAACGCATTTAAGACATTTACAGACACGGGCGTAGGCACGAGTCCCGCTACCATTTATACCTGCCCCGCTGCTACCGAAACAACGATCATTGGCCTGAATGTAGCGAACATTTTGACGGTATCAATCACGGTAGATGTGCAATTAGAAAACAACGATGGCGATAATGTGTACATTGTAAAGAATGCCATTGTTCCAGTTGGCTCTAGTTTGGTTGCCTGTGGTGGCGACCAGAAAATTGTAATGAATGCCTCAGACATATTAAAGGTGACAGCAAGTCAGGCGTCAGCCGCTGATGTGGCTATGTCAATTCTGGAGATCACCTGATGCCGACTAGCGACATTAAAAAGGGTCCGCTCTACGTTGACAGCACGAATAATCGGGTTGGCATTGGGACGAGTTCGCCTCAACGGCATTTACACATTAACGATTCATCTGCCGTTACAACTAAAATACAAATTACAAATAGTGCAACTGGCTCTGGCTCTGATGGCGATGGCTTCCAACTTGGTATTGGTTCAACTGGTCAAGCCAATATTGAGCAACGTGAAAACCAGCCTTTAACATTTAGCACCAACAACACTGAGCGTATGCGCATCGACAGCAGCGGCAGAGTGGGCATTGGCACATCGTCTAATAACTATGGAAAGTTTACAGTTCAAAATACTGCTGGAACAGGAAAAGTACTACTAGACAGTTATCAGTCTGTACCAACGACTGAAAATGTTATGGCTATACATGCCGATGCTTCTAATGGTTATATCGAAAGTTATAACAATGGATATAAAAATATCATCATTGCTAGGTCTGGCGGCAACGTGGGTATTGCCAACAGTTCGCCAACAAGTAAGTTGACTGTAGGTAGTTCTTCAATTGCTGCTGGCACTGGATTGTTTCAACAAATTCAGACTGCCGGAAACAATATGTATGTTGGAATCGGCTCTAATAATTCTGCATACATTCAAGCTAATGGTGAGTTTCGGATTGCGACAGGCGGCTATGCGGATAAGGTTACTGTTGATAGCAGCGGCAACGTGGGCATTGGGACGAATTCACCTAATGCTAATCTCCATACTCAAGCGTCATCGACTAATATAGTTAGTATGCAAGTGCAAAACACTGAAGGCACTGGAAGTCGTTTGGATATGTACGCTTTTGGTAGTTCGCCAGCCATTCAATCTGCACACAGAGCCGCAGTGTATCAATGGACAGGTGCGGGTATAGACTTGTGGACACGAACAGGTGACTTACACTTTGGCACTAACAACACAGAACGTATGCGCATCGACAGCAGCGGCAATCTGCTGGTGGGGACTACAAGCCCTTATTCACAAGGTGAAAGATTAGCCGTTAGTTACCCTTATTTGTCAGGCACTGGAATTGTTATTGATAGTGGTGCTGGTGGCGGTGCAGCTATGCGTTTTCGCACAAATTCCACTCTTGTTGGCAGCATCATAACAACGACAAGCAGCACAGGTTACAACACCTCATCCGACTATCGCCTCAAGACCGCAGTTACCTACGATTGGGATGCCACCACACGCCTAAAGCAGTTACGTCCTACTAGGTTTGAGTGGATTGCTGATGGTGATGATGCTGTTCCTGTAGACGGTTTCCTTGCCCACGAAGTACAGGACGTTGTTCCAGAGGCTATCACCGGCACACACAATGAGGTAGATGACGATGGCAACCCTGTGTATCAGGGCATTGACCAGTCTAAATTAACCCCATTGCTTACAAAGGCACTGATTGAGGCGGTTGAAAAGATTGAACAGCTAGAGACCCGCATTGCAGCGTTGGAGGCTAACTGATGGCATATATTGGACCGAAGCCCTCACAGACATTAGCAACGCCAACGAGTCAGTATTTTAACGGCACTGGTTCGCAGACCGTGTTTACGCTTAACCGCGCCGTAAACGTGCCTGAAGACCTAGAAGTGTTTGTTAACAACATTCAGCAAGAGCCGGGTGTTGGAAAGTCCTACACAGCAACTGGCACAACCCTGACATTTGATGGAGCGCCCTCATCTGGTACGGCTAATGTGTATGTGGTTTATCGTGGGTTGGCAGAGGTTACAACACGGCTAGAGCATGATCCTAACGCCGCGCTCGCCGCTACGACAGGGACGTTTAGTGGCAACGTGGATGTCACTGGCGCAATCTCATCAAACAAAGGTTCTGCTGGAACGCTTGCTACTTTTACTGACGGTGTAAACTCAAACTTTGTTGTTGAAACATCATCACTGCTCACAACAATTGGTAACGGCGGTGGCTCAACGGCTCTTGCTTTTAAAGCAAACAATACTGAAGCAATGAGGATTAGCAGCGGCAACTTGCTGGTGGGGCAATCAACGACAGCATTGCCCGGCCTTGGTAATACAACCACTGGAATTAGCCTTGCTGGTCAGTATGACATTATTGCAGCAAGCAGAACGTCAGGTGCGGCTGTGCTGGTTAATCGTAACTCCGATGATGGCGACTTAGTTCAATTTAGTCGTGACGGCAACACTGTGGGTGAAATTGGGGTCAATAACAGTGACAACCTGCGAATACAAGGCAACTCAGGTCATTCCGGAATTGAATTTGGAACTAATGCAATATTCCCACATAAGAATAGTTCAAATGTAGATGCTACAATTGACTTGGGAGAAAGCACCCTTCGCTGGAAAGACCTCTGGCTCTCCGGCGGTGTATACTTGGGCGGCACAGGTTCGGCTAATCATCTGGAGGACTATGAGGAGGGAAATTGGACTCCTCAATTCGGTGGGTCATCGACAACCGGAACTGGTACATACAGTACTACGGTTGGACGATATGTAAAAGTCGGTAAAAAAGTAAACTGTTGGGGTATAATAGTTTCAAGTGGAACTCACAATGGGACTGGAACTTTACAAATACACGGACTTCCTTTTACAAAGGAAAACACTTATTTAAGTTGGGGAACAGAAACCAGCATAGCTTATCATATTTCTCTTATACCTTTTGGAACAGCAACGAATGTCATAAGACTACTTGGCCCTGTTTCAAACGGAACTTACATAAGGTTTCATTCTTTTCAAAATAGTGGTGACACATCAGTTCCACCAACACCAGCAAATGTTCAAAGTGGCACAGCAGTTTATTTTGCAACAACATATGAAGTACAGTAACCCCACACCATAGGGGTCGGACAGTCCAACCATCACAGGAGATAAACGATGGCTTTAACAGAAGAAACAATACAAGACAAAATAGAAATCGTATCTGAACACAAAATTGTGCAAGTTCGCACCGCAACGGTCATAAAGCGTGATGGCGTTGAAATTAGCCGTAGCTTTTCACGGCACGTTGTAGCACCTGACGCTGACATCACAAGTGAGAGCACCGAGGTTCAAGCTATTTGCACCGCTGTGCATACAGATGCTATAAAAGAAGCATACGCCGCGCATTTAGCCGCGCAGGTTTTACCGGAGTAAATAGATGCCAATTAGTAAGGTCACAACAGGAAGCATATCAGATTCGGTAGCCATCGACACGGATACGCTTGTTGTTGATGGCACGAATAACCGAGTTGGCATTAGGACGAGTTCGCCAGAACGTGATTTGCACATTAAAGGCGCGTCTGGTGACCCTGTACATCTGAAACTAGAGGGTGACCCTGCCGACTATGCTCGCATTATGTTTGATGACGGTACTACCGATAATATAGGCGAACTTCGTTACAACTTTGGTAGCGAATATATGTCGTTTAATACCAATGCAGCAGAACGCGCCCGCATCGACAGCAGCGGCAACTTGCTGGTGGGGACGACTGACACTGTGCCGTCTAACAACGGTGCGGGTGGTGACGCTGGTGTGGCAATCAGCCCAGATGGTGTGTTTCGTGCAGCACGAAGCGGCAACGTATCACTTGATATAAATAGAATGGACAGCGACGGCGACATTGCAGCATTTCGCAAAGACGGCAGCACTGTGGGTAGTGTTGGTGTCGGCAATGGTTCTTCTTATACTTACATCGGCACTGGTGATACTGGCCTTATGTTTAATTCTGGCAATGATTTCATCCAGCCGTGGAATCCATCTACAAACGCAAACAAAGATAACGGCACTGATTTAGGGCGTGGTACATCACGCTGGAAAAACCTCTTCCTCTCCGGCGGGGTCTACTTGGGCGGCACTGGTTCGGCTAATCTGCTGGATGACTATGAGGAGGGGACTTGGCTTGGTACTCTGAAAGGCCTTACCTCTGACCCATCTTCAGCAGTTCAAGCAACAGGTACTTATACTAAAATAGGCCGTACAGTTCATGTTGAAATAAAGTTTTCCAATGTTAGCAATGTGGGGGCTTCCGGCAATGTTTATGTTATTGGGATACCCTATATGCCAGCTATATCATATGCTTCATCGGGTAACTGCGCTGCATATCTTTTTGATTTTCCTAACGGCAGGACAAGTATAAGTGTTCAGGTAGCTACATCAGGTCTATTTCCTTATGTATCTGGCGACAGTTTAGATTGGGATATTTTAAAACACGCCCCCGGAACAGGACGCTATTTAGAAATATCTGCACAATACATAGTAGCATAACCTGATTGGACATCAGGTCGGACAGTCCAACCATCACAGGAGATAAAAATGTTAATCAAAGCGCCTAACTTTTCGGAGTAGATAATGGCATATATAGGCATAGACCCAAATGTAGGTGACATTAGCTTTCAGCAGTTTACTGGTGACGGAAGCACGACTGCGTTTACGCTGGCACAATCAGTAGCCAGTGGAGAGGCTGTTATTGTCACTATCGGCAACGTGGTCCAAGAGCCGGGGGCCAGCGCTGCTTATACTGCCTATGCCAATACTTTGACCTTCAGCGCCGCTCCTGCTAATGGCGATGTAATTACCGTAAGATACTTTGGTCGCGCTGTGGATCAGCCGCTGTCATATGGTATGCAGTTGTTTAAGTATGTGGCGACAGCAAGCCAGACTGTCTTTACCGGTGCTGACAGCAACGGCGCTATTTTGGCGTTTAGCGGCACCGATGTTGATGTGTACCTAAACGGTGTTCATCTTGATGCTGATGATTTTACACCAAGCAGCGGCAACACAATTACGCTGGCTACTGGAGCATCATTGAATGATGATCTTGTTGTTCGTGCCTTTCGCGCATTTAGCGTAACAGACACTGTAAGCGCATCTTCTGGCGGCACCTTTAATGGTGCTGTTACATTCGATGCTGGCGCTAACTTCGGTGACAACGACAAGGCCATCTTTGGTGCTGGGTCTGACTTGCAGATTTATCACGATGGTTCACATTCATATCTGCAAGATAATGGTACTGGTGAATTTAGAATAAAAACAAACGGCAGTATTATACAGTTTTTAGATAATTCTAATAATTATTTAATCAGAGCATCGGTTGGTGACAGTGTTGGATTATATTTTAACACAGCCCAAAAACTCGCCACCACCGCCACAGGCGTGGATGTCACTGGCACAATCACCAGCGATGGGCTGTCGGTTGATGGTACTTTGACGGTTAATGGTACTGGTGGTCAAATAACCACAGACAACAACGGTTTTATTACTAGCAAACAATCGCTTGATGTTGCCACAGCCGGTGGTCGTTTTATTGGCAAAAGTAATCGAGGCGAACTAGGCCAAATTGCTGTTGAGCAGACTGCTACTGGTGCTGATGGAGGCTACATAAGGTTTAGCACAAGTCCATCTGGCTCAACATCACCAACAGAACGTATGCGCATCGACAGCAGCGGCTTCGTGGGCATTGGTGGCTCAGAAACAACAGTGTTCAATGGCACTGGCGGCGATATGAAATTCGTTGTTATTGGCGATGACAGCACAACAACTGTAGCAAACAACAGTGACGCAGGAATTGCTATCGTTAACACAAATCAGACCGCTGGAAATCTAGCTGGTTTGCACTTTGCTAGGGCTGATACCGATAACACTCCAAACTACGCTGGTGCTTCTATTGTTGCACAGTTTCCAGATGCACAAGTAACAGGTCAGTATCCCAGAGGTGATTTAGCGTTTCTTACGTCTACCGCCACAAACAGCGCACCAAGCGAAAAAATGCGCATCACATCAGCAGGCAACGTGGGCATTGGAACGACTTCGCCAACTGGTGCAAAGCTGCACGTTGTTGGTGGGGTAAAAGCAACTGACCTAATTGCTCACGACACTACTGGCATTAACTTACAGACTTCAGACGGCACAAAGCGGCTTATTGTTGACAACAGCGGCAACGTGGGCATTGGACACTCAACCCCTCAGTTTGGCCTGACTATGGCGCAGGGCAACGGTGACGCATCAAGAATTGGCTGGGAGGACGGAGGCAACAGTAAAAGAGCCTCAATCATTTGTGCAAGTTCAAGTGACGCCCTTCAGTTTCACACTGGAACATCAGACACTGAACGTATGCGAATCACCAGCGGCGGCAGTTTACTTTTAGGTTCTACTGCACACGAGTGGAGTAGTTCAATGGCTGCTCAAATAGACGGCAGCAAAGGACTTGCTGTTTTCTCAAGTGGCGCAACTTCTGAAGTTATAGCGTGTTGGAATAGAGGTAATAGTGGCACTCGTTATCAAATGTGGTTTGCTGACAGCACAAGTCAAGGACTAAGAGGGTCAATTACAACAAACGGTTCATCAACTTCTTACAACACCACATCCGACTACCGTTTAAAAGAAAACGTGGTAGCAGACTGGGATGCAACAACACGCCTAAAGCAACTTAACCCTGTAAGATTTAACTTTATTTCTAACGCAGATACCACAGTAGATGGCTTCCTAGCCCACGAGGTTGCTGACATTGTGCCAGAGGCTATCAGCGGCACTAAAGACGCTATGCGTGACGAGGAATATGAGGTCACGCCAGCGGTGCTTGATGAGGACGGCAACGAGGTCACGCCAGCGGTGATGGGCACACGTTCAGTGCCGGATTATCAAGGCATTGACCAGTCAAAGTTAGTACCGTTGCTGGTTAAGACTATACAAGAATTAGAAGCCCGTATTGCGGCGTTGGAGGCTAACTGATGACTAGAGCAAGAGAACTTGCAGACCAGCATAAGACCCTCGATGTAGACGGCGGCACAATCAAGCTAGATGGTAACTATCCTGTTGGCACAGGCAACGTGGCTTTGGGTGATGCTGCGCTGGACGATGGCAGTTTATCTGGCAACTACAACACTGCTGTTGGTAATGTTGCTATGACTGCAAATACCTCCGGTGAGCAAAGCGTTGGTATTGGTCACAATTCTTTAGGCAGTAACACTACTGGCAATTACAATGTGGCGGTAGGGTTTGCCTCACTTTACACAAGTAATGGCAGCGACAATGTAGCTATTGGTCAAGAGGCTGCTTATGAAAACAGTAGCGGTAATAGCAATACAGCTATTGGTAAGGCTGCTTTACGTTCAAACACCAACGCCAGCAACAACACGGCTGTGGGGTATCAGGCGGGGTATACGTCAAATAGCGGAAATGGAGTAACTGCGCTTGGTTATCAGGCGATGTATTCCAACACCTCCGGCGATGCGACAGCTATGGGTTATCAAGCCCTTTATGCAAATACTACTGGAACTGCTAACGCTGCTTATGGGTATCAAACTTTAGATAGCAATACAACCGGCAATTACAATACAGGTTTAGGTGCTTTTGCACTCCAAGCAAACACCACCGCTAATAACAACACTGCTGTTGGTTATCAGGCTGGGTATAGTAACACCACTGGTACTCAATTAGTGGCAATAGGGCGTAAATCTGCAAACCAAAACACTACTGGTAATTACAATGTTGCTATTGGCGTTAACTCTTTGTTTTATAATACTGATGGAGATAATAATACATCTACTGGCAATGAAGCAATGCAAGCCAACACTACAGGCAGCAATAATACTGCCTACGGTTCTAATGCCCTTCGTGCCAACACCACCGCAGACAACAACACAGCGGTTGGCAAAGACGCTATGTATGCGAATACAACTGGCACAGCGAATGTTGGTCTAGGTAAGGACGCTCTAGCATCTAACACCACCGGAGTAGAAAGCACTGCCGTTGGATATCAAGCTGGGTTTTTAAATACCACAGGCCGTATTACAGCAATGGGTAGACACGCTCTTAGAAGCAATACTACGGCTGTAGAAAACACAGGCATAGGTTATCGTGCGTTGCGTTACACGACTACAGGCCAATACAATACGGCTTTGGGTGGTGATGCTCTGTTATCCAACAGCACCGCAAGTAGCAACACTGCTGTGGGATATAATGCAGGGTATAGTAATCAGACTGGAGCCGAAAATACTTACATAGGACACGGAGCCGGATACACAGGAACTGGCAGCAACAATTGTTTTGTTGGTCAAGGGGCTGGGTTTTATGCCACTGGAACGCAAAACACATATATAGGCAAAGATGCTGGTGTTTCTATGACCAGTGGGTCAAAGAACGTAATAATTGGCAAATACACAGGCAACAACGGCGGCCTAGACATCCGCACATCCAGCAACAACATCGTGCTGTCGGATGGCGATGGTACTCCTAGATATTTTATGTTAGGTGCTGGGCCGAATGTTTGGACTAATAATTATACTTATGATTCAACGCCATTTGCCGGTTATGGAGCAGTTCTCCAAGTAGACACTTCTGGAATTGTTCATCTAGATGCCTATTCAACTGGAGGCTCTACAGGCTTATCTTTCGGCACAAATAGCGGCGGTGGAGCAATATCTACTGCTATGAACATAAATTATCTTGGAACAGTTACTGTATATGGTGCGCTATCAAAAGGCAGTGGTTCGTTTAAAATTGACCACCCACTAAAACCAGAAACACACCACCTTGTCCACTCTTTTGTTGAAGCACCGCAAGCCGACAACATTTATAGAGGTAAAGTAGAGTTAGTTTCTGGGTCTGCCACTGTAAACATTGACACTGTTGCTGGAATGACCGATGGAACATTCGCTGCATTGAACAGGGAAGTTCAGTGTTTTACTTCAAATGAAACAGGCTGGACAGCCGTTAAGGGTTCTGTGTCTGGAAATGTTTTAACAATTACAGCACAAGACAATACATGCACTGATACTATTTCTTGGTTAGTAATAGGCGAAAGACAAGACCAGCACATGTATGACACAGAATGGACCGATGATAATGGTAAGGTTATCGTTGAGCCACTAAAGCCAACAGAATAGTCCTAATTTACAAGGAGTATTACAATGGACGAACTAACAGCGGAACAAATTGCACAGCACTACACAGCAATGGGTCACAGCGTTGACCTCATCAATGCGATTATTGCTGGCGATGCTATGGCTGATAATGATGCAGCAAATAAGCAGGACTGTGTAAACAGGAATGTTGAGCATCTTGAGATTATGGTTGCTAAAGAGTTTTGGACAGACGAAGATATGACTGCGGTTAATGCAGCTATCACAGCAGGAGAGGCGTACACAGCATGAGCGAATCAAACGTAATCACAATCAACGGCAAAGACTACAGCGCTGAAGATTTTAACGAGCAGCAGACCTACCTGATTAATCAAATACGGTCTTGCCAGCAAAAAGCGGCAAACATACGGTTTGAGCTAGATCAGATTCAGGCTGCTCAAGACGCATTTACCAACTCACTTATTCAGTCTGTTGAAGAAAAAAGCGAGTCAGAGGTAGCCTAAATGTTTGGTGAACTGGCGTTATCGGAGAGGGCTATTGCAGACCACAGCATTTTAACGCTGGGTTCAGCCACCTCTGACGCCAACTTTACATTAAATCAGACCGGCACATATATCGGTATTACTAGCGCCGAAATGAACGCCATTGCTAGTAAGGCATCAATTGCTGTTGGCATATTAGTTGGTATTATAGATGCCACACTTGAGTTCACTCAAAGCAGTGAAGCCACTCGTTTTGCTACCGGTATATCAGGGCAGGTGTTTAGCACTTTGCAAACCAGTGAGGGGCTACGGTTTGCCACAGGCATCTCAGAGCAGGACGCAGCGTTTATCCAAAGCAGCGCTGCAAGCAGCACCCTTAGTGGTATATCAGAGCAAGAGGCAGCGTTTATTGTATCGGCTCTTGGCGGGGCAATCACAAACAACCCCGCATCTCTGGAAGCTGTATTCATACAGACAACAAATGGGATAGCGGTTCGAGGCGGTATATCAGAGCAAGACTCTTCGTTCACGCAAGCAACTCTTGGCTCTATGGTTTTTGAAGCAGACCCGCTGCAAATCAGCGGTGTATTCATACAAACAACTGATGGTCGTCTCTATTGGGATATCTGGACAGGATCTCCGTCAACATCACCACAAGAGTCTTGGGTTCAAATAAACCCAACAGGTGGAACGTGGACAGAGATCAACGCTGGTGGTATAGTAGACATCTGGACACAAAAGGTGGTGTAAATGCCTAGTACATATACAAACAACTCCGGTATTGAAAAACCCGGCTCTGGTGAGCAGGCGGGTACTTGGGGTTCTACGACAAACAACAACTTTGATATTATTGACCGCGCCTTGAATGGAGTGGGAACGATTACTCTTGCCGGTACTTCGCATACTCTCACCACGACAGATGGCACTTTAAGTGACGGACAATACAAACTTCTTGTGCTTGGTGGTACGCCGTCAGGCACAAACACAATTACAATCATCCCAAATGATCAAGATAAAATATATTTTGTTGAAAACATTTCTGGACAGGCCGCTGTGTTCACTCAAGGTTCTGGCACCACTGTCACTGTTCCTAATGGTTCTTCTAAAATTATATATGCGGACGGTGCGGGTGCGAGTGCGAATGTATCATCTATTACTGACTCACTGTCCCTAAAAGGTGATGTAAATGCGGACACACTAAAAATTAACAATGTCACTGTCAGTGCGACTGCGGCTGAGTTAAATGTTTTGGACGGCATAACCGCGACAACAGCGGAGTTAAACCACACAGACGGCGTTACCAGCAACATCCAGACCCAACTGAACGCCAAGCAAGCCACAATTACTGGTGCTGCTAGCACTGGTGTGACAAATAACTTTTCTGTTAGCAGGGCAATGGTCACTGATAACAGCGGTAAAATGTCAACTAGCGCCGTAACATCAACAGAGCTTGGCTATCTAGATGGTGTTACCAGCAATATCCAGTCGCAGTTTAACGGTATTAGCACCGAACTTGTGAACGATACCTCTCCACAACTTGGAGGCAACCTAGACGGCAATGGGTTCAATATATCACTAACAAACAGTAACTATATACAACTTGGTAATTGGTTTGTGTATATGGACGGTAGTGGCAATTTAATTTTTCAATATTCTGGCAGCACAGTAGCTAAAATAGCTACTAATGGCGCAATCACCTCTGAGAACGACATCACAGCATTTGGTACAGTCTAATGGCGCTACCGGCTTCTGGACAATTAAGCTTATCTCAAATAGTGGGTGAGTTTGGCGGCAGCGCACCACACTCTTTGTCTGAATATTACAGAAATGGAGGCCTTGTTCCATCTGGGAACACTAACGTCCCGACAAGCGGTACAATAGATTTTTCAGATTTTTATGGCGCACAGGCAATTGTAAACCGCGATATCCGTGTTCAGATGTCTTATTACGCGGGTCACTCATATACTGCATTTGGTGTTACATCAGCCAATAGCACAGCCGCTCCTCAGTCATATTCTGGCAGTTTGCTATTTAACCCATTTACTATCTACTCGCCTGTTTTCAGAGCAGGAACAGGGTACTTAGGCCAGAACCTCAGTTTCACTTATTCTCAAAATGAAGACGCTCAAGCGTCTACTGTTTATTTGTATGGTGGTACAAGTTCAACAGCAGTGAACACTTTGATTTTAGGTTTGGTAGGGGGTTACAATAACAGTTCCGGAGGGTCTAGGTCTTTTACCGTTGCTTTTGATAGCAATGGAGGATGCACAGGCATTACAAACACAGCCAATAGTGGATATTCTGGATTAATTTCATGGACAACCAACAACCCAAGCACCAGTCATCGTTGGTATCAGTGGCGCATGACATCTCCTAATGCTTGCGAAAAAGGCTCAACGATGATGTCAGGTGATCCAGCGAACCTCAGTTCCGTCCCACAACCAGCGTAGGTTTAAAATGCCGTTAACTAAATTACAGTTCAGACCCGGCGTCAACAGAGAGTACACATCGTATTCTAACGAAGGCGGCTGGTGGGATGGCGACAAAATTAGATTCCATCTTGGGTTCCCTGAGAAGATTGGTGGTTGGCAAAAATACAGTGCCGATACCTTTCAGGGTACGGCTCGGCGTCTTCACAACTGGGTTGGTCTTGACGGCTCCGACTTTATGGGTGTTGGGACAACCGTTAAATACTATATAGAAGAGGGCGGTGCGTATTTTGACGTTACACCTATTCGTCAAACCACAGCAGCGGGTGACGTAACCTTTAGCGCAACTAACGGCTCTACCACAGTTACAGTAACCGACATCGCTCATGGCGCAGTTGCAGGGGACTTTGTTACTTTTAGTGGATCCGTTAGTCTTGGCGGTGCGTTGTCGGCTGTTATTCTAAATAGCGAATACCAGATTGACACAGTCATTGATAGCAATAGCTACACAATAACAACTGTTATTCCTGCTAACGCCTCCGACACAGGCAACGGCGGATCCAGCGTTGTCGGCAGTTATCAGATTAACACAGGTCTAAACACAACTGTTGGCGGCACCGGCTGGGGCGCTGGTTTGTTTGGTGGTCGTACACTTGGTGGCCTTCAGACAATTATCAACGAAGGCGGTACATTTAGCGCAGTTGACACAACACTTACAGTGTTGAATGCAAGCCCGTTCCCATCAACAGGCACAATCCTTATTGACCGAGAGTTAATCACCTATTCTGGAAAAGCTGGAAATGATCTAACTGGCCTAACAAGGGGTGTAAACGGGACATCTGCTGCCAGTCACCCTAACGCATCAACCGTGTTTCTTGCCATAGGAAATTCTGATCCCACACTAGACTTCACAGGATGGGGAACTGCGGCAGCGGGTGGTATTTTGCCAGCATCAGAACTGCGCTTGTGGTCTCACGATAACTTCGGAGAAGACTTAATTATTAATCCGCGTGATGGCGGCATTTATTACTGGGACAAAACAAACAGCCTAGCCTCAAGGGCCGTAAACATTACCACATTACCCGGCGCATCTAACACACCCACTATAGCAAAGCAGGTTTTGGTGTCAGACCTTGACCGGCATGTGATTGCATTTGGCTGCAACCCCCAAGGAAGTACAGACCAAGACAATCTTCTTATTCGGTTCTCGGACCAAGAATCTATTACTGACTGGACGGCTACCGCGACTAACACAGCGGGGGACTTGCGCCTCGGCTCTGGTTCTACGTTTGTTCAGGCTGTAGAAACCAAGCGTGAGGTTCTTGTTTGGACAGACAAGTCGCTTCATTCTCTGCGCTTTATTGGGCCGCCATTTACGTTTGGCTTGCAACAGCTTGCTTCAAACATCACAATTATAGGGCCAAAAGCCGCCGTGGCTACAGAAGACTTTGTGTTCTGGATGGGTATTGATAACTTCTATGTCTATGCCGGTCAAACAACTCAGTTGCCTTGCACAGTTAGAGATCATGTTTTTACAGACTTTAACAAAGAGCAGTCAGAAAAAATTGTGTCTGGTGTAAACTCACAGTGGGGCGAGGTGATTTGGTTCTACCCGTCATTAAACTCGGACGAGAATGACAGATATGTAATTTACAACTACTTAGAAAAGCTGTGGTATTATGGAACATTAAGTAGAAGCGCGTGGCTTGATCGTGGTATTCGTCAATACCCTATCGCGGCAGGTGGAAATTATCTTTACAACCACGAAATTGGACAAGATGACGATGGCGCGGCTATGGAGTCTTACATTGAGTCCAGTCAGATTGACGTTGGCGATGGGGAGCGGTTTACGTTTCTTAGCAGGCTCATCCCTGACATCAAGTTCGAGGGTTCAACAGCAATTAACCCGGCGGTAGACTTCACTGTTAAGACAAGAAACTACCCCGGCGGGAATTACCTGCAAACAGATACAAAGACATCAACTAGAACAACAACGGCGCCGGTTGAACAGTTTACAGAAAACCTAAACATCCGCGTTCGTGGTAGGTCTTTCGCGTTTCGCGTTGATTCTGGTGAGACTGGTGTCCGCTGGAAGCTTGGAACACCTCGTGTAGATCTTCGTCAAGACGGGAGGCGCTAATGACTTCTCGTGCGCTAGGACCACCAAGATTACCTACACCACCGGATGAAATTAGTAGATACTATATGGAAGATTTGATTCGGGTATTGGAAATATATATTCAACAGGAAAGCAACCCGGGTGATATGAGGGGGACAACCCTTACGTTAACGCAGCTACCCACAAGTGCCGCTGGACTTGAGACAGGAGCACTGTATAATGATGCTGGTACAGTAAAGATTGTGACATAATATGGCTATTTTTGGTGATCTCGGAAAAGCATTAGGACTCGGCAGCGCTGAAGATATTTTCGGCGAAGGCGACCTTTTACCCATATTGGCTACAGCGGCTGGGTTTTATTTTGCTCCCGCAATGGGTTTGTCGGCTGCTGCCGGCGCTGCCGGTGGCGCTGGCCTTGGTAGTTTAGCCGCAGGTAAGTCTGTGGACGATGCTTTAAAAAATGCTGCAATGGCGTATGGCGTTGGATCTTTCATGTCTCCTTCAATGACACAAGGCTTACAAATGGGTGGCGGCGCTGGATCTCCCCCTAGCTACCTACAAAACCAAATTTACGGGTCTGGTGCTGGTCAAGTACCTACTCAGGTAGCGGGAGATTTGAGCGAAGGCATGGTGACAGGTGGTGGGTCTAACGCCAACATTGCTGGAGGTGAACCCGGATTTATGGATTCTGTTTTCTCGTCAGTAAAGAAAGATCCTTTGCTTGCTCTCAGTTTGGGTTCTTCGGCGTTGGGTCTTTTAGCAGGGCAACCGGATGACCCCGGTCGTTCACAACGCCCATATGCTGATGTTACTGGGTTTGATATTAATGTCGTCGATCCAGCAACGGGTGAAACCTTGAATCTTAAAGACCCAGACGATGCACAACGCTATCGTGAGGCAATGACTGAAGAGCGTCAGAACCTTTATAACGATGATATGTACCAACGTATACCCGGGTATGCACATGGTGGAGCTATGGTTGACCATCCCGATGCACATGGAGCTATGTACGAGCACGATAAAATGGGGTATGATGTAGCTGTAAGAGGCGAAGTTGATGGACCGGGAACCGGGACATCCGATTCTGTCCCTGCCCGTTTATCCGACGGTGAGTTCGTACTAACGGCGCAAGCAGTTCGCGGCGCTGGTGGTGGAGACAGGGATGTCGGAGCCGCCCGGTTATATGATATGATGGCGGAATTGGAGGCCACAGCGTAATGCCTACACAAACACAAGAAGTTATCACTCGGCTCCCTGCGTTTCAGGAAGAGTATTTACAAAACATTTTTGAGTCTACTCAAAACTTGTTTAAACCTGTGTCTGAAGGTGGGCAGGGGCTTACGATGCCCTATGCCCCGGGGCAAATTGCCGATCTTAGCCAAGGGCAGCAGCAGGCAATTAATGCAGCTATGCAGGGCGTTGGCTCCTACCAGCCGTACTTGCAGCAGGGGCAGCAAGCAATGGGTCAGGGACTTGGCGCCGTTGGTACTGGTCTCGGTGCGGTCGGCACTGGCCTTGGTACTATGGGTCAGGGACTTTCTACAGTTCAGCAAGGTACGGGCGGTGTACAACAGGGCTTATCACAGGCAGATATAGCCGCTCAAATGCTCGGCGGGGCAACTTATAGCCCGACTGATTATCAGGCATTCATGGATCCATATATGGACGATGTGGTCCAGCAACAATATAAAGACATCGCGCGGCAAGGACAGATCCAAGAACAGAACTTAGGGGCGCAGGCTGTCGGTGCAGGGGCCTTTGGCGGCGCACGGCAGGGCGTAGCGCAGGCAGAAATTGGCCGCAATGTCATGGAACAGCAGGCACGAACTGGATCACAGCTTCGCTCCGCTGGATTTGCACAGGCGCAGCAAGCAGCACAACAAGCAGCACAACAAAAACTTCAGCAGGCCGGGCAAGCAGGATCTTTGGCTGGTCAGTATGGTGCGCTTGGCGGGCAAATGGGTGCACTTGGTTCACAGATTGGGCAGATCGGCGCAGCTACCGGTCAACTCGGTGCTACCGCAGGAGCACTCGGTGGACAGGCTGGTCAGATAGGACAGGGTATCGCGGGCCTAGGTCAGATGGGTCAGCAAATGAACATCCAAGACATTAATGCATTGTTGTCAACGGGTGGTCTATCACAGCAGCAAGCTCAGAATATTGCAAACATGCAGCAGCAGAATCTTATGGCGCAGCAGAATCTTCCTTTCCAGCAACTGGGTTATATGTCAGATATCTTCCAAGGTGTTCCAGCATTGACACAAACAACAGGTTACACAACAACACCTCCGCCAAGCACAGCTTCTCAGCTTATGGGTCTTGGCATTGCTGGTATTGGCGCCTATGGTCAGATGAATCAGGGTCGGGGGACAGGTAACTAATGAATAATCCATTATATCGTAAAATGTTTCGTGCACCGGGGATGTCTCGTCAGCCTCAAGGTATCCTTGCTTCGTCTCCTCAACTGGCAAACATAGTTCAGCAACGCCAGCAGCCTGTGCGGATGGCGCAGGGTGGGCTAAACACTACCAGTGGTGACGCGAATAACTTGCAAGTCGTTGTGAAGCAATTAGAAGCCTTAAAGCAAAACGGTGACGCCAAGGCTTTGCAAAGAATAGCAGCCGATCCGAATCAACCCGGTCTGGTAAAGCGTATCGCCAATAATTTTGCTCAGTCTCTTCTTCCTACTAGTGTGCCTTTAGTTCAGGTCGGTGACGTAAACCTTGGCAACGCTTTAAATGATGCTACCAACCGAAGCCCAATTGGTCAGTCAGTGGGCGGGCAAGAAAGAAGCGCAGCGATAACACCCGTAGGGAATGTTGGTGATGTTAATCTAAGCAACGCTCTGTCAGACTTTAGTGGTCGAAAGCCAATTGGTCAATCTGCTGGAGGACAAGAACGCAGCGCAGCACTAAAGGCAGTGCCGGGTAAGATCGGCGCTGCAATAAGCGAAGGCTTTGACGAGTTGACACGAGTTAGGGGACCTGCGCTAAAAGATGTTAAGGGACCTTTACCAGATTCTCCATTTAAAAACATGCTAGATATGTTTAGATCAGATGCGAGTGCGGCTCCTCAGTCGGTGCAAAGCCCGCCAGATTTCAAACCCTCAACTACAATGGACAGCAGTGTTGATTCAATGAGTCGAATCGGCTCTTCTATGTCCCAAGATACGTTGAATAAAATCAGGGCGGCAAGAGGTTTGCCACCTGTTGCTGCGACAACTGATTCTCTTGTTGGAGCGGCTCGTGTAACTTCTCCAGCGGAAGAAGGTATTTTTAGCGTTCTTGCAAAGAACCAAGCAGAAACTGTAGCGCTTATGGGTACTGCTGCGGAACAGTCTGACAGATTAACAGACCCATCTATGCTGCTTCCACAAACTGGTGAGACATCAGCGCCGGTTTCTCCCCTTGTTTCGGATGCGTTGAACTATGAAAATATGTATGGTACTGGAGACCTAAACTTAGCCGACGGGTTACTTTTAGAGGTCCCTAAAACTCCAGCTGAAGTTCTGGCTGAAGCTAAAGGAACAACACCTACTCAGGACGCTGCGGCAGCAGACGCTAAGAAAGAGGCTGGTAAAGATGGGGTTAAAACTCTTCTAACCCCTGATGTTATCAACAACCTGACTGTTGGTTCTCTTGACAATGAATCAAAGGATGCCTTGGCGGCTACCACAGGTAACGCTGTGATTGATCAGGCTTTAAAAATCTTACAAGGAGGAACTTCTGCCACTTCGGAAGCGGAAAAAGCAAAAGGTGTAGACAAAACATTTGGTATTACAGGTACTCGCGAAGAGCGTACTAAGAAACGCAAGGCCGTGCTACAAAGTCTTCTTGGAGAGCGTGAGAAAGACGTTCGCACAGACGCAAACTATAACCTTATGATGACTGGTTTGTTGATTGCTGCTGGCGAAAGTCCAGATGCTATGACTAACATTGCTAAAGGTCTTGCTGCTGGGCTAAAAGGTTACGGCGAAGCCGTTGGTGAGGAAGCACAAGCTATTACCAAAGAAGACCGCGCACTAACTATGATGGCAGCGGAAGAGGTTGGAGCAGAAATCACAAGTGAAAAAGCGGCTTCAATTACGGCCGAGGAAAATAGGATTGCGAGACTGCATGAAGAGAAGATGCAAGGTCAAAGACTTGCCACAGCACTTGTTCAAACACAAACTCAAACAGGTTCTGCTGAAAGAATAGCTCTTGCAAATATTGCGTCTAAGGAACAGTTGGCTGCGAATAGCTTCGAGCAAAATCTGGCGCTGTTTGGTTTAAAAATTGAGCAGGAAGACAGCATCTTTGATAAGAAAGCGGATCTTCAAAAAGAGCTAGCTGCAATCAAACCCGAGAGCGACACATTCAAACTTATGAATCTGTTTAAAAATAATGCGGAAGCTCGTGGCGAAGAAATGAGTGACACCGAAGCTTATATTGCTGTTAAAGCAGCAGAGGCAACTAAAGGTAAGGCCACTGACACAACTCTTTCTTACCGTCGTTTGGTTGGCGCTGGTATGTCTACTATGGATGCTTGGCTCTTGTCTCAATCTGGTGCTGTAACTGAGCTTATTAAAGATATGGGCGCAGATGAATTTCAAAAGTTTGTCGCTGCGAAAATATCCAGCGCACCGCCACAATCTAAAAAAGTAGTGGTAGATCCGTCACAACTGACAGCTAAGTAAGGGGTAGTACATGCCGCCCGTAACTTTTGAATATCAAGGCACTGACTTTGAGTTCCCTGAAGGCACCACACAAGAACAAGCTGCTGAGTACATATCTTCCTATGTAACAGAACAGCAAGCTGCTGCTCCCGAACCCGTGTCCGAGACACAAGAATCAACAACACAAGAGATAGCCGAGGGCATAGCTTCTGGATTGATTGCTATCCCACAGGGAATCGCGGAACTGGGAGCTTCCGCGATTGATCTTATTGCGGACACTAACTACACGCAAGAAGTAACAGACTTCGCCGAGGGCATCCGAGAGATGGCAGGTATCGATCCAGAAGGAACTGCTGGTGAGATTGCGGAGGTTGTCACTCAGTTTGTGACCCCCGGCTTGGGCGCTGCTGGTGCTGTAAGCAAGCTAAGTAAATTAAAAAATGTATCTACGCTCACGAAAAAGGCGGCACAAGTTGGCGCTGCTGGTGTGACTGATGCTGTTGTTGCTACAGATGGTGTGACAACACTTGGTGATTTCTTTGGTGGCGGTGTGACGCAGACCACAGACACTGTAGGTCTTGAGGGCAGAGAAGCTGCCGCTGCTAAGATAGGCAACAAGATGAAGATCGGCCTTGAGGCAATGGGAGCGACTGCCGCTGTTGATCCCATCCTAAAAGCCCTTGGTCTTGTCGGGCAAGGAGCACTAAAGGTTGCAACTCCTGTTGTCGCCCCGGTAGCAGGTGCAGTTAAAAGCGTGGGTGAGGCAGTTGGTGCGGGTGTTCAGAAACTTGCAGCCGAACACCCTTTAGTGGACAGCACCCTTGCAGCCTTCCGTTCTCGAGGTAATCTGTCACAAGAACTATTTGAGGTGCGCTCCAGAATGACTGGAGAGGTTGACGCTGAACTGGGTCAGGTGGCAAGAACACTCGTGGAACTAGAGGGTGGCATTGACGCCGCGTTGAAGAACTCAGAGAATGTTCTCGCCGACGGTTCTCCGTTGGCAAAAGAGTCTGCTCTTAATAGTTTCTATTCATACCTCACAAAAGAAGATGCGTTTGTTCAGGCCGCTAAAGAACAAGGTCTTAGCCCATTAAAGATGTTGCCTAAAGAAATGCAGTCGGCGGCACGGAAAGCTCGTGTGCAAGTTGACCGATTGTCAAAACAGATTAAAGACTCCGCGTACCTTGGAAGAGAAGATCTTGTCGGCTCTGAAAAACAGGCTGCACAGATCATTGAAGAAAACATCGGCTCGTACCTACGTCGTAGATACAAAATCTTTGAAGACAAGTCGTACATAAAGTCGGGTCAGTTCACACAAGCACGAACAGATACGATTGAGTATTTCAAAAGGTCTGTCAATTCTGCAAAGAACATCGCAAAAGAGATTGGCACTACTCTGGAAGAAGGCACAGACATTCTAACAGAGGGTGGTCGTCAGGTCCTGACAAAGGAAGCAGCCGAAAGACTGACCGATGACTTTGTTTCTCAGTATTCAGGTAGGCAGTTAAAGACCAAAGGTCTTTCTACCAGTCAGACTGTTGCAAAGAACAGACTTAGAACAGGTTTGTTTCAAACTCGTCAAGCTAACAACCAGCAGCTACGGGCATTACTGGGTGAGGTAAAGGATCCACAGGAATCTCTTGTGTCCACCGTTGCCGATATGGCTGAGTTTGTAGCGACTGACAGGTTCTATCGATTCATTGGCGATGAACTTGTGGACGATGCTTCTGGCATGTTCGTTAGTCAGGAGGCTTGGAAGAGACTACCAAGGACGACTCAAGCAGAATACACGCAGCTTGGCGAGGGCTTCGGCTCGATTAAAGATGGCGTGTACGCAAGAAACAACATATACAAAGACCTTACTATGCAGACCAAGGGCAACACAAATGATGTGGCGCAGGTTATGAGGGCTGCATATTCTGGCTTCTTGCGTGGTAAGGGTATTACACAGTACGGAGCAACTGTTCTGTCTCCGGTTACACAAGTGCGTAACTTCACCTCATCTAGCTTGTTTGCTATGGCACAGGGCAACGTCGGCGCAGGTGCAAACCTGTTTGACTCCATTGGCGTTGTCTGGGACAACATTGTTAAGAGACCTGACAAAGCAAACTACTACAACAATCTTCAGAGAATTGGTGTGGTAGGTACGCAGACTCAGCTTAAAGAAATGGATCGCTTGATCAGTGAGGGTCTTGGTGTGACCAAGGGTGCAACAGAAGATGTGGCAGGTATTCCATCTACTGGTGGTTTTCAACAGACATTTAAACGTGGCAAGCCCGGAGCGTTTCTCAGCAGCATTAACAAACGCGCTCGTGATCTCTATCAGGGAGGTGACGATGTGTGGAAGGTTTACAACTTCGAGTTTGAAAAGAACAAGATAATCTCGGCTCTCGGTTCTGAGCAGCAGGTTCTTGCTGCTACTGGCAAGTCATCGGACCAGTACGCTGCGGATATTGTGAAGAACACTGTGCCAAACTACGAGCGTGTGCCAGAAGTTATTCGAGAGCTTCGTAAGTTACCTGTTGGTAACTTCATCGCCTTTCCGGCTGAGATCCTACGCACAAGTGCAAACACATTTAAACAGTCTCTTGATGAACTCGCCAGTTCAAACGCTAAGATCAGAGAGATCGGCATGCGTCGTTTGATGGGCTTCACCACAACCACAATGGTTGTACCAACTGCGTTACAAAAGATGGCTCTTGATCTTACTGGCACAACGCAAGAACAGATTGATGCCATCCGTGAGAATGGTGCGCCGTGGGAAGTAAACTCTATGCTGCTTCCAACCAGTACAAAAAAGAACGCTGACGGTGAAACAATAATCACAGGATACACAAACTACAGCTACACAAACCCGTACAGTTACCTATCAAAGCCCGCTCGTGCAATTATGAATGCAGTTAGCAAGGGCGAGGATATGGGGTCAGATACAGGGAAGATCGCGACAGATGCAGTGATGGGTGCTGTGGCTGAGATGTTTGAGCCGTTTGCAGGGGAGTCAATTCTAAGTGAGCGCCTGCTAGACACCACAATCAGAAACGGTGTCACACAAACTGGTGCCAAGGTTTACCGTGATGAGGCTGATACTCCGGGCGATAAAGTCCTCAAGAGCTTTGCTCACATTACTGGCGCTTTCCTTCCGGCAGGCGCGAAGCTTGCCTTCGATATCAAAGGTCAGCTAAAAGAAACACAGGCACCGGGCTTTGAGCTTGGTCGTCTTGCTCGTGCTTTCAGTGGGAACACAGTTGACCCGGCGGGCAATGAAAGAATGATTGCACAGGAAATCTTCCGTGCCTTTACTGGCATCACAGAAACAGAAGTGAAACCGGACAACATTTTAATGTATCGTGGCTTTGAATACGGCAGGGCATTGCAGAGTGCGGCGCAAATCTTTAACTCAGCCGTGTCAACTCGAGGTACTCTAGATCCGGAGAACGCGCTTCAAACATATCGTGACGCAAACGAGGCACAGTTTCGGGTTGCTAATGAGATGTACCGCACTATTGAGAACATGAGAAGGATGGGTATTCCTGAATCAGAGATACGCAGAGCCTTAAAAAAGAACAAGGTAGCTAATGCCAGTGACCTAATGCGTGGTAGGTTTGATCCGTTTAAGCCTAGTTCCGAGATCAAAAAACGTGTTAGACAGAACGGTAACAGGCTCCCTATGTCTGAGTTGAATGCTATCAGAAGAGATTTCCGTAGCCGTAAACTAGGTGAGCCTACACCAGAGCCGCAGGTTCAAGTAGCTCCAACCTCGGACCTCGGACCTTTGCTGGGGGCGGCTACAGCACCACAGCCACAAGTTGCTGCAACCACACCTCCTCCTGTGGTGGCGCAAGCGGGAGCCGCTCCAGCCCCTTCGGCGGCTCCCGCACCTACAACCCAGAAAAGACCAGCCGCGTTGATGGGGTCTGATCCGTTCGAGGCTTTCAAAAACATGCTAACATTCGGGGATTAAAATGAACAAAGATCAGCTAAGAGAAGAGCTTGCAGAAGACGAAGGCTGCAAGTTTGAAATATATTTAGATCACTTAGGTCTACCAACTTTCGGAATCGGAGCGCTCATTAAGGAGCACGATCCAGAATACGGTCAGCCTGTTGGTACGCCCGTGTCAGAGGATCGGGTGCGTAAACGCTTTAATCTTGATATCGCTGTAACGATCGAAGATTGTCAGGTTTTGTATGATGACTTCGACGATCTGCCAGAAGAAGCACAGCTAGTGATCGCGAACATGATGTTCAATATGGGAAGACCACGACTCAGCAAGTTCAAGGGCATGAAGGCTGGGGTCGATGCCAGAGATTGGGAACGCGCAGCCGACGAAATGGTCGACTCGAGGTGGCATGATCAGGTCCCGAACCGCGCGAAAAGGCTGGTCAAAAGAATCCGAGACCTCGCAAAGGGCTAACCTTATAAATTACACGCTTATTCTACAAGGTACAAACAACTGAAATCGTTAAATAAAAACATCGATTCTCGTCGACCTCAGTATCAATGACCGTATCATTATACCTCGAGGTCGCTGAGATTTGACGTTTTAGTCTTGATCCCGGTGACTTTGTCGCATCGCGCGCCGTTCACTGTATATAGGTTCGCGGTCCTAGGATCTTCTTCTATACTTCGCGCCATTTCAGCCGACCGTGCATTACACTGGCCCATCGTTTCGTATGGCCCCCGTAAATCTTTTAGTGCTGTACACTCGCCGGGTAATGAAACCAAACAAATTAGTATCATAGCTTCAAACATTTTCATTCTCCGTGTCGAGGTCGAGATACACAAACACTTGTGCCTCGCAGTTCGGGCAAGAAAGGTTGGTGACAATACCTTCTCCACCTTGCTCCGTTTCATAGTCGTGATCTCCGCCCCAGATAAGTTCAGCCGCACAATGCCAGCAGTTCATTCTACTTCTCCGTTTCTTGATATATAACCAAGTATTTTTTCCCCGGCTTTTCTTGCCGCAATTGCTTCTCTTTTTGTTCTAAACGATCCTAAATATACTCTTTTCGTACCATAAATCGTGGCTTCCCAAAAAATTCCTGATTTTTTTTCTCTTTTTAAAACTCCAGTTACCCCTGTTTTATTGTTATCATATATCTTTCTGTTTCGGGAGTTCAATGAATGTGTAGCTAGTCTAAGGTTTTCTATTCTGTTGTCCAAAGGATCACCATTAATGTGGTCAATTAGAATTTCAGTAGATAGGGAACCGTGCACAAAAGCCCATGCTAAACGACTACTAAAATACTTCGTTCCATCAAATTTAATTTTTTTTCTTACACGTTTTCCGTCAGCCACCAGAAACCCTGCTACTGAACCCTTGGGTGCGCCGCTACTTTTTTGTTTTTTCCAAGTAAACACTCCTGTTTCTGGGTCATAATGCAAATACTTTTTCATTTCTTGCACAAGATTTTCATCTATGAGATTTGTCATTCTACTTCTCCCCAGTTATCCACCAAGGCCATATCAACCTCGAAGGGTACGTTAAGATCAGGGACGCAGGTTGTCATGATCTCTACGATTCGATCAGCCTGCTCTTTCGATTCGATACTAAAACACAGTTCATCATGCACAGTGAGCATAGGTAGCAGACCCTCTTTATAGCAATCGACCATCGCCTTCTTGGTTTGGTCGGCACTCGAACCTTGAATCAGTCGGTTCAAAGCTTTGTATGTGAAGGCTCTACGGATCATGCCACGACCACCATAGACTTTGATAGCCTCCTCAAGTTTCAAAGCTTTGTTGTAGCCGTAGCTCTTTGGTTCCCACATATCGAAGCGGCACTTACGACCCAGATAAGTTCTGATACTTCCTACATCTGAAGCTCGGTTCATTGTAGCGTCGGCAATACCTTTAACAAACGGCACGTTCTCGTGGTACTTATGCAGCAAGCTGGTGGCGTCGTCCTCTGAAATATCCATGACACCGGCCAGCTTCTTCTTGCCCATACCATACATAATACCAAGGTTAACTGTCTTGGCTTCCTTACGGCTGATGCCGGCAATGTCAGCAACCATCTGGTGGAAGTCAGCATTACCTGCATGATACATATCAACTACATTGTCGATGATCGGGTGTCTGTTCTGCCCCTTCATTGTGGCGCAGTAGTGCGCCAACCAGCGTGGCTCTTGTGAGGCATAGTCAAAACTTCCCCACTTGCAGCCTTCTTCTGGTATAAATAATCCACGGATCATTGCCTTGATCTCTGGGTCACGGGCAGGAATTTGCTGTAGATTCGGGTTGCTTGAGGAGAAGCGCCCAGTCACAGTGCCACCATCATCAGAACGAAGAGGATTGAAATCACAATGGATGCGACCCTTATGAGAATGCTCAAGAATAGTCTCAACAAATGTTGTGTTGGCTTTGTTAAACTCGCGCAGCTTTACAATCTTCTGTGCAATCGGATGCGGGTGAGTGGCAAGAAACTGCTTTGTAAAGGACGGCGCTTCAGAGGTTTCTGTCCGATGGTACTTGAGACCAAGGGAGTCGAACGCCTTTGCTATAGATGTAGCAACCCACGGTTCGATAAAGATGCCGGTCTCTTCCTTTATTTCTTTAAGTAGGTTCTGCTCTCGACCAAGCAGGTCTTTCTTTACTAGCTCCGCCTTGTCTATGTCCACTCGAACACCGCGTGTTTTCATGTCTAACAGGCAAGGCATCAAGCTGGACTCGAGATCAAAAATACCCGTGACCTCTTCCTTGATAATGTCTGGACGCAACCTGTCCCACAGACGAAGGGTAACAGCCGCATCTTGCTCGGCGTACTTACCAACGAACCTAGCTGGCAGTCTCCACATACCTGACTTTGGATCGACACCATACATTGCTGCCGCAGCTTTGAGCATCTTCTCGTTCTTGTATTCAGACAGATACTCGCCCGACAGTGAGTTTAGATTATAGAACCGCCGGTTCTCGTTCAGTAGTGGAGCAGCAATCATCGTGTCAATAATCTTACCCTGCACCTCAATGCCAGCCCAACGCATCCAGCCCAGATCATACATAGCATTGTGCATAACCTTTTCTATGTGCGGAGTTGCCATCTGTTTCTTTAACCAGTTGACGACTGTCTTCTCTGGCATGTTACCACCACCCTCGTGGCGGACAGGGAAGTAGCCAACGAAGTCACCCGCTGCAACAGCATAGCCAATAACATAGCCGTCATCCCGGCACCATCCCGGCCCCAATGTCAGGAGGTTTGGATCCCGTGTTTCCAAATCAATTGCGATCCTGTCACAGTTCGTCAGATCAGGAAGAGAAGAAGGCGGTGCCCAGTCTTCTTCACTGAAGCCCATCGCAGCTTCCTTGACCTCGATGTCCAGAAGATTCATCTGATTCTCGTCGTATTTAGTTTTCATCGTTAACGATCTCCCCACCCAGCGCAGCATAACCAATGATATCCACCCAAGAGTCGTCCTTGCTTGTGTCCTCTGCAAGTCTAGCCAGTTTCAGAGCAATCATGCAGGCCACCACATCTTCTGGGGTAATTGCATGAACCAACTTACGCTCCAAGAAAACATTCCAGATCGCAGCAATCCGCTCGTGATTCATCTTAGCAGGACCATACTCCTTGGCTCTCGGACCGTTGATTAGCTCTTCTGCTTTGTTGAGGAAATCTTCTCTGGTTTTCATAGGTAAAATCCATTTCTTGTTTTTGGTTCAACTAAATGCAACGCCTTCTTTGCCCGAGTAATGCCCACATAAAAAGTCCTGACCTCAGAGTCTTGGTCAGGACTATCGATGGCTGCTTTGGTAGAATCGAGAAGCAGCAATACATTGTCTGCCTCTCCACCCTTGGCTTTATGGATCGTAGAAATTTTTACACGAGGCTTGTCCGTCAGGATCTTCTCCCCCGCACGGCGGACAGAAGTGATATATATCTGCTCCTTCTCCGACACCTTCACTACCTCGTACCACGGTGTCTCCTTCGACACGAGCAACGAGCATCTCTCTATAATATCTGCTAGAGTGTAGTCTTGATCTGGGTCTAGGGACCGGAGTGTTGAGCGCCCAGACTTGGGCAAAATGTTTGGTTTGATTTGTTTCTCGAAGGTCTTCAACTGTTGGGCAGATAAAGCGTGTCCTTTGCATAATCGTAACCATACCTCAATTGCTTCTAGGATGTTGGGGGAGATAGACCAACCAGAACCTTCGCGGTAGAATACATAACCGCTTTCTTTAAGCTGAACAGCAATTTGATTTGCAATGTAATTTGTTCTTGCAAGGATTAACCACTCACCAGTTCTGATGTCTACATCCATAATATCATGATGCCAAACAACTGTCCCCTGATGAGTAGCAGGATTCCAAACTTTTTCCTGACGCACTCCTATTCTCTTGACAAGACGTCCCGCTATGTCATGCACCTGCGCCGGTATTCTGTATGACTGCTGCAAGATTTCCTTATTTTCGCAAGCACCCAAGAAGTCACGCACCTGCACACCCATCCACGCATAGATACACTGATCATCATCACCAGCATAGTAGATGCGCTTGGCGATAGGACGCAGTACCTCAAGCACCATCTTCCACTGAAGCGGTACAAGGTCTTGTGCCTCATCGACAATCAGGACATCGATGCTCGGACCGTGGCCCTCGGCTATGAAGTTCTCGATCATGTCAACAAAATCAAACTTACTCGTGTCACTCTTGTAGGCTTGCATAGCATTGCGGACAATCCGTGCTTGCTGATAGCTGAGATTGTAGTCACCTGTTTGATTAAACTGATCATCCAGATCGATGCCCTTAACCCTAGCCATCTGTATCATAGACAGATAGGCATCTCCACTTTTCCCGGGGGTGAATAGGGTTCCATCAGACATAGTCAGGCTAGAGTTTGAGCCGAACTCTAGCCCGACTAACTTGCCGAGCGCAGCGTAGTCGCTGCCCTTCATTACTTGGTGGGTGTTCATCCCACTGAATTGAAATGCCATAGAATGTAGTGTACGAAACCAAACCATTTGTTTTGGATCCATACCCAGTACCGCAGCCGCACGAGTCCTTGCTTCTTCAGCGGCCTTCTTGCTGAAAGAAACAAAAGCTATGCGGTCAGCAGGTGTGCCATTCTCTAGCTCCTGCTTTACGATGTTAATCAGCTTAGTTGTCTTACCTGTGCCCGGGGGTCCGAAGATAGTTGTTTCCATTAGAACGGCACCTCCGATGTCTCTACATAGACATCAGGTATGTCCACCTCTCCTGCAAACTCAGGCACCCACCAGACACGAACTGTTTTTGAGCCACCCTTCATTGTACTAAATCTACGAACACCGTGAGCCTCATCACCACCATTGACTTCCTTGATACGCTCTTGAATCTGCGCTCTGGTGTATTCATCAAACCTCTTGTTTCGTAAGTAATTCATCAAGCCCTCGAGTCTGAAATAAATCTTCCCTTCTTCTGGGTATGGCTTACCAAGCAGCAGTTCCTCTGCCGACTGCGCCTGTACATTACCAGTGCAATAATTCTCCAGATGATCTACGAACTGACCCTTGTATGTTAGCTCCTGTGGAACCTCGATCTCGTTCAAGTTGTCCATCATAGAGTTTACCGCCGTGTGCCAGTCAGCCGCCTTCATAGCTTGCGGCATAAAGTTTAACTGCTCCATACAAGCACGTTGAAACTTCAGCGGAACCTGCAACTCCTCAGTCGTTAGCTCCAGACGCCGCCCGTTCACATCCATAAACCACAGCCGTGGCTCAGAGAGAATGACCGACAGACCAGCCAGATCTACAGTGTGTTGAGCCGGACCAATGCCGTACTTCCGTGTCTTACATAAGTTCTTGTTGCAATGAGAGGCCAGTGGCTGCTGCTCACACGGGTAGAAATACTCTTTCTTTTCTAGCTGCTGCTGAATCGTTACGATCTCTGACGCAGGCAAAGGCGGCTGACAATACTGTGTGTTGATTGTCTCGTGCAATGTCTTCCAGTTGTCAGGGTCAACAAGCTTACAGGCTGTACCCACAGCAAACATCGTCGTGTTCCTGCCACCCTCTGGGATGCCTGACTCCAACAAGTGCTTGAGACACGGAGGCCATTCCTTAAACTGGTCTGATGTCCCGCCCAGATCTAGTGTTAGGAAGGTGGATAAATCCAGCTTACGCTCTTCGACTAGGTCGAGGAACTGTTCTAGTGTCGCGGCCTCGCCGTCTTCAAGCAGCGCGTAACGGAGTGTTTGTTCCGCATCAAAATACGGCAGGTTGATAAAGTTACCCACATCCCCACGCTCGACAAGAACCTGTTCCTGCTTTGGGAAAATTTCACAGCCGCCATAACCAAGTACGGCAGAAATCTCTGAAGCTTTATCACGGAACTCTCCTGCACCAATCCACTCTTTAAAGAAAAAGAATATGTGAGCGCCACCAGACTTAGACCTACACACAATGCAAGGGATGCCTGCATCGCGGAGCTTCTTATCAAGAGCTTGAAGGTCGAGTGGATACTGATCAATATCAAGCGCACCGAACCGGCACTTGTTGTCTTCGTTAATAGGAATAGATCCAACGCCCCAGCTTCCATCGATGTGGGACTTAATCAATTCTAATGTCAGCGGCTTCCGTACAATATAAGACTTCGCCTTCTGCTTTCCAGCGCGTCTCTCATCTGATATCTGTGTCTGTCCGTGCGCTGCGCTGAAGCCCTCAAACGCAGCCATAAACCGTTCTGCTAGGCTCATAGCAAACTCCTTATGGTAAAAAGCAGGGGGTAGTTACCAACGTGCGTGAACTAACGCTGGTAACCTCGCTGCTGCCCCCTGTCCAGCAGTATTACCTCCTATCTAGAATGGGAGGTCTTCGTCATTAACCGCTGCCTTCGGTTCAGCTTCCTCGCTGCTGACCGCCGAGGTCTTGATCTCACCCTTCTGGAATGACTCGAAGAATGACTTAGCTGCTTGCAGCGCGGACCCCGGAACTTCGGTTGGTTCCATCTTCTCTACACTGAGATTGAACCACGAGCCTTTGTCGTTTGATTCTTGGATGCCAGTTAGCTTCCACACAGTACCCCACATCGGTGGGTTGAATGGTCCGTTCTTACCTTGGTACTGAACCATACGCATCATTGTGTTCCAACGCTTGGATACTTTGATGCCTGTCTTCTTGAGGTCACATATAGCAGTCTGTGTACCACCTGTCTCTGGGTTTACGATCATCACCAAATGCTGGGCTGACCGAACAAGTTCATTACCTGATGGCAGAATTTCTTTTGAACCCATACGTTGTGTGTTACGGACGTTCTCGTCGTCAGGGTTTAGTTCCCCAACAAAACCACCGCCAGCTTCCTTGTCGATGAACTCGAGGTACTTAACTGTGTAACCACAAGGGATAACCACAACTCCCTGTTCAGCTTCCCAGAACTCTCCGGTCACTGTGTTAAACAAGTCACCTGCCGACGCACCCTTGATATACTTGGGATCAGACTTGATTAGCTGGGGTGACAATGGCTGAAGGATACGCAGGAACGGTATCTGCATGTCCTCTGTGCCAATGGCATCCATACCAGCACCAGCGTGTGCCTCGAACTCTTCCATAATATTCGCCACCGCAGTGGTCTTTGCTTCTGCTACTTGTGTGTCACTCATAACTAACTCCGTTTAATCGTTGCTTCATTACCAACAAAGACTCCGAACGTATCAAAGTCCAATTCCTTACCAGCTTCCACGCGCTGCCGTACCCACGACTTGAGTGTCGAAGGGTGGATGTGCGTTTTCTGTGCTGGATCTAGCCCCTGTGTCCGTAGGTCATCAATGACAGCACCTGCCATATTGTCCTGACCTGCGGAGAAGGATACCACAACATCGTTCTTGATGATGTCAGCCTCACCGATCGAGCGGAGAAAAGCAAAGGCTTCGTCGCGCTTGTCTTCGGCAATACGAGCATGCACAAAAGGTCGCACCTTGACCTTGTGTCCATCAACCTCGAGGCTATCAACCCCCATCTCTTCCATAAGAGCAGGGATATCTTCTGTTGTGATTTTAGTTTTGCGAAACTTTAGATCTTTCAGATGCTGTTCAGCAGCCTCAATATCCTTGTTCACTTGTATGGATTGGCGGATCAGGTTTGATAACCGTGATGCGCCTTCCTTATTGACTGTGTCGAACTTACCGGCATCGACTTCCTCTTCCATTAGCGAGAACACATCGCTCATAATTACACCTCATAGTTAAAAGTTTCAGCCCTTCGGCTTTGGATTGACCACCATATAGAGTGGCTTAGTCTTGGTCAAGCTGCTTTTTCGCTAGCCTCTTTCTTGACCATATGCGCTAGTTGTTTGCTTACACTGCGGTCACTTTGATGTGCCAAATGTTTCAGCATTTCATAGATCTCAGCAGTGATAGACACTGATTTCCAATTGGGACTTTTCATCTTTACTCCTTCTTTTCATACTGTTACTGTCTCAACTTATCTTACACAAGAACGTGGGGTCAAGTACCAAATGGGACCGGATCATAGAATTTGTGATGGTAAGAGATCTGAACTTGTTGCAGCCGAATGGTTGTTGTCACAAGGCTGCTATGTGTACTCCCCTTTCATCGAACAAGGACCGGTTGATCTTATAGCCCTGAGTCCTAAAGGCGAACTCTTGCTCTTCGATGTGAAGACGGTAGCTAGGCGGGAAAACGGGACAATTATAAGCCGCACTCTGAAACAAAAGCAGCAGCAACTCGGCGTCCGACTTCTCTATGTTGATCTCGTTACGCACGAATGTCACCTTTACCCCCATCAATTCAACCCCTCAAAAACCTCAAACCAAAACGCTGCTAATCGTCACCACGGCGGGGAGAAACTTCAAGCCATTTCCTCGCTTCTTCACCCAGAGTCTTTGCCGACAGATCAATCTTCGCACGAAGAGACTTGACGATATACTCATCAATCGTACCCTTCGATAAAAAATCTACATAGGTTACCGTGTTCTTCTGCCCGATACGATGACACCGATCCTCTGACTGTACCCGGGTCTCGAGGTTGAAGTCGTTTGCATAGTAGATCACGTTAGTCGCAGCCGTCAGGGTCAGGCCATAGCCTGCGGTCTGTGGGTTGGCAACAAAGAACCTCGCATCTTCAAACTGGAATCTACGGATCGCGGTCTGCCTGTCCTCATCGCTAGTGTCACCGAAGTAACTGACCGTGGAACTCGAACCGTGTGCCTTCTTCAACGCAGCCTCGATGTTCTTGATGTCGTACCTGAACCTCGACCAGATAATGACCTTGCCGGCCATCTCTTCAATAGTTTCTAGCAGCGCGTCCAGACGCTTTGTCTTGAACTCGACTAGCTCACCATCGTCTGTCATTAAGTGACCGCACAGCACCTGCTGAAGGCGCAGCAACTGGGTCATCACGGCTGGAGCAGACACCAACTCACCATCATCGAGCAATGCAATAGCCGCGTTCTTCAGTGACATATAATGTTTAAGCTGCTCATCCGTCATGCCAACGTGCCTGATAGTGTAGACCTTGTCCGGCAGGTCGAGCGCATCCTCCTTGGTTACGCGATACGAGAAACGATCCAGCTTGGTAGAAAGCTCGTCAAGGTTTCTGTATCCCACGACTTGCTGAAAACTGTGGTTGCCCATCCGCTGAGTTCTTGTGATAGCGTACCGTCCTTGGAATGAATAGTAAGAGTCGTGTCCAAGCAGTTCCTTGGACATAAATTCACATTGCGAGTAAAGATCCATCGGCGACTTAGTGACTGGCGATCCAGTGAGTATGCGGCGAAACGATGCACCCTTACCAAGCGCAACCAAAGCCTTAGTCCTCTTGGCCTTTGGGTTCTTAATAGTTGTTGACTCATCAACCGCAAGTAGAAACGCCGATCCGCGAACAAACATCTCCAAGTATTTTCGTACCTTCGGCGTCGCAAATCCTTCAACATTAACCAGTAAGATGCGGAGCTTTTCACGCTGCGTAACACCTTCCGTGAGGTGGTTCGTCTGAGTCTTGTTTGGGTTCGGATTCCAAACATAGACCTCATGCTCAATGTCCTCTGGTAAATGAGCAGGTATCTCTGATATCTGCCAGTTCCGGTATACCCCCTTTGGCGCAACGACAATCGCGGTGTCGATGTGTCCGCCTTCGTATAACCAAGTGATGTTGTCAATGAGTACCTTTGATTTGCCACAGCCCATCTCCATAAAGTAAGCGTAGTTTCTTTGTGAATGGGATTTTTCGAGCGCAACTCGCTGATGCTCATACGGCTCCGTCTTGTATTTAAATTTCATGATGTCCTCCACGGTGTAAGTCAAGCCCCTACTTGTACACCGTACATTTATGCTGGGTCGTCTAAGTCAAACTCAGCGGTAAAAGAAAACACAGCCTTGCTGCATGCCTCGTCATCATCATCGATATCGGAGCGCGGTTCTGGGAACTTCAGTATATTCTCCCGCTCCACACCAAGTAAAATCTCTGCGATCCTGTCTGCACCCAGTGGTGCATAGGCTGAGATCTTATCGATAGCCTCTTGTAAGTTTAGATCGCCGGACTCATACCGATCTACAATGGTCAGCATATCCTGCGTCTCTTGAGACATTTCATTCGTCATCTAATCCTCCTTGCATCATTGCGAACTTCGCCGACTCGAGATAGAACAAGATCTCCGCCACATCCCCTTGCGTGGTGATCATTTTAATTCCCCCTTCGTGGTCTTCGCCTAGTATCACAACATCTTTCAGCGTTTCCCCGGCTAACTTACAAACGACAGGCACTGCCTCCGATGTAAACTCCAACCGTTTGTTTAAATAAATTACGTTATTGTCCTTCGTATCGTCTGACATTGTCGGGGAACCCTTCCAGAATTTGTCGTTTCCTATCACGCATATCGAGATAGGTCTCTAGCCGTGTCCGTGTCTTCTCAGCTTCACGGTATAGGCCAGCAGTCTGCAACTCTGTAAGCTCCTCGTCAAGTATCCTAATGATACGGTTCAGCCCCGCAAAATCCTGTTCCATACAGCCTCCAAAAATTCTTTGTCAGCGTCAGAGTAATCCATAGGATAGTCTTCCATATAATTCAGTTTGTCTCTGACAAGTTTATCCATATATGTAACCGCATCAGGCCATAGAATTTCTTTCTTGCCGACAGCGTCAGCAACGATCTGTTCTTCGGTAGGCTCCAGCCTTGTCTCATACATATCCCGCTCCCACTCAGATGGCATTGTATCATCCACTATAGCATCAGATACTGGGGTGCTGTCAATTATGGTAAGCTTACATGAGGTGCAAGTCTTCTTGAAACTTGGCGCTTGCTGCGTCTCAATGTTTGACCCACACTTGGGACAACGGCCTGCGTCCAACGCCACCTGCCACGACCCATCTCCTTTAATAATACTACTCAATGTTCTGTCCTCTCTTGCTCTGCGTCCTTACGCATTTCACTGGCTGATGCCGCAGCCGCAGCCAACGCCGATGCATGTAGGTATGTTACAAACGCTGGATCATCAGGGTTGTTGCTCATCAGCAGCGTCATGCCTGTTGATATAAAAAGATAAGCAGCCATATCTGGATCAAGTTCCATCAGTTGCAGGTCGGTCAGCAAATCCTCAATCATCTGACCAGCCTGCTCTGCCTCCTTGTCGTTCATCTCTGCGACTTTCATATGTACTTACTCCAATAATTATCCCACGCCTCGCGCATCATTTCTGTCAACTCGATGTCTTGAATGTGCCGGACAAGCGGAGCGTGTTGCTCCATCTCTTGTGTGAACTCTCCGAAGTGCTCACAACTTCCAATGGTCTGCGAAGCAAAATCCCAATACTGATCCTCCCACTCCATCGCCATAGCCTTCACCTTACCCATATCAGTAGCCCTCCTCTGGGTGCGTTTCCCACCATTTCATTTCGCGAAACGGTTCCTCAATGTGCAACGGTCTTACCCGCTGCACAAACTCTGTTGTGCGTTCTACTTCCTCGACCCTAGGATCTTCAAAGCAAAGCCAGTCCTTCGGCTTATAGAACGTGCGTATTTTTTTACGTTTTGTCATGACCTTCATCATAGATTTCATATCCATAGCCAGCCCCCACAAAAGTACCCTTGTTATAGTATGTGCCGACATCCTCGTTTCGGGTGTCCGCGTTATCACCGAAGGCATTGTCGGGAAGATTAGCTGTCGCCTTCGCCCACGCCTCTCGGATCTTCTCGCGCTCCACCGCATCATGATGCCCGATAGTTGCCATTGGCATATGCGTCCAGTCTCCACGGTGCGTCCGCACCCGCTCACGTTTTCTAGGCATCAACCCCAATCCTTTCTGTCTTCTTCCTCATTAAAGCCCTTGGTGTAGGCAACAATCTCATCGGCTGACATATCTTGCAGCGCGATCCTCTGACCTTTGCCAGTACCCTCAGGATACCAGTGCGGGTTGAAAGGTCTACCATAATATCTGTCTGCCGAACCTCGATCACGCGGACTGCCATGCGCGGTGCTAAAACTTTGGGACATAACTCAACCCCTCCTTCTGAAAGGCTTTCACCTTCTGATACTCGCGCCACTTCGCATCGATCTCCGCTTGTGTTACCTCCTCGAATATCGCATCTCCGAACTCGCGCATCGTCCTGCGAACCTCTTCATCGACATGAATTAAACGATCATCAGTCATCGCTGCCCTCCTTATACATTCACATGACCAAAGGTATATCGAACCTGAACATGAATTTCATAATCAGGATAATGCTCATATGCTCTTCTTATGTCTGAAGCCACGCGCATCACGTCCTTTATAAACTCTGCCAGATCTTCGTCCTCGATTGGATCACCATACATTGAAAAATCGTAGCCTATGGAAAAAGGTATCATACCGATTATTTCCTGCGGCTGTTTGATCCCGCCGATAGAGTGATGGGGATCGGCAATAATGAAGATTTCTGCATCATTCATGTAATTCCAGATTTTTGTGCGCTCATATTCTTCGGTTGAATTTTTAACATCAACCTCGTGGTTGTGCTTCAACTCACGCAGAAAACCTTCCAGCCCCTGCTTTCGGTTTTTTCCATCGTTGTTAATTTTTTCCAACCTACCCAACACATATCCTGCGTCCACTTTTCCAATATTAGTCATCTGCTACCTCCATTGCCCATAAAACTTCTGCATCAGTGCCACCAGTCAGTGCCACCACTTCGACCATTGCTTTGATCTCTGCCTCATCAAGGCCGTCAGCTTGGACGACCACCTCACGTTCGGTCGTGACCCGAACATTCACACGATATAATCCACGATTAGTCATCGCTATACTCCTCAAATGTTTTAGGCGTTCTATCCCACTGAGGTTCGTTATCCTCCCACATTTCAGTGAAGACACGCTTGTCTTTTAACTCATCATAGGTGGCCTTGGTCACCTCGTAGTGACGACCAGCCCCATATGCCATGCCATCATTCCAGTACATGCCTTCGCGAAGACCCATAGAGTCATGCTCATCTAGCCCATACCAGTCCTTGGCAATATCTTCCATTACCTGATCAGGATCACCTGCGGTTGCGAACAGGATGGTTTGCTCAACCTCGAACTCACCATACTGCTCGTCTATGTTTCCAACATAATATTTCATTAGCAAAACACCTCCTTACCAAATGTACCTAGCTGGATGATTAAGTCATAGTCATAGGCATCCAGTTGACCAATATCATCGAACACTTTGCCGCGCCGATAATCATCAAGCAGTGCAATGCCTTCGACAATTACATCAAAAGAATTCCTGTACCAGCGTGTGGGCTGCGGCTCACCGTCATCCACATGCATGATGATTTCAAAATTCTTCTCGACAATTTCCTTGCCAGATTTCAGATCGTTGCCGCCAGTGTGGATGTACTCGATCCAGTGGTTGCTGCCACCCTCCAGCGCACCAATCCAAATACCTTCGGCAATCTCTTCCCACTCCGCCCTGTTTGGCGAATACACCAAATGAATTGTCGGCATACCAGCGCAACCCATTTGAACTTCTGCATCAATACTCATTTTATGTCTCCTCGCTTCAAAGCATTTGTGATTAACTTGTTCGACAACGCATGTCGGTCATGCGGCTTCCTCTTGTTAGAATAAACGTCAATACGCCGGAACACTTCTTCGATTACTGAAACCGTAGCGTCAATGCTGTCATCATCAGGACAGTGACCTTCAACGTGCTGAACCCATCCGCCATCGCGTAAACTTTCCATATCACCCAACAAGCAGGCTTTTAGCTGTTCGTTGGTCAGGTCTTTTAAATAATTCATCACATTACCTCCTTCCAATTACGAATGTTTGGCGAGTCGTCTTCCCAGATCATCTGGGTCTGTTGGTCATACCGCAAACTTATCCATTCCGGACAAGCGTCCGTAGCTAGATCAAACATCTCATGCGCCAATGTATCTGCCGCCTCGACCGACTCAGCGCGAACCTCGATCTGTTTCCAGACCACCGCATTTATTTCCACAAGATAGGTTTTCATCTGTCGCCCCTTTCCCAAGCTGGCTTTTCATTGCGATCTTCATCGCTAACTTCAAAGATGTTTAGTGTGTGCTGCTCGTAACGCTCTTCATGATCATCACGAGTAACAGTGAAAATTTCATGCGCCAGTTCATAGGCAGCATCCTCATCAATCGCATTGACGCGAATTGTCTTGGTGACAATGGCCTCGATCTGCACATCATAGGTTTTGGTTTTCATTACTTCGACCCCTTTGCTGCGCGGATCATCTCGACCACCTCTTCATAAGAATGCTTCACGGCAATTCCATTGACCGATGCATAATGCTCGACCACATGCTCGATCGCATTGGTCTGCCTTCTGATCCTGCCAGACATAACCGAAAACTTTGTGTCGCATAGATAGTAAGAACCACCATCACGAAGCTTAAACTCCAGTTCAATCATCTTATCCATTCTTCTTACCTCCATAAGCAATTCGCTTAGACATAGCCGCCTTCAACCACGCCCGATTGTTGATACTGATATGCAAGACACGCGCACCTAGTGTCGGCTTGCGTAGTCCTATCGTGTAGGCTCTCGAAGCGCGAACCGCGATCCTTGGTTTGTCTGTTGCCATAGTCCTGACCCCTTGATAGAATAAAAACTAACATTCATGAGGTAAGAATAATGACTTTTAAGGTAAGGTCAAGCACTAAAGTAATCTATAGTGTTTTCTCCTCGAAAAAAGTTATCGAGTGATGAAAAATATTGTGATTTTAGCGTAACAGCGTAACAGAATGACTGTAACCCATAGTGAGTAAGGGTTGTAGCTGTTACACTTCTGTTACAAACAGGGTTTTGAAGTGTAACAAGTGTAACAGGTATAAATAAAGTAAAGTGACAGGGCATTTCATTTTCTGAAAATATTTCTAAAAAACGAGGAGAATACACTATGGAAGAGGCAGATAAGCCGAAGGGCAAGGGCGGAAGACCCGCTGGTTTGACCCAAAGACAACGAGAGTTCGCAAAGTATATTGTCGAGGGCATCTATTCAAATGCGGAGTGTGCAAGGAAGGCTGGCTATTCAGCCGATTCAGCCGCCGTACAGGCCTCGAAGCTGCTAAACGGCAGAGACTTTCCCGAAGTGCCACCACTGATTAAAGAGATGCGAGAAGAGCGGGAGCGCAGATATCGTGTCACCCTGACAGGACAATTAAAACGGCTGGAAGAACTGTCACGAGGGGCTGAAGATTCTGGTCAATTCTCTGCCGCAATCAACGCTGAAAAGATACGGTCAGCCCTTGGTGGCCTGACCATTGATAGGCGAGAGAACAACCACATTCACCAGCTTGATGCGTTAAGCAGAGAAGATATCGCAGCCCGACTTGCTGATCTTCGCAAGAACTACCCAACAGCGTTTGATGATATGAAGAGGGTGACCGATGCCAAAGACAGAGAAGAGCCTATCGAACTTATTGAAGCAACATATGCCGAAGCGGACGCACTACCAAAGGATAGAGAATAGAGCCGGAGAAGGTATGCCGGACGTTTATATCTGTATGGATGGGGTGCCGTTGTGGGTGGAATTAAAGATAATAAAGAATAATCGAGTTTCTGTATCTAAATCACAGATAGCGTGGCATTCGGCGCACAATCGTTGTGGAGGCGTTTCTTTTTTCTTGCTGCACGACCCCTGCCAAGGCGACCTATATTTGTTTGGCGGGGCTTCTATGCTCGATCTAGGGGCATCCTGCGTCTCTGACCTGCGTCCTGCGTCCTTATATGTAGGATCGATGGCCGGCGCCGTTCGAGAATTGCGCGCCTGCGGCCTAGCAGCGTGGACTGGATCGTTTATTGCCTGAGTCCTGCGCCCTGCGTCCTGCGTGTCATGAATAAAAAAGAGGAGGACGAAAGCCCTGCGGCCTGCGCCCTCCAGTCTAAGGAGATTAATCATGAATGAGTGAAGCATAGAACAGAAAAGCGGGCGCCGTCAAGCGGCGCCCTTTCTTTTAGTGTTGGTAATAGGTGACGTTGGCGACCGAACGATCCCAACAAGCGCGGCAGTCTTTGCATTTGCCTTCTTGCGTTGGTGCCGGACATAGGTGGCCGGTTATGTTTCCACCGTGACTGGCAACGGTGCTGGTGTTCTGCCAAGCTTTGGCCGGCGCGTCGTCGATCATATGGGCGGACATTCGCAACGTGACGTTGGCCGGCAGGTTTCGGGTGCGTAGTACGTCGCCCCAAATCTTATATTCGCGCGACGGTATCCAATGGACAAGGTGCGGTGTCGCCTCGCATACGTCTAGAATGTTATGCCCCATTGCGACGCTATCGCAATCGCCACTATCGAACCATCTAAACTCTGGCTTTCGTAGTGTATTGAGAAGCGCGACCATACGCGGCACAAAATCGATTGAATGAAAAAATTCTTCGCGCCGTTCCATAGCCTGCTTTACGTTTGGCATGTTGTACATGCCTTTAAGCGCATAACACTTTTCGCAGGTACTGCCCTTAATCTTGCGAAGCTTTTGTCCAACGTGACATAGGCGCGCGGATCTACTGATCGAATGACCGGGCATTTTAGATACGTTGGAAAGCATTCTCTTGTCTTGATTAGTCATAATTAAACCCCTTTGTTTATTGTTTGATTTATTCTAGCGCAATTTACCACAAAATAAAACATTTAATTTCGGGCTTGCGTCCTGCGTCCTGCGTCCTGCGTCCTGCGCGTTTATATAATGGGCACCGGATCGCGGATAAAAAGAGGGGCAGCTTGCGCTGCCCCTTGAGTGGGTCTATTCGACCTTGGAGATTCTTGGATCGCGGAAATGTCGCAAGCAATTGGACTCCGCTGCGTATGCATTGGCAACCTCGATCATCTCCGGCATCATGATAAACACGCGCTCGAGGTTGTGATTGTCCAGTCTGGATAGCGCGGAGTGCAGGTTATCGACCGCAGCCGCGAGGGAAAAGGTGCGAGTGTCGGCAATGCCGACACTCTCCCTTAGAAGTTTCTGATAGTTTTGCATTAGCATTCCTCCTCATTCCAGATAGTCACCAGCTTGTACTGGATATCCTCGAGGCTTGCTTTCATGCTATCGATTGCCTCGATCAGATCCTCGTTGTTGATCGCAGTGTCGAGGCTTTGGTCGACGTTATCAATAATCTCTAGAGCATGATCAACCAGATCGTTGGCCTTCATCAGCTCCCTATTAATAGTTTCTTTATTCATGACTATATCTCCTTAGTCTTTATGGCAGGGGATAACCTCCCCCTTTGGTATCACCTATTATACAGTTTTTTACCACACGGTAAAGCAAAAAGGTCGACGCTGCGTCTACGGTATTTAAATACCACATGCCCCTGCGACCTGCGCCCTGCGTGTCTTCTTTATATATCTCGAGAGCCTGCGGCTTGCGTCCTGCGGCCTCGCGCCTCTATAGATATATCGAGAAGAAAGATCGAGGAGCCGCGCCCCTCGATCCTAGGTTGTTAGAGCCAATCGCTTTCGATCTGCCAATAGTCTTCGTCGGCAGTCTTGACCGCCCAATATGGCGACAAGCCATCCTCGTGATAGTCCCGCCAGTTAGCGTCGGGCATGTCTTCGATGCCTAATCCAAACCTACGAGTGCAGCACTTGTCGCATTCTTTCATGAATTCATCGAATGGTATCGCCATAGCTAGCCCCTATTCATGTCTTGAATGTTGAACAGACAGCCAAGGATTGACCAAAACAGGCCGACGCTGCCAATTGATATCATGCCGATGCCGGTGACGATGGCGAACATGTCATCTATAAACAGGCAGTGATAGCCTGCTAGGCCAACGGTGCCGGTGGCGATGATCATCATGCCCCAAACGTATGACATACGCTTGGCGACGGTTCTTCTATGAGCAATAAATGCTGGTCTCATGATAGTCTCCTAAGTTTATTGTTTACCGTTTCGTCCTTTTGGACTCATCAGCGCCAGCGCTCACTGGCGGACGGTGGCGGGAGCCGAA